>Ga0075425_100002215_pt1 | contig 19390 bp, 20 predicted proteins | sample SoiMethybrSBSTD4_FD_75300 | JGI IMG/M metagenome (GOLD analysis project Ga0075425, IMG submission 75300) | Bulk soil microbial communities from a Populus tree surrounding site in Tennessee, USA - Soil MetaG P. TD hybrid SBSTD4 | ecosystem: Environmental > Terrestrial > Soil > Tree plantation... | reverse complement strand
CGGATACCCCCGCAGCTGAGAGAATTCCCTCAGCCGACAAGCCCGCACGCTGAGTCTACTTCTTTCGCAAATCGATTGGCGGAGAAGGGAGGGAGTCGAACCCTCCGGGCACCTTACGATGCCCAGACTGGTTTTGAAGACCAGCGAAGCCACCGGGCCTCTTCCTTCTCCCCGCAAATCCTGAAAACCTAGCATTTTTCACTATAGCCGCCAAGCGTGCCGCGCGCGATTCCTTCCGTTTCGCTCCGCGTTTTTTTCTGGCGTTTTTTTTTCATTTGATGTAGATACAGTTCTTACCTGATGGGTTTTCAAAGCATCATCAAACCCTTCGTACTGATATTCGTCCTCTTTTCTCTCCTCCCTTCAAGTACGCACGGCGGTCTGCTGACCGATGCGAGGCAGCTTCAAGCTCAAGGGCCGGAGTTTACCTGGGACAATGCGCGCTCGCGCAGCGTTAAAATTGTCCTACAGCCAAAAGCCGCCGGCGGCTCACCCGCTCTCATCGGCTCCGGCTTCATCATCTCGCCAGACGGACTGTTTGTAACCGCATACCACGTTATGAGCTACTGCCTGGAGAATAATAGAGGCCGCCGGAGCGTCACTGCGCGACTCGACTGCTCGTCGGAGCATCCGAAAGTGGCGTACCGCGCGCTGAACAACGGCGTCGAATACGAGATCGAGCTCGTGGCTTATCTTACGAGCGCAGAATCCACGAAAGCCGGCATGCAAAGCCCGGAGGAGACGATCCAATTAAAAGACTTCGTCATCGGACGGTTGAAGGGAGCGAACGTCCGATTCGATTACTGGAAGCTGAACGATTTCACCGGAGGTTTCGTCGATCAGATTCCTCCGAGCGCGACTTTAGAGCTCAAGCCTCTCATGCCTCCCAAAAAAGTTTTCATCGCCGGTTACCCCGAAGGATCGGATTTCGCGATCGCCGACGGATTTCTGAACTTGACCGAAGATCAGCGCCGCGCCTACTTCGCGTGGAACTATGAAATCTATGACCCGCTGTTTCTCGAGGCGCACCATATTCCTGCCAATACCGTCTGGGGCATACGCGTCGAGAACCATATGAGCGGCGGCGCCGTCATCGATAAAACCGGCACTGTTATCGGTATTGTCGTCAACAGCGGCGGTCGCGCCGCCGGCGTCTTATCGATCGAGAACTTTCTCGGAACATTTTTCTCCCGTTCGCCGCACCCCGGCAGCCGTCCGGCGCTATCTTTGGCGCCTGCGGAAATTCCGCTCTATCTCAACCAGTCGATTTCGCACTGATTTCCTTCTCGTCGTTTATTCCGCTCAAGTATCTCCCTAAATTGACAACGCACCCACCCGCCCGCACGATTTTAATTGGCGCGGCGGTTTTCTCGCCTCCGTCGGGCGCACTACAAATTCGAGACAGTTAAGTTAAGTGCGAGCAGGCGCATCGAGACTCTCTGAAAGGAGGGAAGCAGTATGTGCTATTCTAATCGGCTCTCATCGGTATTGGTGCTGATGGGAGCGCTCGTGATAGGGGCCGCGCCGGTTTGGGCACAGACCGGTCCAGGCCCGAGCGGTAGCGGATCAAGCGGGCAAGGATCTAGCGGCGGGTATTCCGGGCAAAGCGGCGGAAGCAAGAGCCAGAGCTCGAGCGGCGATCAAGGCACCGGCAGCAGCCGCACGGGAAGCGGAACCCAGAGCGGATCGGGGATGTCCTCTTCCGAATCCTCGGGCATGTCTTCTTCTTCTGACACGTCGACTTCGGGCGTGTCGTCATCGCGCTCGAGCGGTGCGACAGCGGGCAGCGAGGATGTGAAGCGAGTCCAGCAGGCGTTGAAAGACAAGGGTCAAGACCCCGGCCCCATCGACGGCATCATGGGCCCTAAGACGAAGCAAGCGTTGCGCGCGTTTCAACAGCAGCAGGGCCTCAGCGCGACCGGCACACTCGATAATCAAACCAAAGAGAAGCTCGGCCTAAGCGACAGCGGTTCTTCCTCCAGCTCAGGCGGAAGCTCTTCATCGCGGAGCAGCGGATCGAGCGGCTCGTCGGACTCCTCCGGCATGGGCGGAACGGGGAGCTCCTCAGGCGCTTCGGGACGCAGCCCGAAGAGCGCCGGCTCTTCACCGAGCGGTTCGAGCAGCGGCAGCAGCAATCAGTAAGTAAAAAAGCCGCGCAAAAAAACGGGCGAGAGGCCGATGGCCCTCGCCCGTTTTTTTGCCCACGCCGCAGAATGCACGGCTGGAAAATCTCGGACCCCTAACGTTTTGCCTGGCTTTTGTCCTGGTTGCGCTTCAAAGCCTCGTCGGTTTCTTTTGTCCGCCACATGTTCGTGCCGACATCGACTTTGCTGGCGCGATGGCTGTTTTTATCGAAATCGATGGCGATCTCATAGGTGCGATCGCCTTTGACGATCTCATACTCCGTGTACTCCGGTTTGTCCGAGTTAACCGAAGTAACCTGATAGCCCATTTTCTGCAGCTCGCGGCGGTAGAAAGGTTTTTCCTCGCCGATCTTCAACGAGCGCACCAACTCGTCTTTGCCTCTCTCCCAGCTGCTCTTGTTGTCGCGATCGCTGAAGCGGGAGTTCCGCACGTGAAAAAGACCCTGATCGGTCTTTTCCTTGTCGGCCAGCTTGTGGCCTTTCAGAACTCGATCGGTGGTGTCCGCCTTGTAGAGATTCGCCGTGACGTCGACCTTGCTCGCACGATGGCTGTTTTTGTCGATGTTGATCTGGATTTCGTAGGTTTGCTCGCCCTTAACAACCTCGTATTCGACGTAATCCGGCTTATCGTAATTGATCGAAGTGACCTGGTAACCTAACTTCTCGAGCTCGCGCCGGTAGAAGGCTTTGTCTTCTCCGATCTTGAGCGAGCGTGTGAGCTCTTCTTTGCCGCGTTCCCAATCTCCTTTGTGGGTGCGCTCGCTGAAGCGAGCGTTGTCCGAATCATCTCTCCCGAGCCGATCGGCGGCGTTGGCGCCCCCGAGCCATCCGAGCGCCGCCGTCAACCCGACCGCCAGCACGATTTTAACCGCTAAAATCGTCGCTCGACGCAGTTACACCACGGGCGGTGTGCGTCGTCCCATGATAAGGCTGACCAAAAACAGCACCATGAAGACCACGAACAAGATCCAAGCGATCTCCGTGGCGGCGCCGGCAACGCCCGACAGACCCAACACGCCGGCGATTAGCCCGATAATCAAAAAGGTTATCGCCCAGTTCAGCATGGCTCATCCCTCCTTTCCGCTGTGATTCTGCGCCTACACCTCGTTTACAGAATAGGCCGCCGCCGGACGGCTGCAATGCGGGTGTTTGCCGCAGAGAGGTAAACAATGGTTCTCGGACTATAAATTGCGGGGGCGGATGCTATCTTGAAGCTAAACGTAGAAGAATTACACGAATAGGATTTAAGAACGGTTCGAGGTGGACAAGATGATCGATTTCGAAAAGGCCCTGCTCGACCCTGCGCTGGTCTTTAATGATCCCGCCGACGTGCTGCATAATAGTGAGCTGTCGCGCAGCCAAAAGATTCAAATCCTGCAAAGATGGGAATATGATGTGCGCGAATTGCAGGTCGCTGAAGAAGAGAGCATGCGCGGGCCGCAATCCGTTTCGCTCGACGTCGTACTGAACGCGCTGCGCGCGTTAGGCGCAGAACCGAAGGAGCGGTCGGCGCCGACAAAACACGGCGGCAAGTAATCGGCGAGCTCAAGTTGTAGAGCGTTCGGATTTTTAACGCTCGATGGACTAGCGACGATTCGGGGTGGATGATGGGCGGAAGGGTAGCGCGAAACGTCCGTAACCGACGCGAGCGAAAACCGCAGCGTAAAGAATCGGCGCGCCCGGCAACCGAAATTCATCCGGCCGCTGTCCCCGCGAAGCTCCCTGCCTTTGTCGATCCTGAGCTGACGACGCTGGTCGATGCCGTTCCCGAGGGCGAGGAATGGCTTTATGAAATTAAATTCGACGGATATCGCGCATTATGCAGGATTGAGAGTGGTAAAGCTCGCTTTTTCACCCGCGAGGGGAACGACTGGACCGAGCGGTTCGGCGTGTTGGCGGCGGCCGCTGCGCGCCTTCCCATAAGCGCAGCTTTTCTCGACGGCGAGATCATCGTCCTAGAATCGGACGGCTCGAGCAATTTCCAATCTTTGCAGGAAGCGCTGGGGCGAAGTGAGACCGATAGACTCGTCTACTACGTCTTCGATCTTCCTTTTTTCGACGGCTACGATTTGAGAGCAGTTCCGCTCGAGGCGCGCAAGCAGCTTCTCGCCGGCTTGCTCGAACAACAGCGGAAAACCGCCACCGTCCGCTTTAGCGACCATGTGGCGGGAAAGGGAAATGAGTTTTACCGGCGCGCATGCGCGAGCGGCCTGGAAGGTATTATCGCCAAAAGGAAGAGTTCGCCTTATCGCAGCGGGCGCGCGCGCGATTGGTTCAAGATCAAATGCCATGCGAGCCAGGAATTCGTCATCGGCGGCTTTACCGAGCCATCCGGCTCGCGCACCGGCTTGGGCGCGCTGCTTCTCGGTGTCAACAACGACCGCAGCGAGCTGGTCTACGCCGGGAAAGTCGGCACCGGCTTCAACCGCCGCTCGCTCGAGGATCTTCGCCGACGTTTGGATGAGATCGAGACGCGTAGCCCGCCGTTCGCCAACCCGCCGCGGCTGCCGCGGCGCGAAGGCGTTCACTGGGTTCGGCCCCGGTTCGCCGCCGAGATCGAATTCACCGGTTGGACGCGCGACGGTATGCTGCGTCATCCATCTTTTAAAGGACTCCGGGAAGACAAATCCGCGCGGAAGATAACGCGCGAGCGACCCGAACCGAATCCCGCGACTGTGCGACAGAATTCTCTCAACACCACGATCGCCGGCATTACGCTGAGCAATCCCGAACGCGTTCTCTATCCGGAGGCGGACATCACGAAACTCGAACTCGCCCGATACTTCGAAGAGATCGCCGATTGGATCCTGCCGCACGTTGCGCTGCGTCCGCTCACGATGGTGCGCTGCCCGGAAGGTTACAGGAAATGTTTTTATCAAAAGCACATCGAAGAGAATCTCCCGGAATCTTTTAAGCGGATCAACGTTAAAGAGCGAAAAGCTTCAGGCCGCTACGTCATGATCGACTCGCTTCCCGGCCTTATCTCGCTCGTGCAGATGGGCGTGCTGGAAATCCACACTTGGGGATCACGCGCCGAGCACGTCGAAATGCCGGATCAATTGATCTTCGACTTGGACCCCGACTCCGGCTTGGCGTGGCGGCGCGTGGTCGAAGCGGCGCGGCTCCTGCGGCGCCGCGTTGCGGAACTGGGCCTCGAGGCGTTCGTCAAAACCAGCGGAAGCAAGGGACTGCATGTGGTCGTGCCTGTCGTCCCGGAAGTTGAATGGGACGAGGCCAAGCAATTCACCAAAAACGTTGCGGAGAGTATCGCGCGCGACGCGCCGGACCGGTATCTCACGAACATGTCCAAGACAAAGCGCGCAGGTAAAATTTTTATCGATTACCTACGCAACAGTCGCGGCGCGACCGCCGTCGCGGCGTTTTCGACACGCGCACGGGCCGGCGCGCCGGTGTCGGTGCCGCTCCGCTGGGAAGAGCTCGACGATGATATCCGCGCCGATCATTTCACGCTGCGCAATGTGCGGCAGCGCCTCGCGCGCATGCGCAAAGATCCATGGGCCAATTTTTCCACCTCGCGCCGCTCCATTCTAGCTGCAATCGGTCGTGTCGCCGCGCTTCGCCGGTGATGGCATGGCGCTTGCTGAAATTCAGACCAAGTCGCCAGTTTTCCATGGGCTACGCGGCGGCGAGCCTAAGGATCGGCGCTAAGGAGGTGAAACAGCAGTAAAAATTCCCTTCCGCGGGGAAAAAGTTCCCTCCGGGAAATCACTAGGATGGGTAAATTCTACGTTCAAGATTCAACGCGATTGCATGTTCAAGGAACGTTAGAAAAACAAGGGGGAGGTGGCCCATGGGTATGATCCTAGTAATCATTCTTATTCTCCTGTTGGTCGGCGCTTTACCAACCTGGCCTTATAGCTCCGGCTGGGGCTATTTCCCGAGCGGCGGTCTCGGATTGATTTTATTGATTATCATCATTCTAGCCTTGGCCGGCCGCATTTGACCCCAACGATGTATCGGAGAGGAGAAAGTCGGTGTAGACCATAGCCATAGGGCGGTGCCTGGTATTCGAAAGGAAGCATCATTATGTGCACTCCAGCCAGCATTGCTAAACATCCGATTCATCCCATGCTCGTCGTTTTGCCGATGGGCTTGTGGGTCTTTTCTCTCTTTGCAGACCTTTTCTTCGCCGCCGGCCGCGGCGATGTCTGGGAAGATGTCGCCTTCTATACGATGGGCGGAGGCATCGCCGGCGCGCTGATAGCGGCGGTTCCCGGCCTCATCGACTTTTTTTCGCTGAAAGAAAGAGGAACTCGTCGCCTCGCGATTTACCACATGATCGTCAACCTTGCTGCGACGGCGATTTTCGCCGTCAATCTTTATTTGCGCTTCGCCCAGCCGCAGCTTGGATTAGTACCTGTTGGATTATCGATCATTGGGCTTGTGCTGATCGGCTCCGGCGGTTGGTTCGGCGGGGAGCTGGTTTATGTACGGGGTGTCGGTGTCGACCCGCCGGCGCCCCAGCGCAGAAACGCGCCGGAGCTGCGCCAGATTCGCGGCGGGCGCGCGCGCCGGATCGTGTGATGCGCTCCCATGAGCCTTGCGGCACGAAATGTATCGTCCTCACGGAAAGCGTGACATCATAATATCTAGGAGAAAGAGTCTCGAGGAGAAAAAGACAATCGACGGCAAGGGCCTCGGCGCGGCGATGGGCGCGTGAAAGGCCGAGTTTCAACAGCGAAACGGACGTAGAGGGGTCAAAAGCAAAAAGGGCGCATCGGCGCTCTCGAAAGGGAGAACACGCGGCGCGCCTGGCCGCAACGGGTGAAGCATGAATGATTCGGAGGTCACGCATACATCGATTCGGATAGCGCTGGCGCGACGTCGCTGCGGCGAGGTACGCGACGTCATTGAAGTGCTTTCCGTTTTAGAGGACGTTTATAATCATCTATACGCATGGCACGAGCTGGCTTGCGCCGCCGACGGCGGCGCAAAAAGGGCGCACGAACTGCGTTCGATGCCGGAGATCGCCGACGCGAGCGATATGGTTCCCGCCGATCGCCGACTTTGTCTCGCGCGCGTAGAAGTCGAGCCTCCGGCGTTTATCGAGGTGGTCGGAGCGCGCTATCCCCTCGATGTCATTTACAAGTATCTGCGTCAATGCGGGAACAAAAACGGCCACAAGAAGGGGCGCGCGATTGAGCGCATCGAGGCGGTGCGCGGCGAAATCGATCATCTGTGCGAATCGACCCTGCCCGAAAATGAAATTCAGGAGGCGGTGGCGCTGCATGTGATCGCGCCGTTCAAGCGGCTCGAGCGGCTAGAAGGCATCGAGATCTACGACAACGACGAGTCCGGCAAAGCGTCGGCGCCGCGGCGCAGCCGGTCGGACCGGTCCGCGGTCGCTTCGTCGCCGCTTGCGCGTGAGCATTGATCATGGCGCGCCACGCGAGAAAAGCCTCGCGGCGGAAAACGCCCGCGCCGAGGTCGACCGGCCCGCGTCCGATATGGCGCGGTAGTCTCAGCTTCGGGCTGGTGAATATTCCCGTCGCGCTCCACGCCGCGGAAACTTCCAACGATCTTAGTTTTAAGCTTCTCGATCGGAGAAATCTCACGCCAGTCCATTACCGACGCGTCAATGAAAGCACCGGCAAGGAGGTGCCCTGGGAAGACATCGTCAAAGGCTATGAATACGAAAAAGGCGAGTACGTGCCGATGACCGAGGCCGACTTTCAGCGGGCTAACGCAGAGGCGACCCAGACCATCGAGATTACCGACTTCGTCGATCAGGCCGATATCGATCCGGTATATTACGACAAACCTTATTATTTGGCGCCGGCGAAAAATGCCGCCAAAAGCTACGCGCTGCTCCGCGAGGTGATGCGCCGAACGAATACCGTCGGGATCGCGAAAGTCGTCATACGATCGCGGCAGCACCTCGCCGCCGTATTTCCGCGAAAGTCGGCTTTGCTTTTGGACCTCCTTCGCTTCGCGCATGAAATCCGTGATCCGTCGGAGTTGGACATTCCCGGCGATGTCTCGATCGGCGAGAAAGAACTCAAAATGGGCGAGCGTCTCGTCGAGGCGATGATCGACAAATGGCGCCCGGAAAAATACCGCGACGACTACAGAGAAGACCTGCTAGCGCTGATCAAGCGCAGGGTGCAGGAAGGTAAGACGAAGGTCATCGATGAAACGCCGCCGGAGGCGCCGAAGCGGCGGGCCAAAGTGATTGATATCATGAATCTCTTGAAGCGCAGCGTCGAGCAGGCGGGCGGGAGGGGGGAATCTCCAAGGCGCCGCAAAGCGAGTTGAAATGAGATCCGGCAGGCCCGACTGGGTCGTCTCGCGAATAGCGCTGCGAGCGAGAGATTCGGCAAGGAATTAAGTCATGGTGACAGCAGCCGACGTACTCGTTAACACGCTCTGCGAATGGGGCGTGAGCGTCGTTTTCGGCCTTCCGGGCGACGGCATCAACGGCGTTATGGAAGCGCTGCGGAAGCAGCGGGCACATCTCCGGTTCGTCCAGGTGCGCCACGAGGAATCGGCGGCCTTCATGGCGTGCGGCTACGCGAAATACACGGGCAAGCTCGGCGTCTGTCTCGCGACCTCCGGCCCGGGCGGCATTCATCTGCTGAACGGCCTCTACGACGCGAAGCTCGACGGGCAGCCGGTGCTTGCGATCACCGGACATCACTATCATGACCTTATCGACACGCATGCGCAGCAGGACGTCGATCTCGACAAGGCTTATATGGATGTCGCCGTTTACAACGCGCGCGTCATGGGACCGTCGCACGTCGAGGAAATCGCGAATATCGCCTGCCGCACCGCGCTGGGACGGCGCGGCGTCGCGCATATCAATTTTCCCGTCGATTTCCAGGAGCACGAGATCGAGGAGCACTCGAAGCGAAACGTGCCCGGGCACGTTTCGCATGTCCCCGCGTCGGCCGTTGAGCTGCCGCCCGAGATCGATCTGAAGAACGCCGCAGCGATACTGAACGAGGGAAAGAAAGTCGCGATTCTCGCCGGCCAGGGAGCGCTTGCCGCCGGCGCCGAGCTGGAGGAGGCGGCGGAGAAGTTAGCGGGCCTGATCATCAAGGCGTTGCTCGGCAAGGCCGCCGTTCCCGACGACAGCCCGTACACGACGGGCTCGATCGGACTGTTGGGGACGAAGCCGTCGCAAGAAGCGATGGAGAGCTGCGATACACTCTTCATCGTCGGCAGCTCGTTTCCTTATATCGAATTTTTGCCCAAACCCGGACAGGCTCTCGGTGTCCAAATCGATATCGACCCGACGCGCATCGGACTTCGCTATCCGATCGAGGTCGGTCTCGTCGGCGACAGCCGCGCCACACTGAAGCGTCTTCTGCCGCTGCTCGAGCGCAAGCGGGACCGCAACTTCCTCGAAAAAGCGCAGGAAGGCATGCGCCAATGGTGGAAGCTGATGGAAAGCCAGGGCACGCGTCCGGACAAGCCGATGAAGCCCGAAGTGGTCGCGTGGGAGCTGGGCAAGCGACTGGCTCCGGAGGCGATCGTTTCCTGCGACTCGGGGACGATCACGACCTGGTTCGCGCGGCACATACCCGCACGCCGGGGACAGAAGTTTTCGGTTTCAGGGACGCTCGCGTCGATGGCGAACGCGCTGCCGTACACTATCGCGGCGCAGATCGCGTATCCGGAAAGACAGTGCGTCGCATTCGTCGGCGACGGCGGCTTTTCGATGCTAATGGCGGAATTCGCGACGGCGGTAAAATACCGGCTGCCGATCAAAGTCGTGATCGTCAAGAACAACACCCTGGGGCAGATCAAATGGGAGCAGATGGTTTTCCTGGGCAATCCGGAATACGGCTGCGATCTACATCCGATCGACTTTGCGGCCTTCGCGCGCGCCTGTGGCGGGATCGGCTTCACTGTCGACGATCCGGCCGCTTGCGGCCGCGTGCTCGACGAGGCGCTTGCCGCCCCGGGGCCTGTAATCGTGGAGGCGGTCGTCGATCCATACGAGCCCCCGATGCCTGCGAAGGTGACGCTGGAACAGGCGACCAAATTCGCCAAGTCGCTCGCGCGCGGCGAGCCCGACAGGTCGAAAATAGCCTGGACGGTTCTTTCGGACAAAGTCCGCGAGCTTATCTGAGGCTGAGGATGCGTCTGATCGGTCGAGAACAGCTCTGGCAGTTGACGGCGAGCGGCGCCGCTGTGGTCGAAGTGCTGCCGCGGAAAGAATACCAGCGCGCACACCTGCCCGGCGCCCTCAGTCTGCCGCTCGCCGAGCTGTATCCTTTTTCCACCGTCGATCTGGCCAAGGACCGGGACATCGCCGTGTATTGCTACGATTCGCAGTGAGACTTGAGCCGGAGGGCCGCGGCGCGGCTCGAGCATATGGGTTGCCGTCACGTGTTCGCATACGCGGGCGGAAAGGCCGAATGGATGGCCTACGGCCTGCCGATCGTGCGCGGCGACCATTTGCCGCCGCTCGTGGGTGATGCCCTCGACCGCGATGTGCCGCGCTGCCGGCCGGAGGAGCCGGTTGGCGCCGCGCGCGACGCCGCCTATAATCGAGGAATGGACGTTTGTCCGGTGGTGAACGCCGAAGGCGTGGTGTTGGGGCTTTGTGCGCGCGTGTCCCTGCACGCGCATCCATCGATTGCGGTCGAGCTAGTGATGGAACCCGGTCCGCTGACGGTGCGGCCTAGCATGCCTGTCGCGGACGCGAGGAAAATCATTGCGTGTAAGAAAATGCGCTCTCTGTTGGTCACCACGCCGGACGGAAAGCTCATCGGAGTCTTCAACAGCAAATCGGCCGCGCACGCCGGCGACGGCGCGCAAAAGGAGCTTGCGACATGAAAACGAAGCTGCATGATTCTGTGCGCCTGGCGGCGATGGGCGATCTCCATTACACCAAGACGTCGCACGGAAAATTACAGCCGATTTTCGAGCAGGTTGCGGAGAACGCCGATATTCTGCTTCTCTGCGGCGACCTCGTCGACTACGGCCTGCCGGAAGAGACGGAGATTCTCGCCAAGGAATTGTCTGTCGTGAAAATCCCGATACTCGCGGTGCTCGGCAACCACGAATTGGAATCAGGCAAGCAGGACGAGGTGCAGAAGATACTGTCGTCAGCCGGCGTTAATATACTCGACGGCAACGCCTGCGAGGTGCACGGCATCGGCTTCGCCGGCGTTAAAGGTTTCGCCGGCGGCTTCGGACAGCATGCTCTGCAGCCGTGGGGCGAGCCGGCGATCAAAAAATTCGTGCAGGAGTCGATCGATGAGGCGCTCAAGCTCGAGTCGGCGCTCGCGAAGCTGCGCACGCAGCATCGCATCGCGCTGCTGCACTACTCGCCGATTCAGGGAACGGTGGAAGGGGAGCCGCATGCGATCTATCCGTTCCTGGGCTCGAGCCGGCTCGAAGAGCCTCTCAATCGGTACGGCGTGACCGCGGTATTTCACGGCCACGCGCATCATGGCCGGCCGGAGGGACGGACGCAGACCGGAGTGCCGGTTTACAACGTGGCGATCAAGGTGTTGAGGGAGCATTATCCCGATCGGCCGGTCTTCCGTCTGATCGAGATTCCCGCGGAGGCGCGGGCCGACGAGGGGAACGGGATGAACCGGGAGGTGCGGACGTGAACGGCAACGGCGACGAAGCGTCGGGGAAGGCGGGGAAAGAGTTCTATTGCCGCGTGCTGGCGGCGCTGACCGATGCGGGCATCCATTTTCTCATCGGCGGCGCCTACGCGCTCGAGCGCTACACCGGCATCTGGCGCGACACGAAGGACCTGGATATCTTCATTCGCCCGGCCGATGGCGAGCGCGCGCTTAACGCACTCGCAGCGGTCGGCTGCCGCACCGAGCTGACGTTTCCTCACTGGCTCGGCAAGGCGTATTGCGGCGAATATTTCGCCGACTTGATTTTCAGCTCCGGCAACGGGACGGCGCGCGTCGACGACGAATGGTTCCACTACGGCGTGGGCACGGAAGTGCTCGGCCGGCGCGTGAAGCTTTGTCCGGTGGAGGAAATGATTTGGTCCAAGTCGTACGTGATGGAGCGCGAGCGGTACGACGGCGCGGACATCGCGCATCTGCTCCGCGCGCGCGCGAAACAGCTCGACTGGGAGCGGTTGCTACGCCGTTTCGGCGCGCATTGGCGGGTGCTTTACAGCTACGTCATCTTGTTCGGCTTCATTTACCCGTCCCATCGCGCGGACATTCCCGAATGGCTCCTTGACGCGCTCGCGCAGAAGTTGCGGGACGAGACCGCCGCGCCGCCGCCCGAAACACCAGTCTGCCAGGGGACGCTGCTTTCGCGCGAGCAGTATCTCATCGACATCCGGCAATGGGGCTACCTCGACGCGCGGCTGCTGCCCGAGGGCAATATGACGCGCGCCGAGACCGAGCTTTGGACGGCGGCGATTCAGCAAAAGAAGTAAAGTTAATCCTAGCAGAGCTGTGGCGCATCGCGTCGTCATCATCGGCGGAGGCTTCGGCGGCCTCTACGCCGCGCAGTCGTTGAAAAAAGCTCCGGTCGACGTCACGCTTCTCGACCAGCGCAATTTTCATTTATTTCAGCCGTTGCTGTATCAGGTCGCGACCGGTTGGCTGTCGCCGGCGAACATCGCCTCGACGCTGCGCGCCGTGCTGCGGCGGCAGAAAAACACGCGCGTGCTGCTCGGCCAGGCGATCGATATCGATCTCAGCGCCCGGCGCGTGATTCTGAGCGACGGCAGCCTGCCGTACGACACGCTGATCGTCGCGACCGGATCGTGGCACCATTACTTCGGCCACGATCAGTGGGAGGCGCTCGCGCCCGGGCTCAAGACCGTCGAGGACGCGACGGAGATCCGCCGGCGCATTTTCCTCGCGTTCGAGGCGGCGGAACGAGAACCGGAAGCCGCCAAGCGAGGGCCGTTGCTGACTTTCGTCATCGTCGGCGGCGGGCCAACGGGCGTAGAACTGGCCGGCGCGCTGGCAGAGATCACGCGGGATACGCTCAGAAATGATTTTCGCACGATCGATCCCTCGTCCGCGCGCATTTTGCTGCTCGAGGCGGCGGACCGGATATTGACTACTTATCCGCCCGAGCTGTCCGCGAAGGCGGCGGCGTTTCTCGAGCGGGAGGGCGTGACGGTTCGCACCGGCGTCCTGGTTACGGACATAAGGCGTGACTCCGTCGTGGTCCGGGAAGGGCAGCGGAGCGAAGAAATCCCATGCCGCACCGCGCTATGGGCGGCCGGCGTCAAGGCCTCGTTTCTGGGAAAAGTCTTGGCCGACGCGTCCGGCGCGAAGTTAGACCGCATCGGCCGCGTGGTCGTCGAGACGGATCTGAGCCTGCCGTCGCATCCCGAGATTTTCGTCATCGGCGATCTCGCCAACTACGCGCATCAGACAGGTTCGCCCTTGCCGGGCGTCGCGCCCGTGGCGATGCAGGAGGGCAAATACGTCGCGAAGGTGATACGCGGTCGTCTCGACGGCAAGGCCATCGCGCAGTTCCACTACCGCGACCGTGGCGACCTGGCGATCGTCGGACGCGGGACGGCCGTCGCCGATCTACGAAAATTTCATCTCGCGGGCTTTTTCGCGTGGCTCGCGTGGCTTTTCGTTCATATCGTTAACCTCATTGAGTTCGAAAACAAACTCCTCGTCCTCATTCAATGGGGCTGGGCCTATTTTCGCCGCAACCGCGCCGCGCGCCTCATCACCGGCGAGCACCGCATGCCGTGATTCGCGATACGCTACCCAAACGACAGAGTAAAAAGCGTCAACACGTTTTCTGAGCAGATTAAGAATCGGCGCAACATCCACGCATTGACTAGGAAAGCGGGCGCCAGTGAAAGTGCGACAGCACCGAACGCCCGGGCGGGCGCGAGGCAATCATCTCCTCGCGAGCGACGCGCCGCTCGGTTTCGGCGAGCCATCGCGCGAAAAGGAATAGAGCGGTCCAGGCGAGCACGATGCCGCCCGAAACCCACATTATGAGGCCCGCGAGCTGCTGATCGGCGAGCGCCGCCGGACCGTTCCCGTAAGCGGGATACCACCGCCGCGGCGATAAAAAGAGCAAAGCTCCGAGAACGTTTTTGTGAAGCGAGGTCGCGAAAACGTAAAACGCGGCGGCGCCGTAGCCGTGCCGCCGGTCGAGCACGGCTCGCCAAAAAAGCAGCGCGGTGCCGAGAAGGCAGACGTGCTCGGCGGTATGGAGTAGTGGGTTCGCCAGCGCAGCTTGATATAACGCGGGCAAGTGCCACGCCCAAATAGCGGCGCTGTGGAGCGCCCACGAGATCGGCATGTTGATGCGAAGCATACGCAGCCGCCAGATAAGCGCGCGGCGCCGACGGCGCGGCGCGAGAGCAACGAAGCCGAGCTCCAGGCGTCCGGCCGCGAGGAGCGGCGCGGCGACGACCATTAAAAGCTCGTGCTGCGCCATATGTGCCGTGAGGCTCGTATGGGTCCATTTTTCGAGCGGCGATGCGAGCGCGATCACGAGAATCGTCCACCCGGCGGCGAATGCGGCAATCTCGCGCCGCCCGCCGGCATTCGCAGTATGCGCGCCGAGCGCGTAAATCAGCGCGAAGCAAATGAGGCCCGCTGTTGTCGCAACGTGCATTGATTAAAATTCTTAGCGTTTTTTGATCACGACACACGTCGGGATTAATTGGATAGGCGAGCCGACGACAAGCGGAGTTGTCTCCAGACCGGCGTTAGCGGGAGTCGAGAACGACGAAGGAGTCTCACACACGAATTCCCGTCGATTCGATTTCGACAGTCCGCTCATGCTACCCAACCTCGATAAGGAAGATAGCGCGGGAGCGGAAGATCAGGAATTCAGGTGAAACGCCGACTTCCGGTCAGGATTTACCGGACGGCGGTAAAAAGGCGGGTATGTGATGATACGTTACACAGTAGTGGCTTTTTCGCGCGGAACGGAGTGAACGGAGCCGGCGGGCTCGTAGCTGTTGACGAAGTACAGCGGCCTCTGTTTGCTCTCGTCAAACATCCTGCCGATGTATTCGCCCATGATGCCCACGGTGATCAGCTGAACTCCGCCGAGGAAGAGGATTACGACCATTAGCGATGGATAGCCGGCGACGGGATCGCCGTAGAGCAGCGTCTTGGCGATGATGACACCCGCGTAGACAAACGCCGCGACCGCGGTCGCCAGTCCCAGGTACGTGGCGATTTTCAGCGGCCCAATGGTAAATGAGGTTACGCCCTCGAGGGCGAAGTTCCACAGCCGCCAGTAGTTCCATTTGCTCTCCCCGCCGCGGCGCGCGTCGCGGCGATACGGCACGCCCTTTTGAGGATAGCCGATCCACGTGAACAGCCCCTTCATGAAGCGGTGCTGCTCGCGCAGCTTCAGCAGCGCGTCGACCGCGCGGCGGCTGAGCAGCCTGTAATCTCCCGTGTCGGCGGGAATCTTGACGCGGCTGATTTGGTTGATGATGCGGTAAAAGGCGTAAGCCGTCGCCTTCTTCAGCCGGCTGTCGCCCTCGCGCGACAGTCGCGTCGCGTAGACGACGTCGTAGCCGCTTTTCCATTCTTCGATCAGCCGCGGGATCAACTCCGGCGGGTCCTGCAGATCGGCGTCGATCAAGATCACCGCCGCGCCCCGGCTGTGATCCAGGCCGGCGGTAACCGCGATTTCCTTGCCGAAATTGCGGCTGAGGTCGATGATCGCGACGCGGGAATCCTCGGCGCGGAGGCGCCGGAGGATCGAGAGCGTCTCGTCGCGGCTGCCGTCGTTCACATAAATGATCTCGCTCGGCAGCGACAGCGAATCGAGAACGGCGCTCAAACGTCGATGGAATTCGGGGAGGGCTACCTGCTCGTTGTGCGTCGGCGCGACGACAGAAAGCTGGAAAGGCACAGGATGGGCAGGGGTTTCGGCGCTTTTCGCCGTCTCTGGAGGCATGCGGACTCTGGAGGAACAAAACCTTTTGGGTGAGAATCTAGCATAATTTCCCCGGCGCCCGCCAGCGAATGATACTATTGCGTATTTTGCGCTACCACATAGTACTGCGCGCCAAGCGGCACCTTGGCGAGGTACTTCTCGATCGGTACGAGGCCCGAGAGTACTTTCGGAAAGAACAGTGCGAAGCGCAGCGTCCGCCTGGCGAAACCGGCTCGATCGAGAATCCTCGCGGCGTACCACGGCGGGAGCAGGACGGCTCCCTTGTCCAACGGGCAGCTGTTAAACGCGCGTACGGTGAGTGGATTTAAAGGATTGTGCTCGAATACGTACAACAGGCCGTTCGGCGCGATAGCGGCGCGGAGCATCTTCAGCACGCGCACCTGCTGATCGCGCGGCGTATGATGCAGCACATTAGCGATGAAGACGACATCGAACCGGCGATCGAAGGGGATGGATCTGCCGTCGGTCACGCTGAACGCGACCCGCGGCATATCCTTGTGGCGCTCGCGCGCGTATTCGACGGATTTAGACGACACGTCGACGGAGTAGATGAACGCGTTCGGCAGGTGTTTTCTGATGTAAGCTTCGCTGTTCCCGATCCCACAGCCGTAATTGAGGAAATGGATTTCCTCGCCAGCTAGACCCAAGCGGGTCAGATGGCGGGCGACCTCTTTGATCTTGTATTCGGCGAAATAAGCCGGCGAATAGCCCGACGCCGTGACGTTGGCGGCATGGAGCGCTTCGTATTCGTGCGCGAAAGAGTCGAATTCCGCCGGCGACGTGCTTTCCGAATCCATGGAGGTTCCTCCTTCAGCGTCCGGCTCGCGGGCCGGTTGCGGCCTCGGCGGTCACGGCGTCGGCTTCAACTGACCTGCCGTAGCCGCCGTTTGGCTTCTCTTCGGAGCGCAGCGCTTCCGTCAGCGCGCTGGTGCGCTCTTCGTCGACGATGTAGAGCGGCCGCGCTTTGATCTCGTCGTAAATGCGGCCTATGTACTCGCCGAGAATGCCGATCGCGATGAGCTGCACGCCGCCGAGAAACAAACACGCGACGAAGATCGAGGTCCATCCTTGAATCACCCATTCCGGATGGAAGTATTTGACGCCGAGGACGTAAAGCATCAGCGCGAAGCTGACGACCGAGCAGAGAAAACCCAGCGCCGAAGAGAGCCGCAGCGGGACCTGCGAGAAGGAGAGAATCCCGTCGACGGCGAATCGAACCATTTTCTTCAGCGGATATTTGGTCTCTCCCGCCGCGCGGCTCTCCCGCACGTATTCGACCTTGCACTGCTTGAAGCCCACCCAGCTCACCATGCCGCGGACGAAGCGGCTGCGCTCGCGCATGCGCTTGAGCTGCTCGACGACGCGGCGATCCATCAAGCGAAAGTCGCCGGTGTCCGTCGGAATGTCGACCGGAGTCATCAACCGGAGAGTTCGGTAGAACATCGCGGCGGTGAAGAGTTTAAAAGCGCTCTCGCCTTTGCGTGTCTTTCGCACCCCGTAGACTACCTGATACCCCTCGCGCCATTTCTCGATCATCTCCAAGATCACCTCGGGCGGATCTTGAAGATCGGCGTCGATGATGGCGACGACCTGCCCTGAAGCCCTGTCCATTCCCGCCGTAATGGCGATTTGGTGGCCGAAATTGCGCGAGAAACGGATCAGCTTTAAGCGGCGGTCCTTTTGGGCGAGCTCTTTTGCAATCGCGGGTGTACCGTCGCGGCTGCCGTCGTCGACGAGCAAGATTTCATAATCGATACGATTACGGACCAGCGTCGCGGTCAGGGTTTCGTACATGCGGCGAATGACCAGCTCTTCGTTGTAAAGCGGCACGATCACGGAGAGAAATGGAGTCATGGTAAAAACCTCCTGACTATTCTGCGTGTCGAAAACAGATTGAACGTCTACGGGCGATTAAAGACGAAGAAGCTTTCTCGGGCGGCCAAAAAAGCTTACTGCGTGGAAACTTGCGGCTTCGACGATTCGACACGCCCGTCGGCGTGCACGCGAAGGCATAGTTGTCGAGTGCGCGCGACCGGACATCCGCTCGCCGCCTCGCTGGCCTGCAGCAGACGACCGGTAATCGCGGTGTTTCGATACCGGAGCTGCAAGGCTTTCGTGATCGCTTCATCGTCGTCGCCGATGGTGTAAATGCCGCGGTACGCATAGAACCCGTAGGGCCGGGATTCGCGTTCGCCGGGGGCGGCGGCGAAAACAACTGTCCATGCTCCGCCGGAAGCGAGCTCCGAAGGCAGCGAATGGAAGATGCGCAGAGCCGTGTTCGCGCAGTAAATGACTCTTTGATTCCGTGTCCAAGTCGCGGCAGAGAACATGAGCGCCAGCGCGCATACCGCTGCGCTGTAGACGACAGCGGTTTTTCTCGGCGCCAACGCCTGCACCGCCCGCTCGAGCGCATAAGCGAGTAGCAGAGCATAAAACGCAACCGACACGTATAGATAGGTCTCCGACGGATGCGGCTGAAAGACCAGGAGGGGCAGCCAAGGCGCCGCGATCGCGCAGATTAGGAATGCAACGGCGGGCCAGTCGAAGCTCCGCTGCAGCATCGGGAAGCGGCGAAAGAGGTAGACGAGCGCGGCACCGACCGCAAGCAGCGAAACGAGCGCGGCGGCCGCCAGAGCAATCGCAAACCGGGGATGAGACGCTATTTCAGAGGGCAGGGGAGTGCCGAACCAGGAATTCGCCAGAACGGGATCAAGTGGAGTGAGCAAGGCGGCAGTATACATCCCGACGTTCTTTAGTATCATCGTGGGCGCCGGAATAACGGCGGCGGCCTGAGACCAGCCGCGCGGAACGAACAACGTCCGGAGAATAAAATAAATCGCCATGAGGATTCCCGTCCCCGCGCAGAACGTCGAGACGTATCCGATGGAAATATTCTTGCCGCGCGCCGTGAAGAAAAACACGGCGATGCCGCAGGCGATGATTAAAAATACCGCTACTTCGGGATCATACGTAAGAAGCGAGATCCACCCGGCGAACAACGCGAGAGGCAAAAGCACCGGCCACCGCGGCGATTTGAGCGACGCGAGAAAAAAAAGCAGCGCCAAAAAAAACGCGCTGTGGGCCACGGTGTTCGTCCAGGTCGCGGCGATGACCGATTGATCGGCGAGTGGATGGAGCGCGAACAAGGCGGCTGCGGCTGCGCTCACCGGTACGGAGCCGAACAGCAGCCATCCAATGAAGTACACGAGCGCGACGTTCGCCAGGTGAAAAGCGAGGTTGCGAACCCGATAGAGCAGCGGCCGGGTTTCGGTCGCCTGATATGTCCAGAGACTCACGAGCCGGTTGAGCGGGCGATATTTCATCGAATGCCAGTGCGGCGTCGTAAATACATGGGAAGGCTCGCGGGTGTCCTCGAA
>Ga0075425_100002214_pt1 | contig 19390 bp, 20 predicted proteins | sample SoiMethybrSBSTD4_FD_75300 | JGI IMG/M metagenome (GOLD analysis project Ga0075425, IMG submission 75300) | Bulk soil microbial communities from a Populus tree surrounding site in Tennessee, USA - Soil MetaG P. TD hybrid SBSTD4 | ecosystem: Environmental > Terrestrial > Soil > Tree plantation... | reverse complement strand
TGATGGCGATGGTGCTCAACACCGCGGGGCTGCCGCTGCCCAACAACGCCGCGCCGCCGCTCAAATGAACGCCACGAAGAAAAAACTCGCCGAAGGCAAGCTCGTCCTGTGCATGAACCTGCGCGCTGCGCGCACGCTCGACGTGCCGATGGTCGCCGCCGCCGCCGGATTCGACTGCGTCTTCGTCGACCTCGAGCACAGCGCGACCTCGCTCGAGACGACATCAATCATCTGCAGCGGCTGCCCGGGGCTCGGCATCACGCCGCTGGTGCGCGTGCCCGGCCACGACAAGAACTGGATCTCGCGCGTGCTCGACGGCGGCGCGCAGGGCGTGATCGTGCCGCACGTGAACAATCGGGGTGAAGCGGAGGCGGTGGTCAGCGCGGCGCGCTTCCCGCCGCTCGGCCACCGCTCGGTGATGGGCGCGACGCCGGCGCTGGGCTATCGCAGCCTGCCGCTGGGCGAGGTCAACAAGACGCTCAATGCGGAGACGCTGCTCATCGTCATGATCGAGACGCCCGAGGGGGTGGAAAAAGCCGACGAGATTGCCGCCGTTCCCGGCATTGACATGCTGCTCATCGGCTCTAACGATCTGTGCACCGAGATGGGCATCCCCGGCGACCAGCGCAACCCGAAGCTGAAGGCCGCCTACGAAACCGTGGCTCGCGCCTGCAAGAAGCACGGCAAGTCGCTTGGCATCGGCGGCATCCGCGGCGACCTGGACCTTCAGCGCGACCTGGTGAAGCTCGGCGGCCGCTTCATCATCGCCGGAGGCGACCTGACTTATCTTGCCGCGGCAGCAAGGAAGGATGTAGAAGCCCTGCGCGGGCTGGAGACGCGCTAGCCTTTTTCTCTCGGGCGCGAGGGATCGGCAATCCACTCGCTCCAGGAGCCAGCGTAGAGTTTGCCGCCGGGAAGTCCCGCTACCTCCATCGCTAGCAGGTTGTGGCAGGCGGCGACGCCGGAGCCGCAGTAGTGGATGATTTCCCGCGGGTCGCGCTTGAAGGTTGCTTTCAACAGTTCTTCCCGCAGCGCAGACGGATCTTTGAAAGTGCCGTCGGCGTTGAGGTTGTCCATGTTGAAGCGGTTCTTCGCGCCGGGGATGCGGCCGGCCTCGGGGTCGATCGGCTCCTGCTCGCCGCGCCAGCGCGCGGGTGAGCGCGCGTCGAGCAGGAAGGTGCCGTTCAGGTTGCGCTGGATCGAGCGATAGCTGACGGTCCGGTTCTCGTCGTACTCCGAGGGGTAGGAGGTCGCGGGATACGAAGGCACGTCGCTGGTCACGGGGCGGCCTTCCTTCGTCCACTTGGCGAAGCCGCCGTCGAGCACGGCGACATCCTCGTGGCCCATCCAGCGCAGGAGCCACCACAGGCGCGCGGCCATCGCGCCGCTGCCGGCGTCGTAGCAGATCACGCGGTCGGATTTATTCAATCCCTTCGAAGACAGCCACTGCGCGAAGACGTCCGGATCGGGCAGGGGATGGCGGCCGTTCTTCCCGGTCTTGGGCGCGGAGAGGTCGCGGTCGAGGTGCGCGAACACCGCGCCCGGGATGTGCGCCTTGCGGTACTCGGCTTCGCCCCAGTCGGGTTTGGCGAGGTCGAACCGGCAGTCGAAGACCCGCAGCTCCGCGGGATCGCTGCTAAGTTCTTCCGTCGAGACGAGCGTGGAGCCACTCATGGAAGTGGACCTCGGCGTCTTCCATCGGCGACTGGTAGGGCCCGGCGTCGTCCAGGCCCCGCTCCCAGAGCGCGCGGCGCCCGGCGTCGAGGCGCTGGCAGATCTCGTGGTCCTCGATCGCCGTCTCGACGTAGGCGGCCTGCTGCGCCTCGATGAACTCGCGCTCGAAGAGGGCGATTTCCTCGGGGTAGTAGAACTCGACCACGTTGGTGGTGTGCGTCGGCGAGCGCGGGATCAGGTGCGACACCACCAGCACGTTCGGATACCACTCGAAGGTCAGGCCGGGGAAGTAGCTCGCCCACAGCGCGCCGTGCTTGGGCTCGCGCCCGGCGAGCTGCTGCAGGCAGACATCCTGCCATTTCTTGTACACCGGCGTCCCGGGGCGCGTCAGGCCGGCCTTGGGCGCGACGATCTGCACCGAATAGTCCTCGCCGTAGTCGACGGTGAAGTTGTTGCAGTCGGTGAAGTTGCCGAGCCCCGGGTGGAAGAAGTCGACGTGGTAGACCTCGAGGTAGGTCTCGACGAAGGTCTTCCAGTTGATGTCGTACTCGTCGATGCGCACCGAGTCCAGGACATAGCCGCTGAAATCCCAGTCGGCGTGGGTGCTGATCTTCGCCAGGTCGCGGCGCGGGTCGCGCGGCCCGGTGAACAGCAGGCCGTTCCAGTTGATCAGCGGCGTCGAGCGCAGCTTGATGCAGGGGCTTTCCTCGAAGAACGGCGCGCCGAGCAGCTCGCCCTTCAGGTCGTAGGTCCAGCGGTGCAGCGGGCAGACGATGTTCTCGACGTTGCCGCGCCCCTTGAGCATGATGGCCTGCCGATGGCGGCAGACGTTGGTGAGGAGCTCGACGCCGGTCGCGTTGCGCACCAGGACCTGCGCGTCGTTCATCCAGGCGAGGGTGTGATAGTCGCCGGGCTTGGGCACCATCAGCTCGTGGCCGACGTAGTTCGAGCCGGCGTCGAACAGCAGCCGCTTTTCGGCCTCGAAGACCTTGGGATCGAAGTACCAGGAAACCGGCAAGTGGGGTTGCGCCCGCTTGATCTGGCGCAGGCTCGCGACTTCCGACATCCGTTGTAAAGCCCCTAGAAAAACAGTATTTTACCAAACGATGAGCAAGCCCGTGACGAGCGCGAAGGACCGCGCGGAAGGCGGCGCCCTTTCCTTCGAGAAGGCGCTGGCCGAATTGGAGAAAATCGTGGCGCGCATGGAATCGGGCGACCTGTCGCTCGAGCAGGCGCTCGCCACGCACAAGCGCGGCCTGGAGCTGGCGCGCTTCTGCCAGCAGAAGCTGGAAGCGGCGCAACAGCAGGTCAAGGTGCTCGAGGGCGAGGTTCTCAAGCCGCTCGCCGCGGCGTCGCCCGATGAAGATCGCTGAAACAGATTTCCAGGCCTGGATGGGCGGGGTGCAGTCGCGCATGGAGCGCGCGCTCGGCCGCCTGCTGCCGCCGGCGCAGCTGCCGCCGGCGCGGCTGCACGAGGCGATGCGCTACGCCACGCTCGAGGGCGGCAAGCGCGTGCGGCCGCTGCTCGCGTTCGCCGCGGGCGAGGCGAGCGGCGCGGCCCCCGAGCGGCTCGAGATCGCCGCCGCCGCGGTGGAGATGATCCACGCCTACTCGCTGGTGCACGACGACATGCCGTGCATGGATGACGACGTCCTGCGCCGCGGCAAGCCCACGGTGCACGTGCAATACGACCAGGCGACGGCGCTGCTGGTGGGTGATGCGCTTCAGTCCCTGGCTTTCCAGATCATCAGTGAAAACAAAATCGCAGACCGGCCGGAAGATCGACTCGAGATGGTCAGGCTCCTCGCCGCCGCCGCCGGCTCGCGCGGCATGGCGGGCGGGCAGCAGATCGACCTCGAGGCGACCGGCAAGACGCTCACCGTGCCCGAGCTCGAGGCCATGCACATCCGCAAGACCGGCGCCGTGATCCGGGCGGCCGTGCTCCTCGGCGCGTACTGTGGAAAGAATCTGTCGGAAAAGGAGCTGAAAGCGCTGGATCGGTACGCGAAGGCCATCGGCCTCGCCTTCCAGGTGGTGGACGACGTGCTGGACGAGGATGCCAGTACCGCGACCCTGGGCAAGACCGCGGGCAAGGACCGCAAGCAGGGCAAGCCGACCTACGTCTCGGCCCTGGGCCTGCCGGCGGCGCGCCACCTGGCGCAGGAGCTGCGCGAGCAGGCCCACGCGGCGCTCGCGCCGCTCGGCGATGCGGCAAAGCGCCTCGGGGAGCTCGCAGACTTCGTAGTTCTGCGAAAATTCTAGGTATGTCCACCATCATCGGCGAGCTGCCCGGCGACGGCGTGAATCCCGCGCCCTACGGGCTGCTGAAGAGCATCGACGACCCGTCGAAGCTGCGCGCGCTCGACCGGCAGCAGCTCGGCCAGCTCGCCGAGGAGCTGCGCGCCTACGTGCTCGATTCGGTGTCGCAGACCGGCGGGCACCTGTCGTCCAACCTCGGCACGGTGGAGCTGACCATCGCGCTGCACGCGGTCTTCGACACCCCCGAGGACCGCATCGTCTGGGACGTCGGTCACCAGACCTATCCCCACAAGATCCTCACCGGCCGGCGCGAGGCCATGTCGCGCCTGCGCATGCAGGACGGCATCTCGGGCTTCCCGCGCCGCGCGGAATCGCGCTACGACACCTTCGGCACCGCGCATTCGAGCACCTCGATCTCGGCGGCGCTGGGCATGGCCGTTTCGTCCAAGTTGAAGAATGAAAACCGGCGCTGCATCGCGGTGATCGGCGACGGCGCCATGTCGGCCGGCATGGCCTTCGAGGCGATGAACAACGCCGGCGCGATGGACGTCAACCTGCTGGTGATCCTCAACGACAACGAGATGTCGATCTCGCCGCCGGTCGGCGCACTCACCAACTACCTGGCGCGGCTGCTGTCGGGGCGGCTCTACAGCGGCGCGCGGCGCGCCAGCGAGCACCTGCTCAAGCGCGTCGGCGTGTGGGAGCTCGCGCGGCGCGCCGAGGAGCACGTCAAGGGCATGGTCACGCCCTCGACGCTGTTCGAGGAATTCGGCTTCCACTACTTCGGCCCGATCGACGGCCACGACCTCGACGCGCTGCTGCCGACGCTCGCCAACCTGAAGAAACTCTCCGGCCCGCAGTTCCTGCACGTCATCACGCGCAAGGGCCAGGGCTACAAGCTGGCCGAGGAGGATCCGATCGCCTACCACGGCCCGGGCAAGTTCAACCCGGCCGAGGGCCTGAAGAGCGCCGCCGGCGGCAAGCCGACCTATTCGCAGGTGTTCGGCGACTGGCTGTGCGACATGGCGGCGCAGGACCCGCGCCTGGTGGCGATCACCCCGGCGATGCGCGAGGGCTCCGGCATGGTCAAGTACTCGGAGAAATTTCCGGAGCGCTACTTCGACGTCGGCATCGCCGAGCAGCACGCGGTGACCTTCGCCGCCGGCGTCGCCTGCGAAGGGCTGAAGCCGGTGGTGGCGATCTACTCCACTTTCCTGCAGCGCGGCTACGACCAGCTGATCCACGACGTCGCCATCCAGAACCTGCCGGTGCTGTTCGCGCTCGATCGCGGCGGGCTGGTGGGCGGCGACGGCGCGACCCACAACGGCGCCTTCGATTACGCCTACCTGCGCACCGTGCCCAACCTCACGGTGATGGCGCCGGCGGACGCCGAGGAATGCCGCCGCATGCTGAGCACCGGCTTCCGGATGAATTCGCCGGCGGCGGTGCGCTATCCGCGGGGCGCCGCGCTGGGCGACGCCGGCAAGGAACTGGCGGGATTGGACATCGGCAAGGGCGAAATACGGCGCCGCGGCAAGCGCGTCGCGATCCTCGCCTTCGGCTCGATGGTGAAGCCGGCGCTCGAGGCGGGCGAGGCGCTCGATGCCACGGTGGTGAACATGCGCTTCGTCAAGCCCCTGGATCTGAATCTCGTCCGCGAAATGTCCGAGACGCACGAGCTCGTGGTCACCGTGGAAGAGCACCAGATCATGGGCGGCGCCGGCGCGGCGGTGCTGGAGGCCCTGGCGAAGTCGAAAACCCCGGTGCTGCTGCTGGGATTACCCGACAGGTTCATCGATCACGGCGACCCGGCGCGGCTGCTCGCGTCCGTGGGCCTTGATGCGGAAGGCATTCGCCATTCCATCGCCAAGGTTATTTCCGAGTAATTTACTCGGATGTTAAAATCCGGGCTATGAAAGCCAGCGACCTGCAGACCATCCCCGACGTCCAGTCGAGCCCGGACTCGCGCAAGCTCGCCATCGACAAGGTGGGCATCAAGGCGATCCGCCACCCGATCCAGATCATGCAGCGGATCGGCGGCGTGCAGAACACCATCGCCAGTTTCAACATGTACGTCGGCCTGCCGCACCAGTTCAAGGGCACGCACATGTCGCGCTTCGTCGAGATCCTCAACGCCCACGAGCGCGAGATCACCGTCGAGACCTTCAAGGTGATGCTGAAGGAGATGGTGGACAAGCTCGAGGCCAAGGAAGGCCGCATCGAGATGAGCTTCCCGTACTTCATCGAGAAGGCGGCGCCGGTCTCGGGCGTGAAGAGCCTGATGGACTACGAGGTCACCTTCGTCGCCGAGGTCCTCAAGGGCGCGCAGTGCTTCGCGATGAAGGTGCTGGTGCCGGTGACCAGCCTGTGCCCCTGCTCGAAGAAGATCTCCGACTACGGCGCGCACAACCAGCGCTCGCACGTCACGGTGACCGCCCACACCGGCGACTTCGTCTGGATCGAGGAGATCGTCGACCTGGTGGAGAAGCAGGCCTCGAGCGAGCTCTATGGCCTGCTCAAGCGCCCCGACGAGAAGTACGTCACCGAGCGCGCCTACGACAACCCCAAGTTCGTCGAGGACATGGTGCGCGACGTCGCGGCGCTGCTCAACCTCGACGAGCGCATCACGCACTACGTGGTCGAATCGGAAAACTTCGAGTCGATCCACAACCACAGCGCCTACGCCCTCATTGAGAGGGACAAACGCAAGCAGTAGCTGTCTTTCTAACGGGGTTGCTCTTTATTCAGGAACCCCTCGCCCAGGACTTCGCAGCACAGCGCGCCCGCATGGTGGCCGAGATCGACGCCATGTATGCGGAGACGCGCGCCGAGACCGGGCTCGCGGCCATGTCGCCGGCGGTGCGCGCGGCGATGGGCAGGGTCGAGCGCCACCGCCTGGTGGCGCCGGGCCAGGCCGGTGCCGCCTACGGCAACCACCCGCTGCCGATCGGCAGCGGCCAGACCATCTCGCAGCCCTACATCGTCGCGCTGTCGGCCGACCTCGCGTCGCTCGACCGCAGCAGCGTAGTGCTGGAAGTCGGCACCGGATCCGGCTACCAGGCGGCGGTGCTCGCCGAGATCGCCTCCAGAGTTTTCTCTGTCGAGGTCATCGATTCACTTGCGGCCACTGCAGAAAAAAATCTAAGAGTTCTTCAATACAAGAACATTGAAATCCGCGTCGGCGACGGCTACCAGGGCTGGCCCGAGAAGGCGCCATTCGACGCCATCGTCGTGACGGCCGCCGCGCCGCAGGTGCCGCAGGCGCTGCTGGCGCAGCTCAAGCCCGGCGGCCGCCTGGTGGCGCCGGTGGGCGTGGCCGGCGGCATCCAGGTGCTCAAGCTGGTGACGAAAGGCGCCGACGGCAGCGTGCGCGAGAAGAGCGTGCTGCCGGTGCGCTTCGTGCCGCTGGTGCCCGGCAACTAGGGCGGCGCGCTCAGAACTGGCGCGTCAGCGTCAGGGTGACGCCCTCGCGCTTCATTTCCACGCGATTGAGAAAGCTCATGCCGAGCAGGGCGATGCTGAGGCCTTGCTCCACGACCACGGCGTCGACGCCGTGAAGCTCGATGGCGCCGACGCGGATCCGGTCGAGCATCGCGACATAGGCGGGCGCCGCGCCGTTGGCGGTCTGGATCGTGATGCGCTGGCCGCGGCGGTAGTCGATGCCGAGGCGCACGGCGTCGGCCGCCGGGATCGCCACGGAGGTGGCGCCGGTGTCCACCAGCAGGCGGACCGGGCCGCCGTTGATCGTGCCTTCGGCGATGAAGTGGCCGCGCGAATCGGCGGCGAGCGTGGCGCTCTGCCGGTTGCCGGCCGGAGCGGCGCTGTCCCGGCGATAGTGCACGCCGCGCTGGAGCACGCGGCGCTTGCCGTCGATCTCGACGGTGGCACGCTCGCGCTCCACCGCGATCACGGTGACGCCGCGCCAGGTCTGTCCCAGTTTGATGGTCTTGGGTTCACCGCCGTCGATCGCCACCACCGCCGCCTTGTCGCCGATCACGCCGATCAGCGCGACGTCGGCCGCCGCGGCGGCGCCGGCGGCGGCGAGCAGGAACAACGCGATAATACGCAGCATGAATCCCGTCGCCATATTCAGGGTGGCCCCGAGCGAGGGGCCGGGCTATTTTGACACCTACCTGAAGCGCCGATCAATCGCGTCGCAGCTGGTGGCGCTCGACGCGGGAGCGCCCGTGCCGCGCGATGCGCGGCGCTACTCGGGCCTGGTGTTCATGGGCGGGCCCATGAGCGTCAACGACGAGCTGCCCTGGATTATTCCGGCGCTCGAGCTGGTGCGCGACGCGGTGCGCAAGGACGTGCCGGTGCTCGGCCACTGCCTCGGCGGCCAGCTGATGTCGCGCGCCTTCGGCGGCGCGGTGCGCGCCAACCCGGTGCGCGAGATCGGCTGGGGCGAGGTGCGCGTCTGCGACAACCAGGTGGCCCGCCACTGGATGGGCGCCGGCGCGGCGTTCGACTCCTTCCACTGGCACGGCGAGACCTTCAGCATCCCGCCGGGCGCAACGCGCATCCTGGAGAACGCGCATTGCGCCAACCAGGGCTTCGCCCTGGGCAAGCACCTCGGCCTGCAATGCCACGTCGAGATGACCGAAGAGCTGGTCCGCGCCTGGCTGCAGGGCGGGGCGGACGAGATCCGCGAGCACGCCGCGAGCGCCGGCGTGCAGAAACCCAGGGACATCGAGAAGAACCTGGCCGAGCGCCTGGCGGCGTTGCACGCAGTGGCCGACCGGATCTACGACCGCTGGACGGAAGGCCTCAGTCGCGGAAATTAGCAAACTGCAAGGGCAGGTCCGTCACGGACGCGCGGACCAGCTGGATCGCCGATTGCAGGTCGTCCTTCTTCCCGCCCGACACCCGCACCGCGTCGCCCTGGATCGAGGCGGCCACCTTGAGCTTCGCGTCCTTGATCAGCTTCTGGATCAGCTTGCCCTTTTCCTGCGGCACGCCGACCTTCACCGTCACCGGGCGCTTGACCTTGTCGCCCGACATCTTCTCCACCGCGCCCAGCTCGAGGGTGCGCACGTCGACGCCGCGCTTCGCCATGCGCTGGCGCAGCACGTCGAGCACCTGTCCGAGCTTGAACTCGTCGTCGGCGAACACCGTCAGCGCGAGCTCGTTCAGCTCGACGCGCGCGTCGGAGCCCTTGAAGTCGTAGCGGTTGGTGATCTCCTTGTTGACCTGGTCGACCGCGTTCTTCACTTCCTGGCGATTGACCTCGGAGACGATGTCGAACGAGGGCACGGACCTAGCGGGTGTTGAGGCGTTGCAGGTCCTCGGCCCAGCGCACCGTGGTGGCGCGGATCCACTCCAGGTCCGCGGGCGAATCGAAGTGCGTGAACACGGAGAGGTTGAGCGCCTTGCCGCGCAGCAGGATCAGCGTGGTGCTGGACAGCACGTAGGTCGACGGGTCGCCGCGGGTGAACAGCCCGCCCTTCTTCTTCCCCGGGATGCGCAGGCCCTGCAGCACCGAGACGACGCTCGCGTCGCGCCGCAGCTCGGCGAGCGGCCGCATTTCGCCGGGCGGCTGCTGCTCGAGGTAGGCGACGACGTCGGGAATCGCCGGCGGCTTGCCGATGTCGCGCAGCGCGTCGGCGACGAAGCGCTGGAACAGCTCCGGCGTGACGCGGTCGCGGTCCGCGCCGCGCGGCGTCACCGCCACCATGTAGCGCCGGAAGTCTGGCGTTTCGCCCACGGTGAAGCGCCGCATGTCGCCGTCCGAGATGGCGAACAGCAGGATGCGGTTGGACGGCGAGGTGAGCGTTTCGGCCAGCTCCTGCAGCCGCGGCGAGCCGGTAAAGGTGGTGTCGGCGAAGCCCGGCGGCGCGTCGAGCGCGATGCGCGCGTCCCCGAGCTGAACGGCGAATGGCGCGGCGGCGCACGTTGCAGCGAAATGCGGCGCGCAGGCGAGGAACAGGGCGGCGAAGGTGCGCATCGGCGGCATTCTATCCTTCACGTATCATCGCACCATGGCGCAGGGCAAGAACCACGCGGCGATCCTCGACCGCTTGCCGAAGGGCAAGCGGATCGGCATCGCTTTCTCGGGCGGCCTCGATACCAGCGCGGCGGTGCACTGGATGCGCGCCAAGGGGGCGATGCCCTACGCCTATACGGCGAATCTCGGCCAGCCCGACGAGGCGGACATCGCCGCGATTCCGCGCCGGGCGCTCGCCTGCGGCGCGGCGAAGGCGCGGCTGGTGGAATGCCGGCCGCAACTGGTGGCCGAAGGCATCGCCGCGATCCAGTGCGGCGCGTTTCACATTGCCACGGGCGGCGCGACCTATTTCAACACCACGCCGCTGGGGCGCGCCGTCACCGGGACGATGCTGGTGCTCGCGATGCGCGAGGACGCGGTCGGCATCTGGAGCGACGGCAGCACCTACAAGGGCAACGACATCGAGCGCTTTCACCGCTACGGCCTGCTCGCCAATCCCGCGCTGAAGATCTACAAGCCCTGGCTGGACCAGCGCTTCATCGACGAGCTGGGCGGGCGCAAGGAAATGTCGGCCTATCTCGCCAGGGCGGGACTCCGGTACAAGGCGAGCGCGGAGAAAGCCTATTCGACCGACGCCAACATCCTCGGCGCGACGCATGAGGCGAAGGACCTCGAGTACCTCAACAAGGGCATGGCCGTGGTCAAGCCGATCATGGGGGTCGCGTTCTGGCGCGACCAGGTGAAGGTGAAGCCCGAGAAGGTCGTGGTCGCGTTCGAAGCGGGCTGGCCGGTGGCGCTCAACGGCCGGCGCTTCGACGACGCGGTGGCGCTCCTCGCCGAGGCGAACGCCATCGGCGGGCGCCACGGCCTCGGCATGTCCGACCAGATCGAGAACCGCATCATCGAGGCGAAGAGCCGCGGCATCTACGAGGCGCCGGGCATGGCGCTGCTGCACATCGCCTACGAGCGCCTGGTCACCGGCATCCACAACGAGGACTCGATCGAGCAGTACCGGGCGAACGGCCGGCGGCTCGGCCGGCTGCTGTACCAGGGGCGCTGGTTCGACCCGCAGGCGTTGATGCTGCGCGAGGGCGCGCAGCGCTGGGTGGCGAAGGCCATCTCCGGCCAGGTGACGCTCGAACTGCGGCGGGGCAACGACTATTCAATTCTCGATACGAAAAGCCCGAATCTCACCTACAAGCCCGAGCGCCTGACGATGGAGAAGGGCCGGCAGACCTTCTTCTCGCCGGCGGACCGCATCGGCCAGCTCACCATGCGCAACCTCGACATCGCCGACACGCGCGACAAGCTGCGCCTCTATGGCGCGGCCGGGCTGCTGGGGGAAACCCGGATGGCGCGGTCGCTGCTGCCGGCGCCCAAGGCGAAAGGCCGGAAGAAGAAGGCCTAGCGGGCCTTTACTTTTCCGAGCAGCAGGAACTCGAGCAGCGCCTTCTGGGTGTGCAGCCGGTTCTCGGCCTCCTCCCACACCACGCTCTGCGGGCCGTCGATCACCGCCGCGGCGACTTCTTCGCCGCGGTGCGCCGGCAGGCAGTGCATGAACAGCGCCTTCTTCGCCGCCACCTTCATCATCGCCGCGTCCACCTGCCAGTCCTGGAAGTCGCGCTTGCGCGCCTCGTTCTCCGACTCGAAGCCCATCGAGGTCCAGACGTCGGTGGTGACGAGGTGCGCGCCCTTCGCCGCCGCCATCGGATCGGCGAACGACTCGACGTGCGCATTGCGCCTTTCGCTCTCGACTTCGTAGCCCGGCGGCGTGGACACGTGCAGCTTGAAATCGAACAGCTCCGCCGCCTGGATCCAGGTGTTGCAGACGTTGTTCGAGTCGCCGATCCAGGCCACGGTCTTGCCCTTGATCGCGCCGCGCTGCTCGATGAAGGTGTAGACGTCGGCCAGGATCTGGCAGGGGTGGTAGTCGTTGGTCAGGCCATTGATCACCGGCACGCGCGAGTGGCGCGCGAAGCGCTCGAGGATCTCCTGCTCGAAGGTGCGCACCATGATCACGTCGCACATGCGCGAGATCACCTGCGCCGCGTCCTCCACCGGCTCGCCGCGCCCGAGCTGCGAGTCGCGCGTGTAGAGGTAGATGGCGGCGCCGCCCAGCTGGTGCATGCCGGCCTCGAACGACATGCGGGTGCGCGTCGAGGGCTTCTCGAAGATCATGGCGAGCGTGCGGTCCTCCAGCGGCCAGTAGCGCTCGTAGCGCTTGAACTTCGCCTTGATCCACTTGGTGCGCGCGAACAGGACCTCGTGCTCCTCGCGCGAGAGGTCGTTGAACTGCAGGAAGTGGCGCAGCCGCATTGCTGCCTCAGTCTCCCGTCAAGCGGCGGCGCGCTTGTCGAGGAAGGCCCTGACCAGCGGCACCAGCCGCTCGACCACCTGGCGCCCTTCGGCCTCGCTCATGACCAGCGGCGGCAGCAGCCGGATCACGCTGTCGGCGGTGACGTTGATCACCAGCCCGGCATCGAGCGCCTGCTTGACCAGCTCGGCGCACGGCCGGTCGAGCTCGACGCCGATCATCAGCCCCATGCCGCGAATATCGCTGACCTGATCTTTAAATTCATTTCTTAATGAAGAAAGAATGAGATTTCCGACACGGGCGGCATTGTCGAGCAGGCCTTCTTCCTTCACCGTGTCGATGGTGGTCACCACCGCGGTCATGGCAAGCGGGTTGCCGCCGAAGGTCGAGCCGTGGTTGCCGGGCTTGAACACGCCTTTCGCGCGCCCGCCGGTGACGCAGGCGCCCACCGGCACGCCGGAGGCGAGCCCCTTGGCGAGCGCCACCACGTCGGGCTGGAAGCCCGCATGCTGGTAGACGAACCACTTGCCGGTGCGCCCGAGGCCGCACTGCACCTCGTCGGAGACGAACAGCCACTGCTGCCGCTCGCAGATGTCCTTCAGGCCGCGCAGGTAATCGAGGCGCGAGACGTTGATGCCGCCTTCGCCCTGGATCGGCTCGACCATCACGGCGGCGATGTTTTTGTTGTGCTCGGCGATCTGGCGCACGGCGTCGAGGTCGTTCAGCGGCACGCGCACGAAGCCCTGCACCAGCGGCTCGAAGCCGGCCTGCACCTTGCGGCTGCCGGTGGCCGAGAGCGTGGCGAGCGAGCGGCCATGGAACGCTTTTTCCATGACGATGATCGCCGGCTCGGCGATGCCGCGGTCGTGGCCGTACTTGCGCGCCACCTTGATCGAGGCCTCGGTGGCCTCCAGCCCCGAATTGCAGAAGAACACCTCGTCGAGGCCGGTGATCGCCGCGACGCGGTCGGCCGCCGCCTCCTGGTCCGGAATGCGCCAGAGGTTCGACGTATGCATCACACCCGAGGCAATCCGGGCGGTGAGCGCGCGCGTGAGCTTCGGGTGGTTGTAACCGAGCGTGCACACCGCGATGCCGGCGAGCGCATCGAGGTACTTGCGGCCCTGCTCGTCCCACAGCCAGACGCCTTCGCCGCGCACGAACGCCACCGGCTGCCGGGCGTAGGTGTTCATGACGTGGCTCATGGCGCTTCCTTCCGTAAATGAAAAACGGCGGCACCGGCCGCCGTTTCGTGAATCCTATCACCTAGGCGAGGCGCCGCAAGCCCTTCTCTTCCTCGGGTTTGAGCACGCGGATGCAGGGCAGGTAACCCTCGTGCACGATGCCGTGCATCTCCATCTGCTTGTGGGAGTGCAGCAGCAGCCCGAGGTAATCGAGCACCTTGCGGGTGATCAGCTGGCCGGGCACCAGCACCGGGATGCCGGGCGGGTAGGGCACGATCTGGTCGGCGCAGACGCGGCCGGCGAGGGCGCGGTTGACGCGCTCGCGCTCGTCGAACACCGGCACCAGCTCGCCGCCGCAGTAATACGCGTCCCGCGGCAGGAAGCGCAATTTCGTGAATGCCGGTATTTCCGGCGTCCGCACCAGGCGGCGCGGCGCGCGGCCTTCGCGCGCGATGCGCATCAGCGCGTCGTACAGGCGCGAGACCTTGGAGCGCGTGGTGCCGATGGTGAGCAGCAGCGTCAGCGTGTTGAAGGTCGATTTCTCGACCTGGATGTTGTGGCGCTCGAACAGCAGCTTCTGCAGCTCCTCGACGGTGTAGCCGCAGCCCGAGATGTCGATGGTGACTTTCGTCGGGTCCAGCAGGATGCCGTCATTCCTGACTTTTTCCGGCAACAGGTCGTCCAGTTCCAGCACGCGGAACACGCGGGTCGAATTGACCAGCTTGCGCACTTCCTTCGCCAGCTCCAGGGTGCGCGTCAGCAGCTTGAAGCCCTCCATCACCGCCTGGCGGCGCGCGACGTCCAGGCTCGCGATCAGCCCGTACTGCGGGCTGGTCGAGGTGTGCATGTTGAAGTTTTCGCGGAACAGGTGTTCGCGGAAGCCCGGATCGTTGACGTGGATCATCGAGGCCTGCGAGAACGCCGACAGCACCTTGTGGGTGGATTGCGTGGCGTAGTCGGCGCCGGCCTCGAGGGCGGTGGGCCGGAATGCCGGGTGGAAGCGGGCGAAGCCGTACCAGGCCTCGTCGATGATCACCTTGATGCCGCGCGCGTGCGCCGCCTCGACGATCGGCGCCAGGTCGTAGCGCAGGCCGTCGTAGGTGCACGAGGTGAGGATCAGCGCCTGGGCATCGGGATGTTTGCGGATTTCCCTGAGGATGATTTTCTTCGGCACCGGACCGTAGAGACCGTATTTCCGGTTCAAGGCCGAGTCGAGGTACACCGGGTGCGCGCCGGAGAGCACCACGCCGTGGTGCACGCTCTTGTGGCAGTTGCGGTCGAGCAGCAGCTTCTCGCCCGGCGCGAGCAGCGTCTGGAAAATGACCTTGTTGGCAGTCGAGGTGCCGTTGGTGGCGAAGAAGGTGCGCCGCGCGCCGAAGGCCTTGGCCGCCTTCTGCTGCGCCTCGTTGATCACGCCCCTGGGCTCCATCAGCGAATCGAGCATCGGCACCGACACCGACAGGTCGGCGTCGAACACGTGCTCGCCCATGAACTCGTAGAAGTCGTTGACCCAGGGGCTGCCGCGCAGCGACTCGCCCGAGGAATGGCCGGGCGTGTGCCACTGGTCCTTCGCCATCCAGACGTAATTCTTGAGCTGGTCGTAGAAGGGCGTGCGCGCGCGCTCCTGGATCTGCGCGTTGAGGATGCGGTAGATGCCGCGGTAGTCGCGCTCCTCGCGGTAGAAGTAGCCGTCCACCGACTCGGCGAACAGCGCATCGACCACCGCGTCCTCCTTCTCCTGCGCGATCAGGATGTAGACGTCGAGCTCGGGCCGCAGCCGCGTGATCCGTTGCACCAGCTCGAGCGCGGTGGTTTGCAGAGGGGGCTTGCCCGCCCTGCCATTGCCGTTTTTTTTCCTGGTGGAAAGCCGGTACAGCGTGTCGTCGACCAGCACCGCCTGCAGGTCGCCGTCGGCCTGGATCACCGCCAGCGCCTCCTTGGCGGTGGCGACGCCGGCGAAGCCGATGCCGAGCGGATTGTCGAGCGAGCGCGCGGCGGCGTTCAGCCCCTTGACGAACTCGCGCAATACCAGATGCTCGTCGTTGATGACGAGGATCCGGCTTACCGGTTTCGCCATTTATCCATCACTATAATTGCGGCATGGCTGAAGAAGTCGCCATCGTCGAGTTCGTCATCCAGGGGCTCACGCTCGACGGCAAGCCATTCCGGCCGAGCGACTGGGCCGAGCGCCTGTGCGGCGTGCTGGCGGCATTCGGCGGCGATCACCGCATGCAGTACTCGCCGTTCGTCCACCCGGTGTCGGCGAACGGCGTGCGCTGCGTGGTGGTGGACGTGCGGCTCGAGGAGCTCGAGCCGATGGCGTACCGCTTCCTGATCAATTTCGCCAAGGACAATGAACTGCAGACCCGTGACGGCCGCATCGCGGAGCGCAGCAAACTGGCCGAGCTGCAGCGTGTCGGCGATACCGGCTGACTACTTGAGGCCTTTGACGGCGTGCGCGAGGCGGGCCTTGTACCGGTTGCCGGCGTTGTGATGCAGCACGCCCTTGGCCACCACACGGTCGATGACGCGCTGCGAATCGCGCAGCGCCTTCAGCGCGGCGTCCTTGCCGCCGGCGGCGACCGCCTTGGCGACGTTCTTCATCGCGGTGCGCACCGCGGTGCGCAGGCTGGCATTGTGAGCGCGGCGCCCGATTGCCTGGTGGGCGCGCTTGCGCGCCGATTTGATGTTGGCCATGAACGGATTCGATTCCGGAAAAGGGGCCGAATCTTAGCATGAACCTCCTGCGCGCCCTGCTGGCGGTGTCGAGCCTCACCACGGTGAGCCGGGTGCTGGGCTACGCGCGCGATTTCTTCATCGCCCGCGTGTTCGGCGCCGGCCTGCTCACCGACGCCTTCTTCGTCGCCTTCAAGATTCCCAACCTGCTGCGGCGCCTGTTCGCCGAGGGCGCGTTTTCCCAGGCGTTCGTGCCCTTGCTGGGCGAGCAACGGCAAAAGACGACCTTTGCAGAAGCCAAATCGCTCATCGACGCCGTCGCGACGCTGCTGTTCCTCGCGCTGGTGCTGGCGGCCGCCGCCGGCATGGCGGCGGCGCCGCTCATCGTCTACCTCACTGCGCCCGGCTTCGCCGCCGATCCGGGGAAGTTCGAGCTCACGGTGCAGCTGCTGCGCATCACCTTCCCCTACATCGTCTTCATCTCGCTGGTGGCGCTCTCGGCGGGCATCCTCAACACCTGGAACCGCTTCTCGGTGCCGGCCATTACCCCGGCGCTGCTCAACGTCTCGTTCATCGTCGGCGCGGCGTTCTTTGCCGAGCGCTTCGACCCGCCGGTCAAGGTGCTCGCCTGGGCGGTGTTCGCCGGCGGCGCCTTGCAGCTCGCCTTCCAGATTCCGTTCCTGCTCAGGATGAACCTGCTGCCCCGCTGGCGGCTCGACCTGCACCACCCTGCGGTGCGCCGGCTGCTGCTGCTGATGGCGCCGGCCGCGTTCGGCGTCTCGGTGAGCCAGATCTCGCTGCTGATCAACCAGATCTTTGCCTCCTTCCTGCCGACCGGCAGCGTGTCGTGGCTCTACTACGCCGACCGCTTGATGGAATTCCCCGCCGGCGTTCTCGGCGTCGCGCTCGGCACCATCCTGCTGCCGAGCCTGTCGAAATACCATGCCGATGCCAACCCGGCGGAGTACGCGCGCCTGCTCGACTGGGGGCTGCGCATGACGCTGTTGCTTGCATTGCCGGCGGCGGCCGCGCTGGCGGTGCTGGCGCTGCCGCTGGTCGCCGCGTTGTTCCAGTACGGGCGCTTCGGCGCCGAGGACGCCTGGATGACGCGCCAGGCGCTGGTCGCCTACAGCGCCGGCCTGCTGGGCATGATCCTGGTGAAGATCCTGGCACCCGGCTTCTACGCGCGCCAGGACATCGTCACGCCGGTGAAGATCGGCATCGCGACGCTGGCGGCGACCCAATTGATGAACCTGGCGTTCGTCGGGCCGCTGCGCCACGCCGGCCTGGCACTGGCCATCGGGCTGGGGGCTTGCTTGAACGCCGGGTTGTTGTATTTTTATTTACGAAAAAGAAAGATCTATGAACCGCAACCGGGGTGGCTGGTGTTTTTGCTGAAGATTGCCGCGGCGGTCGCCTTCATGGCGGTGGTGCTGTTCACCACCATGGGCGAGGCCGGCTGGTGGCTGGCTGCCCCCTGGCACTGGAAGTTCGCCGCGCTCGCCGGGCTGGTGGCGCTCGGCGCCGGCGCCTACGGCGGCTGCCTTTACGCCTTCGGCTTCCGGCCGCGCGACTTCTCGCGCCGCGGGGCGGCCTGATGGGGGCGGGACTCGCGCCGTTCGCCGAGCACCTGGGACGCGCCGACTCGCGCATCGACCTGGCGCAGGCTTGCCTGATGATCGCCGAGGATGCGTACCCGGGACTCGACATCGAGCGCTACCTCGGTGAGCTCGAGCGCATGGCGTTTCGCCTGCGAGGGCAGCTGGCGCAAGGCTGCAGCGCCGAGGAGCGCGTGGTGGGGCTGAACCGCTTCCTGTTCGACGAGCTCGGCTTCTGCGGCAACACCGAGGAGTACTACGACCCGCGCAACAGCTACCTGAACGAGGTCATCGACCGCCGCGTCGGCATCCCGATCAGCCTGGCGGTGATCTACATGGAGCTCGGGCGGCGCGTCGGCCTGCCGCTCGACGGCGTGTCGTTCCCGGGCCATTTCCTGGTGCGCCTGCGCCTGCGCGGCGGGACGCTGGTGCTCGACCCATTCTGCGGCGGCGCGCCGCAGTCGGAGGACGAGCTGCGCAGCCGCCTGCTGCGCGTCATCCCGAGCGGCGCCACCGGCGGCGTGCCGCCCGCCGAGCTGCCGCTCGAGCAGTTCCTCGAGCCGGCGAGCAAGCGCCAGATCCTGGCGCGCATGCTGCGCAACCTCAAGGGCATCTACCGCGACGCCGACCAGCCCGAGCGCATGCTGCAGGTGCTGAACCGCATCCTGGTGGTGACGCCGGAAGCCAATGCCGAGCTGCGCGACCGGGGCCTGGTCTACCAGCGGCTCGAATGCCATCGCGCCGCCCTGAAAGACTTGTCAGATTATGTCGAGCGCGAGCCCGATGCCCCGGATTTCTACGAGGTGCGTGCCCGCCTGCTCGAGCTCTCGGCCCTCTGTGCCCGCCTGAACTAGTTCTGCAGCCGCCGCTTTGGCCCTACAATCGCCGCTCACCCATTTCGGAGGAGTTTCATGAAGCGCAGATCATTTCTGAAGAAGGCTGCCGCAGGCCTCGCCGTCGGCAGCGTCGCTGCCCCGGCTATCGCCCAGTCGCAGCCCTCGATCCAGTGGCGCCTGGCGGCAAGCTGGCCGAAGAGCCTGGACACGCTGTACGGCGGCCCCGAGCTGATGGCGCGTCGCGTGGCGGAGATCACCGACGGCAAATTCCAGATCCGCGTGTTCGCCGCGGGCGAAATCGTCCCGGCGCTGCAGGTGCTCGACGCGGTCGGCGCGGGCACGGTCGAGCTCGGCCACACCGCGCCCTACTACTATTTCGGCAAGGATCCGGCGTTCGCCTTCGGTACCGCGGTGTGCTTCGGCATGAACACGCGCCAGCAGACCGCCTGGTGGACGCATGGCGGCGGCGCGGAAGCGATGGCGCCGTTGTGGAAGGAGCACGGCTGCGTCGCGCTGCTCGCCGGCAACACCGGCTGCCAGATGGGTGGCTGGTGGAGGAAGGAAATCAAGTCGGTCGCCGACATGAAGGGCGTGAAGATGCGCATCGGCGGCATGGCCGGCCTGATCATGGCCAAGCTCGGCGTGGTGCCGCAGCAGCTCGGCGCCCCCGACATCTACCCGGCGCTGGAGAAAGGCACCATCGACGCCGCGGAGTGGGTCGGTCCCTACGACGACGAGAAGCTCGGCTTCAACAAGGTCGCCAAGTTCTACTACTACCCGGGATTCTGGGAAGGCGGCCCGATGGTCATGACGCTGGTCAACGAGAAGAAGTGGGCCGAGCTGCCGAAGCAGTACCAGTCGGCACTGCAGACCGCCTGCGGCGAGGTCAACTCGTGGATGCCGGCGAA
>Ga0075425_100002213_pt1 | contig 19391 bp, 17 predicted proteins | sample SoiMethybrSBSTD4_FD_75300 | JGI IMG/M metagenome (GOLD analysis project Ga0075425, IMG submission 75300) | Bulk soil microbial communities from a Populus tree surrounding site in Tennessee, USA - Soil MetaG P. TD hybrid SBSTD4 | ecosystem: Environmental > Terrestrial > Soil > Tree plantation... | reverse complement strand
CAGCGCGGCGACGATGCGCGGGCTCGTGAATCCCGGCGAGTTCGTGCGCGTCGGTCTCGCACTGTACGGCGCGGAAGCGGTCGAGCGGCTCGAGCCCGTGCTGCGCTGGCGAACGGAGATCGCCCGGTTGAAGGACCTTCCACCCGGTCACGCGATCGGTTACGGGACGACGTTTCATACGACGCGCACGAGCCGGATCGCGACGCTGCCCGTCGGTTACGCGGATGGCTACAACCGGCTGTTCTCGAATCGCGGCGAAGTGCTCGTGCGCGGACGCCGCGCGCCGGTCGTCGGACGCGTGTCGATGGATCTCGTGACGATCGACGTGACCGACATCGAAGGTGCCGCGCTCGGCGATGAAGTCGTGCTGCTCGGCAGGCAGGCACTTGCCGAAAACAACGATGAGATCAGCGTCGAAGAGCTGGCGTCGAAACTTGGTACGATCTCCTACGAAGTGCTCTGCAGCATCAGCGCGCGCGTTCCGCGCCGCTACCTTTGATGAAGATTTTCGATGCGATCGGCCGCGTTTTCCTGCGCGTCTTCGAACAGACCGGACTCTGGTTCGATGCGTTCTGGCGCACGCTGACGTCGGCGTTTCGCCCGCCATTCGACATCTCCGAATGGTTCCGCCAGATGGTCCGGCTCGGCGTGAACTCGATTCCGGTCGTCTTCCTCACGACGATGTTCACCGGGATGGTCCTTGCGCTGCAGACGTACAACGGATTTCAGCGCGTGCACGCCGAGCAGTTCGTCGGCAGCGTCGTCGCGCTGGCGATGCTGCGCGAGCTCGCGCCGGTGCTGGTCGGGCTGATGGTGACGGGCCGCGTCGGATCGTCAATGGCTGCGGAGATCGGAACGATGCGCGTCACGGAACAGATCGACGCGCTGAAGGCACTCGCGACCGATCCGATGCAGTACCTATTCGTGCCGCGCGTGATCGCCGGCATCGTGATGCTCCCGTTCCTCGTCATCCTCGGCGATGCCCTCGGTCTGTACGGCGGCTATCTCGTCGCGGTGAAGCTGATGCACGCGAATCCGGTCGTGTACGAACAGAACACGTATCAGTTCCTGGACCTCAACGACATGTGGAGCGGTCTGATCAAGGCCGCGGTGTTCGGTCTGATTCTCACGCTGACGGGATGCGTGCGCGGCTACTACACGACCGGCGGCGCGGAAGGCGTCGGCCGCGCGACGACCTACGCGGTCGTGTCGGCGTCGCTGATCATTTTGCTCAGTGATTTCTTCCTCACGAAATTGCTCTTCTGATGGCGTACATCCAGCTCGAAAACCTGCACAAGTCCTTCGGCGGCAAAGTCGTCCTGGACGGGATGTCGATCGACGTCGAGCGCGGCGAGTCCCTGGTCATCGTCGGCGGCTCCGGCAGCGGCAAGAGCGTCACGCTGAAACACATCATCGGTCTGCTCCGGCCGGACAAGGGACGCGTCGTCATCGACGGCAACGACATCACGACGATGCGCGAGCGCGAGCTCAATCGCTTCCGGCGTCACTTCGGCATGGCCTTCCAGGAAGGCGCGCTCTTCGACTCGATGTCGGTGTTCGAGAACATCGCCTTTCCGCTGCGGCGCCACACGAAGATGAGCCAGGCGGAAATTCGCGCGCGCGTCGAGGAGTGCCTCGAACAGGTCCATCTGCACGGCGTCGACACCAAACGCCCCTCGGAATTGTCGGGCGGCATGCGCCGCCGCGTCGGTTTCGCGCGCGCGATCTCGCTCAAGCCGGACATACTCCTCTTCGATGAGCCGACGACCGGTCTCGATCCCGTGATCAGCGACGTCGTCGCGGAGCTGATCGTGGAGATGGACCAGACGCTGAACACGACCACCGTCACGATCACGCACGACATGAAGGTCGCGTTCAAGATCGCGGACCGCGTGGCGATGCTCTACAAGGGACGCATCATCGAGGAAGGCACCCCCGACGAGTTCCAGCGCTCGCAGGATCCGATCGTGCGGCAGTTCATCGAGGGTCGGGCCGAAGGGCCGCTGACGGCGGGCGACGAACAGCACGGCCGGATCGAACGGCGGGAAAGCATGCGGACGGACTCGTGAAGCCGTACTCCGTCTCCGAGCTCATCAAACAGATCAACATGGATCTGTACCGCTACAACGACGTTGCCGTCGAAGGCGAGGTCTCGAACTTCACGCGCTCGACGGCGGGACATCTCTACTTTTCGATCAAGGACGCGCGTGCGCAGATGCGCGTCGTCCTGTTCGCGACGAATGCGCGGATGCTGCGCTTTCGGATCGAAAACGGACTGCAGCTCATCGTTCGCGGACGGCTCACGATCTACGAACAGAAGGGCGAGTTCCAGATCAACGCGGTTGCCGCGGAGCCGGCGGGACTCGGCGCGCTGCAGCTCGCATTCGAGCAATTGAAAAAGCAACTCGCGGAAGAGGGGCTGTTCGACGCGGCGAGGAAGAAGCCGATTCCGATGCTGCCGCAGCGGATCGCGGTCGTGACCAGTCCGAACGGCGCCGCGATTCGCGACATCCTCCACGTCATCGGCCGCCGGTTCGAAGGATTGTCGTTGCAGATTTATCCCGTTCGCGTGCAGGGCACGACCGCGGGCCGCGAGATCGCGACCGCCGTTCGCAATCTCTCGAAGTGGAAAATGCACGATGTCGTGCTGATCGTGCGCGGCGGCGGATCGCTCGAGGACTTGTGGGCATTCAACGAGGAAGTGGTTGCGCGCGCGGTCGCGACGTGCGCGATTCCGACGATCTCCGGCGTTGGGCACGAGACCGATTTCACGATCTGCGATTTCGTCGCCGACGTCCGCGCGGCGACGCCGTCCGCCGCGGCGGAGATCGTGATTCAGGCCAAGAGCGAGATCTGCACGCGCGTCGATTACGCAACGAACCGGATCCGGCGCGAGGTCGAGTCCCGCATCCGCGATCTTCGCGCGCGACTCGACAATCGCCGCCACGGCCTCGATCGTCTGCTGCGGCGTCAGGCCGAGCGCATGCGTGCGCGGCTGGCGCGTCTCGAACAGCCGCTGCATCGTTTGCCGGAGCGTCTCGCCGTTCGCGTGAAGGCGCAGCGCGTGGCGATGCTCGAAGACAAGCTGATTCGCGCGATGCGGAACAGCGTCACGTGGCGCCGCGACGGACTGGCGTCGCGCGTCGGTACGCTGGAGGCGGTGTCGCCGTTGTCCGTGCTCTCGCGCGGCTACGCGATCGCATTTCAGCGCGTCGGAAAGCGGCGCCGTCCGGTGCACGACTCGATGGCGGTCAAAATCGGCGAGCAGATCGACGTCCAGCTGAAAAAAGGCCGTCTCGAATGCACCGTCGATCGCCACTCGCTCGGCCTCGAGACCGTGTGGCCCGCGGAGCTGGTGCGGCGCAAACCGTAGCCGTCTTCGCGCGGGATAAACTGGAGGCAATGGCAAAGGCCCGTACGAACGACTTCGAAAAATCCTTCCAGCAGCTCGAGAAAATCGTCCAGCGACTGGAGGGCGAGGAGCTTTCGCTCGATGAATCGCTCGAGCTTTTCGAGCAGGGCATCAACCTCTCGCGCTTCTGTCATCAGAAGCTCGAGCAGATCGAGAAGAAGATCGAGCTGATCCTTGCCGACGCGAAGGGCGAGCCGGTCACTGAGCCGTTCGAGCCTGATGAAGAAGACGTCGAAAATGCCTGAGTTCAAGGCGAAGCTCAACGAGTGGCGCCAGCTCGTCGACGCCACGCTCGACCGCCACCTCCCTCCCGCCGCCACCCGCCCGCCCGTCATTCACGAGGCGATGCGTTACGCAGTCCTCGGCGGCGGTAAACGCATCCGACCCATCATCGCGATCGCGTCGGCGGAAGCGTGCGGCGCATCGAGCGAGCCGCTGCTGATGCATTTCTGTGCGCTCGAGCTGATCCACACCTACTCGCTCGTGCACGACGATCTTCCCGCGCTCGACAACGACGATCTGCGCCGCGGCCGCAAGACGACGCACGTCGTGTTCGGCGAGGCGATGGGCATCCTCACCGGCGACGCGCTGCTGACGGAGGCCTTTTCGTGGCTCGCAAAGCCTGTCGATGGACTGGAGCCGGCGCGTCAGCTGCGCGCGATCGCGGAAGTCGCGACTGCGGTCGATTCGACGGGCATGATCGGCGGGCAGGTCGCGGACATCGTCGCGGAGCGGTCGCACGAGGCCGAGACCAGCGACGCCGCGACGCTCCTCGAGGAGCTGCAGTTCATCCATCGGAACAAGACCGGAAAGCTCTTCACCGCCTCGGTGGTGCTCGGCGGACTGCTCGGCCGCGGCTCCGATGATCAGCTCGCCGCGTTGCGCCGATACGCCGACGCCCTCGGCCTCGCGTTTCAGATCGTCGACGATCTGCTCGACATCGAGGAGTCGTCGGCCACCCTCGGCAAGACCGCCGGGAAGGACGTCGCCCAGGGAAAGCTCACCTTCCCGGCGCTTCTCGGCATCGATCAGGCACGTGCCGAGGTGCGGAGGCTTCTGCAAGTGGCTGAGGAGAATGCTGATAGGATTGCCGGTCCCGTGAACTATCTGGCACCCATCGCACGTTTCATCTGCGACCGTCGCTCTTAGTTTTCTCAGGGCGGCAGCCGCTCCAGGCGGCAGGATTGGGGACTCAACCGATGGCTCGAATTCTCGACACGATCGAATCGCCGAACGACCTTCGCAGGCTCGATCGCAAACAGCTTCCGCAGGTGGCCCAGGAGATCCGCGACACGATCATCGACGTCGTTTCGCGCGTCGGCGGCCATTTCGGCGGCAATCTCGGCATCGTCGAGCTGACGCTCGCGCTGCACTACATGTACGACACGCCGCGCGACCAGATCGTGTTCGATACCGGTCACCAGAGCTACCCGCACAAGCTCCTCACGGGACGTCAGACGACGTTCCCGACGATCCGCCAGCACAACGGCATTTCCGGATTCTGCAAACGCGAGGAGTCCGCATACGACGTATTCAACGCCGGCCATGCGTCGACGTCGATCAGCGCGGCGCTCGGCATCGCCATCGCGCGCGATCAGAAGAAAGAGAACTATCGCGTCGTCGCGGTGATCGGCGATGGCGCGCTTTCCGGCGGCCTCGCGCTCGAAGGTCTCAATCAGGCCGGCCATCTCAAGAGCAAGCTGATGATCGTCCTGAACGACAACGACATGTCGATCTCGACGAACGTCGGCGCGATCTCGGGATACCTGAACCAGATCATCAAGGGCCAGCGCTACAACCAGATGAAGGACCTCGCGAAGGGCGTGATGGATCGCGTGCCGCTCGTCGGCGGGAAGCTGCACGGCCTCGCGCACGACATGGAGCAGGTCCTCAAGAACATGGTCGTCCCGGGCACGCTGTTCGAGGAGCTCGGCTTCCGCTACCTCGGGCCGTACGACGGACACGATCTGCCGACGCTGCTCGACCTCTTCGAGAAGTACCGCGATTACAACGGTCCGGTCCTGATTCACGTCATCACGAAGAAGGGCAAAGGCTATGCGCCTGCGGAGAACAAGCCGATCTGGTCGCACGGCGTGAATCCGTTCGACATCGTCTCCGGCGAGGCGAAGAAGTCGGACAAGCCGCAGCCGCCGACGTACACCGCGGTTTTCGCCGACGCGCTGATCGAGCTCGCGAAGAGCGATCCGAAGATCATCGCGGTCACTGCGGCGATGCCGGAAGGCACGGGTCTCGACAAGTTCAAGAAGGCCCTTCCCGATCGCATGTACGACGTCGGCATCGCCGAGGAGCATGCGGTGACGTTCTGCGGCGGGATGGCGACGCAGGGGATGAAGCCGGTCGCGGCGATCTACTCGACGTTCCTGCAGCGCGCGTTCGATCAGGTGTTCCACGACGTCGCGATCATGGATCTGCCGGTCGTGTTCGCGCTCGATCGCGGCGGCATCGCCGGCGCGGACGGCCCGACCCATCACGGCATCTACGACATGGCCTACCTGCGGATCTTCCCGAACATGGTCTGCATGGCGCCGAAGGACGAGAACGAGCTGCGACACATGGTGAAGACCGCGTTCGAGACCGGTCACCCGACGTCGCTGCGCTACCCGCGCGGCAACGGTATCGGCGTGGAGCTCGACGCGGAGCTGAAGTCGCTCCCGGTCGGCAAGGGCGAAGTGATGCGCGAGGGCGACTCCGGCGTGACGATCTTCGCCATCGGCAATGAAGTCTGGCCGGCGGTGCAGGCGGCGGAGATCCTCGCCCGAAAAGACGGCATTAACGTCACTGTTATCAACGCACGTTTTATCAAACCATTGGATGACGAATTAATTCGCAAATATTGTCATAAATTTGCACGCGTTATTACTGTGGAGGAAGGTTCTCTCGCCGGCGGATTCGGATCGGCGATCATGGAGCGTTGCGAACAGCTGGGTTTGATCGACGTGCAATTCCACCGGATCGGGATTCCCGACGAGTACGTACACCATGGAGCACAGGACGTTCTACGTGCGCAGTACGACCTTCACGCGGAAGGGATCGAACATCGAGTCCGGGAGTTTCTCGATGGCCGCTATCTCGCGGAGCCGATTCCGCGGTCCCTCGAGACGGTGGGAGATCTCTCCGAGGCGATGACTCGACTGACGGCGGACGCGCCGGACGAGGTTTATCGCGACCTGCCGACGAGCGATGCGATTGACGAAGTCGTCTACGGCGTTGCCCGCAGCGTCACCGCGAAGTAGATGGACGCCGTCTTCGTCGACTCCTGGTACTTCATCGCTCACCTGCACAAGTTCGATCCTGATCATTGGACCGCCCTGCAGCTGGGCCGGACGTTTCAGACCACGAACTTCGTCACGCACGACGGCGTCCTCACGGAAGTGCTTTCGTTCTTTTCGGGGCGCGGCAGTTACTGGAGAAACGTGGCGTCGAGCCTCGTGCGCGAGGCGATGGCAGCGAAGCAATATAAGGTTATACCGCTGTCCCGTGAGCTGTTCGAAGAGGGATTGACGCTTTATGAGCGTCGCAGCGACAAAGAGTATTCGCTGGTCGATTGCATATCGATGCACTTGATGAAGAGGCATGACATCACCCGCGTCCTCACCAACGACCATCACTTCCGCCAGGAAGGCTTCACCGTCGTTTCCGAATGAAGAAGCAGCGCCTCGACGTGGCCCTCGTCGAGCGCGGTCTCGTCGAGACGCGCTCGAAGGCGCAGTCGCTCGTGATGGCCCGGCGCGTTCTCGTGAACGGCTCGTTCGTCGACAAGGCCGGCGCGACGGTCGCGGATGACGACGAAGTGCGCGTCGCGGAGCTCGAGCATCCGTGGGTCGGGCGGGGCGGGATGAAGCTCGCGCATGCGCTCGAACGGTTCGGGATCGACGTCGCGGAAAAGGTCTGCGTCGATATCGGCGCATCGACCGGCGGCTTCACCGATGTCATGCTGAAAAAGGGCGCGCGGAAGGTTTACGCGATCGACGTCGGCTACGGGCAGCTCGACGCATCGTTGCGCAGCGATCCGCGCGTCGTCAATCGCGAGAAGGTCAACGCGCGCTACCTGCAGGCCGAAGACTTCGAGGAGCGCATCGGATTCGTTTCGATCGATGTGTCGTTCATTTCGCTGAAACTGATCCTGCCGACCGTTGCGCGATTTCTCGACGGCGAGCTCGTTGCGTTGATCAAGCCGCAGTTCGAAGTCGGGAAGGGTGACGTCGGCAAGGGCGGAATCGTGCGTGACGAAGCGAAGCGCCGCGATGCCGTCGACTCTGTCGTCGCGTTCGCGCGCGAGCACGGCTACGACGTGAAGGGTGTGATCGAGAGTCCGGTGAAGGGCGCGGAGGGGAACGTCGAATACCTCATGCACGCTTCTCGAGATAGTCGCGCAGGCCTTCTCGCCACGACGCCGGACGCACTCCCGTGATGCGCTCGTAGCGCTCGGTCGAGAGAACGGAGTACGCGGGGCGACGCGCCGGCCGCGGAAACTCGTCGGTCGTCACCGGCCGCACGTCGACGGGATTCCCGAGCTCTTCGACGATCGCCTTCGCGAAGTCGAACCACGTGCACTCGTCGTCGTCGGCGTAGTGCACGACGCCGCGCGCGAGCTCGTTCTGCGCGAGACGGATGATCGCTTCGGCGAGATGCGGCGTGTACGTCGGCCGTCCGCGCTGATCGCTCACGACGCGCAGCGGATTCGTTCCCTTGCGAACCTGATTGCGGATCGCTTCGACGAAGTTCGGACCGTTCGTGCCGAAGAGCCAGGACGTCCGGACGATCAGATGTTTCGCCGCGTGCGTCGCGGCGAATTCGCCGAGGAGCTTCGAATGGCCGTAGACGCCGAGGGGATTCGTGGCGTCGTTGATCTCGTACGGAGTGCGTTTCGTGCCGTCGAACACGAAGTCCGTCGAGATCTGCACGAGCAGCGCGCCGGCTTCATTCGCGGCACTCGCGAGGAGATCGACCGCGGATCCGTTGATCGCGTTGGCGACGCTCTCCTCCTGCTCGGCCTGATCGACTTTCGTGTAGGCCGCGCAGTTGACGATGATCGCCGGACGGCGCTCCGCGACGTACGCGTTGACGTTGCGCGAGTCGGTGATGTCGAGGTCGGACTTCGTCGCGAGAAAGACCTGCTCGCCGCGAGAGACAAGCTCATCGCGAAGGTCGGTGGCGACCATGCCGCCTCCGCCCGTGATTAACCACGACGACATTCAGGAGGTGAGGGGAGTTGTGATCAGGCCGTCTTGTCGTCGGCCTTGGGGAGCGGCTTCGGCTCGTCCTTGCCCTTCAGGCCGTCGCGAAAGTTCGAAATGCCTTCGCCGAGGCCTTTGCCGAGCTGAGGCAGCTTGCTCGCGCCGAACACGATGACGACGATCACCAGAATCACGAGAAGTTCAGACAGTCCAAGCGAACCAAGCATTGATGCCTCCGAAGCGGACGAAAAGTGTACCCGAGTTGCAGAGAACAGGGATGCTCAGGATTACGTTCCCGCCTTTAAACTGCGCCCGCCCATGATCGATCTCACCGGACTCAATCCCCAGCAGCGCGACGCCGTGACGCACGGAACGGGACCTCTCCTCGTCCTCGCCGGCGCCGGCTCGGGGAAGACTCGCGTCATCACGTTCCGAATCGCGTGGCTCATCGGCGAGCTCGGCGTCCACCCTTCGAAGATCCTCGCCGTGACGTTCACGAACAAGGCCGCGAACGAGATGCTCGAGCGCGTCAATCATCTCGTTCCCGCGGGCGGCTATCGGCCGTGGATCGGCACCTTCCACTCCACCTCCCTCCGCATCCTTCGCCGCTACGCCGATCGCCTCGGCTTCACGAAAGCGTTTGCGGTCTACGACACGTCCGACCAGATGACGCTGATCCGCCGCTGCATGCGCGAGCTCAACGTCAACGACGAAGCCTTTCCGCCGCGATCGGTGCTCTCGCGGATCTCGAACGCGAAGAACGAGCTGATCGGACCGGCCGAGTACGAAAAGACCAATCTCGATTTCTTCGGCGGACACGTCGCGGAGATCTACCGGCTCTATCAGAAGAAGCTGAAAGAGTTCGACGCCATGGACTTCGACGATCTGATCGGCAACTACGTGCGCCTGCTCGAGGAGCACGACGACGTGCGCGCGGAGCTGCACGAGCGCTTCGAGCACCTGCTGATCGACGAGTACCAGGACACGAACCGCGCGCAGTACGTCCTCGTGAAGCTGCTGGCCGGCGCGAAGGGGAACATCGTCGCGGTGGGCGACGAAGATCAGAGCATTTATCGTTTCCGAGGGGCGGACATCAATAACATCCTCAATTTTGAGAAAGATTTTCCGGGAGCAAAAATCGTCAAGCTCGAGCAGAACTACCGCTCCACCGGAAACATCTTGGACGCCGCGACGGGCGTCGTTTCGAACAACATTGCCCGCAAGGGAAAGACGCTCTTCACGCAGGGCGGCGCGGGCGATCCGGTGCGCGTCGTGACCTGCAGCAACGAGCGCGAGGAGGCGCAGTTCGTCATCGAGAAGATGACCGCGCTGCGATCGAAGTACAAGCTGAGCGACTTCGCGGTGCTCTTTCGCACGAACGCGCAGTCGCGGCCGTTTGAAGAAGAGCTCCTGCGCGCGAACGTGCCGTATTCGGTCGTCGGCGGCGTGAAGTTCTACGAGCGCGCGGAGATCAAGGACCTGCTGTCGTTCGTGCGGCTGACCGTGCGGCCACACGACACGCCGTCGATCGAGCGCGTGATCAACGTGCCGTCACGGGGCATCGGGGACACGACCGTGCAGGCGCTGAACGACCGCGCGACGTCCGCGAACGCCACGCTATGGACCGTCATCGAAGGGAATCTCGACTTTCTGCCCGCGCGCGCGGCGAAAGCGGTGCGCGAGTTCCGCGAGATCGTGCACGACCTGCAGCGCGCGGCATCGAATCCGATTCCGGAGTTCATCGACTACGTGATGGTGCGCACGGGTTACCGCCGCATGCTGCAGGAGTCGCGCGATCTGCAGGACGAGTCGCGGCTGGAGAACATCGACGAGCTCCTCAACTCCGCGCGTGAGTACTACGAGCAGAATCCTTCGTCGACGCTGAACGACTATCTCGACTCGCTGACGCTGATCTCCGATCTAGACCGCTACGTCGCGGAGAAGGGCGTCACGCTGATGACGCTGCACTCCGCGAAGGGACTCGAGTATCGCGTCGTGTTCCTCACCGGCATGGAGGAGGGAATCCTTCCGCACTCGCAGTCGCAGGAGCAGAACGACGAGCTCGAGGAGGAGCGGCGTCTCTGCTACGTCGGCATGACCCGCGCGCGCGATCTGCTGTTCTGCGTGCACGCGCTCGAGCGGCGGTTGCACGGGCGCTTCCGCGAGCAGAGCCCGTCGCCGTTTCTCGAGGAGATTCCGCAGGGCGTGCGCGAGGAGGTGCGGCTCGCGAGCTCGTATCGCGCGCCGCAGAAACAGAGCTGGCGCGAGCAGCCGGTCTACCGCCCCGCTGCGACCACCGCCGCTCCCAAACCGAAGCCGAAGAGCGATTCGGTCAATGGGGTGCTCTCGTTTTTTCAGAACGCGCCGGTGCAGTTCGATCCGAGCGCGATTCGCGCGGTCAGGACCGAGAGCGCGAAGGACGAGCTCACGCGCGGCGCGAAAGTCAGGCACGAGCAGTTCGGCGTCGGAACGATCCTGACGATGGAAGGCAGCGGTCCCGACGCGAAGCTCACGGTCTACTTCCAGAGCGTCGGCTCGAAGAAATTCATTGCCCGGTTCGCCAAACTGACGCGCGTTTAGGCACTGCTGTCGCAACCACTGCGGCAGGAGGAATAAATCAATGGCGGACCTCACGAGAGTGCAGCAGGCGGTGCAGAGCGTCGCGACTTCGAGCGGAGCGAAGAATCTCAGCGCGCGGCAGAACGGTGACACGGTCGAGATCCACGGCACGGTGAGCTCGGTCGTGGAGAAACAAAACGTGATGCGCGCGATCACGCAGCAGGTCGGAGACACCGGGCTCACGAATCTGATTCAGGTCGCGGCCGACACATCGGCGAATGCGGCCGCAGGCGGACGCGGCGGTCCCGCGATCGGGCTCACGCATGCGAACGAGCCCGCGGCTGCGAGTGGCGTGCGCACGCACGTCGTGAAGAAGGGCGAGACCCTCTCGCATATCGCGCAGCACTACTACGGCAAGGCCAGCGAGTATCACCGGATCTTCGACGCGAATCGCGACAAGCTCAGCGATCCCGACAAGATCCGCGAAGGCGTCGAGCTGAAGATCCCGTCATGACGAAAACGCGAAATCGTCGATAACCGCGACGACCGCGATCAGCGATGAACGGTGCGCGTGCGTTCGCCGCGAAAGAGCGTCCGCACGTACGCGCGCCACACGAGTTGCTCGGCGTGCAAACGTGAGTAAGCGATCGACAGTCCATTCGGGCTGCTGAAGAACGCGACCTCGCTCGCCGGTTCCGGCGTGATCGTGATGGCGTCGGCCGGGCGGTCGAGCGGAATCGCCTGCGCGTCGTTGGCGTCCCCGACTCCGGCGGTCGCGATCCACCACTCGCGACCGTCCCACGCGACGTCGATGCTGCTCCGCACGCGACGCTCTTTCGGCGAGGCAGTACAGCGCACGGTGCGGACGCTTTCGAGCGCACGACCATCGAGCGCGAAGCGCTGCGCATACGTGCAGCTGTCCACAGCGGAGCGATTGACCGACCACGCGACCACGATCTCCTGCGCGTTCGAGCCGGCCGCGAAGCGATCCACGTACGTCCAATCCACGTTCGCCGGTCCCTCGGCGAGCCTGAACGTCGAAGCGATGGTGCGATCCGGCCGGACGAGCGCCGCGCGCGCAATGACGGGCAGCGGAGTGGCGATCTGGCCGAACAGATCGCGCCGCGACGGGTCCTCGCGCCACGTGACGAAGAACTCGCGCCCGTTCCACGCGACCGACGGCCACGCGTGATACGAGGCCGCGGCGGTGGAGAGCTGTAGCGGCGTCGCGTCGAGCACCTTTCCGCCGGCCGAAACGCGCGCGCCGCGGATCTGTGCGTCGCCTCCGTGCCACACCACGAAGAACTGCGTTCCGTCAGTCGCGACGTCCACGCTGTTGTCGGACTCTTCCCTCACGCTTTGGAGATGCGTCCCTTCGGCGAGCAGCAGCGGAGATGCGTCGATCTCACGCCCGTCGCGATCGTAGCGACGCGCGAGGATCCGGTAGCTCGACCTCGCGTTTCCGATCCAGAGCTCCTCGCGCCAGGCCGCGAGATGGATCGCGCCGAGCCGCGCGACGGCTGGCGATTCGCCGCTCCACGCCGCGTCGGAGATCGCGAAGCGTTCGGTCCGCCCGAGGATTTGTCCGCGGGCGACGCCGCTCGATTCGCCTCCTTCGCGCCACACGGCGAACGTCTGCTGATCATCGATCGCCAGGCGAACGGCCTCCTCGGGTGCGGCGGAATGGCCGACGAACGTCGTCGATGCGGATTGCAACGATGCGAAGGACGTGAAGTTGCGACCGACGAGATCGTTGTCGGCGAAAAATTGCCCCGGCCGCGGTGCGAGCCACGCGAGAAGACCATGTCCGCCGGACGTCGCGACGACGGGTCGCGTGTCGCCGCGAAAGTCGGGCGAGGATCGGCGCTCCAGAACGACCTGCGTCGTCGTCAGCGGCCGGTCGGCCTCGCGCGCTCGTACCTCGTGCGTCGCATAACCGTCGAACCAGGACCAGACGACCACATACCGTGTGCCGTCCCAGATCACGGCAGGAGCGTCGGCGGAAGGCACGAAGGCCGTCTGTGAGCGATCCGTGGAGATCGTGAACGCGTCGCTGATCGGATGTCCTTCGAGGTCGAGATAGATCCCGGCCACCTGCTGGATGAAGCCCGTTCCGTTTTGCAGGACTTCGATGTAGTTCCATGCGAGAAGGCGGGTCGATCCATCAGTGGCGTGGCTCATCTGCCCGATGGATCCGACGTATGCAACGGCCTCCTCGACACGCGCGACGTCGTTCTCCACGATGGTCCGCAGCAGGGGCGATGCGCCCTGATGACGAAACACGATCCATGTGTTGCGGTTCGGAATGACGAGCGCGTCGACGACGTACGAGTTGGGAGGGGACCAGAGCGGAATGGTGCGCTCCGGCAATCCGTCGGGACCGATCCGCCAGAGCGCCCATCGACCCGATTGCCTCTCGATCCCCAGGACGACGGTCTCACTTCCGTTCGTGGCGAGATCCGAGATCCAGTCCGCGTTGTCGAGGAACGTCCGCGCGATGACGATTCCGTCGCGCGTCAGGCTCGTGGCGAGCACGCCGCGCTTCTCAGGCACGCTCTCGAGATCGCAGTTCGCGTAAACGAAATACCCGTTGCCGTTCCAGGCGGCGTACGGGCGCGTGCACGCATCCGCGATTCGCGTTGGCAGCGCGTCGAGCGGCTCTCCCGCATGCGAGAACCGCTGCGCCGTCACCGAGTACCGCGACCGCTCCGCGACCTCCGTCGACCAGACCACGAGGAACCCGTCCGGCGACGCGGCGATGAATGGATCGTACTGATGACCGGGCGCGGCGATCGCTGCGTCGGAGAGCAGCGGCACCTCGGGCGAGAGGGTGATCGTTGCGGCGTGAAGCGGGAGGATGACGAGCAGGACTAACAGCGCCGCCGGGACGCGAGACATAACGGTGGATGATATCGCCGCTAACTCTTCGCGTTGACCTTGCGCCGCCGCTGATGCAGTCGGTCGATCAGCTTCGTCGCGCTGCGCACCTGCTCGAGGATCTTCTCCTCGAGGCCGGCGCCCTTGGTCTTGAAGCTCTTGGCGCGGCGGAAGACCTGTCTTGCGCGGTCCTTCTGGCCGCTTTCGAGCAGGGCCATGCCGAGGTGCATGAGGTTCGTCGCGGTCGGACCGATGTCCGCTGATTTCGCGAGGAAGTCGACCGCGTTCTGAAAATCGCGGCGCTTGAAGTAGACCCAGCCGAGCGCGGCGAGCGGGAACTGGCGAAGCTCCTTCGGCGAATAGCGCAGCGCGAGCTGCGCGCTCTCGAGCGCCTCGTCGAGGTTCTCCTCCATCTCCGCGAGGTTGTAGGCCTTCTCGTAGTAGGCGATCGACTTCGCGTAGTTCGAGGTGTAGTTCTGCAGCATGTCCTCGAGCGCGCGATTCGCTTCCTTGTAGTTGCCTTCCGCGCGCAGCGCTTCGACGAGCGTCGTGTAGGCCGCGGCGGCGACGACTTCGGTCGGACGATGCTTGAGAATGCCGCGCGCGACGCCGATCGCTTCGCCGTTCATGTCGAGGTGCGAGCAAAGCAGCGCGTACGGCAGGAGGATGTTGACGTTGTCCGGATCTTCCTGCGCCGCGCGGCGGTAGTGATCGAGTGCCTCGACGTAGAGACCATCGCTCACCATCGCGTCGGCCTGACTGACCGCGGCCGCGGCCGGACCTTCGACCGGCACGTGACCGGAAACGCCCTCGTAGATCTTGACCGCCTGCTGGTACTCCATCTTGTTCGGATTGAGCTCCAGCGCTTCCTGGAAGCACTCGATGGCTTTGCGGTTCCAGTTGCGATCGAGGTAGCAGAGGCCGAGGTGATAGATCGCCTCTTCGTAATCGGGATCGAGCTTCAGCGCGGCCTGGAACGAGCGCATCGCGCGATCGAGCTGGCCCTTTTCGTAGAAGATCGTGCCGAGGAGGTAGTAGGCCTGCGGGATGGCCTCGAGCTGAATGGCCTTCTCGAGAAACTTCTGCGCGCGAAGCAGTTTGCCTTTGCGCGCGTAGATCGCGCCGAGGCTGAAGTAGGGGAGGAACGACTCCTGGGAGATCTGAATCGCGCGGCGCAGCCATCGCTCCGCGCCCTTCAGATCCTGGCGTTCGTGCAGCAGCACGCCGTAGAACACGGCCGCGTCGAAGTGATCGGGTTGAACTTCGAGCGTGCGTTCGAGGTACGACTTCGCGCGGTCGAGATTGCCGTCGTTGAAGAACATCTCGCCGAGAAAGAACGAGAGCTCGTAGTTGTCGCGATCGAGGCGGAAGGCCTCCTCGAGATGCTTCATCCCTCGCTCGGGATCGAACGCATCGAACGCCGCCTCGGCGTCGCCGACGAACTGCAGGAAGCGCTCGCGCTTGTCGCCGCGGAACAGCGAGACGATGCGGTCCTTCCGTTCGGTGTAGCGCTGCTTCTTCTCGAGCGCGAGCATCTGCTCGCCCATCTTCGATTCCCACAGCTCGACGACTTCATCCGACGAGAGGATGTTTTTCTTCTCGAGGATTTCCTTGACCGAGAGAAGACCGGTCTGGTTGATGAAGATCGCGCGCTCGTGTTTCTGCACGGCGTCGATCAGCGAGCGGATGGTCTCGGCGGAGCGCTTGACGATCTCCTCGATCGCGCTGACGCGCTCGAGCAGATGTTCGTCGAGGGAAAGGTCTTCCTCTTCGTCGTACTCCTCGACCTCGTCCTCATCGAAGGACTGGAGGCCGGAGAGGACCATCAGCTTGTTCTGGCAGCGATAACAGAACTCGCGATCGTCGTCGTTGAAGGCACTGCAGGTCTGACAGAGCATTGGATTTGGTGCGGATTAAAACACGTGAGGCCTCGGGTCACTTCCTGTAGTCGTAGAAGCCGCGCCCGCTCTTTCTGCCGAGCCATCCGGCATCGACCATTTTCACGAGCAGCGGACACGGACGGTACTTCGGATCGCCGAATCCTTCTTCGAGCACGCGGAGAATTGCGAGGCAGACGTCGAGGCCGATGAAGTCGGCGAGCGTGAGCGGACCCATCGGGTGATTCATCCCGAGCTTCATCACGCCGTCGATCGCTTCCTTCGTCGCGACGCCTTCGTACAACGCGAAGATCGCCTCATTGATCATCGGCATCAGCACGCGATTACTGATGAATCCCGGATAGTCGTTCACCTCGATCGGCGTCTTGCCCATGCGCTTCGAGAGGTCCTCGACGCGCTGGTACGTGTCGTCAGATGTGGCGATGCCGCGGATGACTTCGACGAGCGTCATCACCGGCACCGGATTCATGAAGTGCATGCCGATGACTTTCTCCGGACGCTTCGTCGCGGCGGCGATCTTCGTGATCGAGATCGATGACGTATTCGAGGCGAGGATGCACTCGGGCTTCGTCACCTCGTCGAGCCTCTGAAAAAGTTCCGTCTTCGCGGAGAGCTTCTCAATGATGGCCTCGATGACGATGTCGGAGTTTTGAACCGCGGCGGCGTCGGTCGTCGGGAGGATCCGGCTGACGATCGAGTCGCGCTCCTCGGCGGTCATTTTTCCCTTGTCGACGCCGCGCTGCAGATTCGAGCGGATCATCTTCATGCCGCGATCGAGGATCTCCTCGCTGACGTCGATGAGGGTGACGGCGAAGCCGCTGGCGGCCGCGGTGTGAGCGATGCCGTTGCCCATCGTGCCGCTGCCGATCACCGTGATGTTTTGCATCTGTTTCAACTCCCCGATTTCGAAATCGGCGAGACTCTATCCCACCTCGCTGTAAGATGATCGGTCCCAGGTCACGGTTGAATGGCTAAGAAATGTTTCATGTGTGGTCGGGAAATCGCGGGTGGCAGCATCCTCTGCGACAAGTGCGATAAACCCCGCGCGAAAAAACCCGAGAAGCCTGCGGCCGCGCAGCCGCAGCAGTCACAGTCCGCCGCCTCACCGAACGTCGAAGCGACCGCGCGCGATCCTTTTCCGAAGGCTCCGATCATCGCGTTTCCGGTCGAATCGGCAACGCCGGCGATCACGAGCGTCGTGAACGTGCTCGTCGCGGCCGGCGTCCCGTCGATGTACATCGGGCCCGATCGGAATGTGAAGTTCGTTTCCGACGAAGCGAAAAAGCTGTTCGATGCGCCGGTCTCGGAGATCACGGTGCGATCCGTGGAGCAGAAGGCGGGCATGCACATCGGCGATCTGTCGGTGCCGACGTCCGCCGGCGTGCGGATCAACGGACGCAACGTCCTCTGCACGCTTGTCCCGATGTCGGGCGGCGCGAGCGGCGCGGTGCTCGTGTTCCGCCACGCCGATCCGATGAACGAATCGCACGCGTCGTTCGTCACCTACGTCCTCGAAACGGTCCTCGGCCCGCTCCGCTCGACGCGCGACTCACTGCGCGCCGCGGCGAGCACGAAGAACGATCATTTTCTCGCCGACTCCGCGGCCGGAATCGATCAGATCCTTTCGTCGCTCGAGCTCGCGCCGGAGATCGAAGAGCCATCGACCGGCGTTCGTCCAGTGCCGACCGTTTCGGATGTCGTGCGCCGCGTTGCGGATCGCTTCCGCGCGTACGGCGATCTGAAGGGCCTGCAGCTCGTCGTCGACGTGCAGGATCTGGAAGAGCGTTTCGCGGATCACGATCAGCTCGCCGAGTCGCTCGCGATCCTGATGGACAACGCGCTGCACTACGTTCCGGCGAGCGGACAGGTGGTCATCGGCGTGCGCTGGATGGAGCACAAGGGCAAGCCGCTGCTGCTGTTCTTCGTGATGGACAACGGCGCGCTCGTGCCCGAGGCGCTGCGCCAGTCGATCTTCGAACCGAACTTCGCCTGGAGCCCGAGCAGCCCCGACCGCACGGGCCGCGGCCTGTTCAAGGTCCGTGAATTCGCGGTCGCGCACAACGGTTCCGTGTGGGTCGAATCGAAGACCGGCAAGGCGTGCACGTTTTTCCTGCGCGTACGGCCGGACGGCGCATGATCCATGTCTCCCATCCGTCATCCTGAGCGAAGCGAAGGACCTCTTTCGTCGCCGAGTGTGGCGCAGGCGAGTCCCTTCGCTGCGCTCAGGGTGACGGCATTGCTCGCACTTCTTCTCGTGCCGGCATTCGCCTTTGCCGCGGATGATCCGACCGCGATCACGGTCGATCACGTGATCGCCGAGATGAATGCGTATCGCGCCGCGGATGGTCTGCCGCCGCTCGTCGCGGAGCAGCGTCTCATGAAATCCGCCGACGATCGCATGCACGACATGGAGGACCTCGGCTACTGGGGACACGTCGCGCCGGATGGCCGCACACCGTTCGTGTGGCTCAAAGCAAACGGTTACATTCACGCGTACGCGGCGGAGAACCTCGCCAGTGGATTCGAGACCGTGCACGTGCTGCTCGAAGGGTGGATGGAGTCGCCGGGCCACCGCGCGAACATCATGTCGCCGCTCTACGACGAATGCGGCGTGGCGATCATCGACGGTGCGACGACGGGACATGCGACCGGAAAATCGGTGGTCGTGTTGTTCGGACGGCAGCGCAACGAACAGCAGCGCGCAGCGAAGTGATCAGGCGACGCGCACCGTCGGATCGACGTCCCGCGCCCAGCGCATCATCCCGCCGACGAGATTCTTCACCTTGGCGAATCCGGCCTGTTTGAGCATCGCCTGGGCGTGGGCGCTGCGGCTGCCGGAGCGGCAGATCATGACGATCTCCGAATCGCGCGGGATTTCGTTGACGCGTTTGCCGAGCTGCCCGAGCGGAATGTGCACTGCGCTCGGATGATGGCCGGTGTTCCACTCGTGGTTCTCGCGGACGTCGACGAGAACGATCGATTCGCCGGCAGCGAGACGCGCGGCAAGGTCGGACGGCGTGATGTCGGTTTCGGTCATGCGGTTGCAGAACTCCTCGTAGTCGATGAGATGCGTGATGGCGGTGTGTTGCTCGCAGCGCCGTTCAACACGGATCGTGCGGAATGTCATCCGCAGCGCATCGAACAACAGCATGCGGCCGATGAGCGGCTCGCCGGCACCGGTGATCAGTTTGATCGCTTCCGTCGCCTGAATCGTGCCGATGACGCCGGGCAGCACGCCGAGGACGCCGCCTTCCGCGCACGACGGCACGAGATGCGGCGGCGGCGGCTCGGGATAGAGGCAGCGATAGCACGGACCGGTTTTCGTCGCGAAGACGGAGGCCTGCCCGTCGAATCGAAAAACGGATCCGTAGACATTCGGCTTATCGAGCAGCACGCACGCGTCGTTCACGAGATAGCGCGTGGCGAAGTTGTCGGTGCCGTCGACGA
>Ga0075425_100002211_pt1 | contig 19395 bp, 14 predicted proteins | sample SoiMethybrSBSTD4_FD_75300 | JGI IMG/M metagenome (GOLD analysis project Ga0075425, IMG submission 75300) | Bulk soil microbial communities from a Populus tree surrounding site in Tennessee, USA - Soil MetaG P. TD hybrid SBSTD4 | ecosystem: Environmental > Terrestrial > Soil > Tree plantation... | reverse complement strand
TGAGTGCCCGTATCGAGAATTATCTGGGATTTCCGATCGGCCTCAGTGGCGGCGATTTGGCTCGCCGTGCTGTCGTACAGGCTCGGCGTTTCGGCGTCGAAATTCTTTCTCCGCTAGAGGCTGTTAACGTCCGAACGGAAGCATCTTATCGATTCGTTAAATTGGCGGACGGGAACGAGGTCTCGTGCCATGCTTTGATGATCGCCACGGGAGTGCAGTGGCGGCGACTTGAAGCCCCTGGAGTTGATCGATTGCAAGGGGCGGGTATCTATTATGGCGGAGGAGCCACGGAGGCTCTCACGTGTAAGGGCGAAACTGTCTATGTCGTGGGCGGGGCAAATTCGGCAGGTCAGGCAGCCATCAATTTCGCAAAGCATGCGGAGCGCGTGGTTATCGTCGTGCGGGGGAGTTCTTTATCGAGCACTATGTCACAGTACCTGATCGATCAAATCAAGCAGACCCCCAACATCCAGATTTGGCCAAACGCAAGCGTGGCAGAAGTTCACGGCGAAACCCATCTGGAAGAGATTTCTTTCCTCTGTTCCGACACGAATAAGATTGAGCGGGTACCCGCCACGGCGATGTTCATCTTTATCGGAGCACTGCCGCGAACCGAATGGCTCGCAAATGTCATCGAGCGGGACGAACGAGGCTTCATATTGACGGGTCCCGACCTGATACGAGACGGTCAGCGACCGAAGGATTGGCCACTTGAAAGAGATCCTTTCCTGCTCGAGACCAACGTTCCCGGTGTATTCGCCGTAGGGGACGTGAGGCACGGCTCCGTCAAACGAGTGGCCTCTGGAGTAGGTGAAGGATCGGTAGCTGTGCAATTCATCCACCAGTATTTGAGCAAAGTTTGAATGGTTGATAAATCGGAACTGTTGCGCGTCCCGGCATTCGTCGACTTGCCGGAGGACCAAATCGATTGGTTCCTCGGCCATGCGGAAGAGCTGCACCTCAAAGCGGGAAATGCCCCCTTCCGACAGGGTGACCCGGCCGACGCAATGTTTGTCATCCTGGAAGGACAGCTCCAGGCCCGCGGCGAATTCGGCGGTGAAACTGTGGTGTTCTCGACCAAGCCCGGCGACGTGACCGGCGTTTTGCCTTTCTCGAGAATGAAGCAGTTTCCGTTGGATGTGCGCGCCGCCACGGACGCAAAGATCCTGCGTTTCCCTTCTTCTCTTTTCCCCGAGCTTGTGCAGAAGATGCCGGAGCTGACGAAGCGTCTCGTTGGCCTCATGTCCGACAGAATTCGCGAAACCACTCGGATGGAACAACAGCGCGACCGTTTGGCTTCAATGGGAAAACTTTCGGCAGGGCTTGCACATGAACTCAATAACCCCGCTTCGGCCGCAAAGCGCGCTGCCGCTCAGCTGCGGGAGGTTTTGAAAAAAATCCGAGACGCAAGCCACGAATTAGGAAGGCGCGAACTGACCGCAGCCCAGAAATCAGAAATCGAGAAGATGGAAGCTTCGTTCATCCAGCACGGCGAAGTTCCGCTCGATCCATTGCAACTGAGCGACCTGGAAGGGCGAATTGATTCTGTGTTGCGAAGTCACGGGCAGAACGACCTATGGCAATTGGCGGCGGACCTCGCGCGAAGGAACGTCAAACCGGAGGCGCTGGAATCATTGTTTTCGATACTCGATGCAGATACTGCGCGCGCCGCTCTCATTAGGATCGCTGCTTCAGTAGAAGTCGCGAGTCTTCTCGATCAAATTGAGAGTGGGACGTCGCGAATATCGGATCTGGTCCGTGCCATTAAGGAATACACATACATGGATCAGACTCCTGTGCAAAACGTCGACATCGTCAAGAGTCTGGAAACGACGCTTACCATTCTGAACCATAAGCTTAAACACGGCGTCGTGGTCCACCGCGAGTACGAGCCCGTTCCGCTTCTCGTGAATTCATTCGGTAGCGAGCTGAATCAGGTGTGGACCAACATTATCGACAACGCCATTGACGCGATGGGCGGCAAAGGCGAACTTCGAGTGCGGACGTATCGCGAAGACGATTGCGTGGTGGTTGAGATCGCCGACAACGGTCCGGGCATTTCCCCCGCCATTCAGCCTCACATCTTTGAGCCTTTCTTTACCACCAAGAAAGTCGGCGAAGGTACAGGGCTCGGACTGGACACCGCCCTGCGAATTGTGAAGAAGCACAGGGGCACGATTGAAGTCAGCTCGAAACCCGGCGACACACGTTTTCAAGTGTGGCTCCCGCTGGCGGAAGGACCAATTCACGACCGCGATTCAGCAAACCTTAGAGCTCATTAGCCGCAATCCTTCAACGCGCAGACCGGAACACGTCAGCAGCCGCTCGCGACCTGCTGCTCGGTCAGCCCGCACTCACGATCGAGCAGATCGGCGCGAAGACGGGGTTTACTAGTTCCAGCCGCTTTGTATCAGCTTTCCGTTGTGAAATTGGGTATTCATCGATGGCATTTCGCATACTTCAGTCCCGTTAAGACCGGCCGGTCAGACTTGCCTGATCACACCGTCGGGACTGTGCTTGCCGTTGAGGGTGCCCAGACGTGTAATTCAGCCAACGTACGGAAGGAAGGCTACGAGTACCAACAAGAGAATGTTAGGTCTGTTCCTTCTTCAGGATGACCGAGGACTTGCAGGCACTGCAGATGGACCTGTGCTAGTCGGCGTCCTTGATCCAGGTGCAACGAATCTTTCCCTTGACGCTGATCGCATAGGCGAGGTTCACCACCACAATCGTCAAACCCATGCTGATCTCGTCGAGTTCTTCCAGTGTGACCAACGTTCTGGAAGGAGCGCCATGGACGCCAACGTCGTTAAAAATCAATCGGCGTCCTTTTTTGCCAAGGTTGAAGTCGCGGGTTCGAATCCCGTGTCCCGCTCTTAACTTCCAACAACTTAGCAAGTACTCTCAAAAGTTCTACCGCATTTCTACGGCGTTAACGCTAATTCACGAACGCGGACAGGGTTTCAACTGCTTCCAGCCGGGTCTCCACGGTCGTTTGTGCATAGACGTTTTGGTTCGTGTCCAACCCATGACCTTGGTGGTCGGCTACCAGCTTCGGATTGATGTCATTCTCTAAGAAGATCGGATCGTTTAGTATTGCCGCATGACTGAACCCGCCAAACCTAAACGGCCGGGAAGGCCTCCAGGGCCGAGCCTCTTTGGTTTGCTCAAGCCTTATCGAGGACTGATCGCAGTTTTGGTTGTTATGACGATCCTGAGCAATAGCTTGAACCTGCTTGTGCCCAGAATTATTTCAAATGCCATTGATACGTACGCGCAGCAGCGCGGCATTCTCACGACCCTAATCGTCGAATTCCTTGTCGTCGCTGCAGGCATTTTCATTTTCTCGTATTTGCAAGCGGTGGCTCAGACCTACGCCTCCGAGCGTGTCGCGAGAGACTTGCGGACGCAGTTGGTCGGAAAGATCTCGCACCAGGACCATGCATTCATCCAGCGGGCCACGCCGGCCAAGCTCCTGACCAACCTCACGTCTGATGTGGATGCCGTGAAAACATTCGTATCTCAGGCAATAGCATCCCTGATTTCTTCCGTCTTCTTGATTCTTGGCGCCAGCGCGTTGTTGCTATCGATCAACTGGAAGCTGGCGATTGGCGTTCTCGCCATGCTGCCGATCATCGGCGTGACGTTTGCCGTCGTGCTTGGAAAAGTACGAAAGCTGTTCAAGAAGGCGCAGGAAGCCATCGACTGGCTGAACAAAGTCATCAACGAAAGCATATTGGGTGCGGCGCTCATCCGGCTCGTGAACTCCCAGCAAACGGAGTATGAAAAATTCATGGCCGCCAATACGGAAGCAAGAGAAATCAGCCTGAGTATCCTGAGACTTTTTGCCAGCCTCATTCCAGTCATCATATTTTGTACGAACCTGGCGACGTTGATGATCCTCACGCTGGGCGGGCGCTTTGTCATTCTGGGCTCGATGAGTCTTGGCAATTTTATGGCATTCAACAGCTACCTCGCGATTCTGATTTTCCCGGTCATCGTTATCGGCTTCATGAGCAATGTGATGGCACAGGCCGGCGCGTCTTATGGTCGCATCGCAATGGTATTGAATGCTCCGGACCAGAAAGACACCGGCACGCTGGTTGCAGATCTGCGCGGCGACATCGCTGTTCGAAATGTTTTCCTCAATCTGGGTGGCAAAGACATCCTGAAGGATGTGTCCTTTGAAGCAAGGGCAGGCAGCAGGACCGCGATAATCGGGCCGACTGCAGCGGGGAAGACCCAGTTGCTGTACCTTCTCACGGGCCTGCTCAAGCCGAAATCCGGGAGTGTGGAATACGACGACAAAAGTATCGACGAATATGAAAAGGTGTCGTTGCACCGCCAGGTTGGCTTCGTATTTCAGGATTCGATCCTTTTTAATCTCACCTTGCGAGAGAACATGGCTTTCAGTAAGACCGTGAAGGACGCAGATCTGGACAAAGCGATTGCGACAGCAGAGTTGAAAGAGTTCATCAATTCGCTGCCGGAAAAACTCGATACGATCGTATCCGAACGGGGGACGAGCCTTTCTGGCGGACAGAAACAGCGCATCATGCTGGCGCGGGCGCTGACCTTGAATCCCAGGGTCCTGTTGCTTGACGATTTCACGGCGCGCGTTGACCGCACGACAGAGCGCAAGATCCTCGAGAACGTGCGCCTGAATTACCCCGGCATCACATTGCTGTCCGTCACGCAGAAAATCGACTCGGTTGAAGACTACGACCAGATCGTCCTCCTGATGGAGGGCGAGGTCCTGGCTTTGGGAACGCACAAGCAGTTGATGGAAACCTCGCCGGAATACGTGCAAATCTATGACTCGCAGCGCAGCACAAGCCACCTCCAACTACACGCTTAACAGGGGCGACAAACAGCAGCAGTCGGCCGCTGTCGGAACCGCGCTCAAGCGTTTGGCTCCGCTCTTGACGGATGAGAAAAGACTCGTCGCACTGGCGTTCGTCGCGATGCTGATTACTAACGGCACGACGCTTATTGGGCCTGTCATCATTGGGAGAACGGTCGACACATACATTCAGGAAAGGAATTTCCCCGGCGTCCTGATGTCGGCTGCAGTTCTCCTGGGTGTATACCTTTGCGGACTTCTCGCAAGCTACTATCAGACGCTTGCGATGGGCACTGTCGGCCGCACGGTTCTTTTCAAGCTGCGCAACACCCTGTTCACGAAGCTGCAGCAGCTGCCGCTCGCCTTCTTCAATCAGAACAAGGCAGGCGATCTCATTTCGAGAATCAATAATGACACCGACAAATTGAATCAGTTTTTTTCCCAGGCATTGGTGCAGCTTGCAGGAAACCTGTTCATGATGACGGGTGCGGCAATTTTTCTCCTTGCGCTCAACATCCGATTGGGCCTTGCCGCTCTTGCGCCCGCCGTCGCCGTATTGATCCTCACGCAGTTGATATCGGGCTGGGTCAAAAAGAAAAACCTGAAGAGTCTGCAATCGCTGGGCGGTATGAGCGCAGAGATCCAGGAAAGCCTGGGCAACTTCAAGGTCATCGTGGCTTTCAATCGGCTCGACTATTTTCGAGAGAAATTCAATGAGGCGAACGAACGGAATTTTTCGGCATCTTTGGCCGGCGGCCTTGCGAACGGCATATTCATCCCGATTTATGGGCTCGCGTTCAACCTGGGACAGCTCGTCGTCCTGTCGTATGGCATCTACATGATTGCGGCGGGTCAGCTGACAGTTGGCCTGCTCATCGGCTTTTTGCTGTATACGAATAGTTTTTACATGCCGCTGCGCCAGCTCGCCGTGCTGTGGTCTTCGTTGCAGCTCGCGCTCGCTGCCGTCGATCGCATTTCAGATGTTCTCGCCCTCGAGTCGAATATGCCGATCATTCCTGCTGCGGCCGACCGGCCCGGCGCTCTCCTGGAATTCGACCGCGTTCGCTTCAACTATCCCGGCGGAACCGAAGTGTTGAGGGAAGCCACCTTCACTTTTGAGCGCGGAAAAACATACGCGCTTGTGGGCCCCACGGGCGGAGGTAAGACGACGACGGCATCACTGATGGCGCGGCTCTACGACCCCGTGGGAGGCCACGTGCTGCTGAACGGAAGAGACATCCGGTCGTATCCGCCGGAAGAGCGGGCTCGGAGAATCGGGTTCATCCTGCAGGAGCCGTTCTTATTTACCGGCACGGTCCGCGACAATGTTGTATACGGCAGCCAGCAATATCGGGATTATTCGGATGAACAACTCGTCGCACTGCTAGACGAACGGAATGTCGGTGGACTTCTTTCACGGTTTGAGCACGGCCTTCAGACGAAGGTCGTGACGGGCGGCGACGCAATCAGCCTGGGTCAGAAACAGCTGATCGCTTTCATGCGAGCCGTCTTAAGGGATCCGGAGCTTTTGATTCTCGATGAGGCAACGGCGAACATTGACACGGTAACGGAACAACAACTGGAGCAGATACTCGGCAAGCTGCCTCGATCAACCACCAAGGTCATCATCGCCCATCGGCTGAACACCATCGCGAACGCGGACGAAATTTTCTTTATCAACTCTAGTGAGATCATTCCTGCCGGTTCAATGGAGCACGCTTTAGACATGCTTCTGCATGGAAACCGAGTCAGTTAATCAGTTGTGTTGCGTCAGTCATTTGGTCGAACCCTCGAGGCGATAATGCACCTCGTGTGATTCTCGGCAATTGGTTCATTCGGAGCGCACCTACGATTCAAGTGCGACTGATCCTAGAATTAGAAATGAATACCAGCGAGAGGTTCCAACATGCGGCGTGCCGCGGCGCCATTGCGATTGGCATGGTTCAAGCAACCGATCACGTACCGTCCAAAAACTGAAACGCGCTCGCTTTTGAGCAGGATATATATGGCCTTTAGCTGCCCTCGGAGGTCATCCACTGACTGCCACTGCGCCGCACGCCCTCACAACGCTTAGGAGGTCATCACTGAAGTCACCCCTCCGCAGCAGTTGGTGAACATCCTCTAGGGTCAATTGATCTCTAATGAGTTTCGCGCGACTAATCTGTCCCACTGCGGTATTCCGTGGAAGGTTATACAAAAGAGATGTGAGCGGGGGCAAAACAATTGTAACCGTCCGGTGACCTGTCGCCGGACGCTTACACCGATTGAAGCATGCAGTCTGATGCTGGGCGCGTAAAGTTTACCGGTAGGAGGGGGCAGCGACGCAGTCCAAAAATCCGAAAGGCCCATATAAGTTCTATACGCGTCTTGGTTATTTCGGATCAACGTACCTTTGGGCGCGAATCTGCTAACTAGATAACTAAGCCGAATAACGTGACAACTCCGAATGTGCTGATCAGCAAACATGCGGTTGACAGTGCGGAAGCTGTTTGACCGTGCACCAGCACATAAATGACCAGTGCAAGCGATCGCGCGCCATTAATACGCCTGTGCCTGCACACTAATTTCGAGATCGGATGAGTTTTGGCTCACAGAAATTTAGTTTTAGTCGCGGATGATGATGCAGATTGTCGGGACGCCCTAGTTATGACACTACAGCTGTTTGGCGTTCGAGTGATTTCAGCGGTGGACGGTGTTGAGGCGGTGGAGTTAGCCATCGCATGCCAGCCGTCATTGATCTTCATGGATCTCAACATGCCAAACATGGACGGCTACGATGCTAGCTACGCAATCCACTCACATGCTGAAACCCGAGGAATTCCAATCATTGCCCTATCTGCAAACGGTGATGAACCGAAAAAGCGGGTTAAAGCTCTTGCTGCGGGTTGTGTTGAATGTTGGGTAAAACCATTCCAGGTAGAAGCGCTTCTCGACATATTAGGCCTCATTCTCCAAAACAAAGAATTCGACCGAGCGAGCTGAGTTAATCGGGAAAATAGTTTGGAACGGTAAGGCCACGGCAAAGAGACGCGGCCGCTAAGTTAAATCTCTATCCGAGGTTCTCTATGAACCCACGGTAGTCTTCGAAAGTCCCGAAAGACAGTTGCAGGCCGGTCGGAATCGGGAAAGACGCGTGACGCTCAACGACCTCGTCCGTTGTGGCCCAGCGGGACCGCGAGTCGCGGTTTGCTTTTCTCAGAAATGCGCGCCACAAAAACGTGCCGTTCATGAACCAATTCCAAAAATGATTGGCCCGTGACAAGCTGCGCACACATCTGCAAAGCTACTTTCAAGGTTCGGTTGATTCCGTCGGATAGAAGCCTCACGACGTCCCGCATCATTATCGAAAGCGCCAAATCTCTCTTAGGCAGACATCCTCGATCTAACTCGACTTCTGAAGGCGCCCTTGAACGCCGAATCTTCAAGTAGATCCAGGAAAACTCTACACCTAAGTCTTTGGCGTTCCCGTGTCACCAGCGGACTCGGCAAGCTTCATATTGATGCCCGGCAGCGTGAAGCGGAAGACAGAGCCTCGTCCAAGTTGACTCTCGACCGAGATGTGTCCTCCGTGAGCCTCCACCGCCTGCTTAACAATCGCCAACCCGAGGCCGCTTCCATCCTTGTCCGGATCCGTCTCAAACTTGTCGAAAACTTTCCCGATGCGGTCGCGATCGAGTCGAAAGACCTCAGGCAATAGCGGTTTCAGTTACCTTTAATGTGACGAAAGCCCACGGATTTCCCGCGAGTAACGCCGTAGTGTTTGCCCAACGCCGTGAGTTCCCGATCATCGCTCGAGTGGGGCATCATCGCAACTATCGTGTCAAGACAGCGGCGGTTTGTGCAGTGATGCACCGCACCGGTGGCGAGCAGGCTGCCGTGGCTCTATTTACATCGGATGGCTCTAGTTGGCTCTGTTACGTTTACCGGTTCTGAAACTCCGTGATTTTTAATTGCCAGAAATTCACCCGATAAACGCTATAAATACTATTTAGTGTTTAGGTCCAGCTTCCCAAACTGGACGTCGCGGGTTCGATCCCCGTCTCCCGCTCTTAGTTTCAAGAGCAATGATGGATTCGCACATGGTTTGCATTCCTTCCCAGATCGATGCGCTACAAGTAATCACACGTACTGAACATTCTCCAGGCAGGATTGGACTGAAGCAGTATGTATTCTGCCGTGCGGGTCGTGGAACTTCGTCCGTCGTCCACGTCAAGGCCTCCTGATGGATTTGCAGTCTTCCACACTCTTTTTGGACCTTTAAGAGAAACGCACGACCGCCACTGATGGGATGAATCAGTTCAAACATGTTGCTCCGGCGTCGTTATCCGATGCATGATCGCGCTCGCAAGTACGATACAAGTAGAGGTGAACACTGATGTCGATTAACACAGCTGCACCTGCACACTCGCCAACAATGAGGATCTACCTGGACACGACGAGTCTCTCAGAGTCACAGGCGTTTCTCAGACTGGTGCAATCAGCGTTTGTATTGGCACAGGTAGGTATCCTGCGCGATCGACAAAATAGACTTAACGAAGAGCTAAAAGACTCCAACATTTTGGCGCGCACCGAAAGCTGGGCCGAAGAACGGGATCGTATCGACAGATATCTGCACGAAATGATGAATGATTATGAGATGTACTCGCGCGATCAATATGCCAGGATTTTGGCGGCTACGGATTTCGCAGGCGCCCGTCCCATCGCGGCACTCGAATTTAACACCTTCAATGACTGGATACAGGCACATCTTGATCCCGATCTGATACAGATTCACGAACTTCGTGCACCGAGCAGCGTAGAATTCGTTCTTCACGTAGCAGCAATGAGTGGGATGGTTCTTTTGCAGAGTCATCCCACGATCAAAGATATCTACGAATATGCCACGCACGTCCTGAACGAATGGCTCACGGAAAAGCCACGCAAAACACAGGCTGAGATTCCACCTCTGCCGCCGGCCTACAAAGAGGTGTTCGCACAATTTGAAACCGTCACCATGTCTTGGGATGGAAGCCGCAACCAATTGTCTCTTACGGCAAAAAATCGTCGCCCAAAACCGAAGAAATACATGGACCGAACACCAGTCCTACCAAGTACGCCTTGAGCCATGGCCGTTTTTCCTCGTGGCGATTGCCGAAGCGCTCTGGTCCATGCTGATCGCGCGTTGGTGGGCATCTGGTGGGCAAGCATTGTGGGCAGTTGGTGGGCAACAACGGCCAAAAAACCAGCAAAAACGAGCTAACACGCGCTAGGTAAACGGTTGAAAGAGCAGCACGGGCTAACATTTATTTATTCTCCGAGACCAAAGGTCGGACGTTCGAATCGCCTCGGGCGTATTGTAAAAAGTTAGCCGACGCCAAAACCCACCAGAACATTTATCTAAAAATATAAAAAGTTCTCGAAAAGAAATCCCGCTTCACTCGCCTCGCAACAAATTACGTATGTATTCGATCGTAAAGCCACGCTCACGATGATTCTTCCAGGGCGCGGGTGGGTATTTGCCAACTTTCATCCGCCAACGGAACAAATCGGCACTAATGCCCACGACCTTAGCAACTTCTGAAGTTGAATAGATCTCCTTACGTGGTAATCCGAAAGGCACTGGCGGTTGCGGAACGACTACGTTTACGGTTGTGCAGTGACGTGTTCTGCGTCTCAAGAGAAATAGAACGACTCGTGGCTCGGACGAACGGCTGCGAGCAACGTCGGATCCACGGCATCTTTCGCATCGTCTGAGGAAGACGTTGCCGTCTTTCGCCCGTCAATAAGGGCAAAGACAGCAATTTCGCCGTCATAACGATTGGTGCCCCACATTTGCCTTCTCTGGTTTTGAAGCCTCAGTCTGCCGTTTTGGGTTTAAAGTTTGGATATAGGCAGCGTTGTGAGGTTTCATATGTCGCGAACCATCGTTCGGATCGGAATTGCGATAGCTGTTCTCCTCGTCCTCCTGATTGGCCTTTCGTTCCTGATCAACGCCAATCGCTTTAAACCCGCACTGGAATCCCGTCTCGGCGCTGCGCTAGGTCGCGAAGTGATGCTGGGAGACCTCAAGCTTTCGATTCTTTCCGGCGGTGTGGCCGCGAGCGATCTCTCGATCGCGGACGATCCGAAGTTTTCAAAGACTCCTTTTCTGCGCGCCAAATCCCTTCACGTTCAGGCCGAGTTGATGCCGCTGATCTTCTCACACGAGCTGAATCTCACGGGTCTCACAATCGATCAGCCTGAAATCGTTCTCCTGCAATCGCCCGCTGGAGATTGGAACTTCTCGAGCCTCGGGTCCAATGGCAGCAAACCGGCGGCGACGGCTCCTGGCAGTTCTCCTGCCGGGCTCGATTTGTCACTGAAGAGCCTGAAGATCACCGACGGTCGTTTCACTCTTGGCCGGACTATTCCTCATTGGACTCCGCTGGTGCTCGACAAAGTCGAGATGACTCTCACCGATTTTTCGAACACGTCGGTCTTTCCATTCTTCTTTCATTCGAGAATCTCTGACGGCGGCGCGATCAACCTGGATGGAAAAGCAGGTCCCCTGAATCCCGCGGACGTAGCGATGACTCCGGTGAAGGCCAAGCTCAACGTCGACGCACTCGATCTCGCCGTACCCGGCGTGAGCAACCTTGTGCCGGGCATCGGCGGCCGTATCTTTTTTGAAGGCACCGGCGATTCCGATGGCAAGGTCCTGAAAATCGACGGGAACGTGAGGGCAGAAAAACTTAAGCTGGCAAAAAATGGAACACCGGCAGCCGTTCCGGTCTCATTTGTTTTCTCCGCGGAACACAACTTGAAGGGGTACTCCGGTGTGCTCACCCGCGGAGATATCCGTATCGGAAAAGCGCCGGCCAGTCTTGTCGGTAATTACGCCGAGCAGGGTGGGTCGCTTGTCCTGAATATGAACCTGACGGGATCCAACATGTCCCTGCCGGAACTGCAAGCGACGCTGCCGGCTCTGGGGATTGCGCTGCCGGCCGGTTCTTCGCTGAGTGCGGGAATTCTTAATACAAAATTGTCGTTTGCAGGACCCGCGGACAAGCTTGTGACGGCCGGAACAATTGCGGTCAGTAATGCAAAGTTGTCCGGCTTTGATCTAGGATCGAAAATGTCCGCGATCGCCGCCTTTGCCGGTATTCCGTCCGGGCGGGAAACGGATGTCCAGTCCGCCACGGCGAATATCCGTTCGACCCCTGAGAGCACTGCCGTGCAGGGCATTAAGGTAGTCGCTCCCGCGATTGGTGAACTGAGCGGCGGTGGCGCCATCAGTCCTGCCAATGCCCTGAATTTCGCCATGAATGCAACGATTCGAGGTTCGGGGCTTGCGGCGCAATTAGGAAAATCCATTCCCTTCACGATCGAGGGAACCGCGTCGAATCCGATCTTCCGACCGAATGTTCAAGCGGTCGTCTCGCAGCAACTTAACCGTCTTCAAGACAAAGGCCAGGACAAACCCGAAGGCCAAATCCTCAAACAATTATTCGGTGGCAAGAAATAACCCGACAATGGGTCGCTCAAAAACATTTGTTTCTGAGCAGCGAGTTCCTGCGAAAAGAACTGCGCCCATGGAATACAGTTGAACAGCGGCTAAGATGCTTTCCATGGGGTTCTGATGTGCGGAGTTTTCTATGGGCGCTTTCGCAATGCCTTCGAAGGGACTTATGAAAACAGTTCGAATCGAAGGGACATGTGAAGCCCAACCCGAAAACGACAATCACAACGACATCTTGGAAACACGCTTCACAATCATGCCGACGCATACTGGTGTCCCAACTGCCATAAGTTCACGCTCGATTGCAACCATCTCGCCGAGCCGCTTGAGAATGCGCCTCGCGTCAATCTCGACAATTGGCTATTGATTTACGCGGCATACGATCGACAATCACGAATTCTGGAAGTCTGCTTCAATCACGGCACTCGACACCAATATCGCAGTGTTCCTCTCGCGACAGCGTTACTTTTAGTGCGAGCGCCAGATCCGGCGAATTACTGGAAAGAAAACATCGAGCGAAGGTATCGATCCGATCAGGTGCGCGGTAGGTATTACCCGGAACGGGAGATTCTGATGGAGATGGCGAGGGCTTTCATGGAACGTATCGCGTTCTAACGTGTGAGAGTGCAGCGCTGCGAGCGGCAACAGGCTGGAATTTTGTTACAACAGGCGCGCCGGCAAGCGCCCATATAACAGGAAGGGACGCTCGCCAGCACTTCAACACGCAACAGCCTCCCTCTTGGGCATGGTGCAAGTCGATTCCTTTACGGGTTGTGCGGAAGCCATGAATTCTCAAAGGCAGCTCACCAAGATGTCAATGCGCGTTCTTGCGATGCGTGAAAAACTTGAGGAAAAGGTAGTGGAAAAGCTGTGCAAAACCTGACCCAAAGTTCGCCGTTAAAAATCCTCGGTTATGATCCTTCCGTGGAGGTATTGAAATGTCTACCAAACGAGCTCTGCTGTTTCTGGCGTGCTTGTGCTTCCTGTTCAGTTTCATTGGCGTGTCTCAATTCAATCTCGTCGCGCTTGGGCTGACGCTCTGGACGGCGAGCCAGTTGATTTGAACTCCTTTAGCGTCGTGCAACCTGAGGACGAAAGCCGGTCCTCTTTTCGCTGTCTGATAGTGACACAGGTGTCGATCCGAACTTGGTCGCTGATCAACTCGGACACGGTCTTGGCGTGAATCTGGATGTCTACACGGTAGCTGGTCTTGACCAACGACTAGCCGCGGTAAATGCGCTTGAACAGAGCCTCGTCTCCACAACCAATTAACTGAGCCGGAACTTCCCCCCCTTCTGACGTGCCAGGCTAAAAGCCGACGTCCTGTACAAAAGATTAAATCCTGCTGTCTAATGTCCTCGCGTCAAGTTATCAAGCGTCTCTTTGATGAACTGGGCGGGAACAATAACACCGTAGTTGAGTTGTTTGTCCGCAAATTCCGGTATGCTGGAATTGATTTGCTGAACCACCAATCCAAGAATTCCTTGATCGAAGCCCCACTGCGTACCGCCCTGCCGATAACGGTTTTCGTAATGGAAATACACCGGACCTCCGCTGTTCCCTCCATATAGCAATCCGTCGAAGTTCCATTCCTTTACAGAATGTACTGGCGTCAGCGGGTAAGACGCTAGAGTCCCTTCGCGCAGAAATGGAAATCCACCACGCGTCATCGCAAATAGGGGAAAACCCAAATAGAGGATTTTGTCGCCGGGATGGATTTCCAATTGTTCAATCCGTTCATCATCAGCCAAAAAGTTCGGCGTCAGTGTCGTTATTGGGAGATCAGGTGGAACTTCAATATACATCGCTGCAACATCAGCATCGGCGTGCTTGATATATAAGTTTTTGCCAGCATCTCGAATTTTAAAATTGTAGTCAAAAGTCGTGTAACTCCCATCAATGCTCCGTCGCCGCATCGTTAAGGTAGCGACGTCTCCGCCGATATCATCCAGAACGTGGGCGGCGGTAACAAGTACTAACCTTCCATGCTTTGGATCATCTGAGCTTGGAATCCCCATAAAGAACACCGTTCCAAAGCTGTTGCGGTCCGCTACCTTTGCCGGTCCGATTATCCTGAATGTTGAGTGCATCAATAGCGTATTGAGCTCTTCAGTCGGGACTTGGCCGAATAGCGCCGGTACAAAGAACCAAACCAGGAAAAGGCACCTCAATCGCGGCATAGCCCAAGAGTTACGGCTCTGATGGACAGGATGGGTCCCATGCTACTAATGCCACCGTCGTTCTGTTCGCGGATAGTTTCTCGGACAAGTGGCCTCACCGGCGTTTGAGAGTTGCCAAAAAGCTTGGGGTCGGTTCGTCATGCATCGCACCCCTGTCATTGCACACCTGGATTGGATTTCAAACGCAACGCGCCGAATCAAGCCCGATTGAAGAGCGTGAGATACGAGAGTACCTGTTCCACAAGGCCGTGAATTCTTGAATACGTTTCCGGTCGTGCTATGCACAATTCGTATTTCGATTGAACGTATGGGCCGGGAACAAGCTTTCCGGAGTAGTTTCCAAATGAAACTGCAGTCCCAGCACATTCGGTCATCACGCCCATCCAGGTGAGCGGAGTGGCGCCGGCCTGAACAGCCATGTCGTGCGCTTCTCGGGTCGTTCCGCCCGACGCGTCGGTGACGAAGAAGACGTCGTAACCGTCGCCGAGGCTGTGGATGACCGGGTATGCAAGGCAGATCTCCGTCCACAGCGCTGCGAAGATGAGCTGCCGACGCCCCGTCTTCTTGACGGCGTCAACGACGCGCTTGTCCTCCCACGCGTTGAGCGTCGTGCGGTTGATTGGTTTCTGATCGGGGAAAACGTTCTGCACAGGATCGATTAGGTACCCACCCGCTCCTCCATCACCGTGCTGAGAATCGTAGGCACTTTGAAGGCCTTCGCGCCCTTGGCCAACGCGACCACGTTGTTCACGATCATGGTCGGTTCGTGGCCGTGGAGATTCGCGAACTGGAAGGCTTGGTGATCAATGAGTACGAGAAACGCTGTTCTCTGGAGTCAGGAGCGCCTCGATACCGGTTTTCTTGTTGGACGATGACATGGTTTTCCTTGCCTTTCTGTGTTTGGTGGACGTGTGTCGTGCCGCGGTTCGTAGTCATCCTCTAGTACATCTCTAACGAACAAATTTTCACCGTGATCTCAATTACGGGTTCTTGTCCGCATGTAGCTTCTCGGCGAGGAATTCACCGATGGAATCCAGCGACTGTGCTGCCGCCTTCAATCTTCCGATACTTCCTGGAAATCCATGTGACATCCCCATCCACACATCCGCTCGGGCATCGACACCTGCGGCAACTGCACGTTCAACATATTGGAGCGAGTCGTCCAACAGCACTTCGTCGTCACCGACATGAATGCGGGTCGCCGGCATGCCGGATTGTCGACCGTGAAGGGGAGAAGCTAGTGGATCTCTCGCATCGGCGCTCCCTAGATAGGAGTGCACGAGTTCCGCGACCTGCGGGCGAGTAAAAAGGGGATCGGCATCCGCGCGCGTCTGGTAGGTCGCGCCCGAAAGAGTCAGGTCGGTAACCGGCGACATCACGGCAACTCCGACAAGAGTCGCGTTGATGGAGGCGGCTTCGCCGGTAACGCGCGACGCGAGCACGAGTGCCAGATTGCCTCCAGCGGAGTCTCCTGTGAGAGCAATCCGGTGAACGTTCCTGGCGGCAAGGCCTTGGTAACATGCCAGCACGTCGTCCGTGGCAGCCGGAAATCGATATTCGGGAGCAAGCCGATAGTCCGGAATAAACGCGCTTGCTCCCGCTCTCGCTGCAATATGCCCGACAAGATGGCGGTATGCTTTGGCGGAGCCAAAGTTAAACCACCCCCCGTGCAGGTGGATGATCGCCTCGCCGGACCGTGAATCCGCCGGATGTACCCAAAATCCCGGTACGCCGCCGAGCGTGTCTGCTTCGAACGTCACGTCGCCGCGTGGCAATACGCTCTCCATGAGAGCGTCGAACTGTCCGCGGGCCTCGATTCCTGGGCGCGCGCCCTTGCTGGAGCTGACCATGGCGCGCATGGCGCCGGTGATCGCTGCGTCTTCGGGATCGAGCGGATGTATCGCGACATAACCCGTCGATGTGCGGTCTGTGGTCGATCGTTGCATAGCCGGTTCCTCCTTTGACATGTGTCGATAGGGACCTGCCTCCTTGCAGCAAATGTCACCGCCAAGGCAGGCCAGGTTTCTGCCCTGAAGCTCTACGCGGGTTTTGCTTTGTTATCCAGCTCCCGCGGAAGTACAGCGCCGAAAGCCCGGCATGGCCCAAACAGGATTGTGCAACTTCTCCAAGCTTCTCTGTGCGCGCCCAATCACGCTGAAGTTCTCCGGCCATGCCAAGCCACGTGATCGGTTGGGCCCCTGCGCCTACGAGGCGGCGACTTTCGCAACGCCATTTGTAGCGTCGGGGCGCCGAAGCAGCGCTAAAGCTGCCCCTCTGCGGCTGGTTCATGAGCGCCCTTCGCACCCACGCTTTGAAGAGTGAGGTCGCCATCGCAGCCAAGCATCTGCGTTGCCACACCTCAACGATTGTTTTTTTTAGTCCCGGTTGGCTTCTTAGTCGGATAAAGATGGCGTGAGCAAGATCTTTCCGCTCATCCGCCGACCGGTCAGTGACGCAGGACGCCAGCATCGTTATGCACGGAAGTTCGCCAATTGTCGAAATATCGGGCGATTGAACTATGCCTGGCTCATTGCGTCCAGCACCTTAGGCTGGGACATCCGATTGCCTTCCATGAAGGCGCTCTTAGTCAACAAGACTTCACCCTCGAATGCCTTTGCTGATCCAAAGTCCAAGACCTTCACCTTTCCGTCCGAAGTGATCTTGATGTTCGCGGGTTTGAGGTCACGATGGATGATTCCTTTTTCGTGTGCTGCCTCCAGGGCTTCGCAGATTTGCGTGGCAATCTCCAGTGATTCATCGAGTGGTATCGGCCCTCGCTTGATGCGGTCGGCCGGCGTTTCGCCTTCGACCAATTCCATTACCAGGAACTTGCGTTCCCCGGATTCTTCCAGTCCGTAGATGCCGGCAATGTTCGAGTGATTCAGCGACGCCAGCACCCGTGCTTCACGTTGGAATCGCGCTACACGTTCGGTATCGTGGCTGAAGGCTTCGGGAAGGAACTTGATGGCGACATTGCGGTGCTGCGGCCGACCGGCCCGGCGCTCTCCTGGAATTCGGCCGCGTTCGCTTCAACTATCCGGAAATCACACGGGCCGTCCGCACCGGTTTGTGCCGCGTACCGGAGATTGAGATCGCCCTCGTAGCGGACTTGGTCAGGGACTATGGCGCCGATTCGGGTACATCTGCGATCTTTCCACGTATTGCGCTCAACCAGGCACGTACAAGCAGCCCGTCAACCCATGGACGACCCTCAGGACCGGAAGCGGTAATCCGGAAGCAATTCGATTTGTGCGGTCGCTCAACACCCAGATGTTGGAGGCTGCAGTACTCTCACACGAGATTGTTGCGGCAACGGTAGACTATCCGGATTGTCTGGCTTTTCGTTGGGCCTCTTATCCAAAGAAGCCGCTCTTGATCCCCTCAGCCGAAGAGGGATCGGTTGAGAGCAGATTTTGCGTTAATGGAATAAACGGAATCAGAGGTTGAAATTAGGGCCTGCAAGCAATTGATTATAAAGCGGGAGACGGGGATCGAACCCGCGACGTCCAGCTTGGGAAGCTGGCATTCTACCGCTGAATTACTCCCGCTTAACGACAAAGGTTACAACAGGTTGCCGTAATTTTAAAATCGAAAGCCAACCTATGAAGCTGGCATTCATTTGGTCTTGTGAGCGGATGAAGGTCCTGCGCGTGTAAGACATACCGTCGGGACGTAATTGGGCGCAATTGGTCACGACACAATCACGCGAGTGTGGGTCCCGTATTCGCAGCGATGAAACTGGCGAAGCTACAAGTTAAGCGCCAAAATCCTTCACGCGCTCATGTAATTCCTGGATCCATATGTCCGCATGATCAGTGAGTCTTTCGATCGGCGCACCGCAAAGATTGGTACGGCACGCGCGAACGCCGGCTGCTGCATCTCGATCGATGTCAGCGCGGCGCCCAGGGGAACGACCTGAACCGTGATCTACTCGGTTCCACCCTTGTAATTTGGCAGGTGAATTTAGCCGGACACCAGTGCGGCAGGACGGTGCGTACCTCGAGCGCGATCATCATCTCTTTCAATGGCGGGTGGTGGCATAAAAGGAGGCCTAGTCTATGGAAGTACCGAGTGAGAGCCTACACTCGTGTCAAATACAGATTTGTAAGATTTGTAAGGCTATTGAAACGGACTAAACGATATGTTGCGCATATCAATTGCGATTTAATTTGTATTGGACTTGCTCGCCATAGCAGCCGAGGATAGGCGTTTCAGGAGGACAGAATGGTCGGCCATAAAGTTCGCGCGTTGGTTTTGGTGGTGGGTCTTTCCGCATTCCCGTCCGCGCTGGCGGCAAGCGATCCCACATTCACCAAGGATGTGCTTCCCATTTTGCAAAGAAACTGTCAGAGCTGCCACAGACCCGGGCAGACAGCACCGATGTCGCTGTTGACATACGAGTCTGCACGCCCGTGGGCTAAGGCAATCAAGAACGCGGTCAGTTCCAAAAAAATGCCGCCATGGTTTGCCAGTTCTGACTTCGGCCACTTCACGAATGATAAATCGCTACAGCAGGCGGACATCGATACGATTGTGAAGTGGGTTGACGGCGGCGCTGTTCAGGGAGATCCGAAAGACGCCCCCGCACCGATCCAGTGGCCGGAAGGCGGATGGACGATAAAACCGGACGTGATCGTCGAGGGTCCGAGCTACAACGTCCCGGCCCGATCGATTGTCGAGTGGCAATGGATACCTGTTCCAAGCGGCTTCACGAAAGACACCTGGGTGACATCGATCGAAGTGCTTCCGGAACAAATTCCTGTAACACATCACATTTGCCTTTCATTCAGACCCCATACGCCTGACGTGAAATATGGCGTCTCCATATTCAATAAGCCGAACATCGAACGCGACGCGGACGGCGTGGAAATCAAAAAAACCGGCGCCCCAGCTTT
>Ga0075425_100002210_pt1 | contig 19395 bp, 14 predicted proteins | sample SoiMethybrSBSTD4_FD_75300 | JGI IMG/M metagenome (GOLD analysis project Ga0075425, IMG submission 75300) | Bulk soil microbial communities from a Populus tree surrounding site in Tennessee, USA - Soil MetaG P. TD hybrid SBSTD4 | ecosystem: Environmental > Terrestrial > Soil > Tree plantation... | reverse complement strand
CCGATGCGCTCGGCGCCGATGTCGCTCGGGCGCACGCGCTTCAGCTCGCTCCGCGAGCCCGGATAAAGGTCGAGCAGCGCCTGCACTGCGCCCGCGGGCGCGAAGGGGTCGTCGCTGATGGCGTAGGCGCGCAGCGGCGCGGCAAAGCGCGCGTAGGCGTCCGCGACGCCGAGGTCGCCCACCAGGTAGGTCGGGTTGCGGCACCAGCGCGCCCATTCGATCGCCACGCCCTTGGGCAGGTCCTCGCCGAAACCGAGGCGCGACGAAGGAAAATAGCCGCGCAGCTGCGAAACCATCGGCAGCGCGACGTGCGTCACCGGCCACAGCCAGGCGCGGCCGAGGAGCGGCCAGTTCTTCCAGTAGCCGCTCTGCGAGCCGACCATGAACGCGCCGGCAACCTTCTCCGACCGCGGCAGCAATCCAATCGCCTGCCCGCCGAAGCTGTGGCCGACCACGTAAAGTTTGTCGCTCTCCTTCTGCAAATAGTCGAAAGCGGCCGACGCGTCGAGCAGCGCCCAGTCCTGCATCCGCGCGGAAACCTGGCGCACGTGTCCGGTGAGCGACTTGCCGATACCGCGGTAGTCGAAGGTCAGCACAGTGAAGCCGCGCGTGGCGAGAAAATCGGAGAATTTCGCGTAGTACTCCTGCGGCACGCCGGTCGCGGGCATCACCAGCACGCCCCGGCCGGAACTGGCCCGGGGCCGGTAGAGCGTCGCGCCGAGCGAATAGCCGTCGCGCGCCGCGAGACGGAACGGGCCGCTCATTTCCATGAATGCCACAGCATGAAAGCGCCGCCCGCCAGGATCAATCCCTCCATGAACAGGATGTGCAGGTGCGCGTGCAGCCGGCTCACCAGGAAGGCGGCGAGCGCGCTGCCCGGGATGGTGGCGACGCCGATGACCACGCCGGTGGAAAAGGTGCGCGCATCGAGCAGGTCGAAGCGCTGGAACAGCAGCGCCTTGCTGAAGTCGAGGGCGATGGTGGCGAGCGCGTCGGTGGCGAGCACCGCCGGCCCGGTGAGCCCGGCGCCGAGCAACAGCGAGATCAGGATCACGCCGGTACCGGTGGCCACGCCCGAGGCGAGACCGAAGGTGCCGGCGCCCAGCAGGATGCCTTTCTTTTCGAGGACGATTTTCCTTCGCTGGAGAAATCGACGCGCCGGCACCGAAGCCAGAATCAGAACACCCAGGACCGTGCCGAGCGAGCGCGGGTCGAGCACCGTGTAGATCCAGGTGCCGAGCACGAGGAAGGGCAGCGCGCCGGCGAGCACCAGCCCCAGCATGCGCCGGTCGAGGCTGTGGCGGTAGAACCAGAAGCGTCCGGCGTTGATCACCACGCCGGCCACCGCCAGCACCGGCACGACCGCCTTGACGCCGATCAGAGGCGTGAGCGCCGCCGTGAGGATGATGCCGGTGCCGAAGCCGCCCATGCCGCTGATGACCGCGGCGCCGAGCGCGAGCGCGGCGACCGCGGCGAGCGTGGGCGCGTCGAGCAGCAATCTAGTCGCGCGGCACCGGCCGCGGGCGGCCGCTGGCGTCGATGGCGACGTAGGTGAGCGTCGCCTCGGTGACCTTCACCACCTTGAGCTCCGCCTTGCCGCGCTCCGCGAAGACTTCGACGTTCACGGTGATCGAGGTGTTGCCGACCTTGACCAGGTCGACGTAGAACGAGAGCAGGTCGCCGATCTGCACCGGCTGCTTGAAGACGAACGAGTTCACCGCCACGGTGGCGATGCGGCCGCGCGCCAGGCGCCCGGCGAGCGTGCCGCCGGCGATGTCCACCTGCGCCATGATCCAGCCGCCGAAGATGTCGCCGTTCTGGTTGGCGTCCGCCGGCATCGGCATGACGCGCAGCGCCGGCTGCTTGTCCGGGAGGCGCTCCAATTACTTGCTTTTCAGGTAATGCAGCGGCCCGCCGCGGAACGGCGCGAAGCCGGTGCCGAAGATCAGCCCGGCATCGGCCAGGTCGGCGTCGGCGACGATGCCGTCGGCCACCGCCGCCTGCGCCTCGTGCAGGTAGGGCTCGATCAGCGACTCGATGAGCGACGGCGGGTAGCTGTCGGGCGCGCCCTTCACCGCCTTGCCGTTCTCGTATTTGTAGATGCCCTGGCCGGATTTCTTGCCGAGGTGGCCGAGGGCCACGTTCTTCGACAGGACCTGCGGCACGTCGGCTTCCGACGAGACGTTCTTGGCGAGCGCCTTGCCGGCGGCGAGGCAGATGTCGAGGCCCACGGTGTCGGCGAGCTCGGCCGGCCCCATCGGCATGCCGAATTCCTCCATCGCCGCGTCGATGGTCTCGGGCCGGGTGCCCTCGTCGATCAGGCGGAAGGCGTTCTGCATGTAGGGCCCGAGCACGCGGTTGACGAGGAAGCCCGGCGCGTCCTTGACCGGCAGCGGCAGCTTGTCGATCTGGCGCACGAAGGCGGCTGCCTTCTTTGCCATGTCCGGGTTGGTCTTTTCGCCGGCGACGATTTCCACCAGCTGGAGCAGCGGCACGGGGTTGAAGAAATGGATGCCCACCAGGCGCGACGGGTCCTTGAAGCCCGCGGCGATGTCGGCAAGCTTGAGGCTGGACGTGTTGCTGGCGATGACGGCGTCCGGTTTTGCCAGCGCCTCGATTTTCGCGAACAGCGCGCGCTTGGCTTCCAGGTTCTCGAAGATCGCCTCGATGATCACGTCGGCGTGGCGCGCGCCATCGCCCTTGACGTCGGGAATCAGGCGGTCCATGGCGTCGCGGATGCGCCGCTCGTCGCGCAGGCGCCGCTTGAACAGCGCCGCCGAGCGCTTGATCGCCGGCGCGATGCGCTCCGGCGCGGTGTCCTGCAGCGTCACGCTCATGCCGCGCATCGCGCACACCGCGGCGATGTCGCCGCCCATCACGCCGGCGCCGACCACGTGCACGTGGCGCGGCTCGAAGTCCGCGCCCTTGCCGAGCGCCTTCATGCGGTCCTGCAGGAAGAAGATGCGAATCAGGTTGGCGGTGGTGGGGTGAAAGAACAGCGACTCCACCGAAGCGGACGCATCGCCCGAGGCGGCGAAGGGATCGCCGCCGTACTTCTTCCACAGCTCGAGGATGGCGTAGGGCGCCGGGTAGTGCTCGCGGCGCGCCTTGCGCGCCACCTGCTTCCTCGCCTGGCTGACGAAAATTCCCTTCAGCGGGCCCAGAAAAAGCTTCTCCAGAAGTCCCAGGGGCCTTGCCGCAGGCGCTTCCAGCGTCACCATGCGCGCCGTGTTCTCGAGGATGCGCAAGGGCACCGTCTGCGTGGCGAGGCCGATGCGCTTGGCGCGCTTCGCGTCCACCGATTTTCCGGTGAGCAGCATGTCGAAGGCCGCCGAGGGGCCGACCAGCTTCGGCAGCCACTGGATGCCGTGCCACGCGGGCATGATGCCGAGCATCACCTCGGGCAGCGCAAAGCGGGTCTTCGGGTCGTCCAGCACCACGCGGTAGCGGCAGGCGAGCGCGAGCTCGACGCCGCCGCCCATGCAGAAGCCGTTGACCATCGCGGTGGTGGGGAAGGGCAGGTCGTGCAGCTCCTGGAACACGTCCCAGCCGAGCTTGACGAAGGACATCGCCTCCTGCGGCGACTTGAAGCGCGTGAACTCCTCGACGTCGGCGCCGGCGATGAAGCTGTCCTTGGCCGAGCGGATGATCAGGCCGCGCGGGCTGGTGGCGGCGATCTCCTTCAGGCTCGCCGAGAGCTCCTCGAGCGCCTGGCGCGAGAACGTATTGGCCGACTCGCCCTGCTTGTCGAAGGTCAGCCAGCAGAGGCCGCCGGCGTCGGTCTCGCGACGCCAGTGCTTGAGCATCATTCCCCGGTCCACGTCGCCTCCCCCGTTACAGCGCTTCGACCAGCATCGCGCCGCCCAGCCCGCCGCCGATGCAGATGGACGCGATGCCTTTTTTCTTCCCGGTCCGCTTCAAGGTCTTCAGCAAATGCAGGACGATCCGCGCGCCCGAGGCGCCCACCGGATGGCCAAGGGCGATGGCGCCGCCGTCGACATTCAGCTTGTCTTTATTCAAGGCGCCCAAAGCGCCGTCGAGGCCGAGCTGCTCCCTGCAGTATTTCTCGTCCTTCCAGGCGGCGAGGCAGCCCAGCACCTGTGCGGCGAAGGCCTCGTTGATTTCCCAGTAGTCGAGATCGTCCAGGCCGAGGCGGTGGCGCTGCAGGATCGGCGTCACGGCGTGCACCGGCCCGAGGCCCATCTGCGCCGGATCGAGCCCGGCCCATTGGGAATCGACGATTTTCCCGATCGGCGTCATGTTGTGCTTTTTCAAGGCGTTTTCCGAAGCCAGAACCAGCCAGGCGGCGCCGTCGGTGATCTGCGAGCTGTTGCCGGGCGTGACGTTGCCGTACTTGCGGTCGAAGAAGGGCTTGAGCTTCTTCAGGTTCTCCATCGAGGCGTCCTTGCGCACGCCGTCGTCCAGCTGCGCGGTATTGCCCTTGGCGTCGTAGAGCGCCTCGACTTCGCCGCCGCCCGGGGCGAGCGGGCCCGCCTCCTGGGCGCGCGCCACCTTCTTGTGGCTCTGCACCGAGAACTCGTCCATCTGCTCGCGCGTGATGCCGAAGCGGTGCGCGAGGTTTTCCGCCGTCTGCCCCATCAGCAGCCCGACCATCGGGTCGGTGAGGCCCTTCATGATTCCTATGACTGGAGCAAGAAGGGATTTGAAGGGGAGTCTTGCAAAAGCGGTCAAACGTTGAGGAACTGTTCTTGTAGAAGCCAAATCAGAAAACCAGTTCACCATCTGATTGTTGTAGAGCAGTGGCGCGCGGGAGAGCGCGTCGACGCCGCCGGCGAGCACCAGGTTCGAGCGGCCGGCGAGGATGCCGTTGATGCCGGAGTCGATCGCCTGCATGCCCGAGGCGCAGTTGCGCATCACCGTCCAGCCCGGCACTTTCTCGCCGCAGCCCATGCGCAGCGCCGCGACGCGGCCGATGTTGACCTCGTCGACCGAGGGCGCGGCGCAGCCGAGGATGACCTCATCGAGCTCGGTCGGCTCGAACTTCTGCCGCATCAGCAGCGCGCGTCCCGCCTGCGTGGCGAGGTCGGAGGCGGCGTAGGGGCCGGGGCGGTTCTTCGACTTGAGGAAGGGGCTGCGCGCCCCGTCCACGACGTAGATCGGCTGGGCGAACATCAGGCCGCCTTCGCCGCGAAGGCTTTTTCGGCGAGCTTTTCGGCGATCTCCGAGCGGCCGAAGTCCTGCGGGAAATCGTCGACCTTGATGACGGCCTTGCGCAGCGCCTCCTTGCGCCGCCACTGGGTGAGCTCTTCCTCCGTAATCAGGTTGTTTTCTCTTGCAATCAAACCCAATTCCACTCCCGGCCGCGGCGCCATCTTCCCTTTCTTGACGCCCTTGCGGATCTTCTCGTCGATGGGCTCGCAGGCGAGGGTGGCGTGGAACGCCGCCTCGAGGGCGCCGGTGACGTCGCTCTCGTTCTTCGGCACGTACATGCCGGCCGTCAGCCGGTCGCGTGCCGCGCCGGGCGTGAGCGCGATCTGCGCGCAGTCGCGGTTGCGCGCATCGAGCGGCGGCCGGAACGACATGCCGAGGGGGAAGATGGTCCAGCGCAGCATGGTCGCCATCCACTTGATCGGGAAATTCGACAGAATGCCGTCGATCGCTTCCTGCGCGGTGTAGGTCATGTCGCGCACCGCCCAGCGGATCAGCGGCAGGTCCTCGATCGGCCGGCCCTGGTCCTCGTAGCGCTTCAGGGTGCAGGAGATCAGGTAGAGCATTGAGAGCACGTCGCCGAGGCGCCCGGAGATCTTCTCCTTGCGCTTGAGCGCGCCGCCCATGCCCATCATCGACATGTCGGCGAGGAAGGCGAAGGCCGCCGACAGGCGCGAGGTGAAGCGGTAGTAGTGCATGGTCTCCGGAGCGGCGTTGCTTGGCGTGTGCGCGAGGCGGGAGCTCGTGATGCCGTGCAGGAAGCTGCGGAAGCCGTTGGCGAACACGTGCCAGACGTGCGCGCTGAAGGCGGCATCGAACTCGCGCTCGGCCTCGGCGCCCTGCAGCTCCTTGGCCGCGCGCATCTCGCGCAGCACGTAGGGGTGGCAGCGGATCGCGCCCTGGCCGAAGATGATCAGCGTGCGGGTGAGGATGTTCGCGCCCTCGACGGTGATCGCCACCGGCGTCACCTGATAGCCGCGGCCGATCCAGTTGTTGGGGCCGAGGCAGATGCCCTTGCCGCCGAGGATGTCCATGCCGTCGTTGACGGCACGGCGCGCGCGCTCGGTCATGTGGTACTTGGCGATCGCCGAGAGCACGGCGGGCTTTTCGCCCAGGTCCACCGCGCCGGCGGTCATGACGCGCGTCGCGTCCATCACGTAGCAGTTGGCCGCGATGCGCCCGAGCGCTTCCTCGACGCCCTCGAGCTTGCCGATCGGCGTCTTGAACTGGCTCCTGACGCGCGCGTAGGCGCCGGTGAAGCGCGTCAGCGCCTTGACGCCGCCCGTGGAGGAGGTGGGCAGCGAGATGGCGCGGCCCGCGGCGAGGCAGCCCATCAGCATCATCCAGCCCTTGCCGGCGTAGTCCGGGCCGCCGATGATCCAGTCGAGCGGCATGAACACGTCCTTGCCGGAATTCGGGCCGTTCTGGAACACCGCATTGAGCGGCAGGTGGCGGCGGCCGATGTTCACGCCGGGGGTATTGGTCGGCACCAGGGCGCAAGTGATTCCAAGATCTTCTTTCTTGGAAATCAGATGCTCCGGGTCGTAAAGCCGGAAAGCCAGTCCCAATAAGGTCGCGATCGGGCCGAGCGTGATGTAGCGCTTGTCCCAGGTGACGCGCATGCCGAGCACCTCGCGACCCTGCCAGGTGCCCTTGCAAACGATGCCAAAGTCCGGGATCGAGGCGGCGTCCGAGCCCGCCTCGGGGCTGGTAAGGGCGAAGCAGGGCACTTCCAGGCCCTTCGCCAGGCGCGGCAGGTAATGCGCCTTCTGCTGCTCGGTGCCGTAGTGCAGCAGCAGCTCGCCGGGTCCGAGCGAGTTTGGCACCATCACCGAGATCGCCGCGGCGCTCGAGCGCGTCGAGAGCTTCATCACCACCGCCGAGTGCGCCAGCGCCGAGAAGCCGAGGCCGCCGTAGCTCTTCGGGATGATCATGCCGAGGAAGCCCTTGTCCTTGATGAACTGCCACACCTGCGGCGGCAGGTCCTGGCGCTCGTGCGTGATCTCCCAGTCGTTGCACATCGCGCACAGCTCCTCGACCGGACCGTCGAGGAAGGCCTGCTCCTCGGCCGAGAGCTTCGGCGCGGGGACGGCGAGCAGCTTGTCCCAGTCGGGCTTGCCGGAAAAGAGGTCGGCGTCCCACCACACCGTGCCGGCGTCGATCGCCTCCTTCTCGGTGGAGGACATGTCGGGGAGGATGCGCCGGTAGACGGCGAGCACGTGGTTGGTCACCACCAGGCGCCGCACCGGCGGCAGCAGCGCGATGATGAGAAGAACGGCGAGGATCGACAGGGCGATGGTCATGGCGGTATTCCTAGGCGGCTTTGCGGATGCTGCTTTTCAGGGGTGCGGTGAGGCCCGCGGCGAGAAAAGCGGCGAGGCGCTCCTCGAGCAGGCGCGCGTCATAGCGGTCTTCGGGCTTGCAGCCGGCGATCAGCTGCACGGTGTCGGTGGCGGCGAGCGTGTAGGAGAGCGTGCCGAACATGAAATGCATGCGCCACACCAGCTCCTCGCGCGGCATGTGCGGCAGGGCGCGCTCCAGCGCGGCCTTGTAGCGCTCCATGGTGCCGCCGTAGAGCTGGCCGATCAGCGCGCGGATCGGTTTCGCCGGCTCGCTGTAGCTGCGCCCGAGCAGGCGGATGAAGTTGCGCCCGCCGCTCTTCGCGTCCTCGATCAGGCGCAGGCTCGGCCCGATGAAGGCGCGGATGATGGCGTCGGGGGTGAGGGCGCGAGCGCCGGCGTCCGACTCGAGGCGCTCGAGCTCGGCGACGCGCGCGGCGTTCATGGGATCGACGCGCCGGCGGAACACCGCCTCGATCAGCGCGTCCTTGGAGCCGAAGTGGTAGTTGACCGCCGCGAGGTTGACCCCGGCCTTGCCGGTGAGCAGGCGCATCGAGGTGGCCTCGAAGCCGTGCTGCATGAACAGCTCCTCGGCCGCGTCGAGGATGCGGGTGCGGGTTTCGTGCGGCGGCTTGACGGCGCGCAGGGCCATGCCGGTTTCCCCTTGAATTCAAACGAACGTTTGAATATATCACGCCGCCTTCCGTTTGGAAACCTCCCGGCACGCCCGCATATTGTTCTTAGAATTCACGGCTCTCCATGGCTACCCACGGACAACACCACTCGGCGCCGACGCAGCGCCTGAAGGGCAACGAATGGCGCGCGCTCGGCGCGCTCGCGCCCTACCTGTGGGAATACAAGGGACGCGTGGCGCTGGCGCTCGCCTGCCTCGCCACGGCCAAGGTGACCAACGTCGGCGTGCCGCTGGTGATGAAGGAGGTGGTGGACCACCTCGACCCGACGCTCGCCCTCGTCGCGGTGCCGGTGGCGCTGCTCGCGATCTACGGCGCGCTGCGCTTCTCGACCACCATGTTCGCCGAGCTGCGCGACGTGCTGTTCGTGCGCGTCACGCAGCGCGCCATCCGGCGCCTCGCGCTCGGCGTGTTCCGGCACCTGCACAGCCTGAGCCTGCGCTTCCACCTCGAGCGCCAGACCGGCGGCATGACGCGCGACATCGAGCGCGGCACGCGGGGAATCTCGACCTTGTTGAGCTATCTGATTTTTTCGATTATTCCCGTCATTCTCGAGTTCTCGCTGGTGGCCGCGGTGCTGGTGATGAAGTTCGACTGGCGCTTCGCCGCCATCACCTTCGGCGCGGTCAGCGTCTACATCACCTTCACCATCGCGGTGACGGAGTGGCGCATGGAGTTCCGGCGCCGCGCCAACGAGCTCGATTCGCGCGCCAATACGCGCGCCATCGACAGCCTGCTCAACTACGAGACGGTCAAGTACTTCAACAACGAGGAATTCGAGGCGCGCCGCTACGACGACAGCCTGCAGAAGTACGAGAACGCGGCGGTGCAGAACGAGGCCTCGCTCGGCCTGCTCAACATCGGCCAGAGCCTGGTGATCGCCGCGGCGGTCACCGCGCTGATGCTGCTGGTGGCCGAGGGCGTGGCGTCCAAGTCGATGACGCTCGGCGACCTGGTGCTGGTCAACGGCCTGCTGATCCAGCTCTACATCCCGCTCAATTTTCTCGGCATGGTGTACCGCGAGATCAAGCAGTCGCTGCTCGACCTCGACCGCATGTTTCGCCTCCTCGGCGAGCACCGCGAGGTCGAGGACCGGCCGGGCGCGGCCGAGCTGCCGGCGGGGCCCGCCAGGGTCGCGTTTTCAGGCGTGGATTTCTTCTACGAAAAGCAAAGGCAGATCCTGTTCGGCGTCAGCTTCGAGATTCCCGCCGGCCACCGGGTGGCCGTGGTCGGTCACTCGGGCTCGGGAAAATCAACGCTCGCGCGCTTGCTCTACCGGTTTTACGACGTGACTCAGGGAAAAATTCTGATCAATGATATTTCCTTGACCGATCTGAAGCAGTCCAGCCTGCGCTCTTCTATCGGCATCGTGCCGCAGGACACGGTGCTGTTCAACGACACCATCCTCTACAACATCCGCTACGGCCGGCCCGACGCGAGCGACGCCGAGGTGGTCGAAGCCGCGCGCGCCGCGCACATCCACGACCTGATCGAATCGCTGCCGAAAAAATACGAATCGATGGTCGGCGAGCGAGGGCTCAAGCTTTCCGGCGGAGAAAAGCAGCGCGTGGCGATCGCGCGCGCGCTGCTGAAGAACCCGCGCATCCTGATTTTCGACGAAGCCACTTCGGCGCTCGATTCGCGCGCCGAGAAAGCGATCCAGGCCGAGCTCGAGCGCATCTCCGAGGGGCGGACGACGCTGGTGATCGCGCATCGGCTTTCTACGGTCATGGACGCCGACCAGATCCTGGTGCTGAGCCACGGGCGTATCGTCGAGCGCGGGAACCATAAACAACTCCTTGATGCCAAAGGGGAATATGCCCGCATGTGGGAGCTGCAGCAGCAACAGGCGCAAGCGGTCGCCGTGCTCGAACGCAGCGCAGCAGACTAGCTCAGCGGGTTTCGAGGAACTATTTCCACCCCCATGATTTGCTTTGCATTTTCCGGCTGACGCGAGTTAGACTGCGCGTCCCGTGCAAAGAAAACTGCATCCGCTGGAAGGCATCGTCGCCGCGTTCGCGCTGGTGTTCGTGCTTGCGGTGAGCGTCGGATTCGCGCGCGCCGCGGAGCCGAAGCCGCTCAAGCCGCAGCAACTGCGCTCGGCGTCCGTCGTGGTGATGGATGCGGGCACCGGCGAAGTGGTCATCGACAAGAACGCCGACGCCGTGGTGCCGATCGCCTCGATCACCAAGCTGATGACGGCGATGGTGGTCCTCGATCGCGGCCTCGAGCTCGACCAGCGCGTGGTGCTGTCGCGCGACGACGTCGACATGCGCAAGGGCTCGCGCTCGCGCCTGCGCAACGGCGCGGTGCTGACGCGCGACGAGCTGCTGATGCTGGCGCTGATGTCCTCGGAGAACAAGGCCGCCGCCGCGCTGGCGCGCACCTATCCCGGCGGCACCGTGGCGTTCGTCGCGGCGATGAACCAGAAGGCCGCCGCGCTCGCCATGTCCGACAGCCAGTTCGTCGATCCGACCGGGCTCTCGCCGCGCAACCTGTCGAGCGCGCGCGACCTGGTGAAGCTGGTGAATGCCGCGCACGACTACCCGCTGATCCGCGAATACTCGACGCGCAGCCGCGCCACGGTCAGGGTCTACGGCCGGCCGATGGCATTCGGCAACACCAACGGACTGGTGCGCAACGCGCGCTGGAGCATCGGCCTCTCGAAGACCGGCTATATCAGCGAGGCGGGACGCTGCCTGGTGATGCGAGTGCAGATGGCGTCCAAGGACCTGGTGGTGGTGCTGCTCGACTCCTGGGGCAAGAATTCGCGCGTCGGCGACGCGAACCGCATCAAAAAGTGGCTGGAAACAGCCGCCGCCCGCGGCCCCAGCATCTAGCTTTTCCTAAGCGACCCCGATCCGCGTAGCCGGCACGTGCCCGATAAGGTGCGAGATGCGATCGGCCGCGTCCTTCACCGACGATCCCCATTGCGGCTTCATGCGGTCGGCGGGCGCCGACACCGATAGCGCCGCGATCAGCCGGCCGCCGTCGTCGCGGATGCCGGCGGCGACGCAGCGCACGCCGAGCTCGGCCTCCTCCGCGTCGATCGCCCAGCCCTGGCGCTGGATGCGCTCGAGGTCGCGCTCGAGCAGCGCCACGCTGGAGAGCGTGTTCCGGGTGAGCTGCGCCAGCCCGGTGCGCCGCGCGTAGTCGCGCAGGCGCGCGAAGCCTTCCTCGAGCAGGAACAGCTTGCCCGCCGCGGTGACGTGCAGCGGCGCGCGCGCGCCGATCACGTGCACCACGCGCATCGCCGAGCGGCCCGAAGAGGTGCGCTCGACGTAGACGATCTCGTCCTCGTGGCGCACCGAGAGATTGACGGTCTCGCCGGTGCCGGCGTGCAGCTCGCGCATCAGCGGCAGCGCGAGCTCCCGTACGCTGATGCGCGACTTCACCAGGTTGCCCAGCTCGAGCAGCCGCATGCCGAGGCGGTAGGCGCCGGGCTCGACGCGGTCCACCAGCCGGTCGGCCGACATCGAGGAAAGGATGCGGTGCGCCGTCGACGGGTGCAGGCCGGTGAGCTGCGCCACCTGCTTCAGCCCGAGCGGCTCGGGATGGTTTGCCAGCACGTCGAGCAGGCGCAGCATGCGTTCGATCACCTGGATCGGGTTTTTTGTCGGGTCGCGCCGCAAGGCCATGGATTCCGCATTGTAAAATGCGCCGCCATGCCCGTGGTGACTTGCATCGAAGACCTGCGCCAGATGGCGCGAAAACGCGTCGCGCGCGCGGTATTCGAGTACGTCGACGGCGGCGCGTATACGGAGGCGACGCTGCGCGCCAACAGCGCCGACCTCGAGGCGCTGCAGCTGCGCCAGCGCGTGGCGGTGGACGTCGACCACCGCAGCACGCGCACCACCCTGGCGGGGCACGACGCGGCGATGCCCGTGGCGCTCGCGCCGGTCGGACTGACCGGGCTCAACTGGGCCGACGGCGAGATCCTCGCCGCACGCGCCGCGCAGCGCTTCGGCGTGCCTTATACGCTGTCCACCATGTCGATCTGCTCGATCGAGGACGTGGCCGGCGCGGTGGCGCAGCCCTTCTGGTTCCAGCTCTACGTGATGCGCGACCGCGGCTTCTCCGCCTCGCTGATCGAGCGCGCCAAGCTGGCGAAGTGCTCGGCGCTGGTGCTGACCCTGGACCTGCAGGTGCAGGGCCAGCGCCACCGCGACCTCAAAAATGGCTTGGCCGTACCCCCGAGGCTCACTTGGGAAACGTTTTTGGATGTTGCGCTGAAACCGTCCTGGTTGTTCAACATGATGGGAAGTTCGCGCCGGTCATTCGGCAATCTGGAGGGTCGCATTAGCGGCGCAGGCAGCCTGAAGACGCTGTCGGAATGGACCGCGAGCCAGTTCGACCCGACGCTCTCCTGGAAGGACGTCGAGTGGGTGAAGAAGCTCTGGGGCGGCAAGCTGATCCTCAAAGGCATCCTCGACGTCGAGGACGCGAGGCTCGCCGCCGCCAGCGGAGCCGACGCCATCGTCGTCTCCAATCACGGCGGCCGCCAGCTCGACGGCACGGTGTCCTCGATTCGCGCGCTGCCGGAGATTGCCGAGGCGGTCGGCGACAAGACCGAAGTGTGGTTCGACGGCGGCATCCGCACCGGCCAGGGCGTGCTGAAGGCGCTCGCCCTCGGCGCGCGCGGCTGCATGATCGGCCGCGCCTACGCCTACGGCCTGGGCGCGATGGGCGAGGCGGGCGTGACGCGCGCGCTCGAGATCCTGCACAAGGAACTCGACGTCACCATGGCGCTGTGCGGCATCCGCGACGTCAAGAGCGCGAGCCGCGCGATTCTGCGCGCCTAGCGAAGCGCGCCGGCTCCAGCGCCTTCGCCAGCGCGCCTTCCACCGGCAGCGGCTCGCCCTCCAGCCCGGCGGCCAGCATTTCCGCGGCAAGCGCCGCCCAGATCAGCCCGCGGGAGCCGAAAGCGAACGCGCCGCAGACATTGTCGGCGAGCTTGCCGACGACCGGCAGGCGATCCGGCGTTACGGCGCGGAATGCAACTCTGCCGCTGGCTGTCTTTTGCATTGCTTTTTGCAACAGAATTTTTTCCAGTCGAACCAGGTTCGCTGCATGACTGTCCGCGCGCGTTTCGGCATCTTCATCGTCGATGTCGAAGCTCGCGCCGAGCACGCATAGGCCGTCCACCGGCGGCAGGATCATGCCGCCGCGCAGCACGACCACGCGCGGCGGCTCGAGCGCGTCCTGCGGCAGGTAGGTGAGCTGGCCGCGCACGCGGCGAAGTCGCAGGTGCGGAACGCGATGCAGCTTCACGGCCTCGGACGAATTGGCGAGGACGACGACGTGATCAGACGGCAGCTCCTTCGTTTCTATGGAAAAAATCCTTTTCAGTCGAGAGCCACAGGCATCGAGCTGCGCCTGCACCAGGCTGCGGGGCTGGATCCAGCCGCCGGCGGGAAACCACAGCCCTCCGTCGGCGACCGGCACGCCGGCGTGGCGCGAGGCATCGTCCCGGTCCACGTACTGCGCGTAATCCGAAGGCAGGGCCTGGACCGATCGCTGCTGGGAATGGCTCTCCTTGTCATCGCGGGAGAGTTGCAGCACGCCGCACGGGTCGAAGCGAACGCCTTGCGCTTCACCCAGGGTTTTTTGCGTGAGAAGAAAGGCCGCGCGGGTCAGACGCGCAAACACGCTGTCGTCGGGCGTGGCGATCGGGTGAAATGTTCCCGCATGGTTGCCCGAGGCTTCCATCGCCGGCCCGGCGTGGCGCTCGAAGAGCTCGACCTCCCAGCCGCGCGCGCACAGCCGCTCGCAGACCGCGGCGCCCGCGAGGCCGGCGCCAATGACGCTCGCCTTGCGTATTTTCGGTTCGACAGAATCAATGCCTTTCGATGAGGATGCGACCAGCATTTCCCCTTTGGTGCCGAAGCCCTTTCTCTTTTCCACCGCAAATCCGGTGGCCTCGAGCGCCCGGCGCACGTCGCCGGCGACGCTCCAGGTGGCGGCGGTAGCGCCGCGCGCGGCGAGGCGCGAGAGCGAGCGCATCAGCGCCGGCGTCCACATGTCCGGGTTCTTGGCCGGCGAAAAGCCGTCGAGGTAGAAGGCGTCGGCGGCAAGCCGCAGGTCGCGCGCGATGGTCACGTCGGCGAAGAACAGCGTCAGCACGACCTTGCCGCCGTCGAACTCCAGGCGGTGCCCCCCCGGCGTGAGTACCGGCCACCGAGCATGCAGTTCGGCGGCTTCTTGCTCCAGGCCGCCATATTGAGAATGAATTTTTTGTAAATCAGTTCGGGTAAACGGGTGCTTCTCGATCGAGACGAAGTGCAGCCGGGCGCAGCGCGCCGGGTCCCGCCGCCAGGCCTGCCAGGTGGCGAGGAAGTTGAGTCCGAGGCCGAAGCCGGTCTCGAGAATCACGAAGCGGCTGCGGCCGGCCCAGCGCTGGGGCAAGCCGTTGCCGCCCAGGAACACGTGGCGCGCCTGCGCCGGGCCGCCGGCAGCGCTGTGATAGACGTCGCCGTAGGCCGCGGCGTACGGCGTCCCCTCGTGAAACCCGAGTCGCGCCGGGAGGATCGGGTCGGGCATGGCGCTATTATCGACCCATGAATCGCCGCGATTTCCTGAGCGCGCTGGCCGCCGCCGCGGCGAGCGGCGCGCCGCTCGCCGCCACGCGCGAGCGCACGGCGGGCGCGCTCTACGACGTGCCGCGCTTCGGCAACGTCAGCTTCCTGCACTTCACCGACTGCCACGCGCAGCTGCTGCCGGTGCATTTCCGCGAGCCGAGCGCCAACCTGGGCGTCGGCGGCGCCTGGGGCAGGCCGCCGCACCTGGTCGGCGAGGCGCTGCTGAAGCACTTCGGGATCGCCGGCGGCTCGGCGCAGGCCCACGCTTTCACCAGCCTCGATTTCGAGTCGGCCGCGCGGCGCTACGGCCGGCTCGGCGGCTTCGCGCATCTCGCCACGCTGGTCAAGCGCCTGCGGGCCTCGCGCCCGGGCGCCATGCTGCTCGACGGCGGTGATTCGTGGCAGGGCTCGGCCACGGCGCTGTGGACGCGCGGCGCCGACATGATCGCCGCGAGCCGCGAGCTGGGCGTCGAGGCGATGACCGGCCACTGGGAGTTCACCTACGGTGCGCAGCGCGTCGAAGAGGCGATCGCAAAGGAGCTCGCCGGCCGCATCGAGTTCCTGGCGCAGAACGTGCGCACCGCCGATTTCAACGACCCGGTGTTCAAGCCCTACGTCATGCGCGAGATGGGTGGCGTGCAGGTGGCCGTGATCGGCCAGGCCTTCCCTTACACGCCGATCGCCAATCCGCGGCATTTCGTCGCCGAGTGGAATTTCGGCATCCGCGAGTCCGAGCTGCAACGCCTGGTGCGCGAGGTACGCGCCAAGGGGGCGAGGGCGGTGATCCTGCTTTCGCACAACGGCGCCGACGTCGACCTCAAGCTTGCCGGCCGGGTGAGCGGCATCGACGTCATCCTCGGCGGGCATACGCACGACGGCATGCCCGCGCCGGTGGTGATCGGCAAGACGGTGGTCACCAACGCCGGCTGCAACGGCAAGTTCCTCGGCGTGCTCGACCTGCGCGTCGACCGCGGCGGCGTGCGCGAATACCGCTACCGCCTGCTGCCGGTGTTCGCCGACCTGCTGCCGGCCGACGCCGGCATGTCGGCGCTGATCGCGCGGCTGCGCGCGCCCTACGCGAAGCGGCTCGCCGAGCCGCTGGCGCTGACCCAGGGGCTGCTCTACCGGCGCGGCAACTTCAATGGCAGCTTCGACCAGCTGTTTCTGGACGCGCTGATGGCGCAGAAGGATGCGCCGATCGCCTTCTCGCCGGGCTTCCGCTGGGGGAGCACGCTGCTCCCCGGCGATACCATCCTGCGGGAGCAGCTCATGGACCAGTCGGCCATCACCTACCCGCAGGTCACGGTGAACGCGATGACCGGCGCGAACATCAAGGCGGTGCTCGAGGACGTCTGCGACAATCTCTTCAACCCCGACCCGTACCTGCAGCAGGGCGGCGACATGGTGCGCGTGGGCGGCCTGACCTACGCCTGCGAGCCGCTGCAGAAGATCGGCAGCCGTATTTCGGAACTGCGGCTGCGGGGGGTGCCGCTGGAGGCCGACAAGCGCTATAAGGTGGCGGGCTGGGCCCCGGTCGCCGAGGGCGGCGGAGAGGGCAATACGGGCGAGCCGGTGTGGGAACTGGTCGAGCGCCACCTGCGCGAGGTCAAGGTGGTGGCGGCGAAGGCGCCGAACCTGCCGCGGCTCATCGGCATGACGGGCAATCCGGGAATGGCATAGGAGGCAACACATGAAGACAGCACTGGCACTCGCAACGCTGATCTCCCTGGCCGGCTGCGCCGCCACCGGCGGCGTCATCGATCCGGTCGGCCCGGACAAGGTCGTCTATCACCTGAACGCCGGGCTCGACCAGGCCTCGAACGGCCTGCGCAACATTCGCAACCACCTCGAGGTCAACCCGAAGGCGCATATCGTGGTGGTGGCGCATGCGCAGGGGGTCGACTACATGCTGAAAGGCAGCAAGGACGCCAATGGCAACTCGTTCGAACAGCAGGTGAGCGACCTCAGGCTGCAGGGCGTGCAATTCGACGTCTGCGAAATCACGCTGCGCAACCGGAAAATGAGCCGCGCGCAGTTCATTGGCGACGCGACCTTTGTGCCCTCCGGCGTGGCCGAGATCGCGCGGCTGCAGCAGCGCGAGGGCTACGCCTACTTGCGCCCCTGAGCGGTAAACTGGTCGCGCCGCATGCGCAGACGCCCATGAACAAACCCGCCGAACTGAAGCTCGCCACGGTTCCCGCCTGGATCGGCGGCAAGGCCGTCGCGCCCCAGGGACGCCACGGCGAGGTCTTCAATCCGGCCACGGGGCAGGTCACGAAGCGGGTGCCCTTTTGTGATTCTTCGGTCATCGATTCCAGTGTGAAAGCGGCTTCGGCCGCGTTTCCCGCCTGGCGCGATACGCCGCCGCTCCGAAGAGCGCGCGTGATGCAAGAGTTTTTGAATTTGTTAAAAAGAAATCAACAACAACTGGCGAGAATCGTAACCGACGAACATGGAAAGACGCTGCCCGACGCCATGGGCTCGGTGCAGCGCGGCATCGAGGTGGTGGAGTTCGCCTGCGGCATCCCGCAGCTGCTGAAGGGCGAGCACGCCGAGAACGTCGGCACCCAGGTCGACACCCATACGCTGCGCCAGCCGGTGGGCGTGTGCGCCGGCATCACGCCGTTCAATTTCCCGGTGATGGTGCCGCTGTGGATGTTCCCGATGGCCATCGCCTGTGGCAATACCTTCATCCTGAAGCCTTCGGAAAAAGTGCCGTCTGCCTCGGTGCGCATGGCGGAGCTGTTCAAGGAAGCCGGCCTTCCGGACGGCGTCTTCAACGTCGTGCATGGGGACAAGGCGGCAGTTGATTCAATACTGAACCATCCTGGAATCAATGCTGTTTCCTTCGTCGGCTCCACCCCCATCGCGAAATACATCTACGAGACCTGCGCCCGCGTCGGCAAGCGCGTGCAGGCGCTCGGCGGCGCGAAGAACCACGCCGTGGTGCTGCCCGATGCGGACCTCGAATTTGCCGCGGACGCCCTGATCGGCGCCGCGTACGGCTCGGCCGGCGAGCGCTGCATGGCCATCAGCGCGGTGGTGGCGGTCGGTTCCGCCGCGGATCCCCTGGTCAAATTGATAGAGAAGAAGGCGAAGGCAATCAGGATCGGGCCGGGTGACCAGGACGGCGTCGACATGGGACCGCTGGTGACGGAAGCGCACCGGAACAAGGTCAAATCATTCATTGATTCCGGAATTTCCGAAAAAGCCAGGCTGGTCGTCGACGGCCGCTCCTGCGCGATGCAGGAGGGCTTTTTCCTCGGCACGACGCTGTTCGACCATGTCACACCGCAGATGGAAATCTACCGCAACGAAATTTTTGGCCCGGTGCTGGTGGTGCTCAGGAAAAATACCCTCGAAGAAGCCATCGAGCTGGTCAACCAGAATCCGTACGCCAACGGCACGGCGATCTTCACCGAGTCCGGCGGCGCGGCGCGCCGCTTCCAGAACGAGATCCAGGTCGGCATGGTGGGCGTGAACGTGCCGATCCCGGTGCCGGTGGCGTATTTCTCCTTCGGCGGCTGGAAGAATTCCCTTTTCGGCGACCTGCACGTGCACGGCGTGGAAAGCGTCAAGTTCTACACCCGCACCAAAGTCGTCACCACGCGCTGGCCGCACCAGGACACGCCGGCGCCCGGCTTCAACATGCCCACGCTGGGCTAATATCCGCTTTCCACCAAGAGGGGGTAGTCCGATGCTTGATCTCAGGATTGCAGCGCTCATCCTTGCCGTTGCCGCTTCGCCGGCGCTCGCGCAAAAGCGCGAGTTTTCCTTCGCCTACGACCAGCCGCGCACCAGCGCCTACGGCTTTGGCGCCGACGTGTTCGGCAAGCGCCTCCAGGAGCTCAGCAAGGGCGCGTTCAGCACCAACCAGTACCCCGGCGCCCAGCTCGGCACCGAGGCGCAGACGCTGCAGAAGGTGCAGACGGGGGACATCGACTTCGTGCTCGTGTCGACGGCCAACTCGTCGACCATCCAGCCGGAATCCGGCGTGTTCTCGCTGCATTTCATCTTCCGCGGGCCGGAGCACGCGGTCAAGGCGCTGACCGACCCGAAGGTCATCGCCGCGATGCGCGAAATGTACGCGAGCAAGGTCAAGGGAGCGCACATGCTGACGCTCGGCAGCCAGGGCCTGCGCAACCTGTATTGCAAGAAGGAGATCAAGAACCTCGCCGCGATCAAAAACGTGAAAGTGCGCGTGCAGGCGACGGTCACCGAGGACACGCTGTTTCCGGCGTACGGCGCGCAGATCGTGCACATGCCGTTCGGCGAGGTCTATACCTCGCTGCAGACTGGCGTGGTCGAGTGCGCCGAGAACGGCTACACCGTCTACATGCTGAACAAGCACTATGAGGTGGCGCCGATCATGTCGGTCACCGAGCACGAGGCGAATAACTCCGTGCTTTTCGTCAGCGACAAGGTCTGGGCCGGCCTCAACGCCGAGCAGAGGAAATGGGTGCAGCAGGCCGCCGACGACATGAACAAGGTGCAGCCGGCCAAGGCCTTCGAGATGGAACGCGAGTCGCGCGCCCGGCTGGAGAAGATGGGCGTGAAGATCGTCACCGGCGTCGACAAGTCCGGCTTCGAGAAGGTCAGCGCGCCGATCCAGGACCA
>Ga0075425_100002208_pt1 | contig 19406 bp, 19 predicted proteins | sample SoiMethybrSBSTD4_FD_75300 | JGI IMG/M metagenome (GOLD analysis project Ga0075425, IMG submission 75300) | Bulk soil microbial communities from a Populus tree surrounding site in Tennessee, USA - Soil MetaG P. TD hybrid SBSTD4 | ecosystem: Environmental > Terrestrial > Soil > Tree plantation... | reverse complement strand
TCGCGTGGCACGATCCGCACTCGGCCGTCACCGCCAGCCGCCACTTGTCCGTATCCGCGCGCTGAATCGTGTGCGCGGTGTGACAGTCGGCGCACGAAGGCGCGCGCGAATCGCCGTTCTTGAGCATCGCTGCGTGGATGCCCCTGTCGAACTTTTCCTTGATGCCGGCATGGCAGGATCCGCACGTATCCGGAATCCGCGTGCGGTACACGCGGCTCGCCGCGTCGGTGTGCGCCTTCACGTCGTGCTTGCCGTGACAATCGGCGCACGCCGGCGCGACGACGAGCCCGGCCTTTTCCTTCGCCCAGGCATGGATGCTGTCGTGGTACTTCGATCCGATGTCGTCGTGGCAGCTCGCACACTTCACCTTGTCGAGGGGCGTCGCGTGCGGAAACTCCGTAGTGGTCGCCAGCGCCGAATGGCAGTCGACGCACGACATCGGTCCGTGCGTCGACGCTGCAATGGCTTTCTGGTCCTCGTGGCAGGTCAGACACTCGTCGTTGCTTACTCCGGGGGCCCCTACCCCCCGGTCCGCGTTTACTCCGGGGGCCCCTACCCCCCGGTCCGCGTTTACTCCGGGGGCCCCTGCCCCCCGGTCCGCGCTTACTCCGGGGGACATCCCTGCCCCCCGGTCTGCGTTGTCAGGTGCGGCGGCCGCCAGGCCGGCAACGAGCCAGGCAGCCGCGATCAGAGCCGCGATACGGGTCCACATAACGGTCTCATCCGCTACGTGGCGCACGATCCCTACTTCTTCAAACTACTGAGGTACGCCACGAGCGCATCTACGTCGTCTTTCGCGAGCGTGTACTGCTTCATCTCCGGCTTGCGCGTCTGCTTCGTCTTCGCATACATCGACTTCGCGTCGACGATCCACGCGCGGATGTCCTCGGCCGAGTCCTTCGATCCGACGGCATCGAGCGGGCCCTTCGCGTTGCCCTTGCCGGCAACCGAGTGGCACAACGTACACTTCTGATCCACGAAGAGCTGCGCGCCCTTCGCCTTTGCGTCCTGCGCCGCGGCCGAGGCCGCGACGAACAGACACAACCCCACCGCCATCAGCACTGAACGCATCACGGACACTCCCTCCGCGCCTATTTTTTCAACGTGGCCATGTAAGCGACGAGCGCGTCGACGTCGGCTTTCGGCAGGTCGTAGTTCTTCATCGGCGGCTTGCGCGCCGCCTTGGTCTTCTCGGTCATCCCTTTCGCGTCGACGATCCAGGCACGGAGATCGGCAACCGGGTACTTCGAACCGACCTCGTCGAGCGGCCCTTTCTTGTTGCCCTTGTCGCCGATGGAATGGCACAGCGAACACTTCTGATTCGCGTACACCTGCATGCCATTCTCGACCTTCGCGTCTGCGGCGCGGAGCGACAATCCGAACGCGCCGGCTATCGTCAGGGCCGCCAGCGTCGACGTAACGTTTCGCACCATCATCATTCGCCTCCCGGCCTGGTCGGCCGCGGTGGCGTCGCGCGCACGTACCGACCGTCGCCCTGGCGCCGCAGAAGCCCGTCTTCCACGAGCGAATCCAGCATCGCCCGGGCGTGCCGCGGCGGCACGGCGAGAAACTGCGCGCAGGCGTCGACCGAGACGCACAGGTCCGGCAGCGAGAGGAACTCGTGCCGGATCCTGAGCGCGTCGGCCTCGATCGGCGGAGCGATCGTGATCACTTGACCGGCACTCCGTGCGCTTCTACGTCGTCCGCGATCTGATACTCGACCAGCTTGCGGCATCCGGGATCGGTCAGCGTCGTGACGAGGCTCGTCGTGGCGGGCTTCCCGTCAGTCGTCCGCGGCCTGCAGTGGAACGAAACGAGTTCTTCCTGCGGTCCTCGCGCCTTGTCGAACCGGTAGAACGTCGTGCACGCCTCGCCCCTGCCCATCTTCTCGCTGTCGTGCACGATCATCACCGGCCCCATCACGAACTGTCCCTTGACGAGGACGGGATCCGCGAAGTTCACGATGGTCCACTGCTTCTTTGCTCCGACGTAGCTGCCGCCGCTCGCGGACAGCGTTCCCGCGGCGACGAGCGCGACGACGAGCAGCGCGCCGATCCGAATGCTCACTCTCATGATTCCCTCCCCTTTTTGGTGGGGCTCTGCCCCACTCCCCGGCTCGGGCGCCAGCGGGGCCCCTACGCCCCGCGCCGCTCCCTCGCGGGCGCGCAGTGCGCGCCCTGATGCTGGTGCCGGAGAAACCGCAGCGTCATTGGCGACCTCAAATCGCAACGCGCGTGCCGCGCGAGATTCCCGCCCATTCTGGCCATCCCGTCCATCGTGCCTCTCGGAGCTGCCGACAATCCGGCACCGCCGCGCGACTGACACCGGATCGCGCGCGCATCGCTCCGGTCGCGGATTTGCACCTCGTAGCCGGCATGCTGCCGCCGCTCGAAGGAATCGTGTACGGGCCGGTGCGCTCGCGGAGGCTCGGGCGATCGCTCGGCATCAACCTCCTGCCTGCCGGCATGAAGGTGTGCAACATGAACTGCGCGTACTGCCAGTACGGGTGGACGCGCGGCGCCGCGCGGTACCGCGGCCAGGGCAAAGGGTGGCCTTCCGCACAGGCGGTCGCGATGGCGGCCCAGGATCGGCTGGCTCGAGCCGCGGACAACGACGAGCTCGTCGATCGGATCACCGTTGCCGGCCACGGCGAGCCGACGCTTCATCCCGAGTTCGAGGACGTCACGGAACGGCTGCGCGAAGTGCGGGACCGCGTCGCGCCCGGCATCCCGATCGCGCTCCTCTCGAATTCGACGACCGCTTCGTGGCCCGACGTCCGCCGCGCGCTTGCCCTGTACGACGAGCGCTACATGAAACTGGACGCAGGCGATCCGATTACCTACGCGAGCGTCAACGGCGCCGGTCCCGGACTGACCGCGATCGTCGACAGCCTGCGCAGCCTGCCGACCATCGTCGTGCAGTCGATGTTCATCACCGAATCGACGCACCAGATCGACAATTCGACCGAGGGCGCGGTCCACGAGTGGCTGCGGGCGCTGGAGGCGATCCGCGCGATCGCCGCGCACATTTACACGATCGATCGCGCGCCGGCGCTCGCCACGCTCAGGCCCGTGCCGCGCAGGCGGCTGCGGGAAATCGCCGAGCGCGTGCGGGCCGTCGGCATCCCGGCCGAAGTCTTCACCGCGCGGACGGTCCGCGCGGCGCCCTGAGGAGAGCATCCATGCGGATTCACGAAGTGATGAGCGATCCGGTTTTTGTCGTCACACCGGACACACCGGCTGAGGACGCGTGGCAGTTGATGCGGACGCGCGGCGTCCGTCATCTCGTGGTCAAGGAGGACTCGAACGTCGTCGGGATTCTGTCCGACAGCGACGCCGGCGGGCCGTCCGGCGCCGCCGTCCGGGCGGGCGCGATTGTCGCCGATCTGATGGACCGCCGCTTCGTCACGATCGGCCGCGACGATACCGTCCGGAACGCCGCGAACCTCATGCGCGGCCGCGGCATCGGCTGCCTGCCCGTCATCCATCGCGGCAAGCTCGCCGGCGTCGTGACGATTGCCGACATGCTGGCCGTGATCGGCGGCGGCGTCGATCGACCTGGTCACGAAAAACGCGCAGCCATGCATCACCGCGTCCCGCACCGGAGAGCTTTGGCTGCCACGGGAAAGTGGTGAGCCATGAGAGCCGTAGTCTTCTTCGCGACGCGTGAAGGCCAGGCCCGCCGTGTGGCGGAACATGTATCGGACACGCTGCGCGACCGCGGCGTGAGCACGGATCTGTTCGACGTCCGGGATGTTCACGCACCTGTCGACTGGCGCGCCTATCAGACGGCGTTTCTGGTCGCGTCCGTGCACCTGGGCAGACACGAAAAGGAGATGATCCGGTTCGTGCGCAGCCAGCGCGCGGAGCTCGAGCGCATCGGCGCCGCGTTCGTCTCGCTGTCGCTGTCGCAGGCAGGAGCGCAGGACGAGCGCAAGCCGGCCGACGAGCGCCAGCGGGCCGCCGCCGATGTCCAGCGGATGATCGCGGATTTCGTCGCGGCCACCCGCTGGCAGCCGGCGCACGTGCTGCCGGTCGCGGGCGCGCTCGCGTACCTGAAGTACAACCTTCTGGTCAGGTTCGTGATGAAGCGGATCGCGCGCGCGGCCGGCGCGCCGACCGATACGTCGCACAACCACGAGTTCACGGACTGGCAGGCGGTCGATCGGTTCGTCGAGACGATCACGCCGCCGACTGCCAGTCAGCGGTTCGGTTGAGCGGATCGGCGAAGAGCGTCGCGAACGCTTCTCCGCAGGCTTTGTAGTAATCGAGGCCGGCGCTCAGCACCGGCTGCAGGCAGACCTCTCCTTCGACCGCGCACCCGCCTGCGAGACACGGATCGCCGGTGCCTGTGCAGGCTTCGGTGTACCGCTTCTCGATCGCCACGCACGTGGCGATGAATTCGCGGCGCCGGTCGAGCGCGAGAAAGGTGACGAGCGCTTCCTTCGACATTCGTCCCTCGCGCGCCAGTTCCATCAGGTGCTCGGGCGATCCGAGTTCGGCGGCGGAAATGGTCATCGCTTCCCTCCTGTCGTCACCGTTACAAAGACGATGCCCGCATTCTTGCCGGGTTTCCGGCAGCGCGCTTTTGCAGACGAAGGCTCGATGTGGTGAAATGCGCCGCACTGGAGGATCGATTGGCCATCCTTATATATATGTGGATCGTCGCCGCGGGACTGGCTGCCGGCCAGGCGGCGCAGCCCGCCGCGCAGAATCCGCCCGCCGCGCAACCGCAGACGTCCGCGCCGCCTGCGGGTCCGATGGCGCCGGAGCGCTACAAGGACATTCAGGTCCTCACCGACGTCCCCGCCGACCAGCTCGTGACGACGATGCGCTACTTCGTCATCGCGACCGGAATTCAATGCAACGGCTGCCACCAGACTGACGCGACGACGGGACAGCTGAATCCTGCCGCGGACTCGCGCGGAAAAACGACCGCACGGGGAATGATCAATCTCGTGAAGACCGTCAACGCCGGCAGCTTCGGCGCGCGGATCAACTGCGCGACGTGCCACGCTGGACGCAATCAGCCGGCGGGCCTGCCGCTCGCGCAGGCCATGACACCGGAGCAGATCGCACAGGCGGCGCAGGCCGCGGCGGCGAGTGGACAGGGTGGACAGTCTGCCGGAGGCGCGGCGGCGCAGGGCCAGGGCGGCCGCGGCCAGCAGCCGGCCGCCCCGCCGGTCAATGACGTGATCGCGAAATACATCGACGCGATCGGCGGCGAAACCGCCGTGGCGAAGCTGCAGTCGCGCATCATGGCCGGAACGCTGACGAACCGCGCGGGTCAGACGCTCCCGTTCACGATCGAGCAGAGCGGCAACCGGTTCCGCTACGGCATCGAGAGCGCGGCGGCGGTCGCGCGAGGCTTCGACGGCGCCGAAGGATGGTCCAGGAACGGCGATCGAGTTTCGGCGCTCGCGGGCTGGGATCTGAGCGAAGCGCAGGCGCTCGCGGACCTGACGGCGCCGATGCAGCTGAAGGCGGCCACGAACCTGCAGGGCGGACGCGGCGCGCGGCTGCCCGGGGCGAGCGCCGGATCCACCGTCACCGCGAATCTCGTGCAGCGTCCGATCTCGCCGACGACGACGGAGCGCCTGTTCTTCGACTCGACGAGCGGATTGCTGCGTCGCCGGCAGATCATCACGCGCACGCCGCTCAACGGCGTCCTGACCGATCAGTTCGACTATGCGGACTACAAGGCCGAAGCGGGGGTGCAGATGCCCCACACGATCGTGTTCAACAACTGGAACACGCTCGACACGATGACGATCACGAGCGTCAAGGTCAACGTGCCCGTGGACGAGTCGCGCACCTCGAAACCCAGGTGATCACATCGTCATGCGGGTCACGTGCGCGAAGACGGCGAGCCACTTCCCGCCGCGCTTTGCCCACCCGTCGGTGTACCTGCCGCGTCCCGAACGACCGTCGGCGAGCACGTATCGCGTCTCGGCGTGGATGACGGCCGTCTCGCCGAGGATCCGGATCCGCACATCGTCGACGTCGATCGACGTCAGCTTTCCGATCGATTCGATCTGGCGGAGAAACGCCGGCTTGTCGACGAGCGTGCCGTCCGGATTCGAGTTCAGAAAGTCGTCGGCGAGAATCTCCGCGAACCGCTTCGTATCGGCGTCGGCCACGCAGCGGATGTAGGTCCGGTTCAACTCGGTCAGGATGTCGACGTCCGTGCCGGCGGTGGGAGTCATCGCCTGGAGTCTACTGCTTCGAAGCCTGCCGTTGCGCTTCGACGAGGTTCTGGCGCGCCGGGGCGAGGGCAGGGTCGAGCCGGAGCGCTTCCTGCAGCTGGATGACCGCGTCTTTCGGCCGGCCGCTCGCGAGGTACGCCGTGCCGAGGTTGTAGCGATAGCCGCTGTCGTGCGGCGCGTGGCGGACCGCGGCTTCGAAATGCGCGATTGCCTCCGGAAGACGGCCGGCTTCGGCGTCCTCGACGCCGAGCCTCTGATGGAGGGCGACGAGATTCGCGAGCGCTTCACGGTGTCCGGGGTCGACGCGAACGGCCGCTTCGAATTCAGCGAGCGCCTCCAGCGGCTTGTTCTGACGCAGCAGCGCGACGCCGAGATTGCTGCGCGCGTCGGGAAGCCCGGGGTTCATCCGCAGCGCCGCGCGAAGGTGCCCGATGCCTTCGTCGAGCGCGCCCTCTCCGACCAGCAGCCGGCCCGCGTTCATCTGCGTCTCCGGCGCGTCCGGATGGACGCGCAGCGCCGCCAGAAAATGTTCGCGCGCTTCGCGCGTCTCGCCGCGCGCCATCAGCAGCGTCGCGAGGTTGCCGTGCGCCATCCACGCGTCGGGATTGCGCGCGAGCGTCGCCCGATACAGCGTTTCGGCGGACTCGAACTCGCGCGCGTGGAGATGCGCGACGATCGCGAGCGGCACGCAGAGCGCGAGCGCCGGGACCGCCGCTGGCACCGGCAGTTCGGCCGCCGCTGCGCCGATCGCCGCCGCAAGCGGAATCGTCGCGAGATACTGAAAGTGATCCGCGACTATCGAATAGCGGAAGGGAAAGACGTCGACGAAGCCGAGGGCCGGCGACAGCGCGACGGCAAACAACAGCATCACCGCAAGCGGCGCGCGCGTACGGCCGCGCAGCCACCAGCCTGCGGCGACGAGAACCGCGAAAGCCGCGGGATAGAGATACCGTGAGGGCTGATCGAGGCGCACCGGCGGATACACGAACGTCAGATTCGAGGGCCAGACGAGCGTTCCGAGATAGAACCAGATCGCGCGGCCCGCGACGACAAGACGCTCGGGCCAGGTGAAGTGGAACTCCGCGCCCTGAGCGCCGATGAACGTCCGCTCCACCCATGCGGTCAGCAGGCCGGCGGCGAGGCCAGCCGCGACGAACGACAACAGCGGAACGACGTCACGTTCCCAGCCGATGCGACCGCGCCGCCACCAGAGCGCTATCAGAAGCGAGGCCGGCAGCGTCGCCGTCACCGTCTTGCTGGCGAGCGCGAGGGCGAACAGCGCGAGCGCGGCCGCGTAGGGTCCAGGGCGCCTCGTCTCGTCGAATCGGAGATACATCAGCGCCGATCCGAGGTACAGCGCGGTCGACAGCGTGTTCTTCAGCTCGCTGATCCACGCCACCGATTCGACGTTGACGGGATGCACGGCGAACACGAACGCTGCGACGATGCCGCCGCGGACGCCGGCGCGTCGGAGTACGAGCGCCAGAAGACACGCCGACAGCGCGTGCAGCCCGATGTTGACGAAGTGATAGCCGGACGGCTCGTCGCCGAAGACGCGGTGCTCGAGCCAGAAGGCGGAATGCGCGAGCGGGTAATACTGTTGCGTGGCGCCGAGCTCGGTCCAGATGCGCCACAGGCCGTTAAGGGGCTGAAGCTCCGCGCGCGTCACGTGATGGTCGTCGTCCCAGAGCAGCCCGCCGTTCCAGACCGGCTGGTAGACGAGCACAACCACGGCGACGAGGAGCAAGAGCTTTGTCTTCACTCTTTTCCCTGGAGCGCATCGCGCATCCGTGGATCGCGCTTCACGTTATCCCATTCGAGAATCTCGGGCGCGACGAAGGCGCCCGCGCGGACCAGACGCGCGACGATCTCGTAACACGCCTCCGCGTGCGCCGCCTTCCTCGCCCAGCCGGTCAACACCCATGACAATGGCGGCGTCTTCCACGTCTTGTCTTTGACGTGGACGCTCGCGCCCCGGCCGAGGAGCAGCGTCACGACGCCGGCGTGGCCGTGATAGGCGGCCACGTGGAGGCCCGTATGTCCGGCGCCGTGGAACGTCAGCTCGGCGTCGACTGCCAGACCGTGATCGAGCAGGAACTCCACAGCCTCGCGCCGTCCGTACGCGCATGCCAGCGCGAACGCGTCGGCGAGCTGACGGGATGTCGCTCGTGCGCGATCGTCGAAGAACGGCGCCAGCGCATCGACCCTCCCGAGGCCGGCGGCGCCGGATAAATCGAGCGGCGCGCCGCGGCTGGCGAGATACGCCGCCGCTTCCGGCTGACCGTTCGCGAAACAGGCGCGCACCAGCGAGCTGTCGTGTCCGGCGAGGCCGGGGCGATCCATCCGGCCGCCATGCGCCAGCAGCTCGTCGATGACCGGTATCTGAACGCCGGCGATCTGCGGCGGCGTACTGGTGGCGACGAGACCGAGCGTCGTGCACTCGCTCGCGTAGACGGCGGCGGTCGCCTCGACGTCCGCACCGGCTTCGATCAGCATTTTCGCAATCGCCGCGGCGTTCCTGGGGCTCTTCTGACGGTAGCCTTCGACGCCGTTTGCGGAGGTGTACACGAGCAGCGTCGCGTGATGCTCGCGGGTCGACCGCTCGCGGACCAGGCCGGGATGGGCGCCGAGCAGACGTCCGAGCGCGTCGGCGTCGCCGGCGACGACGGCGTCCACGGCGGACTCGAACGCGAAGACGCTCGACCCGGCGCGCTCGAGCGCCTCGATGTGCGCGGCAAACTTCGGCCAGCTTTCGAATCCGTGCGCGCGCGCGATGACGAACTGGGCGTTCGTGAGCGCGCACGACCCGGCGTCGGCGGTCAGACGCGCGATCGCGTAGTCGGCCACCTGCGCGCCGCGCTTGTCGAGCCACGCGATCGCCCAGGCGCGAATCGCCTCACGGTCGCCGGAGCGGCACGCCTTGACGAGATCCTTCGCGCGCTTCTTGTACTGTTCGAGGCTGGGATGCGGCGGAAGCGGGAGCGCCTCCTGCGGATTCGGAAACATACGAATCTCCTTTCGTCACCCGCCTGGAGTCCGCACGCGTCAGGCGGCACCGGGACAATCCCGGATTGAAAGAAGAATCGTGTTGCGCGATCGACGGTGGGTGGGCACGGCCCTTTCCGCGGACTGGATGCGCCCCTGTGCGCCTCGTGAGTATAGAAGAAGTGATTTGGGATTTACACCCGGCCCACCGGCAGCCGGACGGTGACCGTCGTGCCGCCGCCCGGCGGGCAATCGATGCCGATCGTCCCGCCGTGCGCCTCGACGAGGCGTTTCGCTGTCGGCAGGCCGAGGCCTGAGCCGCGCGCTTTCGTCGTGAAGAACGGCGTGAAGATCTTCTCGCGGACGTCGGGCGCGATGCCGGGCCCGGCGTCGTGGACCTCGATCAGGCAGACGCCGTCCCGGATGTCGGCCGACACGCGAATCGCTCCGCGGCCGTTCAAGGCGTGAGCGGCGTTGACGAAGAGATTCTCGAACACGATCGTGAGCAGATCCGCATCCGCGGCGATGGTCGGCGCTGCGCCCTCGACCGTGACCTGAACCTCCCGGAGCGCCGGATCGCTCTTCACCAGACCCGCCGTCGTCGCGATGAGCGCGGCGACGTCGATCGGCGCGGGCCGCGGCTGCGGCGGCCGGGCGAACAGCAGCAGATCCTTCATCAGCTCGTTGAGCGCGTCGATCCGGGCGATGATCTCGCGGATCATCAGCGCATCCCGGCTGTCAGCCGGCAGCCGCGTGCCGATCACCTGGATGGCGCCGCGGACTCCGGCGAGGGGATTCTTGATCTCGTGCGCGAGCACGGCGGCCATCTCCCCGAGCCGCACGAGCGACGTCTGCTCCCGCAGCTGCTCCTCCATCCGCACGCGGGTCGTCAGGTCGTGCAGGATGCCGGTGAACTTCCGTGTGCCGCCCACGTTCATCTCGCCGACGGACAGATGGACGGGAAACGTCGAACCGTCCTTCCGCTTCGCCGTCACCTCGCGGCCGATGCCGATGATCCGGCGCTCGTGCGTCGACAGGTACCGTCCGATGTAGCCGTCATGCTCCTCGCGGTAAGGCGACGGCATGAGCTCGTTGACGTTATGGCCGATCAGCTCAGCCTCCGAGTAGCCGAACAGTCGGACTGCGGCGGGATTGAACGCTTCGATGCGCCCTTGCCCGTCGATGACGACGATCGCGTCGACCGCGGAGTCGATGACGGACCGCCATCGAAGGTCGCTGGCGAGCAGCGCCGCGTCCGCGCGCTTCCGCGCCGTCAGGTCCCGGCCGATCAGCGTCGCGCCGATGATCGCCCCGGAGGAATCGCGAACCGGCGACGCGGTCAGCGAGACGTCGATGCGGCGCCCGTCTTTCGCGGACGTGACGATTTCAATCGCGTCGATTCGATCGCCGCTGCGGACGCGGTCGAGAAGTGCGGCGAAGGCGTCGCGCTGATCGCGCGGAACGATGAGCCCGACCTCCTGCCCGACGGCTTCGCTCGCGGCGAATCCCAGAAGGCGCTCGGCCGCGTGGTTCCACGATCGGACGCAGCCCGTGGAATCGACGACGAGAATCGAATCGTCGGACGCCTCGAGGACGGCCGACAGGACGCCGGGCGCGGCGTCCGCTGAACGGAAGGGACTCATGCAGGCGTACGGGTAGTATACGCAGATGCAGCGACTGATCGCCGGGGCGGCGCTCATCGCAGTCGCAATCGCCGGCGCCGCGGGCGCATCCGGACAACTCACCGAACGGCCGCTGCTGCGCGCGCTCGCGAATCCGGCCATCGCGTACGCGACCCGGCCGACGACGGACGCGATCGTCGATCTCGATCGCCGCATCGAAGCGGGGGCCGAGCGGCTCGTGTTCGAGGACGGCTCGGGGTACCTGCGATCGGCGCTCGACGCCCTTCACGTGCCGGTCGACTCGCAGATGCTGGTGATGTCCAAGACCGGCGTTCAGGGACTCCATACGGGACCGGAGAACCCGCGCGCGATCTACTTCAACGACGCGGTGACCGTCGGCTACATCCGCGGCGCGCCGCTGCTCGAGTTCGCCGTCCACGATCCGCAGCAGGGAGTCGTCTTCTACACGGTCGAACAGCAGCCGCAGGTTCGCGCGCGGTTCGACCGCCCCTCGTCGTGCCTGCGATGTCATGTCGCCCACGACACGCTGCACGTGCCCGGGATGATCGTCCGCAGCGTGTCCATCGCGCCCGACGGTCTGCCGCTCGGGCAATTCGGCGCCTACGACGCGGACGATCGCACGCCGTTCGCGAAGCGGTTCGGCGGCTGGTACGTGACCGGATCGACCGGATCGATGAAACATCTGGGCAACACGATCGCCGGAAGGAGCGACGCGCCCTCGTTCGACACGCACGGCTATCTTTCGCCGCAGAGCGATCTTGTCGCGCTGATGGTGTTCGAGCATCAGAGCCACATGACGAATCTGATCACGCGGCTCGGCTGGGAGACCCGGATGGGCGTGCTGACGCCCGAGACCGTCGCCGAGTTCGTCGACTACCTGCTCTTCGTGGACGAACCGCCGCTCGCCGCAGCGATCAAGGGCGCGTCGGGATTCGCTGAGCGGTTCCAGGCGGACGGGCCGTCGGACCGCCGCGGACGCTCGCTCCGGCAACTGGATCTCGAGCGGCGCCTGTTCCGGTATCCGTGCAGCTACATGATTTACTCGGCGGCGTTCCGCGCGCTGCCGGATGCCGCGCGCCGCGACGTCTACCGGCAGATGTGGACGGTGCTGTCGGGGAGCGACGAGGCGCCGCGATACCGGCGTTTTTCCGCTGAGGATCGCGCCGCCGTCGTCGACATCCTGCGTGAGACGGTCAGCGACTGGCCGCGCGCGTTCTGACAATCCGCGACCGGTCGTCGTCCCACCGCCACAGGTCGGCGCGGCTCTGAACCCGCACGCCGCCCAGCCAGCGATCGACGCCGAAAGACATGCGATCGGCGCGTCCGGCCAGCACGGCGCGGCCGGCATCGGTGATGGCGATCGCGCCCGCCAGCGAATGCGGCGCGGCGCCGTCGAGCGTCACGAGCGGCGGCGACGCCGTCGACAGCGTCGCCGCAAGCGATGCGAGCGAGAGATCGGTGATGTAGTACGCGCGCTCGCCGTCGTGCATACGCGGAAATGCGGATCGAAGCGGTGTCGGACCGGACGCGGCGATCTGCAACAGCCGCCGCTCGCTTCGAGACAGGCCGTCGCGCGTCCACGGGTATTCCTGCAGAAAGCGTTCGAGCGCCGCGGAGAGATACGGCAGCGCGCGCGTATCGTCGCGGCGGAGATCGTCGAGCCGCTCGGGGGTCGGCTCGCGAAACGCCGCCCACGCGCGCGAGGCGAGATCGGAGCCGGCGGCCGTCACGCCGCGCCGTGACGGAAGCAGCGACGCGAGCTCGCCGGGCGCCAGCTCGCCGAGTCCCTTGAACGAGGCGCGTCCCGGAAACGAGTCGATGCAGATGAGACTGACGGTTTTCTCCGCCGGCACGCGCGGACGGATCCAGTCGAGCAGCTGGATCAGATTGAGCTGGTCGAACAGATCGTGCTCGAACCACAGCACGAGTTCGTCGTACGCCTCGTGCGCCGCGATCACCGCGCGCCAGCGGCGCAGGTCGTTGACCGGATCGACGGGGCCCGGGTCGTCGGGCGACGACAGATAGCGCACGCGAATCGCAATCAGTTCGTCGTCGGAGGCGCCGGCCGGCACGGGACCTTCGAACAGCGGATCCGACCAGATCGATTGCGCGCCGGCAACGCCGGCCGCCGCGAGCGTGTCCGTGACACTCGTGCCGTTGGCGACGTGCAGAAATCGTGGCGCCACGCCATGATTATCGTCCGGCGGCGCGACGCCTGGTACAACGGCTCGAAAAGGGCGGCGAATGCGAGCGTGACGACCGAGCGCCCGTCGTGCCGTTGCGGTTCTGAATACAATGGACGGCAAGGCCACCCAGTTGTTTCAGTAACTCAGGGACGCATGGCGCTCTACGCGTTCGACGGGACCAACGACGACGACTCGGACGCCGGCAGCAGTCCTGAGGCCGTCGCGGCGGACACGAACGTCTTTCGCTTTTACAGCGGCTACACGGGATACGCGCGATCGCTCGGGATCACGACCGACTACGTGCCCGGTGTGGGGACGCGCTTCGGGATCGCCGGCAAGGTGATCGGTGGGGCCTGGGGCGTCGGCTGGCTGCCGCGGATCAACCAGACGTACAGCGCGCTGTGCGAGAACTACGCGCGCGGCGACCGAATCATCGACGTCATCGGATTCAGCCGCGGCGCCGCGATCGCGCTCGATTTCGTCAACAAGGTCTACAGCGACGGTATCAGGGACGAGAACGACCGTCTCCTCGCCGAGCAGCCGGGCATCCGGTTCGTCGGCCTGTTCGACACGGTCGCGGCGTTCGGTCTGGCCAACCTCGGCTTCGTCTTCTCGTCGCTGAACGCGTTTCACCGTCTGCTGCTGCCGCCGAACGTGGACCACTGCTTCCACGCGATGTCGCTCGACGAACGCCGGCCCGCGTTCGTCAATCAGCGGATCGCCGGCGCCTACGAGGTGTGGTTCCGGGGCGTGCACTCGGACATCGGCGGCGGCAACAACAACCCGGGACTCGAGTACGTCGCGCTGCGCTGGATGATTCGAAAAGCGATCGCCTGCGGTCTGCCGCTGACCGAGGCCAACATCACCGATGCCGCGATTCACCCCGAGGCAGGCATCAGGCCGAACTTCTTCAGCGACTTGAGCAGGCTCACGTGGCGGACGGTGCCGCCGTCGGACTGGGTGCATTACGCCGTGGAGCAGCACCCCGTGCTCCCCGGCGAGGCGTGCAACGACGTGCCGGACTCGTGCCTCATCGAGACGCCGGCCTTCGAGCGGACCCGTCTGCGGCTCCCGATCGCGGTTTGACCGGCGGCCGGCGCGCCGTCCTGAAGCGCGTGGTTCAGGCTCGCAGGCGCACGACGAAGCGTCCGCGCGCGGCTCCCCGAAGCAGCGTCGCGAACGCAGATGGCAACTCGTCGAGCGCGATCTCTCGCGTGGCAGCGGCGAGCTTCGCGGGTTTCAGATCCGTCGCGAGCCGCCGCCAGACGTCCAGTCGCGTCGCCATCGGACACATCACGGAATCGATGCCGAGCAGCTTGACGCCGCGGAGAATGAACGGCAGCACCGTGGTGTGAAGATCGGTGCCGCCCGTCAACCCGGAGCTGGCGATGCAGCCGTTGGGCATCATCGTCCGGGTGAGCCACGCGAGCGTTGCGCCGCCGACCGGATCGACCGCGCCCGCCCATGTCGCTTTCTCCAGCGGACGCGTGCCCATCTGCACCGAATCGCGCGCCAGGACGTCGGACGCGCCGAGCGATCGCAGATACTCCTGCTCGGACTGCTTGCCGGTCGAGGCGGTCACCGCATAGCCGCGCGCAGCGAGACACTGGATCGCGATGCTGCCGACGCCGCCCGTGGCTCCGGTGACGATCACGGGTCCATTCGCCGGCGCGAGCCCGTTCCGCTCCATTTCGACGACGGACAGCGCCGCCGTGAAACCGGCCGTCCCGATCGCCATCGCGTCGATCGTCGTCAGACCGGCCGGCAGAGGAACGACCCAGTCCGCCGGCACGCGTACGAACGCGGCATAGCCCCCGTCGTGCGCGACGCCGAGATCGTAGCCGGTCACGAGCACCCGGTCGCCGGGCTTGAACCGCGGATCCGCGCTCGATTCGACGGTCCCCGCGACGTCGATGCCGCCGACGAGCGGAAAGCGCCGCATGATCTTTCCGGCGCCGGTCGCCGCCAGGGCGTCCTTGTAGTTGACGCTCGAATACTCGGCCTGAATGACGACGCCCCCCGCGCTGAGATCGTCGATCGCGAGGTCGACGATCCGTCCGCTGACCGCGCCGCCGTCCTCGAACACCCGAAACGCTTTGAATGATTTCATGCTTGAGACTTGAGCCTCGAAACCTGTGACTTGATGTCGATCCATGCCTGACGCGCTTCGTCGACGGACCCTTCGTCTTCGATTGTGGTGATGTCGCCGGGATCCTTGTCGAGAATGACCGCCTTGAGCACGCGGCGCATGATCTTTCCGCTGCGGGTCTTCGGCAGCGTGCCGACGAAATTCAGTTCTCCTATCACCGCGACCGGTCCGAGCTCGTGGCGCACGGTGTCGATGACCGCTTTGTGCAGCTCCGCTGACGGCCGGTGGCCGTGCTTCAGGACGACGAACGCCGAAATGACCTCGCCGCGGACCTCGTCGGGGCGTCCGACGACGCCGCATTCCGCGACGGCCGGATGTTTCAGGCACGCGCTCTCGACTTCGATCGTGCCGATGCGGTGTCCGGCAATCTTGATGATCTCGTCGGCGCGGCCGCCGAACCAGACGTAGCCGTCCTCGTCGATGTGCGCCGAGTCGCCGGTGTAGTAGACGCCGGGGATTCGCTGCCAGTAGTCGCGCGCGTAGCGTTCCGTCTCGCCCCACAGGCCGGCGGTCAGGCCGGGGAACGGCCGCTTCAGCACCATGATCCCTTTTTCGCCTGCCGCGCAGGGCGAACCGTCGGGCGCGACGACCGCCGCCTCGATGCCGGGCATCGCGATCGTCGCGGAGCCCGGCTTGATCGGCAGCATGCCAATCCCGTACGGATTGCTGAAGACCGGTCCGCTCGTCTCGGTCTGCCACATGTGATCGATGACCGGAACGCGTCCGCCGAGGATCGTGTTCTGCAGCCAGTCCCACGCCGGCGCGTTGAGCACCTCGCCCGCGCACACGACGCGTTCGAGCCGCGAGTGATCAATCGACCGCAGCGGCTCGTCGCCGTATCGCATCAGCGTGCGGACGGCGGTCGGCGACGTGAAGATGCCGGTCGCGCCGAATTGCTCGACGACGGTCCGCCAGTTCGCGTCCGCCCGCGGATAATCGAGCGCGCCCTCGAACGCGATCGTCGTGCAGCCGGCGAGCAGCGGCGCGTAGACCATGTAGCTGTGGCCGACAATCCAGCCGATGTCCGACGTCGCCCACCACACGTCGGTCGATTTCAGCGCGAAGCACCACTTGCCCATGGCGACGACGTGCACCTGATAGCCGCCGTGCGTGTGGATGGCGAGCTTCGGTTTCGCCGTCGTCCCCGAGGTGGCGAGAATGAACGCCGGCTCGTTGGCCTCCATCACCTCGTGGCCCGACTCGCGGCCCTCGCCCTGACGGAGGAATTCGCTCCAATTCATGTGGCGTCCGACGTCAGCCGGACGCCCGGGTTCAGCCGCGTCAACGTTGCCCTGGCGTGGGAGGACGACGACGCACTCGACCGAGCGGCCCCCTTCTTTCAGCGCGTCCTCGACGATCGGCAACAGCGGGACGTTCTTGCCCTTGCGGTACGTGTTGTCGGCCGCGAACACCAGCCGGGATCCGCTGGCGGCAATCCGCTCGCCGAGCGCCTGCGCGCCGAATCCCGCGAACACGATCGAGTGGATCGCGCCGATGCGGACGGTCGCGAGCATCAGCGCGATCGATTCCGGACACGGCGGCATGTAAATCGTGATGCGATCGCCTTTGCGGATGCCGAGACCGCGCAGCGCGGCGGAGACGCGTTTGACCTCGTGGAGCAGCTGCGCGTAGGTCTGCACGATGCGCTCGCTGCGTTCGTTGAGGTAGATGAGCGCCGCGTGTCCGCCCCAGCCGTCGCGCACGTGCCGATCGACGGCGTTGTAGCCGAGATTGGTCTCGGCCCCGGCGAACCAGCGGAACGTCGGCGGATCAGGTTCGAAGACACGCGTCCATTTGCGGAACCACGGCAGCTCGTTCGCCGCTCGTTCCCAAAACGCGTCGGGATCGCGCCGCGCCTCTTCTATCCAGCGCTGAACGACCGGAGTGACCAATGTCATCGGTTGCCGCCGGTCCGGGGCTCGGGTTCGGGCGGTCGCTGCAGATCCTTGAGGTCGAGGCCGTTCACGCCGTCGACGATCCGCGCATACGCGCGAGTGGACGCCTCGAGTCCCGTCCAGGGCACCGTCTCGGGCGTCTCGCCGTCGGTGTGGAAATACATGTTGAAATCGCCGGCGTCCACGCCAGGAACGAAACGGAAGAACCGGCCGAGATCGCCGGGTGGCGGCGCCTGCTCCGGCTCCGCGTACGTCGACACGCCGAACTCGCGGAACGCCTTGATCGCGATGTCCTGGAGCTTCGGGCGCGTCGGTCCTCCGGCGTACCACATCTGCGCGGTATACGCGTTGGTTCGGCGAATCCGCTCGCCGTAGAAGTACGTCTGGATCGTCGACGTGTGCTCCGCGTTGATCGCGAGCGCGGTTTTCGCGAACAGCGCATCCCTGTGATCGACCATCCACATCCGTCCGACGCCGCCCGAGTCGTTGTGGTGCCCGTCGAGCCCGACGAACACCATCGTCCGCCGCCGCTTCGCCTGCGGGATTTTCGCGAAGTGCTCGGCGAGGCCGATCATCGTCGCAACGCCGGACGCGTTGTCGGTGGCGGCGTCGAACCAGCCGTCGCGATGCGCCATCACGTAAATCGTCTCGTCCGTGGCGCCGGGCAGCTTCGCCCACACGAGCGATGTCTTTTCGTCCCGCACCTGCTTCACGTCGAGGCGGATGCGCACGCGCACCGGACGTTCGGATCGGCCGATCAGGTCGCGCATCGCATACCCGTCTTCCATGCCGAGCGCGAAAACCGGAACGTTGACGCGCGCCGGATACAGCACGTTCCGCATGTTGCCCGGCAGCGCGATGACTTCGAAGACCGCGGCGGCGCCTCTCGACTCCGCCCGCTTCGGTCCGCCCTCGGCGGTCGACGTGTTGTTCATCGATCCCGGCAGCGGCATGCTGAACATGAACACCGCCTTGCCGCGGACGTCGCGGCCCGCGAAGTCCGCGTCGCTGCCGGTGCCGGCCCACACCGCATCGACGGCGATGCCGCCGGGCTGCGTCCCGGGCGTTCCGTACGCCGGCTGCGCCGATCGATCGAGCTGCAGTCCGTCACCGGCGACAATACTCCACGACTGCGGCATCCACTGCGGCGGCAAATCGATCGGCTGAATGCGTACGTCGGACAGACCGACGCGCTTGAAATGATCGGCGAGCCATTTCGCGGATTCCGCGTCTGACGACGTGCCCGTGATGCGGCCCCAGAACTGCGGGTGCCCCTCGTCCCGGTAACGCCGCGAGATCGCCGCCTGCTCGACGACGTAGCGATGGAGGCGCCTGCCGTCGATGTCGGCGTACGCCTGGGCGCCCGAGGGCAGCGGCCACTGGAGGAACGCATCGTCGAGGGAATAGACCGCGGGCGCGGGATCCGTCGCGGGCAGACGCACCGGCGCCAGTTGCTGCGCCGCGACGGCCGCCACCGTCAGAGCAGACAGAGCCACGAATGCGATGCGCATGTGAACCTCGATGCCCGCGGGCTGAAGGCCGGCGCTACTGCGACGGCGGTCGCTGCGCCGGGACGCGGATGACGCCGACATTGCCTTCGATCGCGATCTTCGTTCCGAAGGGCTCGGACAGCTTCTGCAGCCGCTGCAGAATCCGCTGCGCGATCGGCGGCGGCGCCGTCATCGGCAGTCCGCGCCGCGACAGCGGCCCGTCGTGTCGCGCCCAGATCGGGTACACGCGCACTTCCTGCAGCTGACCCTTGTCGAACTTGCTCACGGCAATGGCGCTTTCGTAGTTGATCGGCTCGACGACTCCGCGCGCCTCGAGACCGCGGACGACGTTTTCGGCCTGCGTCACGTCGCCATTGGGCGTGAAGTTGCAGTCGCAGCTCCAGTCCCACTCGCGGAAGAACTCGCCGAGGTCGTAGAAGATCGGCTTGCCTTTGTAGATCTCGATGCCGCGCAGGATGTGCGGTCCGTGGCCGACGAACGCGTCGGCGCCGTTGTCGATCGACGCATGCGCGAGCTCGACGAGAAAGTCCGGCGGATGGTCCTCGAACAGGAACGACTGCAGAATCGAATCGCCCTGATGCGCGTGGATCGTCGCGATCATGAAGTCCGAGTATTCTTTGCCGTTCTTGATGCTCTTCAGGTTGTCCTGCAGGTCGCGCGGATTCATCGCGTACGTCAGCTCGCCGGGCTTGCTCCCCGCTTTGTACAGCGTCCCGAAGAACTCGACACTCGTCGCGGAATCGCCCGCCGGCGGACGCACGGGATTGGCGTAGTCGGTGCGGTGCTCGAACACGCCGTCCTTGACGCGCTTGAGCAGCGCGAGATGATCCGG
>Ga0075425_100002207_pt1 | contig 19414 bp, 34 predicted proteins | sample SoiMethybrSBSTD4_FD_75300 | JGI IMG/M metagenome (GOLD analysis project Ga0075425, IMG submission 75300) | Bulk soil microbial communities from a Populus tree surrounding site in Tennessee, USA - Soil MetaG P. TD hybrid SBSTD4 | ecosystem: Environmental > Terrestrial > Soil > Tree plantation... | reverse complement strand
GCGGTCGAGGCCGTCACCTCTGCGCATCTCCGCCCCACCCCGCGCGTGGCCGAGGGGCGATGGCTGGGCGCGGCGGGCGGCGTGCACGCCATGATGGATTGCTCCGACGGCCTCGCCACCGATCTCGCCCACATCTGCCGGGCGAGCGAGGTGGGAGCGCGGGTAACCCTCGATCGCCTGCCCGTGGATCCCGCGGCGCGCGAGGTGGCGGACGCCCTCGGCGCGGATGCCCTCGCGTGGGCGACCTCAGGGGGCGAGGACTTCGAGCTGCTCCTCGCCTGCGATCCCGACTCCGTGCCGACGCTCCGCGACGGGCTGCGCCGCGCCACCGGCACCGCGCTGACCGTGGTCGGCGAGATCGAGGCGCTGGCGACGGGGGTGACTTTCCTCGACCGCGCGGGCCATCCGGTGCGCGTGGAGGCAGGCTACGAGCATTTCCGTGTCTAGTTTCACCCTCCTCGATCTGACCAGCCTCGTCGTGCTGGTCATCGTGTCCGCACTCCTCACGGGCGCGGAGGCAGCGTATTTCTCTCTCGGGCGGGCGCGGCTCCGTCGCCTCGCCGAGCAGCAGGACCCCGAGCGCGGCCCGCTTCCGCCGCTCCTCACGCGCCCCCACGATCTCCTCGTCACCATCCTCGTGGGCATCACCCTGGCCAACATCGGCGCCTCCGCCCTCGCCGCCTCCATCGCCGCCACGCTCTTCGGGCCGGCCGGTCTCGCGGTGGCCATCGGGACGATGACCATCCTCCTCGTCGTGTTCGGGGAGGTGCTGCCCATGAGCCTGGCCGTGGAGCATCCCGAGCGCTACTCCGCCTGGGTGAGCCGCCCCGTGGCCTGGCTCTCCGCTCTCCTGTGGCCCGTGCGCAAGGTGCTTGGCGGTCTCACCGCCATGACCCTGCGCCTGCTCGGCTCGGAGCGGCCGCGGGGAGAGCCGGAGATCTCGGAGGAGGAGCTTCGAACTCTGGTCGACGTGGGCGCGCGCGAAGGCGTGGTGGACCGGACGGAGCGCGAGATGATCCACAAGGTGTTCGAGCTGGAGGACACGGTGATCCGCGAGGTCATGGTGCCGCGCCCGGACATGTTCTGCTTGGACGTGGCCACCCCGAACGCGGACATCCTCCCCCTCCTGCGGGAGAACGTGCACTCCCGCGTGCCCGTCTTCGAGGAGACGGTGGATCACATCGTGGGCGTCCTCTACACCAAGGACCTCCTGCCGCACCTCGCGGGCCTCCCGGCGGACTTCGATCTCCGCGCGCATCTCCACCCGCCCTACTTCGTGCCGGAGTCCAAGCGGGCCGATGCCCTCCTGCGCGAGTTCCAGGCCAAGAAGCTCCACCTCGCCATCGTGGTGGACGAGTACGGCGGCACGGCAGGGCTGGTCACCCTGGAGGACCTGCTGGAGGAGCTGGTGGGGGAGATCCGCGACGAGTTCGACGAGGAGGAGCGCCTCATCCAGAAGGTGGATGCCACCAGCTACCGGGTCTCCGGCAAGCTGCCCATCGACGACCTCAATGCCGCCACCGGCCTGCATCTGCCCAAGGACGCCTTCGACACGGTGGGCGGCTGGGTCCTCGATCTCTTCGGCCGCGTGCCCAACCGCGGCGAGAAGATCCAGACGGGCGACGTCACGGTGACGGTGGAAAAGGTCGAACGCACGCGGGTGATCGAGGTGCTCATCGCCATCCGCCGCGGCGCCGACAAGAGCCAGGCGGCATGATCTACGTGTGGGGCATCGTGGCGGCCGTAGTAGTCACCGCCCTCCTCTCCGCGTCCGAGATGGCGTTCATCGCGGCCAACCGCGTGCGCATCCGTCACCTCGCGGAGAACGGCAACGTCACCGCCGCCCGCTACTTGGAGGCCTTCCGCCGGCCCGAGCGCATGCTCTCCGCGGCCATGATGGGCGTCACCGTGGCGCACATCGCGGCCTCCTCCCTCGCCACCTGGGCCCTCCTCCCCGAGGCCCGGGGGTGGGCGGCCTTTCTTGCCACCGTCACCCTGGTTCCCCTCATGCTGGTGTTCGGCGAGGTGATTCCCAAGGCGGTGGCGGGAGAGTGGGCGACCGCCCTCATCCTCCGCCTCTATCGCGTCCTCGCCGTCGCCGCCGTGATCCTCTCGCCCCTGACCTGGGGAGCCCGCGCGGTGGTGGCCGGCGTGCTGAGCGTGCTCGGCTTGCGCACGAGCGACACGCGGCAGTTCGTCTCGCGCGAGGAGCTGAAGCTCCTCCTCCAGCTCGAGCCGGAGGAGGCCGACGTCACCTCCTCCGAGGCGGAGATGATCGACAAGATCTTCGAGCTCGGCGACACCGCGGTGCGCGAGGTCATGGTCCCCCTGGTGGACGTGGCGGCCCTGCCGGAGACGGCGCGGCCCGAGGAGGCGGTGCGCCTCATCCAGGAGCGCGGCTTCTCCCGCATTCCCGTCTTCGCCGATCGCGTGCTCAACATCGTGGGGGTGGTCACCGCCATGGACCTCCTCCGCCACGGAGCGCACGCCCCCGATCTCAAATCCCTGATGCGGCCGGCGACCTACGTGCCCGAGAGCAAGCGCATCGACGATCTCCTGCGCGAGCTGCAGAAGGGCCGGGTGCAGCTCGCGGTGGTCATCGACGAGTACGGAGGCGCGGTGGGCATCGTGACGGTGGAGGACATCGTGGAGCAGGTGGTGGGGGAGATCCAGGACGAGCACGACCGCACGGGGGCGACGGTGGAGCGGCTGCCCGACGGCAGCTACCGGGTGGCGGGGCGCGAGCGCATCCAGGACCTCAACGACGCCCTCGACTGGAGCCTGCCCGCGGGCGACTACGAGACGGTGGCGGGGCTCGTGCTCGCCACCGTGCACCGCATCCCTCTCGTGGGGGAATACTTCCGGGTGGGCCGCTACACCTTCACCGTGCTCGAGGCTGACCCGCGGCGTATCCTCACCGTACGCATCACGCCGCCGCCCGCGGCGACCTCGCGCGACGGCGGATCCGGGGGAGCGGGCGCGAGGTAGCTCGAAGGCGCCGCCTCGGGAGCGAGCGCGAGATCCGACAACCAAAACACAGAAAGGACAGGCCATGGCAGGCACGATGGTGAAGTTCCCGAGCAACGGCCACACCACGGACGGCTACTTGGCGACCCCGGCCGGGGGCAAGGGGCCCGGCGTCCTCGTGATCCAGGAATGGTGGGGCCTGGTCCCCCACATCAAGTCGGTGTGCGACCGCTTCGCCGCCGCCGGCTTCTCCGCCCTCGCCCCCGACATGTACCACGGCAAGACGGCCGGTGAACCGGACGGCGCGGGCAAGCTCTTCATGGCGCTGAACATCGAGCAGGCCGAGAAAGACCTGCGCGGCGCCGCCACCCATCTCAAGGGTCACTCCTCCACGGCCAAGCTCGGTGCCGTAGGCTTCTGCATGGGCGGCCAGCTCGCCCTCTTCGCGGGCTGCACCAATCCCGACATCGGAGCGGTGGTGGACTTCTACGGTATCCATCCCAACGTGAAGCCGGACTACTCGAAGCTGTCCGGCCCCGTGCTGGGACTCTTCGGGGAGAAGGACGCCTTCGTGAACCCCGACGTGGCGCGGGGAGTGGAAGCGGCCATCAAGAAGGCGGGGAAGTCGGCGGAGATCCACATCTATCCCGGCCGCGATCATGCCTTCTTCAACGACGAGAACCAGGCCGCCTACCACAAAGGGGACGCCGAGGACGCCTGGAAGCGGACCACGGAGTTCTTCCGCAAGCACCTCCAGTAGAACCCGTCGCGGAGAACAAAACGGGGGGCCGCATGGCCCCCCGTCGTCGTCTTCCGGATCGGCTCGAGGCTAGCCGGCGGCGGCCGCCGCCTTCTTCCGCCGGCCCCTGCCCGCGCTCGCCCCCGCTTCCCCCTCGCCCTTGTCCTTCTTGCGCGAGCCGCGGGGCGCCTTCTCCGCCTTGGCGTCGCCCTTGCCCTTCTCCTTGGTTCCCTCGGGCCGGTCGACCAGCTCGAGCACGACCATGGGCGCCCGATCGCCGGGGCGCGTGCCCGCCCGCATGATACGCGTGTAGCCGCCGTGGCGCTCGCCGAAGCGGGCCGCGATGGTGTCGAAGAGCTTCTTCACCACTTCGGTGTCGGGAACCATGCTCAGCACCTGCCGTCGGGCGTGCAGGTTGTCGCGCTTGGCCAGCGTCACCATGTGGTCGGCGAGCCCGCGCACCGCCTTGGCCTTGGCCTCCGTGGTCATGATGCGCTCGTGACGGAAGAGGGCCACGAGGAGGTTGCGGAAGAGCGCCCAGCGGTGCGAGGTGACCCGCCCGAGCTTGAAGCCCGCCCTGCCGTGCCTCATGTGGTGCCTCCACGCCCGAGGGTGCCGAGCAGGTTGGGATCGATCCGCATCCCCAGCGAGAGGCCGAGGGCGGCCAGCGCCGTCTTGATCTCGTCGATGGACTTGTCGCCGAGGTTCTTCACCTGCTCGAGATCGGCGTCCGTCTTCTGCACGAGATCCGCCACCACGAGGAGCTCGGCGTTCTTGAGCGCGTTGATGGCGCGGGCGGGCAGGGGCAGATCGTCGAGGGACTTGGAGAGGCTGTCCTGCATCGAGCCCTCCCCCGTTCCCTCCACTTCCTCTTCCTCCTCCTCGCCGCCCTCGGGGGCAAGGAGCGCGAACTGGTCCCGCATGTGGGCGGCCGCCTTGGTCAGCGCCTCGTCCGGCGACACCGCGCCGTTCGTCCACACCTCGACCACGAGCCGGTCGTAGTCGGTGATCTTGCCCAGGCGCGCGTTCTCCACGTTGTAGGAGACGCGCTGGATGGGCGAGAAGGCTGCGTCGAGGGCCATCGCCCCCGCCGGCACGCTGCCCGCGGGATGCCGGTCGGCCGAGATGTAGCCCCGTCCTACCCCGATACCGAGCTCGATGGTGAGGGAGGCGCCCGCCTCGAGGGTCGCGATGTGGAGCTCGGGATTGAGCACCTCCACCCCGGTGGCCTCGGACACGTCGGCCCCGGTGACGGCCTTGGGCCCCGTGGCTTCCAGGCGCGTCACCATGGACTCGCCGGACGGCACGTTGACGGCGAGCTTCTTGAGGTTCAGCAGGACGTCCTGCGTGCTCTCCGCGACGCCGGGCAGCGGCGCCTCTGCATCGGCCACTCCCGTGATGCGCGCCCAGGTGACGGCCGCGCCGGGGATGATGGAGAGCAGCGTGCGGCGCAGCGAGTTGCCCACGGTGAGGGCGTAGCCCTTCTCGAACGGCTCGGCGAGGAGCCGGCCGTAGCGGTCGGTGAGGATCTGCCACTCGATCGTCTTCGGCTTCTGAAATGGAATCCGTGCCATGTCTTCCCTTCTCTTGGCCCTGCGGGCGCGCCGCCCTACTTGGAGAACAGCTCGACGATCATCTGCTCCTGCACCGGGATCTGGATGTCCTCCCGGATGGGCAGCCCGCGCACGGTGCCTTTCTTCTCGTTGACGTCCACCTCGAGCCAGGCGGGCACCTGGCCCCGGCCCGCGCCGAGGTTGTCGGCGACCCGCTCCTGCATCTTGGAGGAGGGGCGGATCTGCACCACCTCCCCCACCCGCACGATGTAGGAGGGGATGGAGACCTTGCGGCCGTTGACCTGGATGTGCCCGTGCCCGACCATCTGCCGCGCCTCGCGGCGCGAGGCGGCCATGCCCAGGCGGAACACCACGTTGTCCAGCCGGCGCTCGAGCAGCTTGAGCAGATTCTCGCCCGTGCCCCCGCGCTCCCGCTCGGCCATGGCGAAGTAGCGGCGGAACTGGCTCTCGAGCACCCCGTAGATGCGCTTGGCCTTCTGCTTCTCGCGCAGCTGGATGCCGTAGTTCGTGAGCTTGGTCCGGGACAGCCCGTGCTGGCCCGGAGGATAGTTCCGCCGCTCGATGGCGCACTTGTCGCCGAAGCAGCGCGAGCCCTTGAGGAACAGCTTGATGCCTTCACGCCGGCATTGCCGGCAGGCCGCTGCACGATATCGCGCCAACGCTCTCTCCTCCCCTACACCCGACGCCGCTTGGGCGGACGGCACCCGTTGTGCGGAATCGGCGTCACGTCACGAATCGCGGAGATCTCGAGGCCCACCGCCTGGAGCGACCGGATGGCCGCCTCCCGGCCCGCCCCGGGTCCCCGCACGAACACCTCGACCTGCTTCAGCCCCAGGTCCATGGCCTTGCGGGCGGCGTTCTCCGCCGCGGTCTGAGCCGCGAAGGGCGTGCTCTTGCGCGAGCCCTTGAAGCCCACGCTGCCCGCGCTCGCCCACGACACGACGTTGCCCATCTTGTCGGTGAGGGTGACGATGGTGTTGTTGAACGTCGCCTGCACGTGCGCGATGCCCACGCGGACTTCCTTGCGCTCGCGCTTGCGGCCGCCCTTCTTGGGGGCGGCGGGTGCCTTGGACTCGTCCTTCTCGGCTGCTTCGTCGGCCATGCCGTGGGCTCCTTACTTCTTGGGAGGCGCGGGAGCCGCCGCCGCGGGGGCGGCCGCCACCGGCTTCTTCTTGACCATGACGCCCTTGCTCTTGCCCTTGCGGGTGCGGGCGTTGGTGTGGGTGCGCTGCCCGCGCACGGGCAGGCCCTTGCGGTGGCGGATGCCGCGGTAGCTGCCGATGTCCATGAGGCGCTTCACGCTCATGGACACCTCGCGCCGCAGATCGCCCTCCACCTTGTACTCGCGCTCGATGATGTCGCGGACGCGCGCGGTCTCCTCGTCCGTCCACGCCTTCACGCGCTTGCCCGGATCCACCCGGGCATCCGCGAAGATCTTCCTGGAGGACGGGATGCCGATCCCGTAGATGTACTGGATCGCCACTTCCCCGCGCTTGTCTCGCGGCAGGTCCACTCCGGCGATGCGTGCCATGGCGGCTCCTTTCCCTCCTAGCCCTGACGCTGCTTGTGGCGGGGGTTCTTGCAGATGATGTGCACGCGCCCCGCCCGTCGCACCACCTTGCAGTGCTCACACCGCACCTTTACCGACGGTCTCACCTTCATGAGGCTGTCCTTTCTCTGCTCGCTACTTGAAGCGGTACGTGATGCGTCCCCGCGTCAGGTCGTAGGGCGAGAGCTCCACCTTGACCTTGTCGCCGGGAAGGATCCGGATGAAGTTCATGCGCATCTTGCCCGAGACGTGGGCCAGCACCTTGTGGCCGTTGTCGAGCTCCACCCGGAACATGGCGTTGGGGAGCGGCTCCATCACCGTGCCCTCGACCTCGATCGCGTCTTCTTTGGCCATCGCGTCAGGCCGCCCGCGTGAGCACGTCCGGCCCGTCGTCGGTGATGGCGATGGTGTCCTCGAAGTGGGCGGCGAAGCTTCCGTCCGCCGTCACCGCCGTCCAGCCGTCCTCCAGCACCTGTACCTCCCACGAGCCCATGGTGACCATGGGCTCGATGGCCAGCACCATGCCCGCCTTGAGGGCGGGGCCGCGTCCGGCGTCGCCGAAGTTCGGCACCTGGGGCTCCTCGTGCAGCGCCCGGCCGATGCCGTGGCCCACGAAGGAGCGCACCACCCCGAAGCCGTGGCTCTCGCAGTGCATCTGCACGGCGTGCGAGATGTCGCCGATCCGGTTGCCCACCCGGCACTGCACGATGGCCTTGTCGAGGCTCTCCCGCGTGACGTCGATGAGCTCTTGCACCCGGGGAGGGATGGAGCCCACGGGGAGCGTCACCGCGCAGTCGCCGTAGTAGCCCTCGACCACGCAGCCGAGGTCGAGCCCGATGATGTCCCCCTCCTTGAGCTTGCGCTTGGGCGAGGGAATGCCGTGCACCACCTCCTCGTTGATGGAGGTGCACACGGTGGCCGGATAGCCACGATACCCCTTGAAGGCCGAGGTGGCGCCCTTGGACACGATGAACGCCTCGACCTCGGCGTCGATGTCCTTGGTCGAGATGCCCGGCCGCACCAGCCGCACGAGGAGCGCCTTCACCCCCGCGAGGATCTTCCCCGCCGCGCGCATGTGCTCGAGCTCGCGAGGCGACTTGAGCAGGATCATCAGGTTACCGCCTGGCGGGTCGCCGCGCGGATGGCCTCGGCCACCTGCGCCACCGAGCCTTCCCCCGCGATGGTGGCGAGGAGCTTGCGGCTCCGATAGTAGTCGAGGAGCGGCGAGGTCTGCTTCTCGTACACGTCGAGGCGCGTCCCTACCGTGGCCTCGCTGTCGTCGGTGCGCTGGTAGAGCTCGCCGCCGCACACGTCGCACTTCCCCGCCACCTTGGGCGGAGCGGACACGAGGTGGAAGGTCCGCCCGCAGACGCGGCAGACCCGGCGTCCCGTGAGCCGGCGGAAGAGCTCGGCGCGCGAGACGTCGAAGAAGATCACGCGGTCGAGGGTGAGCCCCGTGCGCGCGAAGAGCGCGTCCAGGGCCTCCGCCTGGGCTAGCGTGCGCGGGAAGCCGTCGAGGACCACGCCCGCCTTGGCGTCGGGCTGGGCCAAGCGCTCTCCCACGAGGCCGATGACCACGTCGTCGGGCACGAGACCGCCCGAGTCCATGTGACGCTTGGCCTCGAGGCCGAGCGGCGTCTTGGCCGCCACCGCCTCGCGCAGCATGTCGCCGGTGGCCACGTGGGGCACGCCCCACTCCTTGGCGAGGGCCTGGGCCTGGGTGCCCTTGCCCGCGCCCGGGGGGCCGAGAAAGATGACCCGGAGGCTCACGCCTGCGCCCGCGCCTTCTTGCGGAGGAAGCCTTCGTAGTTCCGCATCAGCAGATGGGACTCCATCTGGCGGACGGTGTCGAGGGCGACGCCCACCACGATCAGGAGGCTCGTGCCGCCGAAGTAGAACGGCACGTTGAACCACCGGATGAGGAAGTCCGGCAGCACGGAGATGAGGGCGAGGAAGATGGCCCCGGGCAGCGTGATGCGGGTGAGGACGCGGTCGATGTACTCCGCGGTCTTCTTGCCCGGCCGCACCCCGGGGATGAAGCCTCCGTACTTCTTCATGTTGTCGGCGAGATCGATGGGATTGAAGACGATGGCCGTGTAGAAGTACGTGAAGAAGATGATGAGCGCGCAGTACAGCGCAGTGTAGGTCAGGTGCCCCGGCGACAGCGCCTCCGAGATGGCCTGCATCCACGGGTGCTGGATGAAGCGGGTCAGGGTCGCGGGGAAGAGGATGAGGGAAGAGGCGAAGATGACCGGGATGACCCCCGCCGTGTTGATGCGGAGGGGAATGTGGGTGGTCTGCCCCATGGCCATGCGCCGCCCCACCATACGCTTGGCGTACTGCACGGGGATCTTGCGCTGCCCCTCCTGCATCAGGATGACGGCGGCGGTGACGAGCACCATCATGACGATCAGGCCCAGGAACACGAAGAGCTTGAGCTCGCCGGTGACGATCAGGTGATACGACGACACCACCGCCGAGGGCAGGCGGACCACGATGCCCGCGAAGATGATGAGAGAGATGCCGTTGCCGATGCCGCGCTCGGAGATTTGCTCGCCCAGCCACATGATCAGGGCGGTGCCCGTGGTCAGGGTGAGCATGGTCATGAGGCGGAAGCCCCAGCCGGGCACGGGCACGAGGGAGAGGCCGCCCTGCGGCTGCATGCTCTCGAGCCCCACCGCGATGCCGAAGGACTGGATGAGGGAGAGCACGATGGTGCCGTAGCGCGTGTACTGGGTGATCTTCTTCTTGCCCGCCTCGCCCTCCTTGGCCAGCCGCTCCAGGGCCGGAATGACCACGGTGAGGAGCTGCAGGATGATGGAGGCCGAGATGTAGGGCATGATGCCGAGGGCGAACACGGTCAGCCGGCGCAGGTTGCCGCCCGAGAAGAGGTCGACCATGCCGAGGAGGCCACTCTGCATCTGGTTGAAGAGGGCGGCCAGGGCGGTGGCATCGATGCCCGGGGTGGGCACGTGCGCGCCGAGCCGGTAGGCGGCCAGGAGCCCCAGCGTCACCAGGACCCGGCGCTTCAGCTCCGGGATCTTGGCGATGTTCTGGAAGCTCTGAAGCCCTTCCATCATGCTTTGGGTCCCTCCGCGGCGGCGATCAGCTCGACGCTGCCGCCCGCCGCCTCCAGCTTCTGACGCGCCGACTCGCTCACCCGATGCGCCTTCACGGTGAGGGCGTGCGCCACCGCGCCGTCACCCAGCACCTTCACGGCCTCGCGGTCCGCGCGCTTGATGAGACCGGCATCGACCAACTTGTCCGGGTCGACCACGCTTCCCGCTGCGAAGCGATCGGAGAGGTCCTTGACGTTGACCACGGCGTACTCGGTCTTGCCCCCGTAGGGGAGGAAGCCGCGCTTGGGCAGGCGCCGGTAGAGCGGCATCTGGCCGCCCTCGAAGCCGGGCCGGGCCCCCCCGCCGGAGCGCGCCTTCAGCCCCTTGTGACCCCGACCGGAGGTCTTGCCGGTGCCGGAAGCGCGTCCGCGGCCGACGCGCTTGCGCTTCTTGACCGAACCCTTGGCCGGGCGCAGATCTTCGAGTCTCATTGTGATTCGACCTCGAGGCAGAATGGCACCGCCTGGATCATCCCCCGGATGGTCGGGGTGTCGTCGTGCTCCACCGTCTGGTGGACACGGCGGAGCCCCAGCGCCTTCACCGTCGCCTCCTGGGTGGGCGAGAGCCCGATCAGGCTCTTCACCAGCGTCACCTTAAGCTTCTTTGCCACCGCTCGCCTCCTGGCCGTCACCGTCCACCGACCGCCGCCGCGCGCTGTGCGTATCCAGGAGCCGCTTGAGGCGGCGGAATGCGTCGATGGTCGCCTTGAGCACGTTGTGCGGATTGTTGGTGCCGAGTGTCTTGGTCAGGATGTCCTGGACGCCCGCCGCCTCGAGCACGGGACGCACCGCGCCGCCCGCGATGACGCCGGTGCCGTGCGAGGCGGGGCGCAGGAACACCCGCGCCGCCCCGTAGTGGCCGGTGATCTGGAACGGTATGGTCGTGTCCTTCAACGGCACGAGGATCAGATCCTTCTTGGCGTGCTCGACCGACTTCCGGATGGCTTCCGGCACCTCGCGGGCCTTGCCCAGCCCCACGCCGACGTGCCCCCGCCCGTCTCCCACCACGACCAGGGCCGTGAAGGAGAACCGCCGGCCGCCCTTGACCACCTTGGCCACGCGGTTGATGGCGACCACCCGATCCGTCAGGTCCAGCGCGCTCGCGTCGATCTTCGCCTCAGCCACTCAGTCTCTCCCGTTGTCTCTGCCGTGTCTGTCTTGACCGTCGAATCTCGTTAGAAAGCCAGCCCGGCGGCACGCGCCGCCTCGGCCAATGCCTTGATCCGCCCGTGGTACTGGTAGCCGCCGCGGTCGAAGACGACCTGGCCGATCCCGTTGGCCTTGGCCTTCTGTGCCACCAACTCGCCTACGATCTTGGCCGCGGCCACGTTGCCTCCGGACTTGGCGCGGCTCCGGAAGTCGGGGGATCGACTGTCCACCGCCACCAGCGTACGCCCCGCGGCGTCGTCCACCACCTGCGCGTAGATGTGATTGAGGCTGCGGAAGATGGCCAGGCGCGGCCGCTCCGCCGTGCCCTGCACCTTCGTGCGCACCCGCAGGTGCCGGATGTTGCGCCCCACCACCTTGAGAGAGGTCCTCATCACTTGGCTCCTGCCTTCTTGCCGACCTTGCGACGGATGTGCTCATCCGCGTACTTGATGCCCTTGCCCTTGTAGGGATCGGGCTTGCGGAGGGCGCGCAGCTTGGCCGCGGTCTGGCCGAGGAGCGCCTTGTCCGAGCCCTTCAGCGTGATGGACACCTGCCGGTCGATCTCCGCCTGCACGCCGTCGGGCAGGGGAAAGATCACGGGATGCGAGTAGCCGAGGGCGAGCTGGATGTTCTTGCCCTGCACCTGCGCGCGGTAGCCGATGCCCACGATCTCGAGCTTGCGCTCGAAGCCTTCCTTGACGCCGTGGACCATGTTGGCGATGAGGGAGCGCATGAGGCCGTGGAGCGCGCGCACGGACCGGTGGTCGGAGCTGCGCGTGACGGTGACCACGTTGTCCGCGAGGCTCACGGCGAGGCTGCCCGGCACGGCCTGGCTCAGCTTGCCCTTGGGTCCCTCCGCGCGGACGGTCTGGCCCTCCACCGCGACCTTGACCCCCTGCGGGACGGGAATGGGCTTCTTACCGATTCGTGACATGGCCGAGGCTCCTCCGCCTACCACACATAGGCGAGCACTTCGCCGCCCAGCTGCTGCTTGCGCACCGCCCGGTCCGTCATGACGCCCTGGGACGTGGAGAGGATGGCCACGCCCATCCCGCCCAGGATGCTCGGGATCTTGTCCTTGCCCACGTACACGCGTCGTCCCGGCTTGGAGACGCGCACCAGACCCGAGATGATTCTCTCGTTGCCCGGTCCGTACTTGAGGTAGACGCGCAGCGTCCCCTGCTTCTTGTCCTCGATGAGACGGAAGTTCTTGATGAAGCCCTCTTCCTTGAGGATCTCCGTGATGCGCACCTTGAGCTTGGACGACGGGATGTCCACCTTCTCGTGCTCGGCGCGGCTCGCGTTGCGGATGCGCGTCAGGAGATCGGCGATCGGATCGCTCATCGACATGTCCGGCTCCTCACCAGCTGGCCTTGATCACGCCCGGCACCTCGCCCTTGAGGGCGAGCTCCCGGAAGCAGAGCCGGCAGAGCTGGAACTTTCTGATGAAGCCGCGCGGACGCCCGCACAGCTTGCAGCGGTTGTGCACGCGCGTCTTGAACTTGGAGGCCTTGTGCAGGCGCTCCGTCTTCATGATGAGCGAGGTCTTGGCCATGGCTTAGGACTCCCTGAAGGGAACGCCGAGGTGGCCGAGGAGCGACTTGGCCTCCTCGTCGGTCCGGGCCGAGGTGACCATGATCACGTCCATGCCCCGTACCTTGTCCACCTTGTCGTACACGATCTCGGGGAAGATGACCTGCTCCTTGAGCCCGAGGGCGTAGTTGCCGCGGCCGTCGAAGGCCTTGGGCGCCACGCCCTTGAAGTCGCGCACGCGGGGGAGGGCGACGTTGACGAGGCGATCGAGAAACTCGTACATCCGCGCCCCGCGCAGGGTCACCTTGCAGCCGATGGGCACGTTCTCGCGCAGCTTGAAGTTGGCGATGGACTTCTTGGCCCGCGTCACCACGGGCTTCTGCCCGGTGATGGCGAGAAGATCCGCCACCGCGAAGTCGAGAACCTTGGGGTTCTCCTTGCCCTCGCCCACCCCCATGTTGAGCACGATCTTCTCGAGGCGCGGCACCTGGAAGGGATTGGTGTAGCCCCGCTCCTTCATCATGGTGGGGATCACCGCCGTCCGGAACCGGTCGCGTAGCCGTGGGGGCACGTCGCCGGTGACCCGGGCCCGCACGGCGGGCACCGCGGGCGCGGCGGCGGCGCCCTTGGCGGGTCGACCCGCGGGCCGGCCTCCCGGCGCGCCCTTGCCGCCGCCCTGGGGTGCCTTGCCGCCCTGCGGAGCCTTCGGCTTCTGCTTCTCGTCCGGGTCTGCCATGGTCCCTATACCTTGTCGATGAATTCGCCCGACCGGCGGGCGACCCGGGCCTTCTTGCCGTCGGCGAGTGCGCGCACGCCGACCCGGGTGGGCTTGTCCGTCTGCGGATCCACCAGCATCACGTTGGACAGGTGGATCGGCCCCTCACGCTCGATGATGCCGCCCTGCCGGAGCTTCTGGGTCGGGCGCTGATGCTTCTTGATCATGTTGATGTGCTCGACGAGCACGCGGCCCTTGTCCTTGAGCACGCGCAGGACTTTGCCGCGCTTGCCGCGCTCCTTGCCCGCCACCACCATCACCGTGTCGCCCTTCCGAACGTGCGCGTGTGCCATGCTCGTCCTCAGATCACTTCCGGAGCGAGAGAGATGATCTTGGTGAACTGCCGGTCCCGCAGCTCGCGCGCCACCGGCCCGAAGATGCGGGTGCCCACGGGATTGTCGTCGGTCTTGACGAGCACCACCGCGTTGCGGTCGAAGCGGATGTAGGAGCCGTCCTTTCGCCCCACTTCCTTGACCGTGCGCACCACGACCGCGCGCGCCACCTCGCCCTTCTTCACCGTTCCGTCGGGCACCGCTTCCTTCACGGCCACGATGACGATGTCGCCGAGGGAAGCGTAGCGCTTGTTGGAGCCGCCGAGGACGCGGATGCACTGCGCTTTCTTGGCGCCCGAGTTGTCCGCCACGTCGAGCATGGTGCGGGGCTGGATCATGGCCTCGTCCGTCTCACGCGCTCGCGGTCTGGGCGATGATCTGCCGGATGCGCCACCGCTTGTCCTTGGAAAGCGGCCGCGTTTCCTCGATGAGCACGCGGTCGCCCACCTTGCTCGCATTGGTCTCGTCGTGGGCCTTGAGCCGCTTCGACCGCGTGATGACCCGCTCGTAGCGAGGGTGGCGATAGACGCGCTCGATGACCACCACGCGGGTCTTGGTCATCTTGTCGCTCACCACCACGCCTTCCTTCGTCTTGATCTCAGCCACGTCACCGATCTCCTATGAGCCCGCGCGCCGCTCGCGCAGGATGGTCTTGGCCCGCGCGAGGTCTCGCTTGGCGTGCTGCACCCGCGACGGACTCTTGGCCACGCCCATGGAGAGCTGGAAGCGCAGGTTGAACAGCTCCTCCGTGAGCTCGCGCACCTTCTGCTCCAGCTCCTCGCCGTTCATCTCCCGCCACGCCGATGCTTTCATGATCAATTTGTTCTGGGGGGGAGCGACCGCCGCTCCTCCCCCAGTCCCCCCCACCGGCCTCCGGCGCTCGAAGAGTGTCCGACCATGTCCATGGCTCCTACAAGGCTCGGGTACGGGTCACGAACTTGGTCTTGATGCCGATCTTCTGCGCGGCGAGCCGGAAGCCCTCGCGCGCCGTGGCCTCGTCCACACCCTCCATCTCGTACATGATCCGGCCCGGCTTCACCACGGCGACCCAGAATTCGGGGTTGCCCTTGCCCTTGCCCATGCGCGTTTCCGCCGGCTTCTTGGTCACGGGCTTGTCCGGGAAGATGCGGATGAAGATCTTCCCGCCGCGCTTGACGCTGCGGGCAAGCGAGACGCGGGCCGCCTCGATCTGGCGGTTGGTCACCCAGCCCGGCTCGAGGGCCTTGAGGCCGAAGTCTCCGAAGGAGAGCGTGGAGCCGCGCTGGGCCTTGCCCTTCATGCGGCCGCGCTGGGCCTTGCGGTACTTGACCCGCTTGGGCATCAGCATGGTGTCTTAGGCCTCCGCCCCCGCGCGCTGGGCGGGCAACACCTCGCCCTTGAAGATCCACACCTTCACCCCGATGGCCCCGTACGTCGTGTGCGCCTCGGCAAGCCCGTAGTCGATGTCGGCCCGGATGGTGTGGAGCGGCACCCGCCCGTCGCGGTACCACTCGCGCCGCGCGATCTCCGCGCCCCCCAACCGCCCCGAGCACGCGATCCGGATGCCGTCCGCGCCCAGACGGAGGGCCGAGGTGACCGCCTTCTTCATGGCCCGCCGGAAGGCCACCCGCTTCTGGAGCTGCAGGGCCACGTTCTCGGCAACCAGCTGCGCGTCGAGCTCGGGATGGACCACCTCCTCGATGTTGAGGTAGACCTCCTTGGCCGTGCGCGTTTGGATCTCGTTCTTGAGCTTCTCCACCTCGGCGCCCTTGCGGCCGATGATGATGCCGGGCCGCGCGGTGAAGATGGAGATGCGGGCGCGGTTGGCCGAGCGCTCGATGTCGATGCGCGAGATCCCCGCGTGGTACAGCGAGGACTTGATGAAGCGCCGGATCTTCACGTCCTCGTGGAGGAGGCCCGCATAGCCCTTGGTGGCGAACCACCGCGAGCTCCACGTGCGCGTGGCGCCCAGCCGGAACCCGATCGGATGTGTCTTCTGCCCCATTGGCTACCTCTGGGCGACCCGCGGCGGGCGCGCCGTCTCGTCGGAAAGCTCGATCGTGAGATGGCTGGTGCGGTGCTTGACGAAGAAGGCCCGGCCCATGGCCCGCGGCGACACGCGCTTCATGGACGGCCCGCCGTCGGCGGTGGCCTTGACGACGCGGAGGTCGTCGAGATCGCGGACCTGGTGATTGTGCTCGGCGTTGGCGATGGCGGAGCGCAGCACCTTCTCGATCAGGCGCGCGGCGGCCTTCGGGGTGTAGGCGAGGGTGGCCAGGGCCTCTCCCGCGGACTTGCCCCGGATGTGCTCGAGGACGAGCCGAGCCTTGGAGGCAGGCACGCGGACGTAGCGGGCGGTGGCGCGCGTCTTCATGGCGTCCTCAGGACTTCCCAGTAGGCGAGGCGGAGGCCTTCTCGGCCTGGCCGTGCGCCTTGAAGGTGCGCGTGAGGGCGAACTCGCCGAGACGGTGGCCGACCATGTTCTCCGTCACGTACACGGGGATGAACTTCCGCCCGTTGTGCACGGCCAGGGTGTGGCCCACGAACTCCGGCACGATGGTGGAGCGGCGCGACCAGGTCTTGAGCACCTTCTTCTGGCGCTGGCGGTTGAGCTCCTCCACCCGCTTCTCCAGCCGCTCGTCGACGTACGGCCCCTTCTTGGTCGATCGTCCCATGGTCGCTCGCTCCTACTTCGTCCGGCGCGTCACGATGTAGCGGTCGGAGGGGCGCGCGCCGCGCCGGGTCTTGTACCCCTTGGTCGGCTTGCCCCATGGAGTCATCGGATGGTTGCCCTTGCCCTTGCCTTCGCCGCCGCCCATCGGATGGTCGACGGGATTCATCACGGTGCCGCGCACGGTGGGCCGGAAGCCCCGCCAGCGTACGCGCCCCGCTTTGCCCACGGAGATGTTCTCGTGATCGAGGTTGCCGACCTGCCCCACCGTGGCCATGCACTCGAGCTTGACCTGCCGGACTTCACCGGAGGGCAGCTTGAGGTTGGCGTGATCGCCTTCCTTGGCGAGGAGCTGGGCGAGGGTGCCCGCGCTCCGGCAGAGCTGGCCGCCCTTGCCGGGCTGCAGCTCCACGTTGTGCACGAAGGTGCCGAGGGGAATATTGCGGATGGGCAGGGCGTTGCCGGGCAGGATGTCCGCCTGGGGCCCCGACATCACCATGTCCCCCGGCTTGAGCCCGAGGGGCGCGATGATGTAGCGCTTCTCGCCGTCCTTGTAGTACAAGAGCGCGATGCGCGCGGAGCGGCCGGGATCGTACTCGATGCCCTTCACGCGGGCGGGAATGCCGATCTTGTCTCGCTTGAAGTCGACCTCGCGCAGCATCCGCTTGTGCCCGCCGCCCCGGTGGCGCACGGTGATGCGCCCGTAAGCGTTGCGTCCGTTCGTGCGCTTCTTGGGCGAGAGCAGGCTCTTCTCCGGCGTCTTCTTCGTGATCTCCTCGTTGGTGAGGAGGGTCATGTAGCGCCGGGCGGGCGAGGTGGGCTTGAGCGTACGGATTCCCATGGCCTAGGCTCCCTCGACCAGCTCGATCTTGTGGCCGGCCTGCAGCGTCACCACCGCCTTCTTCCAGCCAGGACGGCGGCCTTCGAACTTGCCCATGCGCTTCCACTTCCCCTCGCGGGAGGCGGTGCGCACGGTGGCGACCTTGACGTTGAAGACTTTCTCCACCGCCTGGCGGATCTCGACCTTGTTGGCGTCGGTGGCGACCTGGAAGGTGATGGCGTTCAGCTCGTCTTTCTGCTGCATGCTCTTCTCGGTCATCAGCGGCTTGAGGAGGACGCTACGCGGGTCACGGCTCATGCCAGGGCCTCCTGCAGGGAAAGGAGCGCGGCACGCTCGAAGAGGACGCGGCCGTGGCGCAGCACCTGGTACACGGAGGCATGCGCGGGCGTCTCCACGGCCAGCCATGGCACGTTGCGGGCGGCGCGGGTGAGCCCCTGCGTCCGCTCGGAGACCACGATGAGCGTGGGCGCCGCGGGCAGGCCGAGCTCCTTGAGCCGGCTCGTGAGCGTCTTGGTCTTGGCCTCGCTCACCCCCAAGCGGTCCACCACCACGACCTCTCCCGAGGCGATCTTGGCGGTGAGGGCGTCACGGAGGGCGGAGCGACGCATCTCCGTGGGCATCTTCTTGTCGTACTTCCGGGGCGTGGGGCCGAAGGGCTTGCCGCCACCCTTCCACTGCGTGGCGCGGATCGAGCCTTGGCGCGCGCGGCCGGTGCCCTTCTGCTTCCAGGGCTTCCTGCCGCCGCCCGAGACCTCGCTCCGGCCCTTGGTGTCGTGGGTGCCGGCGCGCCGCGCGGCCAGCTCCTTCACCACGCTCTGGTGCAGGAGCGGCACCCGCACTGAGCCCCCGAACACGTCGGCGGACAGCTCGAGCTGCTCCTGCGCCTTGCCCTTTGCGTCGAGCACGGGAACCGTGGGCATTGCTACTTGGCCTCTTTGGCTTTCTGCTGCTGGGCCTTGGTCTGCTTCACGCTCTTGCGGACCATCACGATGGACCCGGTGTGGCCGGGGATGGCTCCCCGCAGCAGGATCAGGTTCTGCTCGGCGATGACCCGGACCACGGGTAGATTGAGCACGGTGCGACGATCGCCGCCCATCCGCCCCGGCAGCTTGTGGCCGGGCCAGACGCGCGAGGGATCGGAGGAAGCCCCGATGGAGCCGGGCGCCCGATGAAACATGGAGCCGTGGGTCGCCTCGCCGCCCAGCCAGCCGTGGCGCTTCACGCCGCCCTGGAAGCCCTTGCCCTTGGTCACGCCGACCACGTCCACGAACTCGCCGGGGGTGAAGAGCTCCACGGTGAGGGTCTGGCCGGACTGATAGGCGGCCACCGCCTCCGTCTTCTGGAGCCGCACCTCGCGCAGCACCTTCATGGGCTTGTCCACGCCCGCCTTCTTGTAGTGGCCGGCCATGGCCTTGGTCACGTTCTTCTTCGCGGGCTCGAAGCCGATCTGGAGCGCGTCGTAGCCGTGGCTCGCCTTCGTGCGCACGCCTACTACCGTGCACGGGCCGGCCTCCACCACGGTGACGGGGATCAGGCTGCCGTCCTCGCCGAAGACCTGGGTCATGCCCCGCTTGCGGCCGATCAGTCCTTCCTTCATCGCCATGGTGGGTCTATGACCTCGTGAGCGTGGCGAGGACGGTCCAGATGCAAGGCGGTCCGCCGAGGACGACCGAGGCGTACGCGTTTGTACGCCGCAGGAAGGACCCGGCGGACCAACGGCGCAGATGGGCTGTCATCGGCGCGCTCACAGCTTGATCTCGACGTCGACGCCGGACGGGAGGTCCAGCTTCATGAGGGCGTCGACCGTCTGGGGAGTGGGATCGAGGATATCGAGGAGTCGTTTGTGGGTCCGCATCTCGAACTGCTCGCGCGAGGTCTTGTCCACGTGCGGGGAGCGCAGCACCGTCCAGCGGTTGATCATGGTGGGCAGGAGCACGGGACCGGTGACGCGGGCGCCCGTGCGGCGCACCGTCTCCACGATCTCCTTCATGGACCGGTCGAGGAGATTGTGGTCGTACGCCTTGAGCCGGATGCGGATCTTCTGGTCGGCGCTGACAGTGACCATTTCCTACTCCGCGATCTCCGCCACCACCCCCGCCCCCACCGTCCGCCCCCCCTCCCGAATCGCGAACCGCAGCTCCTTCTCCATCGCCACCGGCTGGATCAACTCGATCGTCATCGTCACGT
>Ga0075425_100002206_pt1 | contig 19415 bp, 17 predicted proteins | sample SoiMethybrSBSTD4_FD_75300 | JGI IMG/M metagenome (GOLD analysis project Ga0075425, IMG submission 75300) | Bulk soil microbial communities from a Populus tree surrounding site in Tennessee, USA - Soil MetaG P. TD hybrid SBSTD4 | ecosystem: Environmental > Terrestrial > Soil > Tree plantation... | reverse complement strand
CCTATATTCGCGTTCACAATCTTTTCACCACCGGCGAGGGCTCATCCTCTTTGAAGTGGGGATCAACAAACGTGTACACCGAGGACGCATCCGTCCGTCCGATCTACGACTGGAAAATTGTCGACCGAATTTTCGACACGTTTCACGACTCGGGACTGAAGCCTCTGGTTGAACTCGGATTCATGCCGGAAGCGCTCTCGACGCACCCGGAACCATACCGACACAACTTCCCGAACGGTTCCATTTACACCGGCTGGGCCTATCCGCCGAAGGACTATCAGAAGTGGGCTGAACTCGTGTTCCAATTCACCAAGCACCTTCGCGAGCGTTATGGCGACGCCGAAGTGAAAACCTGGCTTTGGGAAGTGTGGAACGAGCCCGATATCGCCTACTGGCAGGGAACCCCCGAGGAATACTTCAAACTGTACGACTACTCCGCGGACGCTGTCCTGCGCGCGTTACCCGTGGCGAAAATCGGCGGGCCAGATTCGACTGGCCCGGGAAGGCCGAAGTCCGCACAGTTTCTTAAGGACTTCCTTCAGCATTGCGAGACCGGCGCAAACTACATCACCGGCAAAACCGGCGCGCCGCTCGACTTCATCAGTTTTCATCCAAAGGGATCGCCCACATGGCAAGGCGATCACGTGCAGATGGGTATCGCCACGCAACTGAACGCAGTTGAGCAGGGTTTCAAAGTCGTTGCGTCATTTCCTAAATGGCAAAACACGCCGGTCGTTCTCGGCGAATCTGATCCCGAGGGCTGCGCCGCCTGCTCGGCTGAGAAAAATCCGCAGAACGGCTATCGCAACGGCGCGCTCTACGCCGCGTATACCGCCGAGGCCTACAGTCAAACCCTGGCGCTCGCCGAACGCGAGCACATCAATTTGCTGGGCGTGGTCACCTGGGCTTTTGAATTTGAGGATCAGCCCTACTTCGCGGGATTTCGCGAACTAACCTCTGCTGGCCTGGACAAGCCTGTCCTCAACGCATTTCGCATGTTCGGTCTGATGGGTCGTGACCGTGTCGAAGCCACCAGTTCTTCTTCGTTAGCCACAGATCAGATCGTGCGCAACGGAGTACGCGCCGCACCCGACATTCGCACGATTGCCACACGCTCCGAGCGCAGCCTGGAAGTGCTGGTCTGGAACTATCACGACGATGATCTGCCCGCCACCCCTGCTACGGTGCACTTGACGATCGCCGGCCTTCCCGACACTGCCACTCGAGCACTGTTACAACACTTCCGCATCGATTCCCAGCACAGCAATGCCTTTACAGCCTGGAAAGAAATGGGATCACCGCAGTCTCCACCGCCTGAGCAGTACAAGAAATTGGAATCGGCCGGCCAACTCCAGCTCCTGACTTCGCCGTCATGGATACAACTCGAACACGGAAAAGCAAGTGTCGAATTCGAATTGCCGCGCCAGTGCCTGTCGTTGATCAGAATCAGCTGGTAGTAGCTCGTTTGGGTGGGACATTCCTGTCCGGCGATCCTCCATCACAGTCTCGAGAAAGAACCGGACAAGAACCGGACCCCCGCTTGACAACCTCAACCCCGCGCCATACCCTTCCTGCGTTTACGCAGCAGCAGTCAACTCTCTCAAGAATTCCAGGAGGATCGCAATGCTACACGGGATCATCTGGTGGATCGTGGTTGGTCTGATTGCCGGCTGGGCCGCCGGAAAAATCATGAAAGGCGGTGGATACGGCGTCATCGCCGACATTCTGCTGGGCATCGTCGGAGGCATCGTCGGAGGCTGGATCGTCGGCCTGCTCGGCGGCGGCAGTGGCGGCGGCTTCATCTCGAGCATCCTGGTCGCCATCCTCGGCGCGGTGATTTTGATCTGGATTACGAGGCTGATTAAGAAAGCCTGAGTGTGTGATGCGGGCGCCCTCGCCCGCAGTTGGGTGCCCCACTTCTCCCCGATTTTGGGAGAAGTGGGGATTGTTACACGACGGCGAGATTCGGATTGAACATACATTGCAGGACGGGGATGGAGAAGAAGTAGGGCTCAAACCCGGCGCAGATGGTCAAGAAATAAGAAACGATCAGTGTAGGTCACCCATAATTGCGTTTTCTTGCCCCTTTTGGGGTTCCATACCTATTCCGCTGTATTCAAACGTTTAACTGAGTTCGTTTAGTCTGAAAGGATGCGCGAAGAACGAATTGAGCAATTGTGCGCGCAGCTCTTCCGATCCGAGAATGCAGGGGTTATCGAGACGGTAGCCGCACATCTTCAGGAAGAGATCAAAGAATACGTGCGAGACGCAAACTGCGATAAGACTCCTATTGTTGAATGTCCCACCTACAGAGCCGCATAAAGTGGTCTATCTCGCAGGCTTAAGATTTTAGTCTTTCGTGCTCTCTCTCGTGTTGAAGGGTGAGGATTTGGCTCCTTGCGCGAAATAGCTCCCGCAATCGGGACCCTAATCATTGGGAAATCTCTATCGTTCGTGACGATTTCCACAAAGCCCGTGATCTCGCCGAGTTTCATCTTCTCGGGATTGAGCGCGACATCAATGCGATAGGTTGAGTTCTTTCCATCTGGCGGGTCTTTTGTCACTTCAACCCCTTCCACGGTTGACTGCACCTGCTTGATCTCGAACTCGCCGCTGCGTTTCTTTACCAGGATAGTTTGCGCCAACAATCCGCGCGCTGCGGCGTTTTCCCGCATTTCCTCGACCGAGACCGAACCGAAATCAATCGTCTCCGGATTAGCGTAGAGATCCGATTTAACAAAAACATGAACTGGAACCTTCAAAGCATCGAGTTTGGCCTTGTCTGTTGAAAGATGCAGTTCCTCGTCGTAGCGACCTGGAAGAGCTGCGGACGGGATTCTTGCCACCAGTTCATAGACTTTTCCAGGTTGAATCGTGGCAAGCGATGCAGTGAAATGCTCGCCGGCTGAAGCAGGCAGCGATATGGAAATGGGTTCGTCTTCATGATTGATGATTCTCAGTCGGCACTCATTGTCTTCTCCGCGAAATGCGCTTAAGAAAATCGCAGGATAAGGCAGGATCTCAAGCGGCGGCTGCACTACTGCCTTCAGGAGCAGGTTTTGTTGCTGCTCGGGGCCTTGCCCAAGAAGCACACTCGCTTGCCCGTCTATTTCGCCACTCAAGTGTGACGTATCCCATTCCACTGTAATCGCGCCTTCAACGCCGGGTGCGACCACGGGCTTGAATCTGGCGTTCATGCCTGGAATCGAAAACTGGACACCCTTGATCGTCACGGGCGTAGTAGTGCTATTCTTCACGGCAAAGCGGTGGACGACTCTCGACCCCTGTCTCACTGTTCCAAAGTCGTAGGCAGTTTCGGGAAATGTAACACTGGCTGAGTCGGCCGACTGAGCCGCGACATGAAGACAACAACACAGCAGTCCGAAGATGGTAAGAACGCGAATCATTTCGATTGGAAAAACTAACGAAGAGGGCCTGTTGCCGCCCTCTTCTTGGTCGCTGTTTACTGGAGATAGAACCGCAACTGAAGCAGTCTCAGTCCGGTGTTGGCGTATTGCCAGAAGAAGTCCTGAAAGCCGCCCGAGAACAATGCCACTCGCTGATAAGTCAATCCGCCATCGAAGCTCACAACCATTGACGTCAGTTCGTTGGTCACGTTCTGGAACGTCTGCTTGCCCGAATTGCGAGCAAATACGTTTAGCGTGCTCTCCGCAGAGCAAACCACCTCACCGGTGGTCGGGTCAGTCGCACATGTGGTCACAATTACCGATCCGCCCGGTTTGCCAAGAGCGCGGCCCCAGACCTGATAGGACGCTTGCGTGGTCCCAACTGTGCAGGTAGTGTCCGCAGGGATGTTGGTATTGCAAGGGAGCTGAAACACTGCGCCCTGGCTCTGCACTTTGGCTCCGGAGCAGTCATAGGCCGCATCCAATGCGTTTCCGTCGCAGACCTGGAAGGCGCCCGGAGTCAGGTAGATATTGCTATTGGTCGTGCCCTTGTTGCCCAACGCCACAAAAATCGTGTGGCGATCGGAACCTGTCATGGTTGAGGTCTTCGGATTTTCCACTCCGATAATGTTCAAGTTGTAGTGAGCCCCGCTGGGCGCGCCATTGCCGGTTTGGGGAAAGGCGGGCACCGCGAGTGCGAGGGTTGCAAACACGAGCATGCAAACAAGAAGACGGGGGCGTTGCATTTCTCACCTCGTTTTTCTGTGGATCCACAACTTGCCTGATTGATCAGCGGGCCGGTACAGCCCCAACGAGTGCGGGCTATTCCGCCCAGCATAGAGAAGTGGCTAACGCGAACTTTACGAGTTTCTTGAGGGATGGGCTACGTTACTGAGGTGAAGGAAGAGTCTGGAAATGGACAGCGCGTGTGATGTCCCAAAACTCACCATTGTTGCAAGATCTCAGGATGTGACCACGTAGACCACGGGACGAGTCGTCTCGAAACGCGTGCAGAAGGTGACCTTGTTGTGATTACCCTCGCAGTGAATTCAAGATCGTTCGAGAAGATCCGGCACAAGCAATCGAAAATCCCCGCCCTTTGAAAACCGCAAAGGACGGGGGCATCCTGAGTTGTGGTAGCACAAATAGTGAAAGGCTGGGCCAGCCTCCCAAGGAGAAATGAACTGGTTAGAAGCCTGACTATTTTCGATAGCCCTGGAATGACTTTTGGTTGTAAACTCGTCGCTCTAGCTAGCTATCGTTCGACGTCGACTTATTGCCTTGGCGGTACCAGAGCGCCAACCATCCGGCATCCCTAATCCCCTTCTCTCGGAAACAATCGCGTCAGATCTACAGTTATGACCGTTGGCAGCGAGGTACCCGCTAGGCTGAAGCACAAGCGAGGTGAAAATCGCGTGGGCATCACGCATGTTGTTGACCTAAACAATTTCGAGGCGTGGTGATGCGAACCAGAGTTCCCGACGCGAAGACGTTGATTGTAGCCGTGCCGGTGCAATCAGCACTAACACTGACGTTGCCCGTCAACGCTTCGTCAGCAATACTGCCGTTCAGGCTTCTGGTCTGTATGCCACTAATATTGCCCGTTACGGCCTGGCTGAATCTGCCCACCGCGCCTACAGGACCGATGCCGCCCACACTTCCGTTGGTAACGAATCCCCACTTCCCAGCGGCCGTTGCCGTTGAAAAAGTGGCCGCATGCAAACTAAGCGCCGCGGCCAGCAGGGACAGAATCGCGATACCGAGAATTTTCTTGCGCGTCATATTCGCCTCCTGTGAATGACTTCGGATGGTTTGATCTGGGCAGAAATTCTGCTCTGAAAGACTGCCACGCGTTGCTGAACATCGCACAAACATCGCATTCAGTTCTGCACCGAGCGTCGCCTGTGGTCAATAACGCGCTGCTTTCCTCTGCTTGTCTTTTTAATAACCAAAAGTTGATCGGCTAAACGATTCAAAGAATGGGCTCTAGCTCGCGTCTGGAAGCTGCGGTGATACACTACCGTCCATCTAGTTGGGGGGTGTTTGCCCCGATGGAAAAGGGCAGTCCTGGGCGTGGGCCGGTTCGTTTCGGAGAGTTCGAAGCCGACTTTCGCGCCGGTGAGCTGTGCAAGCATGGCTGCACTACGGCAATTGCTGTGGGCGACCTGAATACATCCCACGGGCGTGATGTGACCATCAATGTGGTCGCTCCGTTTTTCGGAGGCGGCGCCATGGATGGCGAAACTGACGAACTCTGGCGGAAGTTCTGCGAACAAGCCGCCGTTGAAAACGACACCGAAAAACTCTTCGAATTAGCTCAGGAGATCAATCGCTTGCTCGACGAAAAGGAAGTTCAACTCCAAAAATTAAGACAAGGGGCAAGTGAAAACAACGAGCTGTAACCGGGCAGCCTCCTGACTCTAGGTTGAGCCGTCTAGCGGTCGTCTGAGCGGGGTGCCCACTTCTCCGGCTTTCGAGAAAAAGCCTTAAGCGATCTTGGCGACCTCAGGCTCTTCAACCCGATGAATCGTTGGTGTTTCCTTTTTAGACACACGAGTCACCAAGGTCTTCACGATTACGTAAAGCACTGGAATGAAGAACAGGTTCAAGACCGTGGAGAACAACATTCCGCCCACGATGGCGGTTCCCACGGAGTTCCGCCCGATTTTCCCCGCCCCGGAGGCGAAGTACAGTGGAAGCACACCGAGGATAAACGCGAATGACGTCATCAGAATCGGACGCAAACGTAATTCGGCAGCTTCAATCGCGGCATTAATAATGTTGCGGCCCTGTTCAATAAGTTGTTCCGCGAATTCGACGATCAGAATTGAGTTCTTCGCTGAAAGACCGATCAGCATGACCAACCCGATCTGGACGTAAACGTCATCCACGAATCCGCGTGCGTTGACAAACAGCAGCGCCCCGAGAACAGCCATCGGAACCGCAAGCAGAATGATGAACGGCAGCACAAAGCTCTCGTATTGGGCAGACAGCGTAAGGTACACGACCAGCAGTCCGAGCGCGAAGATGACGATCGCCTTGCCGCCGGCTTCCACTTCCTCGAGCGCGAGTCCGGACCAGCTGAAAGACATGCCCTGCAACATATTTTGCCTGGCGAGGTCCCCCATCGCTTCCAGCCCCTGGCTCGAGCTGTAACCGCGGGCTGCGGCACCGTCGATTTCCGCCGAGCGGAACAAGTTGTAATGGTTAATGACCTGAGGTCCTGAAGTTTCCTTCAGCGAAACGATATTCGCCAGCGGCACCAATCCATTCGTATCAGAACGGACGTAGTATTGCCGCAAGTCGCGAGCAGTCATGCGGAAGGGCTGATCGGCCTGCACGTACACGCGATAGGAACGATTGTTGAAGTCGAAATCGTTTACGTATTGCGATCCCATGTACACGCCGAGAGCCTGCGTGACCTGGTTGATCGGGACTGCCATGGCTTTCGCCTTCTGGCGGTCGATTTCGACCAGCTGCTGCGGATCATTGGCGGTGAAGCTGGTGAACAGTCCGGTCAGATCCTGCCGTTGATGGCTGCCCGCGACGATTTTGTGAGCAACCGTGTCTACGTCTTGCAGAGTATTGCGCCCCAAATCTTGCAGTTGGAATTGGAATCCGCCGAAGCTGCCGATACCGTTGACCGCGGGCGGCTCGAAGGCCACAACGATAGCGCCAGGAATGCCGAAGAGCTTCGGCGAGACGCGGGCAACAATATCGCTGGCAGCGTGGCCTTTACCCTTGCGCTCATCAATTGGCTTCAGCGGAGCAAAAACCAGGCCGTAATTAGACGAGCTTCCGCCGGAAAGAGAAAATCCTGGCACGGCGAATGTGCCGAATACGTCAGGATCGGCCAGCAGAATTTGTTCTGCCTGCTTGGCGATATTGGTCGTGTACGAGAGCGAAGCTCCGGGCGGCGCCTGGACGACCACGATGAAGTAGTTCTGATCTTCTTGCGGCACGAATCCAGTAGGAACGTGACGGTACATGTAGGCAGTCGCGCCCAATCCTACAAGAAAGAGCACAATCATCGCGTAGCGATATTTGAGGACTCTGCAAATGGCTTTGCCGTAGCCGGTCGCGGTTCCACGGATTGCAGCCTCAACGCCGCGGACGAACTTCTCATACGCAGTCGTTAGCCATCCGATATGCGTCCAGGCAAACAGCGTGTACTTGTGTTCTTCGCCGCGAAGCAGCAGAGCCGCCAGAGCCGGCGACAGCGTCAGCGCGTTGAAAAGTGAAATCGCGATTGAGAAGGCGATTGTCAACGAGAACTGGCGGTACAGAATTCCGGTCGTACCCGGAAAGAAAGACACCGGCACGAATACGGAAATCAGAACCAACGAAGTCGCCACAACGGCGCTCGCCACCTCCGACATGGCGACAGAGGTAGCCATGTGCGAGTCAGTATGGTCCGCATCGATATGGCGTTGCGCGTTTTCGATAACAACAATCGCATCATCCACGACCAACCCTGTGGCCAACGTGATTCCGAAGAGGGTCAGTGAATTGATCGAAAAATCGAATATCTTGATGAACGCAAACGTCCCAATCAGCGAAACCGGAATCGTGACCGCGGGAATGATCGTGGCGCGCCAGTCGAGCAGGAAGAGGAAGATCACGATGACGACGATCAGGACCGCCTCTTCGAGGGTCGTGACCACTTCCTTGACCGAATCGCCGACGACGGTAGTTGTGTCGAAGGCGATCACGTATTTCATTCCCGGCGGGAACGACTTTGATAATTCCTCGAGTTGCGCTTTGGCAGCTTTATCCACCTCGAGCGCATTCGCGTTCGAGAGCTGCTGAACGCCCACGCCGATGGCGTCGTGCCCGCTATACATCAGGTTGGTGTCATAGCTCTCGGCGCCGATTTCCGCCCGGCCAACATCCTTCAGCTGAACGATCCCATTCGGCGTGTTCTTAAGAATGATTTGTTCGAACTCTTTCGGGTCCGAAAGCCGTCCCACAACCCGCAGGGCAACTTGAAAATTCTGCTTCGGATCTGCCGGCGGACGGCCCAATTGCCCGGCAGGAATCTCGATGTTTTGTTCCTGAAGCGCTGAAACCACATCTGCAGCAGTCAGCTGGCGCGCGGCGAGTCTAGTAGGATCGAGCCAAACACGCATCGCATATTTTCGCTCGCCGAAAATGAGTACGTCGCCAACACCCGGTATACGCTTCAGCGCGTCTTTCACATACACGTCGAGGTAGTTGGAGATGTACTGGTTGGAAAGGCTATTGTCGGGGGAGAAAAATCCTGCCGCAAAAACGAAATTGGGATTTGCTTTGGTGATGGTAACGCCGGTGTTCTTGATTTCCTGCGGCAGGCGGCCTTGTGCCGTCGCGACTCGGTTCTGCACATCGACCGCCGCGATATTCAAATCGTAACCAGTCCTAAAAACAACGTTGATGGTGCTGGTGCCATCATTCGAACTGGTCGAAGTCATGTAGTGCATGCCTTCGACGCCGTTGATCTGCTGCTCGAGCGGAATGGTGACGGCCGATTCGACCACGTTTGCGTTTGCGCCCACGTAGTTGCTGGTGACCGTGACTTGCGGCGGCGCCAGATTCGGGTACAGCGAAATCGGAAGCGAGGGAATTGAGACCGCACCGGCGAGAATAATCAACAACGCACAAACCGTCGCGAAAATAGGCCGCCTAATGAAAAAATCTACCAAGTGGAACCTGCCTTGTTCCTGCGCACCATCGACTGGTGGCAGAGTTTAAGAACTAGGTGGTTAACTGATCGGTTTGACGGGAACGCCATCAATCAAGAACTGGATTCCAGAAACAATAACCTTGTCTCCCGCGTTCAGACCGCTAGTGACTGCATAATCGTTTCCGATGGTGTCGCCGAGGGTCACCGCCCGTTGCTTGGCCACCGTTCCATTGTCGGCTGCGCTCGCTACGTAAACAAACGGTTGTCCTCCGATGCGCGTGACCGCGAGCACCGGCACAGTGGGCGCTGGCGAGGTGCTCCACACTACACGGGCTTTCACCAGCTGCGAATTGCGAAAGCGGTCTAAAGGCGCGTGCACCGGCGCTTTCACCAGGACACCCTGAAGGGCATTATCAACTTGCTGCGAAATGAAATCGATCTTCGTCTTTTCGATGAGCTGTCCGCTACTGGTAACAATCTGTACCGGCAAACCCATGCGAATGTCCAACGCGCGTTCCGTTGGAATATAGATGTAGGCTTCGAGCTCGGCGTTCTCGTCAACCGTTGTGAGCAATGTTTGCTGAGAAACGTAGTCTCCCACGTGCACCGGGACGTCGCCGATGATTCCGTTGAAAGGAGCTTTGAGGTTGTAGTACGCAAGCTGATGTTCTTGAGTAGCTACAGCAGCTTTAGCGGACTCCCAATCTGCTTTTGAATTCTCAAATGCCTGGACGGCATAGTCGTAGTTCTGCTTGCTGGTGACGCCGCCCTCATACAGCCCTCGCTGCCTATCGACTTCTGCCTGGTTGTAGTCCAAGATCGCCTTTTTCTGCGTTGCCGTGCTGCGCTGCTGATCGACTGTCGCTTGCTGCTTGAGCGGATCAATCGTCATCAACACCTGACCCGCATGCACACGGTCCCCAGACTTCACAAAAATCCTTGTCAGTGAGCCATCGACCTGGGGCTGAATACTCGCGGAGCGGCGCGACTTCACTGTGGCAACGTACTCGTCCGTACGCGGCACCGGAGCCAGGTCAACAGTCTGCACTTTGACTGGAAGCGCTTGCGGAGCAGCTTGCTTTGCCTCCGTTTTGGAACAACCGGTACTGAAGAAAACCGCCAGACTGATTATGGAAGCAGAGAGAAACCCAGATTTTGTAAGCTTGTTCATAAGCCTCGTCCCACGCACGTATGAAGGAAAAGATGCGTGGCGCGCCTCTGAAGATTCAGAAGCTGGTTACTTTGACCCTTCCGCGAATCATGTATCTTGCACGTTTTGCGGTTCTAAACGCATCACGAGATGCAGTATGTTTTGACTACCACCCAAGGTGCAGCTCTCAGTACCACATTCGTGGTAGTAATCTGGAGTTCATAATCAGGCCGGGCCCTGCGCTTCGCGGCGGTCGAAGAACTTCAGGCGGCTATTTCGCTTTCCTCGGATCCCGCGGAAGGCGTCAGCCTACTCCCCCTCGCCCACCTTGAGTACCGCCAAAAACGCCTCTTGCGGGATATCCACCCGCCCGATGCGCTTCATGCGCTTCTTGCCTTCCTTCTGCTTTTCGAGGAGCTTGCGCTTGCGGGTGATGTCTCCGCCATAGCATTTGGCGAGGACGTTCTTGCGCATGGCAGCGACGGTCTCGCGGGCAATGATCTTCGCGCCGATTGAAGCCTGAATGGGAACTTCGAACATCTGGCGCGGGATCAGCGCGCGCATCTTCGAGACCAGCGCTTTACCGCGCTCGTACGCAAAGTCGCGGTGAACGATGATTGAGAGCGCATCTACGGGATCGCCTGCGACAAGGATGTCGAGCTTCACCATCGGCGAATCCCAAGTGCCGGAGAGATGGTAGTCGAGCGAGGCGTACCCGCGGGATACCGACTTCAGCCGGTCGTAAAAGTCGAGCACGATTTCGTTCAGCGGCAGCTCGTATTGCAGCATCACGCGGTCTGAGGTCACGTATTCGAAACTCTTCTGCTTGCCTCGTTTTTCTTCAACCAGCGCCAGAATTCCGCCAACGTATTCTTCGTTGGTAAGAATGGTCGCGAGAATCACCGGCTCTTCGACCTTCGCGATCTCGCTCGGATTCGGCCAGCGCGAGGGATTATCAACTTCAATGTGCTCGCCATCGGTCTTTGTGATCTGATAACGCACGCTGGGAGCAGTGGTGATCAGCTCTAGGCCGAACTCGCGCTCCAGCCTTTCCTGAATAATTTCCATGTGCAGCAGGCCGAGGAAGCCGCAGCGGAAGCCGAATCCGAGTGCCACCGAGCTTTCCGGCTCGAAGAAAAATGAGGAGTCGTTCAGCCGCAATTTTTCAAGCGCCTCGCGCAATTGCGTATGCTCGTGCGCGTCCACGGTGTAGATGCCGGCGAAGACCATCGGCTTGATGTCTTCGAATCCGGGCAGCGGTTCGAGCGCAGGCGCTGTGTCTTCGGTGATGGTGTCGCCAATTTTCGTGTCGGCGACGTTCTTGATGTTCGCGATCAGGAATCCAACTTCGCCCGCGTGCAGTTCGTCAACTTCCACCGGCTTGGGCGTCAGTGCTCCGAGGGTTTCAACATCAAACACGCGGCCATTCGACCACAGACGAATCTTCTGGCCCTGGTGAAGCCGGCCTTCGAAGACGCGCACCAGCACGATCACGCCGCGGTACGCGTCAAACCAGGAATCAAACAGCAGCGCCTGCAATCGCCGCTCAGAGCTTCCTTTCGGCGGATGGATGCGTTTCACGATGGCTTCCAGGACATCGGGAACGCCTTCGCCGGTTTTAGCGCTGATGAGCAGAGCATCGGACGCATCCAGCCCCACCGCGCCTTCAATCATTTCTTTGGTGCGTGGAATATCGGCGCTGGGTAGATCAATCTTGTTGATGACCGGAATAATTTCAAGCCCATGATTGATCGCCAGATAAGAGTTCGCGAGCGTCTGCGCTTCTACTCCTTGCGAAGCATCAACCACCAGCAACGCGCCTTCGCATGCTGCCAGCGACCGCGAAACTTCGTAAGAAAAATCCACGTGCCCGGGTGTGTCGATCAAATTCAGCTGATAGATTTCGCCATCTTTCGCTGTGTATATCAGCCGAACGGCATGGGCTTTGATCGTGATTCCGCGCTCGCGCTCCAAGTCCATGGAGTCGAGCACCTGGGCCTCCATCTCGCGAGCGGTCAAGGCGCCAGTCAATTCCAGTAAGCGGTCCGCAAGCGTGGATTTCCCGTGATCAATGTGCGCCACGACTGAGAAATTGCGGATGTGCTGGGGATCCATAAGGAGAGCGGCGTAAGTACTGATTCTAACAGCCGTGTGTAGCTACCACACTGAGTAGGCAAGATCGAGGGGCACGGGTTACTTGAACCCGCCGGTGACAGCTTCGCGATACTCCAGCCAGAACACGGACGCATTCAGCAAACCGGCTTCGGTAAGTACACGCAGGTCTTCACTGAGCGTGAGCGGCCGGTCATGATCGCGGGCTTCGAGGTCGGCGATGAATGCGCGCGTTGAAGACTCGTTCTTGAACCGCTCGTCATGTCCAGCCGAACGGCGAACGATTCCCTGCACGCGAAGTTCCTGATAGCGATTTTGTACGTTGGCGTCGTTTGCGACGATCAAGTCGGCATTCAGGAACCATCCGCCGGGATTCAAGAACCTGACTGCCTCGCCCAGCGCCGGAACTTTGTCGGCAGCCTGCAAATGATGTAAGGCAAACGCCGAATACACCAGATCGCCACATTCGCCGGCAATCAACTCCGCCAGATTGCGAAAGTCACCGATGCGGAAATCAACGCGATCGGCGCGGGCTCCCAACCTGCCTTTGGCCATATCGGCCATTGAGGCCGCGCCATCAATCGCAATGATGTGGCTGTGGGGAAAATGCCTGAGAATCGCCTGCGAGAAAAATCCTGTCCCAATGCCGAGGTCAAGCGCGGTGAACGTCCTCTCGCGATCGAAAGGGATCAGTTCCAGAACCACGTCCAGCATTTTGTGCCGGTTGGGATGCATCAGGTCCATATCGGCGTCGTAAGATGCAACCCGTTCCGGAATATCGTAAGCGGCGACAGAATGGCTTAGGATGAACATGGGGAGATCAGTTTAGCATCGGATGCGGACCGTACCCGGCTCGGCACCTGTCCCAGAACGTTCATTCCGCATCGAATTGGGAAAAATCTTCCGATTGAAGAAACTCCTAATCTTCTACTAATCGCAGTCTTAATCTTCCTTGCAACAATCGGGGCATGACAGCGGCCGCATTCCCGTACCGACCGGTGGTGTACTGGTGGCCAGCGTCAATGCCCACGTTCGCGATCATGTTGTAAACAAGCTTCAGCTCGGTCGCGGTCCCATTGGTATCGCCTCCGGTGGTGCCGAAGCTCTGGCGAAGCTCGATAGCGGCAACTGGCAAACCCTCATCCTCGACCGGCAGCTTCCTGATCTGGATGCGGAAGAGTTGAGAGGGATCGCCGAACGAGAGTATCCCGGCGTTCGGATCATGCTGCTGGATCCCTCGCCTGGAGGTTCCCCAAGAGCGAAGCTTTGGATACGCCGACGGGAAATGAAAGTAAATTCGCGTGCCGCTGTGAGCCAATTCCCGGCATGGTGGGCGAGAGCGGGGCTATGCGTGAGATGTACCGCATGGTGCGGCTGGTCGCGCAGCGGAATACGACAGTGCTGGTCACCGGGCCGACCGGCAGTGGCAAGGAGTTGGCGGCTCGCACCATCCATCGTTTGAGTGGCCGCGCGAGTGCGAGATTTGCGGTGCTGAATTGCGCGGCCATGCCAGAGACGACGGCGGTGATTTTACGAATTTGCTATTTCAGCGGCCGAACTGAGACTCCGCACTTGGCACCTGACAATAAGAGTCGACATAAGTGCCTTTCATCGATGGACCAAGTGCCATACCTGAGGGCGAACTGCTAAGCGCTGGCCCGCACTACAATTTCCGTTCCCGGCGGCAAATAGCCTTTTCGCTGAAACCAATCCTGCATCGCATCCCGCAACTCGGCGAGCGGTACTCTTTCGCCAATTTCGATTATGCCGTCAGACACCGGGAGGGTGTCGTCGAAAACGCTGGCATTGGTAAAACTACGCATGGAAAAACTATCAAGCCATTTCAGTGGGCATGGGAGTCTCTCGCCTTCGTGTTCGTATTCCACGAAGATTTTGCGGGAAAACATTTGCGGGCTGAAACGAGCTACATTGCAGGCGATGGGGCGGCGGGTGCTGGAGTAGCCGTCTCTCCATTGACCAGATCCTTGAGTTCCTTGCTCGGCTTGAAAAAAGGAATCTTCTTCGCCGGGACTTCGACGCGATCGCCAGTCTTTGGGTTGCGGCCGACGCGAGGCTTACGTTGACGGGTACGGAAGCTGCCGAAACCGCGGATCTCGATTTTATCGCCAGCTCGCAAGGAGCGTACGACGCTTTCGAAAATGGTTTCGACAATCACCTCGCTGTCTTTGCGGGTCAACTCCGCCAGCCGCGACACCTCGTCGATCAAGTCCGCCTTTGTCATAGCCTCTCCCAAAGAAACGCTCTCGCTGCTTTCTTCATAACATTCTCAAAAATCGAGGTTTATGGCAAGAGCGAGATTGGCCCCAACGATCCTAACGCCACAAATAATAAAACCGCATCTGCTCGTCCAGCAGTTTTTCTTTGGTCGGGAGCCATGGTGATACATCTCCCATAAGCAGGTCGAGCAAAGATTTCCGCTCGCGTTCGGGATGGACCAGCACTGGCTCGCCACTGATGTGGACTGCTTTGGCTGTGTCCTCAACGGCGCTGCGGAAATCTCCGATCTGATCCACCAGATGCATGCCCAGAGCCTGCTCGCCGGTCCAGACGCGCCCATCCGCAATCGGCTTTATGTCTGACTCTTTTGCATGGCGACCGTCGGCTACGGCGCGCACGAACTGGCTGTACATATTGTCGATAAGTCCTTGCAGATACTGGCGCTCGGCGGGAGTTAACTCGCGGCGCGGGTCGCCGGTGTCCTTGAATTCACCGACTTTCAGCACTTCGGGTTTCAGCTTCGCCCATTTCAGGAGGTCGCCATAGTTCACCCACTCGGCGATCACACCGATCGAGCCGACCACACTGCCGCTATCGGCGTAAATCTTATCGGTCGCAGCGGAAACATAATAGGCGCCGCTGGCGCCAACTGTCTCGATATCGGCAACGATGTGCTTGTGTTTTTCGTCGCGAATCCGCTTGACTTCGCGATAGATCTCTTCTGAGGCTGCCACTCCTCCGCCTGGCGAGTTCACATGAATCATGATCGCCTTGATGGAATCGTCATCCGCGAACTTGCGCAACTGGTCGACAACATCGCTGGGGTCGAGAATCACGCCTTCAAGGTCGACAACGCCGATTTTGTCGCCGAAGGCGTGGAGTCCGGCCCGCTGACCCCCCGCATGAAGCGCCACGTAGACCAGGGTGAATACGGCCAGCACAAAGAGGAAGAACGCTCCTCCCCCAATCAGCACCCAGAGCCAGACGCGCGAGCGACTGTTTTCAGCCATAAATGTCCAGTAGTTTAGCACTTAGGGGCACGGCCGTGCTCACCGCGGAGGCCGGAGCATTGAATCATTGAAAAACTTGCGCTCGATTCTTTGCAAATGCTTCAACGATCCCAAGATCCAATGATTCATTTGGTTTTCTCCGTGCCTCCATGTCTCCGTGGTGAAAAGATTCTATTCAAACACGATGACCTTCAGCGCTTTTGTCGCGACGCTGAACTCGACCGGTGTCTGGCAAACGAACTCACCATCGGCATAAACGTCAAACGGGTATTCCGTCTCGATGCCTAGACGCTCCGCCTGCTCATACTCGACTTGCTCGAAACCCAGATGCCGTCCGAAGAAGACCGTGGGAAAAAGGCAGAAGAGCTTCAACGTACCCATGCTGCGAACTGTACAAAGGTCAAGCTTGCCGTCATCCAGTTTCGCTCGCGGAGCGATCTTCATGCCGCCGCCGTAATTTGGCGCGTTCGCCACTGCAGCAAGCATGGTGGGGCGAAACGCCGCGGCTGCTTTACCATTGTTTGAAATTTTCATTGGGAAGGGAGCGAAGCGGAAAACTTCGCGAGTGGCAGTCAACGCGTATCCACCGTGCGCGCGAACCCAGCGCGGAAGTTCGTTGGCGCGCTTATTGATTTGGCTGTCGAGCCCAATTCCGGCGACGCAGCAGAAGTAGTGTAGGGCCGAGCCTGCCCTGAGCGAGCGCCCATCGGGAGCGAGTCGAATGGGCGCTTCGCCCGCCAAGCTGCGGATGACTCCGAGATCGACGTGAAGAACCCCGGCTGCTCCGGTTGCAAACTGCCGCCAAGCGCCGACGGAATCGCTCAGGTTCCTGAGCCCGACCGCGCGCGCAAAGTCGTTCCCACTGCCACAGGGAACAACCAGTAAGGGGACGTCCAGTTCAACCAAAGTCGCCAGCTGATGATGAACCGTGCCGTCCCCACCGAAGATCGCGACCGCGTCCGCTTGCTCGATCAGCGATGTCCATTGAATATCAGTCGCACGCTGAAACGCGGCGAAGGCCTTCGACACGTGTCCGGGCCCGAGAATCGCAGCGGCGCGCATGCGCCGGTATTAAATCACAGAGAGTCGGCGGCAGCGCAGGAATTTCTCGTTCTTAATAGCTCTGAGCGGAGTGAGTTCGTTCCGAATCGGGACGAACTCGTGGAGTCGAAGGATGACAGAGCTATGCGGCTTGGGCGTATGTGAAGCTGATTTGCTTCATGAGACGTCCGACACGCACTTTGAGAGGGCGTGCGGGAATCGGCACGGCCAGTTTTGGCTTGACGATGGGCTCAGCATCGATCTCGACTGCGCCCTGCTTCAATTTGCGCCCACCATCAGAAGCCGAATCGGCAAGTCCAGACTCAGCGAGTAGTTTGTCCACACGGATAACCGCGGCCAATTGCAACCCAACATCTTGTGCAAGCACTTGGACGTCCGGAGGAGCACTTCTAGGGGCAATCGGATCTCCAGTGCCAGTGGCGACCTTCGTGAACGGCACCGAGATCACGTCAAGAACATCTGGCGCCTGATGCTTCTGAAACTGCTTTGCCCAATCCTCTGTGGCTTTGGTCGCGGCATCAGCCGAGTAAAAGTCCCTCACGATCCGTGCGGCGAGATCCTTTTTCGCCTGCATCGGATGCGCTTCCTTCTTCATGCGCTCGATCTCGGCCATCTGCACGTCGGTCAGCAGCTCGTAATAGCGCCACATCATCTCGTCAGAGATGGACATCAGCTTGCCGTACATCTCGAGCGGTGCTTCTTTGATGCCGATGGCGTTCCCGTACGATTTCGACATTTTCTGCACACCGTCCAGGCCTTCGAGGATCGGCATCGTCAGAATGACCTGAGATTCCTGCCCGTGAGCGCGCTGCAGTTCGCGGCCCATCAGCAGGTTGAATTTCTGGTCTGTGCCTCCGAGTTCAACGTCTGCCTTGAGCATCACCGAGTCGTAGCCTTGTGAGATCGGGTAGAGCAACTCGTGCAGGGCGATCGGTTTTTCGTCCTGGAAGCGCTTGTGAAAATCCTCGCGCTCGAGCATTTGCGAAACCGTAAACTTCGCGGCAAGCTTGATCCAGTCTGACGACTTCAACTTGTCAAACCACTCGCTGTTGAAGCGAACCTCAGTCGTTCGCGGCGAGAGGATTTTGTAGACCTGCTCCATGTAGGTTTTGGCGTTCTTCATTAGCTCTTCGGCGCTAAGCGGAGGACGCGTCACGGTGCGTCCGGTCGGATCGCCAATCATGCCGGTGAAATCACCGATGAGAAAGATGACCGTATGGCCGAGGTCCTGAAAATGCTTGAGCTTCCGCAATAGGACGGTATGGCCCAAGTGCAAGTCAGGCGCGGTAGGATCGAACCCTGCTTTCACGCGCAGTGGTTTGCCGGCCGCGCGGGATTTCTCCAGCTTCTCGCGGAGTTCCGACTCCTTCACGATTTCCGCGGAGCCTTTTTTTATGTATATCAGTTGCTCGTCAACTGGTGCGAAATTTGGCATTGTTCAAGCATTATAAGGAAGTCGGCCGGAGAAGTTATTAGGCAGATGTAAAGCGCGGGTTCGGAATCAGGCTATCGGACTTTCTCCCACACGATCTTCCAATGTGCGACAGCGGGATCATTTTTCTCGACATCACCGAGCACCAACCGTCCGTCTTCAAAGCTGTACGGACGAGTCTGGCGCGATCCGACGTAGCCGGGGTCGGTAGCGACTTCAGGCAAATGGACGAGTTGTCTCTGCTTCACATCAATCTCGTAATGCCCACAATAAGCGAACGTGCCGCTGCCGGCAGCAAACGTCTCTTCCGAAGTCGGATGAGCGGGATCGGCCCATTTCGCGCGGTCGGGATTTGACAAGTCGGCGCACATATAGCCGTCGCGCTGGTACATGAGGAAGCCTTTACCTTGGGTTCCATATCGAGGAAATGGGCGAGTTGTGCCGTCCTTCATTGTTTGCTCGGTCGAGACGAGCTTCCACGTGCCCACGATTCGGTCACGAATCTCGGATTCGGTTTGTCCGAAGACTGAGGAGCCGCAGAGCATCAACGCGAACAGAATGAATACTAGATTTCTCATGACAATCGGTTCCTCCGGAGTGAAATTCGACCAGTCATCGGGCTTGAGCGCATATGAGTCGTCGGCCAATCATCTGGAACTGGCCTTCGAGCACCAAATTGATCGCTTCCGTATACGCGCGATGCTCTTGCTCCAGAATACGAGCGGCTAGCGTGTGCTCGTCATCCGTTTCGAGTACCTCTACCGCTTTCTGCACGATGATTGCGCCGTGGTCCAGTTCCTCGTCCACAAAATGCACGGTACAGCCGGCGACCTTAACTCCATAAGCAAAGGCCTGCTCTTGCGCCTCAAGCCCGGGGAATGCAGGCAATAAAGAAGGATGGATGTTCAGAATTCGTTGTGGGAATTGCTTCACGAACCAAGGTGACAGCAAGCGCATGTACCCGGCGAGACAGACCAGATCCACATTGTGCTGCTGCAACGCCGAGACTACTTCCCGGTCGTGGTGCTCGCGGGCCTTCCCCTTCGAAGGAATGACTACAACATCAAGGCCCAAACGTTGGGCGGTCTCGATCCCACCTGCATCGGCGCGGTTCGAAATCACAATTGCAATGCGCGCATCTGGAATTTTTCCCACAGCGACATTTTTGGCAATTGCCTCAAAGTTCGATCCGCGGCCCGAGAGAAGGATTCCGATGTTTTTCATCGTGCTCTTTCTGTTTTTGCGAATCCATGAAATTCAAACACGTTCGCGATAAAACGCTAAATCCTCGGCCGAACGTCCGTCAATTGAGCCCTCCGTGTACCGTCGGAATGTGCGAATT
>Ga0075425_100002205_pt1 | contig 19417 bp, 14 predicted proteins | sample SoiMethybrSBSTD4_FD_75300 | JGI IMG/M metagenome (GOLD analysis project Ga0075425, IMG submission 75300) | Bulk soil microbial communities from a Populus tree surrounding site in Tennessee, USA - Soil MetaG P. TD hybrid SBSTD4 | ecosystem: Environmental > Terrestrial > Soil > Tree plantation... | reverse complement strand
ATCGCTAATCACGCAATGTTCTACTTGTCGCCTTCAGCATCCCGCTTCCGACCGAAACTCAGCGAGTTCCTCATCGCGTAGTTCCCCTCGTTGCAGGAGTACTCGAACATCTGGTACGTGTCGTCGCGATTGAGCGGCAGCGACACGGTCCAGGGCTTGCTATAGACCTTCGGATCCTCGATCGTCACGCGGTAGTCGATCGTGTTCGCATCGGTACGCGTGAAGCGTTCGACGATGTGCAACGCCTCGCTCTGCGGAATGCCGCGAATGCGTCCGGTGGCGGCGCTCGTCGCAATCGATCCCTTGTTGTTGTAGTTGGTGCTTTCGACGACCAGCGTCTCGCCTTCCCAGTGTCCGCGAGGCTCGCCGTTCCACTGCTTGATCGCCGCACCCAGCTTCGGACGCCCGTCGATCGGGATGATGCGCGTTTCGTGGATCATCTCGAACACCATCACCACCGCACCCGGAATCTGGATGATCTGATACGCGTTGTTGTAGCCGGCGGGGAACATGCCCGCTGGATAGCCGCGCGTGATGCAGCGCACCCACGGCGTTTCGTGCTCGGGTGCGTCGGGCAGGTGCGCGAGGTGGTAGTCGCGTTCGTCCTCGGCCCACTTCATCACCGGCACGCGCCCATCGGGCGGATCGATCACCATCGAGCGGCGCCGTGCGCTGACCTTGTGATTGTGATCCGCGAACTCCGATGCGGGGCCGACGTTGCCGGCGGCGACCGCAGCGGCGGCGGCCTGTGGCGTCAGCGGGGCCGATTGCACTGGCATCTCGAACGGCGTGGAATCGAAGTTGAGCCAGATGCCTTGAAGGTCTGGCTGACCATCCGGCGTGCGCGTCGGAGTCCAGTGAGTCGCCGCCGCGGCCGCACTATTGGTGGCAGCAGGCTTGGTCGCCGTCTGCGCACTCGCACGTGATGCCGTCAGTCCCGCCGCACCGGCAATCATCACGACGAACACGGCCATTCCGATCTTCGTGATCTTCGTGCCCTTCGTGGCAATCGTGGCCCGGAACGTCATGGGTAGCCCTCCTGGGCGCGATCTTACTCCCTTCGTGTGCTTCGTGAGCTTCGTGGCTCTGTTCCGCGTAGTACACTGCGATCTTCGAGGCAAACCAATCAGTGGCCGAGTCCGGGGTAGCAACCAAATCTCGAGTTCCGACCAAGCAGTTCGACCGTTCCATCGTCGAAGGTCCCATCGGCGCCGCCGTCTGGAAACTCGCGTGGCCCACGATGCTGCAGAACGCCATCGCCGGGCTGCAGGGCATCATCGATCACGCCATGGTCGGCCATTTCGTCGGCTACACGGCGAACGCGGCCATCGGCGTCAGCTGGCAGATCATCCTGGTCGTCATCGTCTTCATCAGCTCGATGTTCACCGGCATGGCCGTTCTGGTGGCGCGCTTTGCCGGCGCCAACCAGCCCGACAAGGTGAACCGCGTCGTCTATCAGGCGTTCCTCACCGCATTCGGCCTGGCGATCATTCTGGCCGCGGTGGGGTACGTCGCGTCGCCCGCACTGCTGCGGCTCGTGAACGCGGCACCCGACGTGCGCGCGGAGGCGCTGCCGTTCCTGCGCGCGATGTTCATGGGCATCTTCGGCATGATGATGTTCTTCATGCTGAGCGGCGCCTTCCGCGCGGCCGGCGATCCGCAGACGCCGCTGCGCCTCGGCGTCATCATGACGGTCCTCACGATCGTCTTCAACGTGATCCTCATTCCGATGTTCGGCACCATCGGCGCCGCGCTGGGCACGATCGCGAGCAGCACGACGGTGGCTATCTACGGCATCTGGCGAATCATGAGCACAGGCTCGGTGATCCACTTCGAGCGCGGGATGGACAAGCAGCCCGACTTCGGGATCATCCGCTCGCTGTTTCGTTTCGGCCTGCCGACCGGTGTGCAGGGCATCGCCATGAACATTGGCGGCGTGCTCATGCTGCGCTTCATCGGATCGCTCGAGCAGAGCGCCGAAGCACAAGCGGCGTACGCGGTCGGTTATACCGAGTTGTTCTCGCTGATCACGTGGACCTCGGTTGGTCTGATGGGTGCGTCGGCGACGATCGCCGGACAGAATCTCGGCGCCGGCAATCCACAGCGTGCGATGGACGGCGTGAAGGTGGCGTCGCGCATCGGACTCGGCGTCGCCGCCGGCATCGGGCTGCTGTTCGTGGTGATTCCAGACTACCTACTCGCGATCTTCGGCATGAAGGATCCGATGGTGCTGTCGATCGCACAGCTGCTGCTGCGTTTCCTGAGCGTCTCGGGGCTATTCATCACCGTCGCACTCGCCTACACCGGAGGTCTGCAGGGCACCGGCGATACACGCAGCCCGCTGTGGATCTCGATTATCTCGCAGGTGATCGTGCCGCTCGGCCTCTGTACGATCTTCCAGGCGGTGTCCGGTCTCGATCCCTTCCACATCTGGACCGCGATCGTCGTCGGCCACTTCACGCGCGCATCGCTCAGTTTCCTGCGCTTCCGCCAAGGCAAATGGCGCGCGATCGCGGTCGATATCGAACCGGCCCGACCTTGAATCGCGAAATGTAGAATGCAGAATTCAGAATGCAGACACTGCGGTGACGTTGCAGGTTTTGCGCCTTCCGGGATCCAGTCGTAGCTCCGACACATCAAAGTTCGAACGAAACTCGCAAATCTCCTGTGGCGCGGAGCCTGCACTGGTTTCGTGCATACCTACCGATAACGCGCAAGATATCCGCAACCGTTCATTTGTTTTCGCCTGCGCTGTTGCGCGGCTCGCGCTCAGCCTTGCGCCGCGACCTGGCATCCGCTGCATTGTCGACCAGCTACTTAAGGCGGGTACCGCCGTGGGAGCAAATCTCGAAGAAGCGAAGGCTGGATCGTCTCGAAGAGAATTCGTGCGATACGCCGAGATCGCACTGCGCGAGGCCCGGGAATTCTGCATTACTGCTATCGTAAGATTGATGAATGGCGTCTTCACGAATTCCGCAACCTGTTAACGACTCCAACAAGACCTACCTCCCTGGTTCTCCCGAGCGCGCGGAGTTGAAGGCCACGCTCTCGCGGATGTCTTCAGAGCGCGTCGACATTCCGCTCGTGATTGGCGGCTGCGAGATCCGCACCGGTCGTACGAATCAGGTGGTGATGCCCCACAACCATCGCCACGGGCTCGGCGAGTGGCATGCGGGCGATGCGGCGCACGTGCAGCAGGCGATCGATGCGGCGATGAAGGCGTCGCACGAGTGGGCGAGCTGGTCGCTGGAAAATCGCGCCGCCGTCTTTCTTCGCGCGGCGGAGCTGCTGACGACGACCTGGCGCGCCACGCTGAATGCGGCAACGATGCTCGGGCAGTCGAAGACGGTGATCCAGGCGGAGATCGATTCGGCCTCGGAGCTGATCGACTTCTGGCGCTTCAATCCGCACTACGCGCAGGAGCTGTACGACGAGCAGCCGCTCAGCAGCCACACGATGTGGAATCGATTGGAATACCGGCCGCTCGAGGGCTTCGTCTACGCCGTGACGCCGTTCAACTTCACCTCGATCGGCGGCAACCTGCCGACCGCGCCGGCGTTGATGGGCAACACGGTGGTGTGGAAGCCGGCCTCGAGCGCGATGCTGAGCGCGTACTACATCCTCCGTCTCCTCGAAGCGGCCGGACTGCCGCCTGGGGTGATCAACTTCGTGCCGGGCGACGCCGCGCAGATCTCGTCGATCGTGCTCGACTCGCCGCAGCTGGCGGGCATCCACTTCACGGGCAGCACGGCGGTGTTCAACACGATGTGGAAACGTGTGGGCGAGAACGCCGGCAAGTACACCGGCTATCCGCGGCTGGTCGGCGAAACCGGCGGCAAGGACTTCATCGTCGCCCACCCGTCGGCCGATCCCCAGGAGCTCGCGGTGGCGATCGCGCGCGGGGCGTTCGAATATCAGGGGCAGAAGTGCTCGGCGGCAAGCCGCGTCTACGTGCCGAAATCGATGTGGCCCGACGTGAGAGATCGCGTCGTGGCGATGATGCGCGAGATGCGCATGGGCGACGTCGCCGACTTCCGCACATTCATCGGCGCGGTGATCGACAACAAGTCGTTCACGAAAATCTCGGGTTATCTGGACGATGCGAAGAAGAACGCGCGCATCGTGCAGGGCGGCGTCGCCAAAGATGATGTCGGCTACTTCGTCGAGCCGACGCTCGTCGAGACGACGGATCCAGGCTATCGCCTCATGTGCGAGGAGATCTTCGGACCGGTGCTGACGGCGTACGCGTATCCCGATGCGGAGTGGGAGGACACGCTTGGCGTGATCGACAGAACGTCGCCGTATGCGCTGACCGGCGCCGTCTTCGCGCGCGATCGCGCGGCGGTTCATCAGGCCATGACCGTGCTGCGCCACGCTGCGGGCAACTTCTACGTCAACGACAAACCGACCGGCGCCGTGGTTGGTCAACAGCCATTCGGCGGCGCGCGCGCGTCGGGCACGAACGACAAGGCCGGATCGAAGCTGAATCTCACGCGCTGGGTCAGCGCGCGCACGATCAAGGAGACGTTCGCGCCGCCCAGAGACTATCGGTACGGATATATGACCGAGGAGTAGGGCGGCGGCGCGAAAGTGGAAAAAGTGGAAGAAGTGGAACAAGTGGAAGAAGTGAAAGTGAACAAGTGATCAAGTCGACAAGTGGACCGGTGTGAATCGAGGCGCTACCGTCGTCGAATTCACGACAGTCTACTTACCGACTTAGCCACCTCCGCACTTTTTCCACTTTCCACTTTTCCACTTCTTCCACTTGTGCTCACTGGATCTTGACGAGCTCGATATCGAAGACGAGCATGCCGCGCGGGCCGTCGCCTCTGCCCTCATAGGCGAGGTTCTCGGGGATCCAGAAGCGCATGCGCTGACCTTCGGACATCAGCGGCACGCCTTCGCTCCATCCTCTGATCACGTTATCGAGCCGCATCTCGATCGGCTGGCCGCGCGTGATCGACGTATCGAACATGCGGCCGTCGGTGGTCCATCCGGTGTAGTGCACGAGGACCTGCGAAAACGGGCTCGCGCGGCGCGTGCCGGTGCCGGGTCGAAGCTCTTTGTAGGCCAGACCGCTCGCTGTGCGATGCGCGTCGGCAGGCGGGGCTTTCACATCGGGCGGCGCGATCAGCGGCGACGGTCGCGTGTCGATCAGCTCGATGTCGAACACGACAGTGCCGGTGGGCCGTCCTGCTTGTCCCTTGTAGGCGAGCTCCTGCGGCACCCAGCAGCGACGGATCTCGCCGATCGTCATCTGCATGACGCACTCTTTCCAACCCGGCATCACCTTGTCGAGCGGGAACGTGGACGGCTTGCCGCGGACGACGGAGCTATCGAACATCAGGCCGTCGCTGCGCCATCCGGTGTAGTCGACCGTGACGACGTCGGTGGCCTGCGCCTTCTCCTGGCCGGATCCCATTCGCACGATCCTGGAGATGAGCCCGCTGGCACTCTTCACCGCGTCGTTGGGCGGCGCGCCGAGATCGGCAGGCGCTGGAATGATGGTCGGCGCCTGTGCGAAAGCGACCGTGGCGAAGACGACGACGAATGAAGGCAGAGAGATGCGCATATGCAGGACGTATTCAGTTTATCCCTCCAGGAGCAGGTTGCCGGGATCTTCGATGTAGTGCTTGATTCTGACCAGGAATTGCACCGCCTCGCGGCCGTCGACGATGCGATGGTCGTAGGACAGCGCCACGTACATCATCGGCCGGATCACCGGCTGCCCGTTCACGGGCACCACGCGATCCTGGATCTTGTGCAGGCCGAGGATGGCCACCTGCGGCGGGTTGAGAATCGGGGTGCTCATGAGCGATCCGAATACGCCGCCGTTGGTGATCGTGAACGTGCCGCCACGCAGATCTTCGAGCGTCAGCGTCCCGTCTTGGGCCTTGCCGGCGACATCGCGTATCGCCTTTTCGACGTGCGGGAACGTCATCCGGTCGGCGTCGCGCAGCACCGGCACCACGAGGCCGCCCTCGGCGCCGACGGCCATGCCGATGTCGTAGTAGTGCTTGTAGACGATCTCGTCGCCCTGGATCTCGGCATTGAGTGCCGGAAATTCGCGCAACGCGGCGATCGACGCTTTGACGAAGAACGAGGCGATGCCAAGGCCGACGCCATGCGCCTTCTTGAACGCCTCCTTCTGCCGCTCGCGCAGGGCCATCACCGCTGACATGTCGACCTCGTTGAAGGTCGTCAACATCGCCGCGTTGTGTTGCGCTTCGACGAGACGGCGCGCGATGGTCGCGCGGCGCTTGGTCATTCGGACACGCTCTTCGCGTCTCGCTTCGCTCGACGCGGGTGCGGGCGCTTGCTCCGCTCGCGTAGGTGCGGGGCGCGCTTCGCGCGCAGGTGCGGGGCGCTCGCTGCCGCTCGCGCGTGCGGGCGCCTCGCGATCGCTCGGCGGTGCGGGGCGCTGCGCCTTCGCCTCCGGCTTCGGAGCGACTGGCGGCTCGGTCGCGGGTGTAGCGGCCGCCTTTTTCGCGCCGTTTCCGCCTGGCGGCGTCGCTGCGACCGCGGCGCCGCTCTCGTCGATCACGCCCAGCACGTCGCCGATCTTCACGTCGTCGCCTTCTTTGTGCGCGATGCTGGCGATGACGCCGCGCTTGTCGGCATTCACCTCGAGATCGACCTTCTCGGTTTCGAGCTCGACCAGCGGCTCGCCAACCTCGACGCTGTCGCCGGCATTCTTCAACCAGCGCGCGACGCGCGCTTCGACAACCGACTCACCCAGTTCCGGGACGACGATGTTCGACATGAGAAACCTTCAGCGTTTCGAGCCGGTGAGGCTGCGCGCCGGCTTCGACAGGACTTTCGGCGACTCGGGCGGATGGCTCTCCAGATCGAATGCGCGCTCGATGATGGCGCGCTGATTGAGCTGGTGCCACGTCAGCGATCCTTCCGACGGGCTGGCGCTTCGTGCGCGCCCCACATAGCGCAGCGGGCAGCGCTCGGCGATCACGTCTTCGAGCTGCGGGCGCATGAACTCCCACGCCCCCATGTTCTCCGGCTCTTCCTGCAGCCACACGATATCGCGCACGGATGGATAGCCGTCCAGCACTTCTCGCAGCGCCACCACCGGGAACGGCGCCCATTGCTCGACGCGGCACACCGCCACAGTCGTCGACGCCTTCCGCTGCTCGCTGGCGATCAGATCGACGTAGACCTTGCCGCTGCACAACACCACGCGTCTGATCGCGCTCGCGCGCCGCTTCGCTTCGTCGTCGTCGATGACCGATCTGAATCGACCTTCGACCAGCTCTTGCGCCGACGAGGCGATTGCCGGATTGCGCAGCAGGCTTTTCGGTGTGAGCACGAACAGCGGCAGCGGATCGCGGCGCAGCAGCTTGGCCTGGCGGCGGAGCAGATGGAAGTACTGCGCCGTCGTCGTGCAGTTGACGACGCGCAGGTTGATGTCGGCGAATGCTTGCAGCAGCCGCTCTGGCCGCGCGCTCGAGTGCTCGGGCCCCTGTCCCTCGTAGCCGTGTGGCAGCAGGAACACGAGCGACGGCTGCAGTCCCCACTTCGAACGGGCCGAGGTGACGAATTGATCGAGGATGACTTGTGCGCCGTTGATGAAGTCGCCGTACTGCGCTTCCCAGATCACCAACCGATCCGGTTCTTGAATGTTGTAGCCGAACTCGAAACCGACGGCGCCGTTCTCGCTCAGCGGGCTGTTGTGGATCTCGAACGCGGCGCGTGCCTGCTGAAACTCTTGCAGCGGAATGAACCGCCGTCCCGTGTCGGTATCGTGAAACACCGCATGACGCTGGCTGAAGGTGCCCCGTTCGACGTCTTCACCGGTGAGGCGAATGGGAATGCCGTCGGCGAGAATCGTCGCGAACGCCAGTTCCTCGGCTGCAGACCAATCGATGTTGCGCGCGTTGGGATCCTTGAGCAGCGCCGCACGCCGCTCGCGGCCGCGTTCGAGCTTCTTGTGAAAGGTGAATCCCGCCGGCGGTGTCATCAGCGCCGAGTTGATCGCGCGCAGCGTCTCCAACGAAACTCCGGTTTCGGTGCGCGCCGCGAGTCCCGCGGGTGCAGGCTCCGAGACCGGCGGCACCAGATCCTCTTCGGGCTTGAGCGACGCCATCGTCTGCTCGAGCACGGTGAAGTACTTCTTGACGAGTGTGTCGGGCACCTCGGGCGCAACCGTGCCCGTGTCGACGAGCATCTTCGCGAACAGATCGCGGACCGTTGGATGCGATGCGACCGCCTTGTAGACGATCGGCTGTGTGAATGCCGGCTCGTCACCTTCGTTGTGCCCGTAGCGCCGGTAGCCGATCAGATCGATCAGGAAGTCGAGTCCGAAGCGTGCGCGATACTCCCATGCCAACCGCGCTGCTTCGAGACACGCAACCGGATCGTCCGCGTTGACGTGGACGATCGGGATCTTGAATCCTCGGGCGAGGCCACTCGCGTAACTCGTGCTGTACGACTCGTCGGGTGTTGCCGTGAAACCAAGCTGATTGTTGGCGATGATGTGGATGGTGCCGGCGACGTCGTACCCCGACAGCCGCGACAGGTTCAACGTTTCGGCGACGATGCCCTGACCTGGAAACGCGGCATCGCCGTGAATGAGCACGGGCAAGGTGCTGTTGCCGTCGAAGTGCGGCGCGCCGCGGCCGCCTGTCGCGGTGCCCGATGCGCGCGCCATCCCGACGACAACCGGATTGACCGCTTCGAGATGGCTCGGGTTCGGCGGCATCGTCACGTACGTCTGGCCGACCGGCATCGACGTGCTGGCGCCGGCGTGATACTTCACGTCGCCCATCCAGCCGAGATCGAGGCGCAGCCGATGCTTGAGGACCGGATCCTTGAATTCGGCCAGGATCTGCGCGTATGGCTTCTCGAGGATGTGCGCGAGCACATTGAGCCGGCCGCGATGGGCCATGCCGATGATCGTGTGCCGCGCGCCCTGATTGGCCGCTCCCGAGATCAGCTCGTCGAGCACCGGCACGAGCATGTCGACGCCTTCGATCGAGAAGCGCGTCTTGCCCGGAAACGTGCGGTGGAGAAAGCGCTCGAACACCTCGACTTCGGTGACGCGGTCGAGCAGCGCGTCCATGTTGTGGCGATCCATCGGCGGAAGAAAGCGTCCGGATTCTGCCGCGTGGCGGAGCCACTCGCGCTCCTCGGGTACGAAGATGTGCGCGTAGTCGAACCCCGTCGTCGAGCAATACACGCGGCGCAGCTTCTCGATGGCCTCGTAGGCGTTGCTCGACGATTCGGCAACGGGGCCGCCGACGAGCGCCGCCGGCAGCGTTTTCAGGGCGTCCTCGGTCATGCCGTGTGCGCGTGGGGAGAGCGAGGGGTCGCCGATCGGCGGCGAGCCCAGCGGATCGAGACGCGCGGCAAGATGACCGTAGCGCCTGATCGACTCGGCGAGGTTCGCGGCGCCGACGATGACGTGCACGTCGGCTTGGCTGGCGCGTCCGGTGTCGACAACGTCGACCGGGGCCCATTGCTCGAACAGCGCACGCGTATCGGGGTCGACCGATTCGGGATTCTGCCGGAAGCGCTCGTAGAGCTCCACGACGTAGCCGGCATTCACTCCCTGGAACGGCCCCAATGTCATAACCTTTCTATCCTACCCCGTGGTGCGCCTTCACTCGTAGGGGCCGCCTTCAGGCGGCCCCTGTGTCTCAGTGAGTACTGATGATCAGATTGATCGGCATCGACGTCGACGGCACGCTTCTCGATAGCGAGAGCCGCATGCCCGACGCCAATCGCGGCGCGATTCACGATGCGGTTGCCGCGGGCGTGCACGTGGCGCTCGTCACCGGACGAAGCTATCCGTTCGCGCGTCCGGTTGCCGACACGTTGCCCTCGTCGCTCTCTCTCATCGTCAGCAACGGGGCCGTCGAGCGATCGATGGATGGCGGTACATTCGCCCGCCGGCTGCTGCCTCGCGAGATCGCGCGCACGGTGCTGACCTCGACGCTGCCGCATCGTGATGCGGCCGCCCTCGTCTTCGATCGCGATGTCGAGCGGCAGGTGATCTTCGAGACGATGGATTGGGAGCATCCCGGGCGGAAGCGCTATTGGTCGCGCAACCACTCGCACATCGCGCAGTCGGTGCCGCTCGAGGACGCGCTCACCGAGGATCCGATTCAGGTGATGTTCAATGGATCGGTGGAAGCGATGCGTCCGCTGGCGCGTGCGCTGCGCGACCTCATGTGGCACGTCGACGGTGAGCCGGCGTACTCGGTGTTGATGACCGAGTACGAGCATCGCGACTTCACGCTCGTCGACGTCACCGCGCGCGAGGCGACCAAGGGCCACGCGCTGGCGTGGCGGGCCGAGCAGCTCGGGTTGAGGCGCGACGAGGTGATGGCGATCGGCGACAACTTCAACGATCTCGAGATGCTCGAGTTCGCGGGAACGCCGGTCGTGATGGGGAATGCCGTCGACGGACTCAAGTCACGCGGCTGGCACGTGACGGGGCATCAGAACGAAGCGGGAGTGGCGCAGGCGATAAGAAGATTCCTGTAATTCAGAATTCAGAATGCAGAACGCAGACACCGCCCGCGAGGGTGGCAAGAATCAGAAGGCAGGCGGTATTCGCGCGTCGCACATTCTGCAACTTCGCGGTTAGTCGTAGGCTCACACGACGGGAAATTCGGCCGGAAACATCACACGGGCCACGTTGGCGCGTTGCGTGCACCCATCCGTGTCATGGCCACTGACAACGCTCAAGACATTCGAGAACGTGCGTTCGCTTTCGGGTGCGCGGTCGCCCGCCTCGCGCTTAGCCTGGCTCCTGTTCCAGGCGTCCGCTGCATCGTTGACCAGTTGCTGAAGTCGGGGACGGGTGTCGGAGCCAACCTGGAAGAAGCAAAGGCGGGATCGTCGAGAAGAGAGTTCGTGCGGCTCGTTGAGATCTCGCTTAGAGAGGCGCGCGAGAGCCTGTACTGGCTCCGCATTTGCGAGGCGTTGAAGCTCGGCTCAACCGACAGCGTTCGTGAGTTGAAGGGAGAAGCCGATCAGCTCGTGCGGATCCTGACCGCGATTGTCGTCAACACCAAACGTCGGATGGTCATCGGAGCGATCTCTGCATTCTTCATTTTGAATTCAGCGATTCTCTTGTCGTAGTGTCTGCATTCTGACTTCTGCATTCTGAATTACGAATTCATCGTCTCTTCGCCCACGGCTCGCGCGTCGCCAGCAAATCGAAGAACGCGCCGAGCTCCGGATCCCACACGTTCCACGCGTGCTCGCCGCCTTCGATCTCTTTGAAGTCGTGTGCCAGGTGATGTTGTTTGAGCTGCGCCACGAACGCGCGGTTGGCGGGCAGCAGCGAATCGCGCGTGCCGCATGAGATGTAGAAGTAGGTCAGCGATCCGTCCGCGTTCCGAACGGCGTCGTCGGCGTCCGGTCGGACCGCCGGACTGAACGCGCCCACGGCTCCGAAGCGGGCCGGATGCTGCAGCGCAGTCATCACCGCGATGCGGCCGCCCATCGAGATGCCGCCGATCGCGCGTCCCTGCTGCGAGGCGATGGTGCGGTAGTGCGAGTCGACGTAGTCCACGAGCTCGCCGGCGACGAAGTCGTGATAGCGCGCCTGCGACTCGCTCGACTGCGAGGTGTAGTTGCGGTCGGCCGCCGGCATCACGACGATCATCTCGTGGCGCCGCGCCAGCGGCGCGAAGCCCGTGCGCGCCATGAACGCGGTGTGGTCCTGGCCGCCGCCATGAAACAGATAGAGCACCGGATAGCGCTGCTCCGAGTCGGCGTAATTGGCCGGCAGCAGGACGGCGAAGATGCGGTCGCCACCGAGGGTGGCGCTCGGGAGTCTAACGGTACGTGCCTGCCCGCTGGCATTTCCAGCAAATACGAATAGCGCAAGCGCCAGGACGGCAGGACTCAGGCGTGTCATGAGCACAGCCTACGCCAGGTGCGCCGAAGTGTTAAGGCTGCCGTGTGAAGTGATAAGGTATGGAGTTTCGGAGGTCCAGAGATGGCGACAACCGTGAGCGTTCCAGACGTGCTCGTGTCCACTGACTGGGTGGCGCAACATCGCAGCGATCCCAACGTCCGTGTGGTGGAGGTCGACGTCGATACGGCGGCCTACGATCAAGGTCACGTTCCAGGCTCGCTGGGATGGAACTGGACCACAGAGCTCTGCGACACCGTCGTTCGCGACATCGTGCCGAAGGGCAAGCTGGAGAGCCTGCTCGGGCGCTCCGGGATCACGCCGCAGACCGCGATCGTGCTCTACGGCGACAACAACAACTGGTTCGCGGCGTGGGCGTTCTGGCAGCTCAAGGTCTACGGCCATCAGGACGTGCGCATCATGAACGGCGGGCGCAAGAAGTGGCTGGCCGAGGGGCGCGAGCTCGACACCACGAAGTCCGCTCCCACCGCGACGACCTACGCGGCACAGGCCCCCGACTTCTCGATTCGAGCGTATCTGCCGGGCGTGCAGTCCGACTACAAGCGACCAGATACCGTGCTCGTCGACGTGCGGAGTCCGCAGGAATTCACCGGCGAGATTCTCGCCCCGCCTGGGTTGCCCGAGACGTGTCAGCGCGGCGGCCACATCCCCGGCGCGAAGAGCATTCCGTGGGGCAAGGCGTGCAACGAGGACGGCACGTTCAAGAGCACCGAAGATCTGCTCGCGCTCTACGGCAGCCAGGGTGTGACGGCGGATAAGAACGTCATCGCCTACTGCCGCATCGGCGAGCGTTCGAGCCACACCTGGTTCGTGCTGAAGTATCTGCTCGGGTTCCAGAACGTGAAGAACTACGACGGCTCGTGGACCGAGTGGGGCAATCTCGTCGGCGCGCCAGTCGAGAGATAACACTCGTACGTAGAGGCCACCTTCAGGTGGCCTTCGTAGAGGCGGGTCTTTAGACCCGCCTGGGAGCGCATCGTGACCGACTCGTTGAGAAGCGAAGAGTACCGCGAGACCAAACAGGAGCTCGACGGCTGGCCGATCAACGTCGTCTCGTACCGCGTGGGCAGCACCTACTACTGCACGATCGACAACGTGAGCCCCGGCGCGCGCTTCGCACGCGCCGAGGGCCCGACGCGCGAAGCCGCCGAGTCCGCAGCGCTCGAGAAAGCGGCGAAGTATCTCAAACAAACCCGCCGCATGCCCACCAGCTCAGAGTAGCGGCGACAGCCACTGACCGACGACACACAGAGGCGCAGAGGCTAGATCAGGTCGATACTCGCCGATCAAATGCCCTTTGTAGAAGACGGGAACTCGTAGTTGCTGCGAGTACGGCACTCCGTGCTCGTCCAGTTCGACACAAAACGCCCTTTCGTAGGTGGACTCCATGAGTCCTGGCCCAAGTTGCCGGTGCACGTCTATTGCGAATCCGATTAGTTGTCTAGTGAAGGGGTCTTCTTCTTCGTGCATGACGTCCTCTGAGCCTCTGAGCCTCTGTGTGTCGTTGGTCAGTGAATGCAGTTGATAGCGCGCGCAAACGCTTCCATTGACGCAGCCCTCACGCCTTCGGGGATCAACGGAAACGTGCCGACGATGTGCGTGAACTCTTCTCGAGTGATCTGATACGCGTGCGCGGCGAGGGCTTGAAGCTCTGCGTACTGCGGTGCTTCTTCGACCGGCATCGATGCGCGAGTCAGCCACTCCGCCCCTGATCGCAGGGCCTCGAACAGCGGATGCCCCTCGCGAACGACGGGCACGAACAGTTTCGACACCAGCGCCACGGTGACGTGCGTGTTCACCCGCAGGCGCACCAGATAATTCGCCACGAAGCTGTTGAGCAGCGCGCAGAGCACCTGCTGCTCGGCCACCGGCAGCTTCGTCTTCAAACAGAACAGCGTGTGTGTCGTCACGGCGCGCGACGGGACGATCGCGGCGATGAGGGTGAGACGGTTGGTGGCGCTGGCGACGTCGCGGTAGGCGAGCCTCGCGCGATGTGGAACGGCGACGCGCGCACCTGCATCGCGCCGCATTTGCAAACGACAGCTGCCGAGGGCGACCCGGAACGGTTCGATCTGCTTGCCTTCGACGACGAGCCGGGCGTTGGTGTCGTTCGTGCGCGGCTCGAACAAATCGCGGTCGTCGCTGGCATTGAGCTCGCGGCCGAAGCGTACGTGCCATCCGTCCGCCGCCCCCAGCCGCGGAACGGTCGCACTAATCCGTTCGACGATGGCGAGATCGTGGCGACGCGAAAGGTCGGGCACACCAAGGTCGTCGTCCCCGGAGAGGCGCGTGAGGAGCGCGCGCGTGACGGCGATCGTGTGTCGCTCGGGCGCTGACACATCGCTCTCCAGCTCCTCCGGCCGCGTGATGCCGAAACGACAGGCGATCGACGTGGTGGGCCGTCCTGCGGTGCAGGTGAGGAGCGCGAATCGAACGCTGCGATGGATCGGGAAGATCGCGTCGCGATTGTCGAGCACAGTGAGGCTGTCGACCTCGGCGCGATCGAAGAGATAGCGCCGCAGTGGCGCGGCGCCACTGTCGCTCGCGATCCCGAACGGAAGGACGAAGCCCACTCGACCTCCCCGACGCACCAGCTGCAGCGCTCGCTCGACGAACCACTGATAGAGGTTGGCGTGGGCGCGGGCGTCGACGTGATAGATCCCGGACTCGCGAACGAAGTCGGTGACGCGGCGGGCGTCGATACGCCGGCGTTGGCGGCGATCGGCGTCGCCGCTATCGCCACGCACCATTTCCCACGGCGGGTTACCGACAATCGCATCGAATCCTGGAACCCCCAGCGGATCCCCACTCTCGTCGACGAACACTTCGGGAAACGCGAGCGGCCAATGAAAGAACCGCTCGTGCGCCGCCACGTCGTGCGCCTGGGCGAGAAGCGCCGACGCCGTGCGCGGCGCGATCGCGCACTCGCGGCCGAGGAGACGCGCCGCCAGCTCGCGAAACACCGCCCGATCGGGCGGCCGACCATCGCGCCAGAACCACACTGCGCACCACAGATCGAGCACACGAACCCAGGCGCGCAGCGACGAATCGTCGGTCAGGAGTGATGCGATCGTCTGCTCCTTCGCGCGCACGATCGCTGCCGTGTCGTCAGGTTCCGTCGTGACCCGAAGTCGCAGACGAACCGCGTGCTCGACGGCGGACGTGAGGCCAGAGCGATCAAACAAGGGTAGCTCGTCGCGGCTGTTCGCGCGCGTCCGTCGCGCCACTCGATGTCTCCACACGTCATCAGGTGACGCACCGACGAGGCTGTTGCCAACCTGCAGATGGTGATCGAGAAACGACAGCGGCTTGTCGGCCGCCAGGGTCGCGAGCCAGAGTGACAGCCGCGCAAGCTGCACCGCCATCGGATTCAGATCGACGCCAAACAGGCATCGCGAGGCGATCGTGCGCCGCAGATGGACACGATCCGCGGTCGTGATCTCGTGCGCGTGCCAGCGGCCTTCCTCGATGAGCGCCTCTTCCGCCGCGGCGCTGAGGAAACGACAGGCGGCCACCAGGAACGCGCCGCTGCCCATCGCCGGATCGAGCACGCGAAGCGAGAGGATGTCGTCGGCGGTGCGATGACGGACGAGTGGTTCCAGCGTCTGACGAACGAGGAAGGCGGCTACCGACCGCGGCGTGTAGAACGTGCCGCTGGCCTTGCGGACATCGCCGGTGCGCGTCAATGGACGATCGCTGGACGAGGACGGTTCGTAGTCGAGCACGCGCTCGTAGACGGCCCCCAGCTGTTCGACATCGAGGTCGCGATACACGATCCGTGCGCGAGCGCCGTGTCGATTGAGCGGTGTGGTGCTCACCGCCATGAGCGCGCGCTCCATGACGGCGTCGCTGAGCGGCGTCCCGTCGAACGCGTCGGACTGTGCCGGTGCGAACAGTCGCCCGTTGAACGCCGTGACGTGCAGCTCGCCTGCTGAATACCCCGTATGCGCAAGGCGGGAGATGGCGCGGACCGTGTGCCACAGGCCGCGATACGACTGACCGGTCAGCAGCGTGGCGACGATCGCATCCAGACTGTATCGATCGCGATAGATCGGGTGCCAGATCGGGACCAGGCCGCGTGCTTCGGCGAAGAGCAGGAAGAGCACACGATAGACGACGGTGAGCGACTGCTCGAAGAAGAGCGGCTGCGTTCGCTGCCGCCGGCGCGATGACAGCGCACCGACCAGTGCTTCCAACGCGTCGAGCACACCGGTACCGAGTGCTTTGCAGACAGCGAGTCCGTGCTGATCCGATAGTGCAATCGCATCATCGATCACCGACGAGGGTCCGGCCAACGCTTCGGCACGTGCCAGCGCCCAGAGGACGGTCTGCGCCTCGCGTTCGTGTCCGATCTCCACGAGATCGAACTCGAGATACGCGCGCGACCACGTGCGCCGCGCGTCGACGAGCCGCAGCGTTCGGCCGTTGCAGCAGAAGCCCCAACGCGCATCCACGGCGATCGCGTCGGATACCGCCGCGCGCCAGCCGCGATCGAGGGGCTCGCTCCAACCAACGACGAGGCAGCTCACCACAGTGTCGCGGTTGGCAATCAGTCGAAGCGTCGAGAAGCTGCCAAGATCGTTGCGACCGTCGGTCGTGAACCCCAAGAGATCGAGTAATGGCACGACGGCCACGTCGGCAATGGCCCGCACGCTCGATACCGGTCCCAGCGTCGCGTCGACACGAGCTGCCCACGCTCTCAGCTGTGCGGAGACGTGCGGCGGTACCGTGACGAACCCGGTCATCGCCGGCAGCCCGTCGCGCGCGAACGAGGCGGTGACGAGCCTGCCGCGTACTCCAGGAATCATCGACAAAGCAGGGTGAAGCGGAGTTCCGCTGGTTCGGCCGCGATTCGCTCGAGCGAATCCAGTTCATTAACGCGCACGGCGCACCGCCTGAGCGCGTCCTCCACCACCGCGGCTTGAGCCGCGGCCGCGCGCTCGTCGCGTCGATCGAAGAGCCCGCGTTGAAGCAGCGTCGCCGCCAGACGCGCGCGACGAGTAGTGAGCGCGCCGATGATCGCTCGTTCGCGACGAGCCGCGAGCGTCAGCGGCCCACGCATCGATCTCACTGCGCTTGCCAGGACGCGCTGATGCGCACGCGCGAGTACGGAAAGGAGCCCGTCGCTCGAGGCCGCTGCCCGGCCGCGCAGATTCTGGAAGGGGCGAGGCTCGATGCTAAGAATGCCGATAAGGCCGATTACGGTGTCCCACACGAGTTCCTGCTCGTCGTTGACGAGGCTGACGCGATAGATCCAGATGCTGCGCCGACAACCGCGCCGTCGCTTCGCGACCGCAATGCATGGCCGCGCATCGTGTTCGTACGCACTATTCGGGACCTCGGCGAGGCGCCTCGCCGTCTCGAGGCGTGCCGCCTCTGCTTCCGCAATCGATCGAAGATCGGTCCGCGTCGTGACGCCATCAACGGAGTCAGCAACAGGGTGGATACCGTCCACGGCAGATGCGATACGGGTGCTCCTTACTCCGAGGCGCGCCACCGAATCCTCCTCGGTGGTGCCTGAAGCCACGAGGTGCACCGCGTGCACACGACGTGTCTGGCCGATGCGATCGACCCGACCAATGCGCTGTTCCAGCCGAACCGGTGTCCACGGCAGCTCGAGGTTGATGACGAGCCGGCAGCGCCGATGAAGGTTCAATCCCTCGCTGGCCGCATCGGTCGCCAGCAGCACCGAGGATCCGCCACTGTTGAACGACGCGGCGGCCTCGTGACGTTCCGCTGCCGTCAACCCGCCGTGCAGGAGAACGGGATCGTGCATCGAGACGGCACGTGCCAGGGTGGCAAGCGTGTCGCGGTACTCGGTAAACACGATCGCGGGCTGCCGGGCTCGGCGCAGCCAGCGCGCAATTGCCCGAATCTTGGATTCGTCCAGTGCGGCGCGGCGCGCGAGATCCAGCAAGCGTTCGAGCGTCTGTCGTTCTTCGGTGTCGTCGTGAAGTCCCGGCGTCGACAGGATTGCATCCGGCTCCTCGTCGCCAACTTCGCCGTCGTCGAACGGCAGAAGAGGCTGCGTGACGTGCTCGTCGATTCGTACGAGCAGCGCGAGGCGCCGTTCGACGGATCGAGCCAGCGATGCCGCGCTGCTGCAGGCGCGACGACAGAGGATCGCCGCCACGAATCGCGCGCCTGCCGACGCCGCTCCCTTCTGTGCACAGACGAGACGTGCATAGGACACGACGGCGCGATGCATCGCGTTTTCGGGCAGCGTGGGTCGCACACGAAGCACGGTCGTGCGTCGTTGTGTTGCGAGGCCGACATCGCGACGAGTCCGTCGGAATGTGAGCAGAGCAAACTCGTGCCCGAGATCGCCCGTGGCGCAAAGCCTTGCAAACGCCTCGTCGTCTCCTGAGTGCGGAGTGGCGGTCAGCAGCAGTACGGTCCGCGCGCGCTCCGCCAGTCCTCGCGCCGCCGTCGCGCGATCGGATCGGCCGGCAATCGCGTGGGCCTCGTCGAAGACGACAACATCCCAGACGAGCGCTTCGAGCGAGCGAAGCACCTCTGGGCGCTTCACGTAGTCGAGCGAGGTGATGACGATGGGATGCGCCGCCCATGGGTTTCCCATCGACGGCCATGTCTGGCGCGCGAGCATCGGCGAATCGATCACGCATCCGTCCAGCGTGAGCCGGTCGCGCAGCTCATCACGCCATTGGTCTCGCAGCGCCGCTGGCGTGACCACGAGCACATGCGCAGCTGGCCTTCGACGCAGCATCTCGCTGATGACCAGGCCGGCCTGCACGGTCTTCCCGAGTCCTACTTCGTCGGCGATCAAGATCCGCGACGACAGGCCTCGTGCAACGGCGAGAGCGGGTTCGAGCTGAAAGGGAAGGACGGCGAGAGTTGGCGAGGGCAGCGTGCGCATCGCATCGGGAGCAGGCGTCGTCTCGGCGAGCGCGGCACGCAGATGACGCCACCAGGCGCGCGACCGGACGATGCGCGCCGCGGCCGAGCGGGGAAGCCGCTCGCACGGTTCGCAGGGCAGGAGAAAGGACGCGCGCACGCGGCGGTTGCTGCGGTCGCGTCCAAGCACGTCGAGCAGCGATCCGTTGGAGCCGGCCACATGGCGCAGCACGTCCCACGCTTGATCGCGGATTCGGACGATGTCGCCTGGGCGGAACGGATCGCCTTTCACACCCGCATCAAGTGCAGGCGGCGTTCCCGGCGGATTTGCGCCGAAAACACTCGAAGGCGATTGGAAAGTGCGAAGAATCTTCTTCGCGCGACAGTGCCTGACTGCGAGGAATCTGCGTACTGGAGCGAACGACTACGGCGCCTTCTCTCGGCGATTTGTAGCAGTGCGGCCGTAGGCCCGGAGCAAAACCGTGGGCTGTGTATTGGCATACTTCGTTGGTTGGCGGCGGACGTTGAGGCGTGCGGATCACGATCGGTTTTGCGGAGCGACCTACGGTTCCGCACTGCGTGCGCAGTCCTGCGAGGTCCGGCTGAAGCCGGACACTACGTCTGATGGCTGTTGGTAGTTATGCGAGGTCCGGCTGAAGC
>Ga0075425_100002204_pt1 | contig 19417 bp, 16 predicted proteins | sample SoiMethybrSBSTD4_FD_75300 | JGI IMG/M metagenome (GOLD analysis project Ga0075425, IMG submission 75300) | Bulk soil microbial communities from a Populus tree surrounding site in Tennessee, USA - Soil MetaG P. TD hybrid SBSTD4 | ecosystem: Environmental > Terrestrial > Soil > Tree plantation... | reverse complement strand
ATCCTCGGCATCTCGTATGACGGCTTCACGCCGCTCATGGCGCTCATCGATCCGCATCCGGCGCTCAAAGTCTCCGTGCCGATGTGTCCGATGGTCGACGGATGGATCGGCGACGACTGGTTCCACAACGGCGCGTTCCGCGAGCAGGGGATGTCGTACATCTACGACCAGGAAGCGACGCGCAAGAACGACGAGAAGTGGACCACCAGCCACTTCGACGACTACGACATGTTCATGCAGGCCGTCTCCGCGGGTGAGCTCGGGCGGCGGCGCGGCATGGAGCAGCTCGGCTTCTGGCGCAAGCTCACCGAGCATCCGTCGTACGACGCGTTCTGGCGCGACCAAGCCGTCGACAAGATCCTCGCAGCGCGTCCGCTGAAAGTGCCGACGATGCTCGTGCACTCGCTGTGGGATCAGGAAGACATCTACGGCGCGATCGCGGTCTACAAGGCGATCGAGCCGAAAGACACGAAGAACGACATGGTCTATCTGGTCATGGGCCCGTGGCACCACGGCCAGATGATTCGCGACGGCAGCAGCCTCGGCGCGATCAAGTGGAACAGCGATACGTCGCTTTACTTCCGACAGAACATTCTTCGGCCGTTCCTCGATCACTATCTGAAGGACGATGGCCCTCCGAACGACGTCGCGCCGGTGACGGCCTTCGAAACGGGAACGAATCGATGGCTGCGACAGGCGTCGTTTCCCGGCGTCGTGAAACCGTCGCCGCTCTATCTGCAGGCGGGGCTGCATGCCGGATTCAAAGCGCCGGCCGCGAACACGACGACGTACGACGAATACGTTTCCGATCCGTCGAAGCCGGTGCCGTTCCGTCCGAGGCCGATCGACAACGAGAGCTGGAGGCGATGGCTCGTCGACGATCAGCGCGAAGCGTCGGGACGTCCGGACGTCCTCGCGTTCGTGTCCGACGTGCTCACCGAACCGCTGAAGATTTCCGGGCAGCCGATGGTGAACCTCGTCGCGTCGACGAGCGGCACCGATTCGGACTGGGTCGTGAAGGTCATCGACGTCTGGCCCGATCAGGTCGCGATGCAGCCGAACATGGGCGGCTATCAGCTGATGATCTCCGCCGATATCTTCCGCGGGAGATATCGCGAGAGCCTCGAAACGCCGCACGCGCTGACGCCGAACGAACCGCTGGACTATCGATTCGCCCTCCCGACCGCGAATCACGTTTTCCTGCCGGGCCACCGGATCATGGTGCAGATCCACTCGAGCTGGTTCCCGCTGTACGACCGCAACCCGCAGACCTTCGTGCCGAACATCTTCTTCGCGAAGGCATCCGACTACCGAAAGGCCACGCAGCGCGTGTACCACACGAGCTTCATCGAGCTGCCGGTGCAGTGATCGGGGGTCAGGCCTTCACTTTTCATTTTCTCTACGCGGAGTAGCGAAAATGAGTCACCACAAGGTGTAGAGAAAGTGAAAAGTGAAGGCCTGACCCTCTTCGCCGTCGCGATTCTCATCGCCGGCTGCGCGGCGATGGATCGCGAGGCGCCGCGTCCGATCCGCGGGCATCTCGTCCTCGAGACCATTCCGAATCCGCTCGTCGCGAAATCGCTTGGCGGCGATGCGTACGAGGTGGCGTTCGATCTGGTGATGCGCGAGGAAGGCGGCGTCGCGACGCGCATCGAGGACTTCACCGTCGAAGCCCTCGCCCTCGGCGGCGTGATCGTGCGCAGCGAAAGGCATCCCGCGGCGTACATCACCGCGCGTGGCTATCCGGCGGAAGTGGCGGCGGGGCAGTTCCTGCGGTTTTCGTTCGTGAAACGGTGGACGCTGCCGACGCGTCTGCTGCTTTCCGGCGCGGCGGTGCGCATCACCGCGCGGACGATCGATGCGAGCGGCGCGCGCGACGTGACGACGTTTCGCGCGGATGTGAAGCGCAGCGAGTAGCTCAGAACGCGTTGCGGACGATCGTCTCGATCTCCTCGTCCTCCGCGCCGCGCTGCATCGCCGCTTCAACGGCGAGACTGACGTCGTCGCGGAAGAGCGTCACCACGGCGGCGATGCGGCCGGCGTCGCGATAGACGATCGCCGCGTTGTGATCGTCGAGCGATCCGAAGAGCTGCGCGTCGTCGGCGCGCTCCGCATGGCCGACGTATGTGAATACGAGATCGTAGTGCTGGCTCCAGAAGAACGGCACGTCCGTGAATCGCTCGCGGCGACCGATCGCGTTGCGCGCCGCGGCCTGTCCCTGCCGCGCCGCGGCGACCCAGTGCTCGACGCGAATCGCGTGACCGCTGCGCGGATCGGGGAAGCGCGCGGCGTCGCCCGCCGCGAAGACGTTCGGTGCGCTGGTCTCGAGAAATTCGTTCACGACGATTCCGCGATCGATCGTGAGACCCGCATTCGCGGCGAGCGCGAGATCCGGTTCCACGCCGATGCCCGCGACGACGAGATCGCACGACTCGACGGTTCCGTCGTCGAGGACGACCGCATCGTCGCGGATCTCGACGGGACGACGGCCGAGGCGGAAGCGGACGCCGTGCTTTTCGTGAAGAGCGCGGATGAACTCCGCGGCCGCAGTGCCGAGGACGCGCTCGAGGGGGCGCTCTTCGACGCCGATGACCGTGACGTCGAGACCGCGCTCGCGCAGCGACGCGGCGGTCTCGAGTCCGATGAAGCTCGCGCCAATGATCACGGCCGTGTGACTGCCGTCAGCAGCCTTCAGCAGCGCATCGGCATCGGACCACGTGCGCAGGTAGTGGACATTCGCCGCCGGAAGATCGAGATGACGCGGGCGCGCGCCGGTCGCGAGGATCAGACGGTCGAATCCGATCCGTTCGCCTGATGCGAGCCGCTCCTCGCGGAGTTCCGTGTCGATCGCGTCGACGGTCGTGCCGAGGCGAAGATCGATGCGGTCGCGCGCGTAGTCGGCTTCTTCACGCAGCGGAATCCATTCGATGGGCGCTCGTCCGGCGAGGTAGTCCTTCGACAGATTCGGACGGTCGTAGGGGAGGCGCTCATCACTCGTGAGGAGAGTCACGCGGCCGGCGAAGCCGATGCGGCGGAGCTCCGCCGCGGCGAAGGATCCGGCGGCACCGGCGCCGACGATGACGACGTGTTCCGATCCGTTCGCGGGCGACGCATCCACGACGCGCGGCTGCGGAAGCACGCGAACGACGTCTTCTTCGCGAATCACGTTGAAGACGCGCAGCGGTCGCATCGCCGGCGCGCCGAGGGGGCTGCCGGTGCGCAGATCGAAACAGGCGTGATGCCACGGGCAGCGGAGCGTGTCGCCGACGACGAGGCCTTCCGCGAGCGGGCCGTGATAGTGCGTGCAGAGGGCATCGAGCGCGAAGAATTCATCGCCGTTGCGGATCAGAACGACGTCGTCCTCACCGACGCGGCCGGCGATCTTCGCGCCGTCCGCGATGTCGCTCAACGCGATGCCTTTCTCGAGATCGATGCGGTCGCTCATTTGCCGCAGAGCCTCAGGAACTCCGAACGCGTCTCGGCGTTGTTGCGGAGCGTGCCGAGCATCGCGGACGTCAGCAGTTCAGTCGCCGGAAGCTTCACTCCGCGACAACCCATGCACAGATGGTGCGCGGCGATGATCACCCCGACGCCGCGCGCCTCGAGATGCGTTTCGACGGCGCTCGCGATCTGCTGCGTCATCCGCTCCTGGATCTGCAGCCGCCGCGCGAAGCAGTGGACGAGACGCGCGAGCTTGCTGATGCCGACGACTTTGCCCGGCAGGTAGCCGACGTGGGCCACGCCGTGAAACGGCAGCAGATGGTGCTCGCACGTCGAGTGGAAGTCGATGCCGCGCAGCACGATCAGTTCGTCGGAATGCTCATCGAATGTCTTCGAGAGGATCTCCGTGGGTGACTCGTCGTAGCCGGCAGTCATTTCGAGCAGCGCCTTGACGACGCGCTCCGGCGTGTCGCGAAGACCGTCGCGCTCGGGATTTTCGCCGATGAGCTGGAGCAGGGTCGTGACGGCGCGCTCGCCGTCGCTCGTGCTGATCCGCTGCAGTCCGTGAATCGCGGTCGGGTTGATGGGTTCCATCAGGCCTCCTGACCACGTTAGAGATGTCAGCGCGGATTTGGTGACATCAGGTCGTCGATCGCACGGGCGAGGCCGTCGAGATAGTCGTCGCCGCGCGGATGGTGCGTCAGCGCGACGAGGATGTAGTGACGATGACGTCCGCTGATGACGGCGGAGTCGTGCTGCCACTCTTCCCACGAGCCCCACTTGCGAATGATGCGCAGGTGGCGATCGCTGAGGGCCTTCACGAACTTGTTGTCGCTGGGCGGGATGTCGGGCGATTCGAAAATCCGCCGCATGGTTTTCGACGCGGCGGGGGAGACGAGCTTGCGTTGCTCGAGCAGAAGCCAGAAGCGGATGAGCTGCCGCACGGTCGCCGCGTGCGAGTGATCGCCGACGGGATCGCCGATGCGCTCGCTGTTCGGACCGTAGTGCTTGCCGACCCAGATCCCGCCGCCGTGCGCGGCGTCGTAGAACCCTCCCGCGTTGAGCACGGCCTGAATCTCGCGCAGTCCCATCGCGCGCGAGTACTTCGCGGCCATGGCGTTGTCCGATGCCTTCGCCATCAGCCCGAGCTCGTGGCGCGTCGTTGCATCGATGTTTTTCGCGGCGTCGGGATGCAACTGAAAGTACGCGAGCAGGATCCCGACCTTCGGAATGCTCGCCGCGTACTCGATGCGATCGGGATGAATCATCGCCAGCCGCATGCGCCGCAGATCGAGCACACCGACCGCGGCCTGTTCGGTGGTCATCCCATACGCATCGCGCAATCGCGCATCGATCTCTTCGACGGCCTGCTGTAGCGCGGGATCGACGGGCGTTTCGTAATCGATCGTGTACGTGCGATCGATCGTACGGCACGCGGCCGTGAGGACGAGCGCGAGCAGGAGAAAACGGCGCGTCATCTACGGCCGCCGTCGCGAGCGCCGCGCGTGTGGTGGTCGCGACGGTCCGGCACTCGGTCGTGACGGCCCCGCACCTGGCCGCGCGGGACTTGCGGGCCGTCGTGGAGCGCCGGCCTCCGGCCGGCCGGTCCGCCGGCTTCCAGCGGGCGAGTGCGCCGGCGCGGCGCCCCTCTTCTCCGCCTTCGCCTTCGATCGCGCGCGATCCTCCGCCTTCTTCGCCCGGATCGCGGCGATGCGCTCCTGAATCGGAATCTCGAGTTTCTCCGCAGGCCGCTTCGTGTAATCGAAACCGGGCAGTGTGACGCGCGGCAAACGCTTGCCGATCGCGCGCTCGATGGCGCGGAGGTCATCCTCCTCGTCCGGCGCGACGAACGTGATCGCGTCGCCGGTCAGCTCCGCGCGCGCCGTGCGTCCGACGCGATGAATGTAGTCCTCGGGCACGTGCGGGACGTCGAAGTTCAGCACGTGCGACAGCGCCTCGACGTCGATGCCGCGCGCGGCGATGTCGGTCGCGACGAGAATCCGATACTTCCCGGCCTTGAACCCCGCCAGCGCCTCGGTGCGCTGCATCTGGCTGCGATTGCCGTGAATGCGCGCCGCGCTGATGCGGCGCTTCTCGAGCTGTTCGAAGACGCGATTGGCTCGGTGCTTCGTGCGCGTGAAGACGATCGCGTTCTTGATGTCGCCGCGCTGGATCAGCGCCTCGAGGAGATTCAGCTTCAGGTCCTGCGCGACGGGGAAGACGGATTGCGCGATGCCGGCCGCTGGCGCCGCCTTCCGTTCGATGGAGATCATGGCCGGGTTCTTCAACATCTCGCGCGACAGCTCGACGATCGGCGGCGGCATCGTCGCCGAGAAGAAAAGCGTCTGGCGCTTCACCGGGAGATGTTTGAGCACGCGACGGATGTCGGGGAGGAAGCCCATGTCGAGCATGCGGTCCGCCTCGTCGAGCACGAGCACTTCCAGACCGTCGAGCCGCGCGTAGCGGTGCTGAAAGTGATCGAGCAGGCGGCCCGGCGTCGCCACGAGCACGTCGACGCCGCTGCGGAAGGCGTGCTCCTGCGGTCCCATCCCGACGCCGCCGAAGATCGCCGCGCCGGAGATCGGCGTGTGGATCGCGAGGTCGCGCAGATGTTCGTCGATCTGCGCGGCGAGCTCGCGGGTCGGCGTGATGATCAGCGCGCGCGTCGTGCCGCGCTTCTTGCCGATGAGCCGGTGCAGGATCGGCAGCACGAATGCCGCGGTCTTGCCGCTGCCCGTGGCTGCGGCGGCGAGCAGGTCGCGGCCGGCCATCGCCGGCGGAATGGCATCGGTCTGAATCGGCGTCGGCCGCTTGAAGCCGAGCTCTTTGATGCCGAGGAGAAGGTCAGGATGAAGTCCGAATGTCGTAAAAGGCATGTAGTGCGGATGGTACTTCGGCGCCGCGGCAGCGCAGCGATTACATTCGCGCGCGCTCGGCAGCTTCCAATTCGCGAAGGCGCGGTGCGAGCTCGCGAACGGAAACGGCGGTTACAGCACCGGGAAGAGCCGCGCAAATTTTTCGAGGGCGGCGGTCTGGCTTCGGCTGACGGTTTGTGCCGCTTTGATCTCGATCGGTAGCAGACGGCCGGCCCGCGGATAGATCAGATCGACTTCGAGCTCGCTGCTGTCGCGATAGAAATAGCCGACGTCATGGAAGTAGAGCTTCGGGCGTCGTCGCCCCGCCCTCGGCATATGCCGCGGCTGGCGCCGCGGCGGAGAGAGCGGCAGCTCGCGCTGCCGCAGTCCAGACCTTCGCCGCATTTCGCGAACGAAACGACCGAAAAGCTTCTCGTTTATGGCGGCAACGAAGCCGTTGCGCACGTAACTTTCGAAGTAATCGCCGAGCGCTGTGCGGTGTACAAGCATGGAAGTTGCTCGTACAAAAGGGGGATAGGTGCTATTCGTGCAATCTGAAAGTGAAAGTTTCAAACTGCACGATACACGTCCGTGTTCACGTACTTCAGCCCCGAGTCCACCATCAGCGTGACGACCTTCGCGTCGGGGCCGAGGCGCTCCGCGAGCTGCAGCGCGGCGATCACGTTCGCGCCGGACGACGTGCCAGCGAAGAGGCCTTCCTCGCGCGCGAGGCGTCGCGCCATTGCCTTCGCATCGTCTGTCTTCACGGCGATGATCTCGTCGATGAGGGTCGGGTCGAAGAGCGGCGGTGGGTATCCGATGCCGACGCCTTCGATCTTGTGAGGGCCGGGCTGGCCGCCGAGGAGCACTGAGGATTCCGCGGGCTCGACGACCGCCGTGCGCACGTTGGGTTTGTATCGTTTGAGCACTGTCGCGACGCCGCGCGATGAGGCGGCCGTGCCCGCGCAGTGCACGAACGTATCGACTTCGCCGTTCGTTTGCTTCCAGATTTCCTCGCCGAGGGCGAAGTAGCCCTCGATCGTGTCGTGATTGTTCAGCTGATCGGTCCAGAAAGTATTCGGCTCGCGACTGATCTCGCGCGCGACTTCGATCATGTCGAGGATCAGTTTCTTCGTCGTCTTGCCGCCTTCGCTCGGCACGAGCGTGAGCTCCGCGCCGAGGGCCGCCATCTGATCGCGCTTCTCCTGGCTGAACGCGTCCGAGGTCACGATGCGAATGCGATAACCCTTCGTGGCGCACACGAGTGCGAGCGACGCGCCGGTGCTGCCGCCGGTGTACTCGACGACGGTGCCGCCGGGCTTCAGGCGCCCATCCGCTTCCGCCTTCTCGATCACCGCGACCGCCATCCGATCCTTCATGCTGCCGGTCGGGTTCTCCCATTCGAGCTTCGCGAAAATCCGCGCGCCGTTCGAAGGGACGATGCGGCGCAGCTGCACGATCGTCGTGTTGCCGATGGCCCGGAGAACGTCCATCACTTCACCGCCGCGTGCATCGCGGCGCGCAGTTGCTCGAGGCGCGTGACTTCGTTCGCGGGAATCACCTCGTTCGATCCGAGGGCGCGGCGGATGTAGTCGATGCGGGCGACGTGCTCGAGCGTTTCCATCAGATAGCCGGCCTGCTCGATGTCCCGTCCGAAACAAACCGCGCCGTGAAAGCGCAGCAGCACCGCGTCGTGATGCTCGACGAGCGGCTCGACGCTGCGCGCGAGCTCCTCCGCGGTCGGCATCGCGTACACCGCCACCGGCACGCGCCCCAGCGTCAGGATCGCCTCGGACAGGATCGGCTGATCGAGGGCGATGCCCGCGACGGCGTACGCGGTGGCGTACGGCGGATGCGCGTGCACGATCGCGCGCACGTCGGGACGCCGCGCGTAGATCATGCGATGCAGCGCGATCTCGGACGAAGGGCGGCCGTGACGCGGCGAGCCGTCGCGAAAGATGCGGACGATCTTCTCCGGCTCGAGCTCGCCCTTGCACGAGCCGCTCGGTGTGATGAGCGTGCCGCCGTCATCGAGACGCGCGGAGAGGTTTCCGTCGGTCGACGTCAGGATGCCCTTCTGATCGAGACGGCGCGCGACGCGGACGATGAGTTGTTTGAGTTTGTATTCGGTCAAGACCGCGGATCTTACAATCCCGCCCCATGCTGGATCGAAGAGACTTTGCCCGCCTCGCCTTCGCCGCGCCCGCCCTGCTCGCCGCCACTCCCGCAACGCCGCCGTCGCGGCAGGTCATCAAGCCGAAGAAATTGTCGGAAGGCGACACCGTCGGGATGATCGTGCCGGCGTCGATGGTCTTCGAGTCGGACTTCGTCGATCGCGGCCGCGAGCAGCTCGAAGCTCTCGGCTTCAAAGTGAAGGTCGGCGCGCACGCGAAGGCGCGCTACGGCAATCTCGCCGGCAGCGATCGCGATCGCGCGGCGGACGTCAACGCGTTCTTCGCGGACGACGAAGTGAACGCGATCATCTCGTACAGCGGTGGCTGGGGCACGCCGCGCCTTCTGCCGTTCATCGACTACGACCTCATTCGCCGCAAGCCGAAGATCCTCATCGGATTCAGCGACCTGACGGGGCTCATCAACGCGGTGCACAAGAAGACGGGCCTCGTGACGTTTCACGGACCGATGGCCGACTCGCGATACGAGCCTTACACACTGGAGAATTTCCGCCGCGTGCTGATGAGCACCGATCCGATCGGCGCGCTGGCGAATCCGAAGAAGCGTGACGACGAGCTGATCGATCGCGAGAACCGGATCGTCGTGCTGCGCGAAGGCATCGCGACGGGCCGGCTCGTCGGCGGGAATCTGAGCCTGATCGCCGCGACGATGGGCACGCCGTATGAGATCGAAACGGACGGCGCGATTCTTTTTCTCGAGGAGACGCACGAGGAGCTGTACCGCATCGACCGCATGCTCACGCAGCTCTGGCTCGCGGGAAAACTCGACAAGCTGGCGGGCTTCGTCTTCGGCCGCTGCACCGACTGTCCGATCGAAGGCCCGGCCCTGTCCCTCGGCGAGCTCCTGCGCGAACGCTTCGCGCATGTCCCGTCGATCTGGGGCCTCTCGTTTGGCCACATCGAGAAGAAGCTCACGCTGCCGATCGGACTGCCTGCGACTCTGGACACGACGACGAAGACGCTGACGATCGGGGAGGGGGCGGTGGGGTAGGCATGAATGCACGCTGTGGCCATCACCCTCATCGATACGTCGGTATGGACTAGCCAAAGGCCTTCAGTTAGCGCTGTCGGAGCGCGGCCGTCTCGGCCGCTGGCGCGGCGGCGTCTCGCCGCCGCCGAGAGCGAGACGCTCTCGGGCCAGCGGGCGAGGACGCCCGCGCTCCAATCGTCGACTTGGGACTAGCCCCAGCCCGCCGGCTGGAAGCCGGCGCTCCGAACCTCACTTCGCAAGGTCCCGCGCTTGCACCGCACCCTCCCGCATGAACGCGCACATGCTTCGCGCGCTCCGGCATCGGAACTACAAGCTGTTCTTCGGCGGGCAGGGCGTGTCGCTGGTCGGGACGTGGATCACGCGCGTTGCGACGAGCTGGCTCGTCTACCGGCTCACGCATTCCGAACTGCTCCTTGGAGTCGTCGCATTCGCGGGACAGATTCCGCTGCTCATCCTCGCGCCGTTCGGCGGCATCCTCGGCGATCGATGGGACCGGCGGCGCATTCTGATCGTGACGCAGGTGTTGTCCGCGCTGCAGTCGCTCGCACTCGGATTGCTGGCGGTGAGCGGACGCATCACCGTCGCCGAGATCATCGTGCTGCAGGTGATCCAGGGCGCGATCAACGCTCTCGACACGCCGACGCGGCAGGCGTTCGTCGTCGAGATGGTCGAGAGCGCGGAGGACCTTCCGAATGCGATCGCGCTCAACTCGTCGATGTTCAACGCGTCGCGGATCATCGGCCCGACCATCGCCGGAATTCTCATCGCCGCGGTCGGCGAGGCATGGTGCTTCCTGCTCGACGCGGCGTCGTACGTCGCGGTGATCGCGTCTCTGTTCGCGATGCGCGTCGCGCGACGCGCGCGGCCTGCAGGGGAGAAGCACTTCATCGATGAACTGCGCGTGGGCGTGCGATACGTCGTCGGATTCGCGCCGGTCACGGCGCTGCTGCTGCAGGTGACGCTCGTCAGCGTCATGGGTATGCCGTACGCCGTCCTCATGCCGGTGATCGCGGCGAAGGTTCTCGGCGGCGGGCCGCACACCCTCGGCATCCTCATGACCGCGTCCGGCGCGGGCGCGCTGCTCGGTACGGTCTGGCTGGCGGCGAGACACACGATCGTCGGACTCGGGAAGGTGATCGTCGCGGCGACGGCGATGCTGAGCGCGGGGCTGATCGCGTTCTCGTTCTCGCATTCACTGCTCGTGTCGGCGGCGCTGCTGCCGCTCGTCGGCGCGGGGATGATGCTGCAGTCGGCGTCGGCCAACACGATCCTGCAGACCATCGTCGACGAGGATCTCCGCGGCCGGGTGATGGCGTTCTACACGATGGCGGTGCTCGGCACGCAGCCGCTCGGCAGCCTCCTCGCGGGAGCGGTCGCGGACCGGATCGGCGCGCCGCGAACGATCCTCATCGGCGCGATCGGATGCCTCGCCGGCGGCGCGTGGTTCGCGTACCGGCGCGCGGGACTCGCGGCCATGGTCCGTCCGATCTACGCCGAGCGCGGAATCCTCACCTGGGACGACGAGACCCTCGAGCCGCTCGACGCCGGACGCATTCGGTGAGACTCTCACGGCGCCGGCGGTTTTAGTGCGTTCTCCACCGCATCGATCACCTGTTTCGCGGGCGCCATGTCGCCGGTCTGCAGGATGCTGAGGAGACGGCGCAGCGGCGCCGCGGTCTCTTCGGCAGGCGATGTCTTCAGCTTTTCGTACACCTTCATCGACAGCGCGAACTGCTGCTCGAGATCTGCGCGTGAGGTCTTCACGCGCGGATCCATCTGCACGACGAGCGGCTGCGTGGCGGTCTTGCCATCGGCGGTGATGCGCACGGTGTATGTGCCGGGGAGGACCCACGGCGAGGTCGGGCTCGGCGCGGTGTCGAACGGGATGGCGGCGATGGGGTAGTTCGGCTCCATGCGCGGGAGCGGCGTGTAGTGCAGATCCCACACGAAGCGGTGCATGCCGGCGGTCGCTGCGAGCGTGCGCGTCGGACGAATCCAGTACGACGGCACGTTGCCTGTGTCTTTTGGCTGCGTCGCAACGTCTTTGCTGGAGTAGCTGCGGACCACGTTGTTGGCTGCGTCGAGGATGTCGAGCGTGACGAGCGACGAAGGTGAAGCGAGGTAGTAATCGATGATCGCGCCGTCCGGCGGATTCTGTCCCGCGGGCTCGTCGGCGGGGAGCGGCGTGTCGGTGTTCTTGTTCCAGCGGAAGCGCCACGCGCGCTGCGGCTTGAACAGCAGCGCCGGCGCCTGGCGCAGCGGCTCGATGTCGTCAAGGATCCAGAATCCGCGACCGTGTGTCGCGACGACGACGTCGTCCTCGTGCAGCACGAGATCGCGAATCGACGACGCGGGCATGTTGAGACGCAGCGATTGCCACTGCTCGCCGTCATCGAACGACACGAAGACCTCGCGCTCCGTGCCCGCGAAGAGAAGTCCCTTCGTTTTCGGATCCTCGCGCACGACATTCACGATCCCGCCGTCGGGAATCCCGCGCGTGATGTGCGTCCAAGTCTTGCCGCCGTCCTTCGTTCGATAGATGTGCGGACGGAGATCGTCGAGACGGAACGTGTTGATCGCCGCGTACGCGGTGTTCGCGTCGAAGTGCGAGGCCTCGAGGATCGAGACCTTCGCCCACGGGGCAAGTGCGGACGGCGTCACGTCGTTCCACGTTTTGCCGCCGTCGGTCGTGAGGTGAATCAGACCGTCGTCGGTGCCGGCCCAGATGCGATTGACGTCGAGCGGCGACGGGGCGATCGCGTAGATCACGCCGCGCTGCCGCGGCTCCGCATTCGGCGTGCCGATGTATTTGCCGGCGTTCGGCGGAACGATCCACGTTTTTCGCGAGAGGTCGGGACTGATCGCGGTCCACTCATGGCCGCCGTTCGTCGTTTTCCAGAGCGTGTTCGAGGCGAAGAAGAGGACGTGCGGATCGGCAGGGGAGAACGCGATCGGCTGCGTGCGCACGACGCGATAGCTCGCGTCGCGCATCGGCTTCGGCGTGATGTTCTCCTCCTGATCGATGCGCCGGTCGTAGCGCGTGATCTTGCCGCCGTACACGACGTCCGGATCGAGCGGATCGGAAACCGCGTATCCATATTCTTCCGCCGCGACGGGATGCCATTCGCGGAACGTGATCTGCCCGTCGTCGCTGCGGCTCTGCACGCACGCGGAGCCGCTCTCCTGCTGGCCGCCGCAGACGCGATACGGGAACGCGTTGTCGGTCGAGACGTGAAACATCTGCGCGGTCGGCTGGTTGTACCAGGAGCTCCACGTCGCGCCGCCGTTGACGGTGATGACCGCGCCCTGATCGGAGGCGTTGAGGATGATGTTCGTGTCGTTCGGATTGATCCAGAGGCGGTGATAGTCGTCGCCGCCGGGCGCGCCGCGCAGTGCCGCGAACGTCTTTCCGCCATCGACCGACTTCCACGTGACGACGTTCGCGACGTAGACGACGTCGGGATTCTTCGGATCGGCGCGCACTTCGTTGAAGTCGCCCGGACGGCCCCAGATGCGGTCGTCCTCGCTCATGCGCGACCACGTTTCGCCGCCGTCATCCGATCGATAGAGTCCGCCGCTCTCCTTCGTCGTTCCCGCGATCGCATAGAGCCGCTGCGCATTCGCGGCGCAGACTTCCAGCCCGGCGCGGCCGAGGAGCTCGCCGGTCGCGGGAAGCCCTGCGGTGAGCTGCTTCCACGTCGTGCCGCCGTCGGTCGATTTGAAAATGCCGCTGCCCGGTCCGGAGAACGCTCCGTTTTCCCACGGTCCCTGTCGCGCTTCCCACATCGCCGCGTAAACGGTGCGCGGATTCGACGGATCGATGACGACGTCGATCGCGCCGCTGTTCTCGTCGCGATAGAGAACCTTCTCGAACGTGCGGCCGCCGTCACTCGATCGAAAGATGCCGCGCTCGCTGTTCGGACCGTACGGATGCCCGAGGACTGCGACGAAGAGACGATTGGGATCGCGTGGATCGACGGCGATCATCGGGATCTGCTGACCATCGCGCAGGCCCAGATGCATCCACGTTTTTCCGGCGTCGGTCGATTTGTAAATGCCGTCGCCCGTCGAGAGATCGGGACGCTGCAGGCCTTCGCCGCTGCCGGCGTAGATCACGTTCGGATCGGAAGGCGCGATCGCGATCGCGCCGATGGAGCCCGTCGGCTGATCGTCGAAGATCGGCGTCCAGACGCGGCCGTAGTCGGTCGTCTTCCAGATGCCGCCGTTGTTGACGCCGATGTAGAAGACGTTCGGCTGCGACGGGATGCCGACCGCCGCGACGGTGCGGCCTCCGCGAAACGGCCCGATCATGCGCCAGCGCATCTCCGCGAACTCGCGGGTGGCGGCGTGGGCGGCGAGGGTGAGCGTCGTGAGGAGCAGGAAAACTGTGCGGCGCATGCGGGTAGTTTAGTTGGCGTTTGGAGGGCGGCGACGATCGCGATCGGATGGTTGCTTGAGGAGCGCGGCTATTGGATCTCGGTTGACCAGGTGCAGCGGCTCCGCGACGCGGGGCGGTCATTGCGGAGGTGACCGCGCATCGCTGACGGTCGCGGAAGACGCGTCATGTCTCTGCCGTCGGCCGTGGGAAAAGAGCGTTCGGTGATCCGAGAATATCTGCGGCTGCCGCTGGAACGGGCGGTTGCCCCTCGTGACGCCAAATCTCGCGGACCTGATCGATCGTTGAATTAACCATGAACTGCCAAGACTCCGTCGGAGAGATCACTTGTAGAAACGTAACGCTCCCGACGGTCGGGGTGCTTTCGGCGGCGAACTTCGCCGCGAGCATTCGGTAAAGCAGTTCCGAAAGATCGTCGCCATAAACGAAGTTCGCGATCGGGTCCAAAACGCCACGGGCGTTGTACGCGCCGCTACCGATCGCTGCATATCGCGCTTCAGTCAGATCGCTGATCGCTCCGTTCTGTAACGTGAAGAGGTGACTCCCGCCGCCGTCATCGAATCCAGCGATGAGAAGTTCGGTTCCAAGCGTCGCCGCACGAATCTCGGCGAGTAAAGCCGCGTGATATTGCTCCCCAAACCACGTTAGTCCGTGTTCGACCACCCCGTCCCGCGTCACACCTAGCGGCAACAGGATCGTTTGGTTGATGTGCTTTTCCAACTCTTCCGCGTATGCCTGTTCGCAACTCTCCGTGATTGCTTCCGGAGACAGCCGTGGACCAAGGATCGTCTCTACGCGACGCATCAACGCGGGGAACTGCCACAAGTTGTGGGTCGCAACCATGATGACCCACCGGTGACCTATCGAATGAAACTTCGGCGACCCCTCCGTGGAGGTCCATTCGTTGGATACCAGTCCGTCTGAGACGAGAATGATGCGGTCGACGCTAGGGCAGATTGCGGCAATGCAGACCGTCACGGCTTCACCTCGCTGAATCGGACACATTGTCTCGCGCTGGGCGCGTGGTTGTGGCAGGAGCGGCCGCGACCGCAGTCGCCGCTTTGCCTTGCCGCGACCGCAGTCGCGGCAGCTGCGGCTGCCGCAAAATCAAAGCGGCGACTGCGGTCGCCGCAGTCCAAAACGCTGGCCCGCGTGCTGCACGCCACGCGGGACATGCCTTTGCCACCCTGCTACACGCCTCCCGACGACGACGCGCCGCCCGATCCGTCGCGGCGCACGTTTCTGATCGGCTCGGCAGCGTCGGTCATCGCGGCGCCGCTCCTAGCTCGCGCGCAGGAGCAGGCGGACGCGGAAGCCGAGGCCAACAGGATCGAGGTCACGCTGAACGTGAATGGACGGGAGTATCCGTTGCGGCTCGATCCGCGTACGACGCTGCTCGACGCATTGCGCGAGCACATCGGTCTCACCGGCACGAAGAAAGGATGCGATCAGGGCGCGTGCGGCGCGTGCACGCTGCTCATCGATGGCCGTCGCGTCAACTCGTGCCTCACGCTCGCGGTGATGCACGGCGGAAAGAAAATCACCACCATCGAAGGCGTTGCATCCGGCGACGCGCTGCATCCCGTGCAGGCTGCATTCATTCGCAACGACGGATTCCAGTGCGGCTACTGCACGCCGGGACAGATCTGTTCCGCGGTCGCGCTCATTGCCGAGGGCCATGCGAAATCCGACGACGAGATCCGCGAGTGGATGAGCGGGAACATCTGCCGCTGCGGCGCGTATCCGAACATCCTCGCGGCGATCAGGGAGGCGGCGCGTGCATCCGTTTGATTTTGCGATCGCTCATGACGTCGACGCTGCCGCGCGCGCGAGGGAAGGTTCGAAGTTCATCGCCGGCGGCACGAATCTCGTCGACCTGATGAAGACGACGGTCGAACGTCCGGCGCACGTCATCGACATCAATGCGCTTCCGTTCGCGGGAGTGGAGCGCGTGAGCGGCGGATTGCGAATCGGCGCGCTGGCGCGGATGAGCGACGTCGCCGCGCATCCGCTCGTCGTCGAGCACGCGCCCGCGATCGCGCAGGCGCTGCTCGCGTCCGCATCGCCGCAGCTGCGCAATGCGGCGTCGATGGGCGGCAACCTGATGCAGCGCACGCGCTGTCCGTACTTTCGCGAGCTGACCTTCACGCCGTGCAACAAGCGCAATCCGGGCAGCGGCTGCTCCGCCATCGACGGCGACGAGAACCGCATGCACGCGATCCTCGGCACATCGGCGGCATGCATCGCGACGCATCCTTCCGATTTCGCGGTCGCACTCGCGGCGCTCGACGGCGTGCTCACGCTGCACGGCGAGAAAGGCGATCGCGAAGTCCGTGCGACCGACTTCCACCTCCTGCCCGGCGACACGCCGCACCTCGAGCACGACATTCATCCTGGGGAACTGATCACGTCGATCTTCGTTCCCGACGCGGCGCACGCGCGACGCTCCGCGTATCTGAAGGTTCGCGATCGCGCGTCGTACGAGTTCGCGCTCAGCTCCGCGGCGGTCGGTCTCGACGTCGCCAACAACACCATCCGTTCGGTCCGCATCGCCCTCGGCGGCGTCGGCACGAAGCCGTGGCGCGCTCGGACCGCGGAGCGAATGCTCGTCGGGAAACGCGCGACACGTGATGAGTTCCGCAAGGCAGCCGACGCCGAGCTGAAGGATGCGATCCCGCGCAAACAGAACGCATTCAAAATCGAGCTCGCGAAACGAACTCTCGTCCGCGCCCTCGATGATCTCGCCGGAGGCTCCCGATGATTCCGAAGATCGGCGATCCGCGCGATCGCGTCGATGGCCGTCAGAAGGTGACCGGCTCCGCGAAGTACGCGGCCGAGGTGGCGGTGAAGGAGGTCGCGTATGCGGTGCTCGTGAGCGCGACGATTCCGGTCGGGACCATCCGTTCGATGGACGTCGCCGCAGCGAAGAAGGCGCCGGGCGTCATCGGCGTGATCTCCCATCTCAACGCGATGGAATTGCATCAGGCGCCGCCGCCACAGTCTTCGTCCGGCGGCGCTCCGCCGCCGAATCGCGGCGCTTATCGCGAACCCTCCGCACTCCCTTTCCAGGACGCGAACGTTCACTACCTCGGCCAGTCGATTGCGGTTGTCGTCGCGGAAACGCTCGAGCAGGCGACGCATGCCGCGTCGCTCGTGAAGGTCGCGTACGACGAGAAACCGTCGCGGACGTCGATGAGCGCGCATCGCGCCGATGCCGTCGATCGCTCGAAGAGCGAGTTCCACAAAGGCGACGCCGACGCAGCGTTCGCGAGCGCGCCGGTGAAGATCGACGCGGTCTATCGCACGCCCTACGAGCATCACAACCCGATGGAAGCGCATTCGATCACCGTCGAATGGAACGGCGACAAGGCGACGCTGCACGACTCGTCGCAGAACATCTTCGCGGCGCGACAGACGATCGCGAACGCGTTCGGCGTTCCTCGCGAGAACGTGCGCGTGACGTCGCCGTTCGTCGGCGGCGCATTCGGCAGCAAGGGCAGCAGCTGGCCGCACGTGCTCATCGCGACGATGGCCTCGCGGATGACGAAACGTCCGGTGAAGCTCGTGCTGACGCGCAAACAACTCTTCTTCGCCGCCGGTCATCGTCCCGAAACCGAGCAGCGCGTCCGCCTCGGCGCGACGAAGGACGGCCGGCTCGTCGCGCTGATCCACGACGGCGTGAGCCAGGCCAACGACATCAGCGACTACGCGGAGCGATTCACGCGGCCGGCGCGCGTCATCTACGCGACGCCGAATCTGCGCGGCGCGAGTCCGGTCGTCGCGCTCGACGTCGCGACGCCGACGTACATGCGCGCGCCGGGCGAGTCGCCGGGCATGTTCGCGATCGAGTCGGCGATGGACGAGCTCGCGTACGCTGCGGGGATCGATCCCATGCAGCTGCGGCTCGTCAATCACGCGGACGTCGACCCGCTCGAGGGCAAGCCGTGGTCGAGCAAGTCGCTGAAGGAGTGTTACACGCGTGGCGCGGAGCGCTTCGGCTGGTCGCGACGCACGCCGCAGCCGCGATCGATGCGCGACGGACGTCTTCTCATCGGACAGGGGATGTCCAGCGCGACGTATCCCGCGCATCGCTCGCCGGCCTCGGCGAAGGCGACGATGAAGAGCGACGGGACGATGGTCGTACAAAGCGGCTCGCACGAGATGGGCATGGGCACGGCGACGGTGATGGCGCAGCTCGCGGCGGAGACGATCGGCATGCCCGCGGAGCGCGTGCGATTCGAGTACGGCGACACGCTGCTGCCGCAGGCGCCGATCTCCGCCGGCTCGATGACCGCGGCGAGCGTCGGCTCGGCGGTGTGGGGCGCGGCGCATTCACTGCGAAAAAAACTGATCGACATCGCCGTCGCCGATCCGCGCTCGCCACTGCACGGCATGGATCCCGACGCGCTGAAAACGAGCGATGGCCGCATCGTCGGTGCGAACGGCGGCGAATCGTTCTCGGAATTGCTCGCGCGCCAGTACCTCCCGACCGTCGAGGCGCAGTTCGATGCGAAGCCGGAGGAAGAAGAGGAAAAGTACGCGGCGCATGCATTCGGCGCGAGCTTCGCGGAGGTGAGCGTCGATCCGGATCTGATGATCGTGCGGCTGCGGCGGCTCGTCAGCGCCTTCGCGGCCGGCCGCGTTCTCAACGAGAAGACCGCCCGCAGCCAATACCTCGGCGGCATGGTGTGGGGCATCGGCATGGCCCTGCTCGAGAAGACGCACTTCGACGAGCGGATCGGCAGCTTCACCTCAGTGAACCTCGGCGAGTACCTCCTGCCGGTCCACGCCGACATCCGCGACCTCGACGTGATCCTCGTCGAGGAAGACGACCCGCACGTGAACCCGATCGGTGCGAAAGGCATCGGCGAGATCGGTATCGTCGGCGTGGCGGCAGCGATCGCGAACGCGGTGTTCCACGCGACGGGCAAACGCGTGCGCGACCTGCCGATCACGATCGACAAGTTGATGTGAGGCGTCGATAGAACGAACAGGGATCGTTTTGCGCGATGATCGATCGCGTCATGTCCGGCTTGCTCATCAAAGACCTTCCAAAGGAGCTGCTCCGCAAGCTCAAAGCGCGGGCCGCGGCGAATCGCCGCAGTCTCAGCGGAGAGGCGATTGTGATTCTCGAGAATGCGTTGCGTGACCATTCGAACCCGCCGACTCTCGCGGAGATCGATGCATTGCGGACACGTGGCCAGCGTCTGCTTCGGCAGACGATCATCGATCGCGCGCGACGAAAAGATCGGTGATCGTCGTCAGATACGAATTCCTTTGCGTTGATTTTGTCTGAGAGCGAGGTCGACCTCGCCGGCGACGATGTTCTCGAGCAGTGATCGGAGCGCGGGCGTCCTCGCCCGCTGGCCCGGGAGCGTCTCGCTCCCGGCGGCAGGGGAAATGAAGAATTTCGAATTTCGAATCACTGCTGTCCGGTTAAAAAGTGAACAGATTCAGCTGGTTAGCGGGATCAGTATCGTCGTTTTGCAGGGCAGATGAGGTAAGTCCCTCTGCGAGGTCGACTTTTTCGAAAAGCGTGACG
>Ga0075425_100002202_pt1 | contig 19422 bp, 19 predicted proteins | sample SoiMethybrSBSTD4_FD_75300 | JGI IMG/M metagenome (GOLD analysis project Ga0075425, IMG submission 75300) | Bulk soil microbial communities from a Populus tree surrounding site in Tennessee, USA - Soil MetaG P. TD hybrid SBSTD4 | ecosystem: Environmental > Terrestrial > Soil > Tree plantation... | reverse complement strand
CCATTCGCTCGGGACCGGTATGTCCTCGAAGGATGGCTGCCTTATGATCTTACCAGCCGCCCTTGGGGCTCGGAATCAACGGCACCCATGAAGGAAGCCGCCAATACAAGCGCCAGCGAGCGTGACCCATCCTGGTCGAGCCTTGCGTTGAGGCGACGGTGGGCACGACGATAATTTGTCGATCACGCGCCGTCTGAGCCTGCCTGCTTCGATTTATCGGTCGTGCTGATCGGGGCAGGGATGGTGTTGGCTTCGTCCAATAGATCCTCCAACTCGCGGATTAGGCGGGTGAGTTCGTCCGGCAATCTTGGGTCCGTCGCCGCGATGTGCGGGACGGGCGGGGCAGGAAGCAAACCAAAGACGTCAGTTGCAATTCGCATGGCTGTTCTCGACAAAACTGAGCGAAACGGCCCGGAGGCGGGACCTGCGGATGGCAGGCAGGGATTAAAGCGGCGAGCGGAGGCCTACGTCGTCTTTCCAAGCATCGAAGGCGCTCGCGGAAGCTGCGGTACCGGCAAGCGCGGAGACTACCAACAGGGCAGAGATAAAGATCTTCATGACAGTGTCTTCCTTGCCTAATGGTGCAGTGCCCTCCGACGCGCGCAACATGGGCGCGTTCTTCCAGACAAAGTGTGCCGTAGGTAACAGGAACAAGAAAAGTTTGCACCAAAGCTTGAGCTAGCCTTGAAAAGAGGAGCCGTGGGGTAGGGGTTTCTCCGTATTGTCGATAGGGAATACAGCGGAAGGTCCGGCATTGTTTGGTTCCTCAACACAAGAGAGGCAAACAAGGCGACACGCGAAACTGCTCTACGGCTGGCGGAACAGTCAGGTGGGCTCGGCTGGAACCGCGCCCGACAACCCACGACAACTGGCGTGGCAATTGGTCGTTCGCCAAGATTTGGGTAACGTCCTGTGCCGGCGCTTTATGCTGTCACTAGTGCGCTTGTTTGGATGGCAACAGCAGCCAGAGCACCAAAGCGACCAGCAAGAGAGCGGGCTTACCTTCGCCTCCGTGCCACACCCATCCCGATGGCCAAACCAAACCGAGGGGATACCAGGAAGAAAATCACGGAGAATACGACCGGGCTGCTTTGAGCAGCGCTTCGGGGGGTGCTGGGGCTCATCTCATCTCCAAGCGCTAGGCAGCCGTTGAGCGTCGCTTCGCTGGTTGGCAACGAAGCCCTGGATGCTCATGTGGCAGCGTGCGTCAGCACCATGTCGGCGGCCTTCTCGCCGATCATGATCGAGGGCGCGTTGGTATTGCCCGAGGTGAGCGTCGGCATGATCGAGGCGTCGGCCACGCGCAGTCCGTCGATGCCCCGGACGCGCAATTGGTCGTCGACGACGGCCATCGCGTCCGTACCCATCTTGCAGGTGCCGACCGGGTGATAGGTCGTCTCCGCCACCTGCCTGACCCAGTCCAGGATCTCGTCGTTGGTTGCCCGGGTCGGGCCGGGCCCGATCTCCGTCACCCCCATGTCGGCCATGGCGGGTGCATACATGATGGAGCGGGCGATGCGGACTGCGCGCACGGTGAGCTCGCCATCGATCGGCGCCGACAGAAAGTTGAAGGTGATCGCCGGCGGTTTGCGCGGATTTGCCGAGGTGATGTGAACGTGACCCTTGCTCTCCGGCCGCATCGGATGCGCGTAGCACGTGACGCCAGATTGGCGGGACAATTTCGGCCCCTTGGGCCCCGGCTCGGTCAGCATCGGCACCCAGCCCAGCAGCAGGTCCGGCGCCTCGAGGCCGTCGCGGGAGCGCACGAAGGCACGCAGCGGCGCCGCCACCATGCCGAGCATGCCCTTGCCGGTCAACAAGTAGCGCAGCACCTGATGCACGAGCGAGAGCCCGCGACCCCGGTCGTTGAAGGTGATGCCCTTCGTGCCGATCAGCCATCGTGTCCTCGGTGCGTAGTGGTCGCGCAGGTTCTCGCCGACGCCCGGCAGTGCATGGCATACCTCCACGCCCAGGCTGCGCAGCCGCTCAGGCTGCCCGATGCCGGACAGTTCCAACAGTTGGGGGGAGTTGAACGAACCCGCACTCAGGACGACCTCGCGCGCGGCGCGGGCCTCGTGCGCGGTGCCACCGAGGCTGTAGCGGACCCCGATGCAACGCTTGCCTGCAAGCAGGATAGCCTCGGTCAGTGCGCCCGTCTCGATGTGCAGGTTCGCGCGCCTGCGGATTGGGTCGAGAAAGCAATGGGCTGTGCTCATGCGGCGGCCGTTTGCGATTGTCGCCTGGCTCATGGCGATGCCGTCCTGCCGGGCTCCATTATAGTCGGGGTTGTGTGGGATCCCGATCTCACCAGCCGCCTTGATCAGCGCGACATAGAGTGGATCGCGCGGTTCGGGGTTGGTGACGCAGAGCGGGCCTTCCCGGCCGCGGTAGGCGTCATCACCGCCGCCAAGATAGGATTCCATGCGCTTGAAGTACGCCAGGACATCCTTGTAGCTCCAACCCCGATTGCCCATCTGCGCCCAGGTGTCGAAGTCTTGCGCCTGACCGCGTACGAAAGCGTTGCCGTTGATTGCGCTAGAGCCGCCGAGCATGCGGCCACGCGGCGCAGACAGGCGGCGACCGTAGGTATTCGCATCAGGCTCGGCGCTGTAGAGCCAGTTGGCCGCGGGATTCTTGATCAGCTTGGCGTAGCCGATCGGGATGCGGCTCCAAGGATGGTTGGCGGGCCCGGCCTCAAGCAGCAGCACGCGATTGCGCGCATCCGAGGAGAGCCTGTTGGCGACGACGGCACCGGCTGATCCCGCGCCGACAACGATGTAGTCGTAGGTTTGGCTTTCGCCTATCTGCACTTGCCCCTCCCCAGCGCGCGCCCGCTCTTCACTCGGCCGCGTGCTTGGCGCCGTGGGCACCGCCCTTGGGCATCTCGGCCAGCTCAATGACAAGGTTGCCGGTCGACTTGGGATCGAGGAAAACGATCCGGCAGTTGCCGTGACCGATCATCGGCTTCTCCGTCTGGAAGCCGACCCCCTTGCCGCGCAGTTCGGCCATCGCGCTGTCGATGTCCTCCACCTCGAGGCAAATGTGAAACAGGCCCTCGCCGCGCTCCTCTATCCACTTGCTGGTGCCGGTGCCCGGTCTATCCGACTGCAGCAGCTCGAGGTAGGTCTCGCCGACGGGAAACATCGCGAGGCTGGTGCTGTGCTCGGGTAAATGCTCCTCGTACTCCATCTCGATGCCGAGTTTATTTTCCAATATGTCGCGCATGGCCTTGATGCTCTTCACAGCAATGGCGATGTGCTCGATACGCTTGATCTTCATGGGAGGCTCCTGGCGTTCAAAGGTCGAATGAGCATGAGCAAGATTAGGCGTGCCGCAGACTGAGCCGTTGCCGCGTCGGCGGGGAACGGGGCGGGCGGAAGGTGAGCGCGACGACGACAGCCCCGAGCCCCACGCTGAATGAGCCGATGTAGAGCCAGGCGTAGCTGCCGTAGGTGTCGAACACATAGCCGCCGGCCCAGGGCCCCAGTGCCATCCCCAAGTTTGCGAACATGGAGACGGCACCGAACGTGGTGCCCATGATGCGTGGGCCGAAGCTATCGCTCACGAGCACCGCGTAGAGCGGCATGACACCGCCATACGCCAGACCGAAGACCACCGACAGCGCGTAGAACTCGCCGAGCGCACCGACAAAAAGATAGGCACTTATCGCCAGGGCCTGAACGAGGAGCCCTGCAACGAGTGTTGTCTTGGTGCCGATGCGGTCGGCGATCAATCCAAGCGTGATGCGGCCGCCAAGACCGGAGAGACCCGCCAGGCCAAACACGCTGACGGCGAGCAATGGCGGCACCCCGCAGAATGCGACGTATGACACCATGTGGAAGAGCGGCCCCGAATGCGCGGCGCAGCACGCGAAATGGGTGATGGCGAGGGCCGCAAACTGCGGCGTGAGGAGCGCCTGGGAGCCGGTCAGCGGGTAGTCTCGGGTGTCATCCGGAGCTGGCGCCGCCGCATATGTACCCTGCGCCGCTCTTGGCGGCGGGCGGACCAGCAGAGACGCCGGGATCAGCAGCACCCAGGCGGCGGCGCCGATGGTCAGCATGGCGGAGCGCCAATCGAGCGAAGTCAGAAGCCATGCGGCGAGGGGAGAAATGGTCATGGACCCGATCCCCATGCCCGCCGACACAAGTGCGGCTGCCAGGTTGCGGCGATGCTCGAGCCATGCAGTCGCAGCCACCATCATTGGCGCATAGTAGCTGCCGATGGCGACGCCGATCAGCACGCCGAACAGCAGCTGGAACTCGAGGAGAGAGGTCGCTCGGCTCGCAGCGATGAGGCCGCTGCCTAACAGCACGCTGCCCGACAGCACGACGAGGCGGGTGCCGAACCGGTCGGACAGCGCGCCCCAGAAGAAGGAGGCGGCACCCATAAACAGGAAGTCGAGCGTCGCGGCCATCGAAATGCCGCTGCGCGACCACCCCGTGTCGGTTGCGATCGGGTGCAGAAAGACAGCGAGCGAGAACATCGAGCCGATGCCGATGCAGGTCAGCAACATCCCGGCCCCGACGACAACCCACCCGTACGACAGTTTCATCTCTCACCCGACGCCTGCGCGTTTCCAAGCAACATGCACTTCTAAGCACGAGGTCAGATGGACCCCGTCGCGTGCTTGCATTGCGTGAACCTTACGTGAAAATCCCTCGGGCTGGAAATCCTGGGGCGCGGCCGGGCCCGCACGGAACGGCCTATGTCCGAGAGAAACGACCTCTGCGCCTCGCTAAACGGAGAGCGGCTGTCCTCCCGGGTTGCAGCCAAGCTCGCCGATGCGCGGGGGACCTGCGAGCCAACATCGCAGGTCGTGCCCACCCTTCGGCAAGGCCACGAACCGCCAAGCTCGGATCACACGTGTGGCTGGCGTCTCCGGTCCGCCGGCCGGATGCTTATCGCGATCGCGTTTGATCACAATCGGTTGAGCAGGTGCTACATCAACCGATCGGTGGACGCAATGCCCATGGGCCATCTCCATCTGCTAGCGGACGAACGAGCGAAATCGCCGTTCAACGCGTGGAAGGACGGAAGATGACCATGAGCGAAAATCCGAGCGCTCCGATAGGGGCGCAAACCCTTGCCCCACAATTCTGGGGGCGGCGGCTGATAGCTACCCTCATGCGGCTGTGGGCGCATTACCTCAAGTGGCGCATTGAGCAGCAAGCGATCACTCACCTTCGCTCGATGAGCGATGCACAGCTCGACGACATAGGGCTTGTGCGCTCCCAGATCGAACCTGCGCTCTGTGTATACGTGGACGCTCAACAACTTCGGACCGGTAGGCTCTTGTCAGTTCGTTAACGGAACAAGAGATCCTCGACCGACGCGTCATTTCCTTGGGCGTCGGAAGCGGACGGCTCTCCCAATCGCGCAGCGGTCGCAGCGTGACTGTTCAATGCAAATGCAAGGAAAGGAGGACGCAAGTGTGACGGCATCATTCATCGGCTCAGGGAAGGCCAAGCGCATTCCCTCGCTCAATGAGAGCAGCAAAGCTCAATCCGTGGTGCGGTTTAACCCTCAAAAGCGCACGCATGGTTCAATCAACCAAGACCAGCACAGGAAACAGAGACCATGACCACGACCATTTCGCCCCCCGCGAAGGCGGACAACGGGGTCAACGTGAGTGCACTGCTCAGTGCGCGCTCTTCCTTGGAAGAGGCACCGCAGGCGGCGCAGTTCAAGTGGCGCGCGAGCTGCGTGTGGTTGAAGGGCACGCATAGCCGCTCCGTTATCGGCAACTTCTTCGGGCTGGGGGCAGAGCAGTCCCGGAACAAGACGTTCAGCGTAGAGGCGGATCATCCGCAAGTCTTCGCCGCCGAAGACAATGCTCCAACTCCCGTTGAGCTCGTCCTCTCCGGTCTCGCGAGCTGCCTCATGGCCGGTGTAGCAGCAGTCGCGCAACGACGCGGCATCCAGCTCCATTCGGTCAAGGCTTCGCTCGAGGCCGACATGGATATTCAGGGCATCCTCGGGATGGACGACGAGGTGCGCAATGGGTTTGGGGCCATTCGCGTTCATTTCGATATCCGCGCCGATGCGAGCGAAGACGAGATCAAGGCGCTGGTCGCTCAATCGCAGAAGCGATCCGCCGTCTTCGACATCATCACAAACCCGACGAGCGTGTTCGTCACCGTCAATTGACGGCCGTTGTTGGAGAGGGAGCGAGTGTCGTGAAGACCGCGACCACCGTCATTGTCGGCGCCGGCCAATCCGGGCTAGCCATGAGCAGGCATCTGACCGACCGCTCGATCGACCACGTGGTCCTCGAGCGCGGGGAGGTGGCGAATTCATGGCTGACGGAGCGGTGGGACTCGCTTCGCCTCCTGACGCCTAATTGGCAGAGCCGTCTGCCTGGCTACGCCTATGAAGGCGATAATCCGGATGGTTTCATGAGCATGCCTGAGGTCGTCCGATTCCTGCGGCGCTATGCAGAGGTATCGCACGCTCCTGTCGAGACCGGAACGCTGGTGACGCGGGTACGGCGGCTTGATGCAGGTTATGAGGTCGCGACCAACCAAGGTGCATGGTGGTGCCGGACGCTGGTTATTGCGAGCGGGGCTTGCAACATCGCCGCGACCCCAGCGCTGAGTGCCGATCTACCTCACGAGGCGACGAGCCTCACGCCCACGCAATACCGCAATCCCGATCGTCTGCCGGAGGGGGGCGTGATGATCGTCGGCGCATCCGCAAGCGGCATTCAGCTCGCGCGAGAGATCCGGGCTTCAGGGCGCCGCGTCGTGCTGTCTGTCGGTGAGCACGTCCGCATGCCGCGCACGTACCGCGGGCGGGACATTCAGTGGTGGATGGATGCCATCGGCGCCATGGATGTTCGCTACGATACCATTGAGGACATCGAGAGGGCACGGCACCTGCCGTCTCCCCAGCTGGTCGGAACAGCTGAGCGCGTGACCATCGATCTCAACAGCCTGCAGAAATGTGGCGTCGAGTGCGTGGGGCGCCTCGTCGGTCTCGATGATGGGAAGGCGCACTTCTCGGGATCGCTCGCGAACTTCTGTGCGCTGGCCGATCTGAAGATGAATCGGCTCCTGGCGAGCATAGACGAGTGGGTGCGTTCGAAGGGCTTCGACGACCGGTTTCCAGCACCTCAACGCTACGCGCCGACAGCTGTGGATCTGCAGACCAAGCTCAGCCTGGACCTGCGCGACGGCATCAGCACGGTGATTTGGGCAACAGGATATCGCGCCGACTATTCCTGGCTCGACGTCCCGGTGCTCGATCGCAAGGGGCGCATTCGCCATGACGGCGGGGTGGCTCCTGCACCGGGGATGTACGTCATGGGCCTGCCGTTCCTGCGCCGGCGCAAATCGTCCTTCATCGACGGAGCGGCCGACGATGCGGCGGACCTGGCCGCCCATCTGAGCCTGCGCCTCACCCGTGCGGCCGCTTGAGGCAACCACCATGGACAAACTCTACGGCATCGCGCCCAGCTATGACGCAATCATCATTGGCGCGCGCTGTGCCGGCGCCGCCGCGGGCCTGCTACTAGCACGGTCAGGCGCCAAGGTGCTCGTAGTCGACAGGCAAGCCTACGGCTCCGATACAATGTCGACGCACGCCCTGATGCGGGGTGCCGTCGTCCAGCTCGAGCGCTGGGGGCTCATTGGGGAGATCACGGCAGCGGATACTCCTGCGATTCGATCGACGACGTTCCATTACGGCGGCGAGGCGATTCGCGTGGCAATCAAGCCGGAGCATGGCATCGAGTGTCTGTTTGCGCCACGGCGCACGGTTCTCGATCGCCTCCTGGTTGATGCGGCCCGCAAGGTCGGCGCAGAAGTTCGTCATGGCATCGCTCTTTCCGAGGTGGAATACGCAGCGAACGGCCGGATTGTTGGCGTCACGTTGAAGGATGCCAGCGGGTCGCACGCAACGATTGGTACCGATATCGTCATCGGCGCTGACGGCCGGCAATCCACCGTTGCGCAGCTTGTCAACGCCAGAACCTACGTCCAAGGCTGCAATGCCTCCGGCATCGTCTTTGGCTACTTTGAACAACTGCCCCGCGATGGCTCCCATTGGTATTTCGCGAGGAATGTCGCGGCGGGAATGATCCCGACGAACGCCGGTCATTGTGTCTTTGCCGCGGTCCCGGCTGCGCAATTCTTCTCGGCATTTCGCGGCGATGTCAGGCGCGGTTTTCTCGAGGTCTTGCAATCGAACTGTCCTGGGCTGCGTGCCTGCGTCGAACGCGGCACACTTATTGGCCGCTTGCGGGGCTTTGGTGGAGTGCCGGGCTTTCTGCGGGAATGCCATGGACCCGGCTGGGCGCTTGTGGGGGATGCCGGCTATTTCAAGGATCCGCTTACCGCGCACGGGATCACCGACGCATTTCGCGATGCGGACCTGTTGTCTCGCGCGATTGCCGATGGCGGCGCCTGCGCGCTCGAGACGTACCAAAGCGAGCGCGACGCGCTCTCCTTGCCGCTCTTGCGCATCACCGACGCCATTGCGGCATTCTCGTGGGATCTCGACGAGGTCAAGGCGCTCCACGTGCAATTGAGCGCCGTCATGAATGCCGAAGCGAGTTACGTCGCAGGCCTATCTCGATTGCCCGCCCTAGCAGCATAGGAGAACGAAAAATGCCAAACGACTTGCCCTGGACACGAACGATTTGCGGTCGCCCGACGGTTAGTGCTCGCGCCGAGAGGAGTCGCATGACGACCATGCGCGATGTCGAGATGTTCACTGAGATCACGGGCGACAGGAATCCGATCCACTACAACGCCGAATTGGCGGCCAAATCGCCATTCGGGGCCCTTATCGTACAAGGCGGTGTCACGACCGGTCTCTTAAATGCCGTCGTTGCCGAGGATCTTCCCGGACCCGGCACGGTATTTCTCGAGACGAACTGGCGGTTCGTAAAGGCGGTTCGCGTCGGAGAGACAATAACCGCGAGCGTTAAGGTCGAGTTCGTCCGGGATGACAAGCCGATCTGCAAGCTGGAGACCATCGTTCGCAATGCGGACGGTGAAACTTGTGTCGTGGGGAGTGCAACCACCTACACCATGCCGCTCCTTCAGCCAGAGACGCGCCACACGAAGAGCGCGGCCTAGTGAGGATCTGCTTCCGTGCGCGCTTTCGCCTGTGCTCATTCCGCTTTCGGACATCCCATGGCTCAAAGGTCAAAGGCTGTCTCGATCGGCCTGCTTGCAATTTGCGAACTCGCGGCACTGGGCGTGTGGTTCTCGGCCACAGCCATCGTGCCGTCGGTCCTGCTTGAGCGTGCGCTCACGCAGACGCAGGTATCGATGTTCACGAGCAGTGTGCAGATTGGGTTTGTTGCCGGCACGCTCCTCAGCGCCATTCTCGGTCTGGCAGATCGGGTCGACCCGCGCTTTTTATTCATGGTGTCGGCGCAGGTGGCGGCAGCTGCGAACGCCTCCATCCTGCTAGTGGCGCCCACCGCCATGTGGGTCTATGTCGCGCGTTTCATCACAGGGATGTGCATGGCGGGCGTATATCCCATTGGAATGAGGATGGTTGCGAGCTGGGCAAAGAACGATCTTGGTTTGCTGGCGGCCATCCTGGTTGGCGCCTTGACGCTCGGTTCCGCCTCGCCACATCTTTTCAATGCGTTTGGCGGCGTCGATTGGCGCTTCACCATACTGGCCACATCGCTCGCGGCCGCGATGGCGGGCTTCGCCGTCATCCTGGTGAGCCTGGGTCCGCGGCATGCCGTGGCACGCGCATTCTGCGCCCGCGATCTGGCCATGGCATTGCGCGCGCCCTCGCTGCGCTGGGCCAATCTCGGCTATCTCGGCCACATGTGGGAGCTTTACGCGATGTGGACCTGGATTGGCCTGTTCCTGGCCGCAAGCTTCCGCATCAGCTCTGCCGGCCACGACCCAGACATCCTCGCACGTGTGATGACGTTCATCGTCATAGGGGTCGGCGGCGCTGCCGGCTGTCTCATGGGGGGGTGGGTAGCGGACCACTATGGACGGACGCTGACGACGATGACCGCGATGGCGTTGAGCGGCGCTTGCGCACTGGCCGTCGGCCTGTTGTTCGGCGGCCATCCCTTGCTGTTGGGGCTGCTGTGCTTGGTGTGGGGTGCCGCTGCGGTCGCTGACTCAGCCCAGTTCTCGGCCACCGTAAGTGAGCTTTCCGACCCGGAGTTGATCGGCACCATGCTGACCGTTCAGACCTGTGCCGGGTTCACATTGACGCTGCTCACGATCCACCTTGTACCCCGCTTCGTCGAGGCCGTCGGCTGGCACTTCGCCTTCGCGCCGCTAGCTCTGGGGCCCGCATTCGGCGTTTGGGCCATGGCGCGCCTGCGCGCCGAGCCCGACTCCCCTCGCCTTGCCAACGGCCATCGCTAGGCCGTTAGAATGGTGCCACCTCTAAAGAGCTCTTCAGGTCTGATCTTGTCGGGGCGCTTACCGGCGAGCGCTCCTTCTTGTGCGGTGGCCCCCGGCAGATGGCACGAGCCAGATCATCGGCGACGCAGCGAGTTCGAGAGGCGTCCAGGGTGGACCTGCCAATACTTGATCGCGTGCATGGGCCGCCCCGATCGTCTTCTCCCTTGGCCGCGCCAGGCAGGCATGCTTCTATCAATCCTGCCAACATGCGGTTCTCCACATGCTCCAAAGCACCGATCGGATCCTGACGACCCACGTCGGCAGCTTGCCACGCAATGAGACGCTAACCGACTTGCTGATCCGACAGGAGGCTGGTGAGGCGATCGATAGAGCCGCGCTTGCGCGCGAGGTCGAGAGTGCGACCAGGCAGGTCGTTGCGGCACAGGTAAAAGCCGGCATAGACGTGGGCAATGACGGCGAGCAGTCTCGGGTTGCCTTCCAAACCTACGTGCCGCGCTGTCTGTCCGGCTTCGGCGGGGAATCGCGACGGCCTCATGCGCGCGATCAACTGGAGTTTCCAGGTTACATGCGGCAGATCGCGGCGCGCTTTCCGCATACGGCCCGCTTGATGAATGCGCCAGCCGCGATCTCTGAGGTGAAATACGTCAACGATGCCCCAATCAGGGAGGACGCGGCGCGCTTAGCGAAACTCGGGACGGACTTCCAGGAGACGTTCATGACCGCGCCATCGCCGGGCGTGGTCGCCACGACGATGATCAACCAATACTATGCGAGCCACGAAGCATACCTGACCGCACTGGGCGCCGCATTGGCCCACGAATGCCGGGCAATCCACGAGGCGGGTCACGTTCTGCAGATCGATGCGCCTGACCTGGCGATGGAGCGGCATCGGTTCTTTGGCCATCTCGACGAGCATGCTTTCCTGAAGCAACTCGAGCTGCACGTTGCGGCCATCAATGCGGCAATTGCCGGCATTCCGCGCGACCGCGTGCGCCTACACGTCTGCTGGGGTAACAACGACGGCCCGCACATCTACGATATTTCCATGGCCGCCATACTGCCGGAATTGTACCGCGCCAACGTCGGCGCGCTGTCGATCGAGTTCGCCAACCCGCGCCATCAGCACGAGTATGACGCCTTACGTGAACAACCGTTGCCGCCGCACATGCTGCTCATCCCGGGCGTAATCGACACGACGACGAACTTCGTCGAGCACCCCCTCGTCGTCGCGCGCCGCTTGCGAGAGGCGGTGGCAGCCGTTGGCGACAAGGAGCGCGTCATTGCCGGCACCGACTGTGGCTTCGGTACGTTCGCTGGCCGCGAGTACGTCGCAGCAGAGATCGTTTGGTACAAATTGGCCGCGGCCGTCGAGGGTGCCCGCATCGCGTCAGCCGCGCTTTGGGGGCGACCGAGCGACTGACTTTGTGGGCAATCCCCCTTGCTCCTGCCGCACGTGCACGATGCTGGCGAATGCCATTGTCAGATGTGACCGCGTTCGAAGGTAAGCTTCCCGTCAGGATTGATGCACATCGGCTGGTCAGCCGATGACCGACACGGCGGCCGACTGTTTTTTTTATCAATTCACAGGGAATAGTTGCCCACAACCGCGAGTCTGGTTGTTGCGAGCATCGACAAGGATGTACGCGGGTACGCGAGCCCGGCTCGGGATCGCGCTTCTTGTCCCAGTCCTTGCAGGGGATTGATCTCTGGGCCGGCTCTTCCATGGGCCATCCTAGGGGAGGAATTGCGTCCTAAATCGAACCGCCATTTCTGGATGCGTCGCGCATGGAGATGGGGCGGTTGTGGAGTTCGACCAAACGCAACCCGTGAGAGGAACACAACATGCCGATGCAGGGTGTGTACGAATTGGACGGCATGGATCGGGCCGGGGATCGGTCCAGGGATCGGGCCAGGGATCGGTCCGGGGATCGAGCGGGAGATCGAGGCGGCTGGCTCGTCAAGTCCATAGCATCGTGCATTTTTGTTTTGGTCCTGATGGTTGTCGTCTGCACGGTATTGGCGTTGGATGCCTCAATGACGACAGAGCAGCGGATCGCGACCTTCCAACAGTCGGGCGTGTTCCCCTGAGCAGGGGCTGGGCACGGCGGAACCCGGCCGTGCCCGCTGCCTTGGCCACCGAGCCGATCACCGACAAGAGGGTCGTGCCCAACGGTGCGCTTTGCGGTGACTGGCGTCATCGCCATCGATATCGGCGGCAAGCAGATGGCCGCATCCGTGAGATTGGCCGCCATCGAGCGCCTCAAGCTCAGGGAAGACAAGGTCGCCATCATCGAGGCCAGTAACAAAGCCAAGGACAAGACCAGTGACGTCATTCTTCGTGTTGACGATTAACACCGATAGGTCGGCGCACAAACGGTCTGGCCATTGGCTAGACGGCCAACGACGACGTCGATTCCGTAGACGGATTTGAGCTTGTCCGATGTCAGGACCGTTTCCGGCACGCCTTGATCAACCAGCCTGCCTTGGTCCAGCAAGGCAACGCGGCTGGCGATACTGAAGGCATGGTCGGGATCATGGGTGGAGAGCAGCACGGCAAGACCGCGAGCCGCAAGGCGCTTCACTTCCGACAGGACGATCACCTGATTTCCGAAATCGAGATTGGCGGTGGGCTCGTCCATGACGATCGCAGGCGCATCCTGGACCAGGGCGCGGGCCACGAGCGCAAGCTGGCGCTGTCCGCCGCTGATGCGTGTGTATTCTCGTTCCGCCAACTGCGCTATCCCGAGCAGAGCCAGCGCCTCTCGCGCTCTCTGCCTGTCCATGGATGTCGGGGATGCAAACAGGCCCAGGTGAGCGGTGCGCCCCATCACGACCATATCGATGACACGAAACGGGAAGTGCGCCGTATGCGCCTGCGGCACATAGGCGATGCGACGGGCGATGTCCTGTCGGGACAGCGTAGCGAGCGGTGTGCCGTCGACCACCACCTCTCCGGCCTGTGCCGGCAACAAACCGAGCAGCGTTTTAAAGAGGGTGGTCTTGCCGGACCCGTTCGGCCCAAGTAGGCAAAAGACCTCACCGGCACGCAGATTGATATCGATATTGCGACCAACCGGGATAGCGCCGTACCCAAACCCCAGACCATGGGCTGCCAGCCGCACCCTCATGACCATCCCTCGCGTCCGCGCGCCAACAGCCACAAGAAGAACGGAGCACCGATGATCGCCGTAAGGATGCCGATTGGCACCTCAATACGCGCCATCGTGCGCGCCAAAGTATCGACGATGAGCAGATAGCTTGCACCGAGCAGCGTGGCAGTCGGAAGCAGCCGGTCGAAGCTTGGTCCGACCGCCATCCGCGCAATGTGGGGGATCACGAGACCTACCCAGCCGATAACGCCAGAAATGGCAACGACGCTGGCGGTAATCAGCGTTGCTGCGGCGATAACGACCAGACGCAAACGGCCAGTTTCGACGCCCAGGGCCTTTGCCTCTTCGTCACCCAGCGAGAGGACGTTGATCCGCCAGCGCAAAACGACGAGCGGAAAGAGGCCAATGAGCACCAATGGCACCGCCGCCAACACCTCGCCCCTGCGAATGGCTGAAAGGCTCCCCAATAGCCAGAATACGATCGCGGGGAGCTGATCGTAGGGATCGGCGAGGATCTTCAGCAACGAAATCGCTGCCCCTGCGAGCGCGCCCACAACCACCCCGGCAAGCACCAGCACCAGGACCGGCTCGCGGCCGTGCACCAAAGCAGCTATGGCGTACACGAGTCCCACCGTGGCCAGCCCGACGACAAAGGCCGATAGCTGAATGGCGGCGACGGGCAAGGATAAAAAGATCCCGAGCACCGCCCCGAGACCGGCGCCGGTCGAAACACCGAGGATGTCTGGCGATACCAGAGGATTGCGGAAAAGCGTTTGGTAGGCGGCTCCCGCCGCGGCAACGGCAGCCCCCACCACAACTGCTGCAAACACCCGCGGGAGGCGGATGTCGAACAGCACAGTATGGATTTTGTCCTGGCTCGTTCCGCCCGTAAGCCGCTGACCGAATGCCGCAATGAACTCGCCAAAAGTGATCGGATAGGCGCCAACCAATGCTGCGGCAAGCATAAGCAGCAAGAGCACCACGGTGAGGCTCACGAATGTGGCCACCGGATGGTTGCTTAGCGTCTCGCGGGTTGCTGTCGGGATGGAGCTTGTCCCTTCGACCAGGCAATCAGGGTATCGAGTTGGGGTTCGGTCGGTTCCACATGATAGAACAGACGATAGAACGTGCGCGTATTTTCGCGAAGGTCTTCGGGAAACCGGTCGGGGTAGAACAGCCCCGCAAGCCATCTGAGACCGATGACCCGGTTGAGGGACGGCGGCCGATCGATCCAACCGAAGGGTGCGGTGGGCGCCAAGTATACGCGGCCATCACGCACGGGCCGAATACCCGCCCAGAGGGGATCCTTAAAGATGCGATCGAAGAAGTTGCGGTCCCAGGTGATGATGATTTCGGGGTCTGCAACGATGACCTGTTCCATCGATACGCGCACCAAGCCTTTCTGACCGACCGCCTCAGCGACATTGCGCCCGCCGGCACGCTCGATGATCTCGGTGTTGATGGAGCCTACCACTCCTGTTTCGAGCCCATCGGGCCCGCGCGCAAGGTAAACCCGAGGGCGCTTGTCAATTGGTGTGGCCGCTAGCGCTGCGTCGATTGCAACGAATGTATCCTCGACATATTTGGCCAGCCGTGCCCCCCGCTCGCTCACTCCCAGGACGTCACCTAGCAGCCGCAGCGCCGCCGGCGTGGCCTCGAAGCGACCATCGATGAGAACGTAGGGAATGTTGGTTTGTTCTTGCACGTTCTCGGCGAGCGACACGTAGGTCTCCCGCACGGACCCAAAGTCCAGGATGAGGTCGGGCTTGGCCTTGAGCACCACCTCCAGGTTGGCAGTGCCACCGCGCCCGGTGAGCCGACCAAGCGCCGGCAAATCACGCCATTTTTCGCCGATGAATGGCCGTTCCTCGACGGTTGGTGGGTCGGGCCAGCCCGTCATCCGGTCCGGAGCCAACACATAGAGGAGGATCGAGGCAGGTGGCCCGGCCGCAAAGACCCGCTCGATTTTCTCTGGCACCACTACTTTGCGGTTAGCCGAGTCTGTCACGGTGCGCGCCTGCGCGATCCCCGCTGGCAATGCCAACAACAGGGCCGCCGTCGCAACGGCGACAGCGGCGCGACGCAAATCCTTGACCGAGCTGCGGAGCGGGTTGCTGGCCGCAGGCGCATCATAGAGAACGAGCAGGTGCATTGGATCACTACTAACCGGGTCGGCCGACCAGCGTCACGTCTCTTATTGTGAGGCGTTTCGGACACGCGCCCGCTCAATCTCGCCAATCCCGAACCATGGCCGGTCGGCCAGCGTTTGACAGCCGCCGGTGAACAAAGCCCCTGGGCAGGGCACCTCTATCCGCGGGCGCAATGGGAGGCGCAGCGGCGACCTAGTGGCTTGGCGGACCTCAACTTCTATCGCTTGACCCCTGCGCTCTCGATCGCAGCTGCGCGCCGTGCCGGTCGTCTCGCCAATCCCGGCGCAAGCCTCGCTTGCGCGGTGCGGGTAGGACCAAAGCGGGTCGCCTTGGCCGAGCCAATGACATGACACGTTCACCAACGTGTGAAGCGTCAGCTCAGCGTGGGCCTTGCGCGGAAGAGCCGCCGGATATTGAAATTAGACGGGTTAAGGGAGCTTCGCATTGGTGCCTCGGGGGGCAACTCGCGCGGCGACAGGTCTAGGCGACTTTCGTGGAGGAAGCGATGAGGAAGACTGTGGTCTCATTTGGCCTCGTTGTTGGCATGAGCGCGCTCGCGGGCTCGCCGGTGCCAGCGCAAACAGCGGCTGAAGTCACGTTGACGCGATTTGACTGTGGCACTCCGCAAGCGCCGGTCGATGTCAACGCGCGATTTTCCGACACCTATGCTTATGCTGGGGTGAAGCTGCAGTTCGTCTATAGCTGCTATCTCGTCAAGCACGGCGATGAGTACATGATGTGGGACACCGGCCAGTCCATGAGTGCGGGCCCCGTGGCACCGAAGGTGGGGTTGGTAGACCTTCTCGCGCAGATGAAAGTGGCGCCGGAGCAGGTGAAATACATCGGCATTAGCCACTATCACGGCGATCATATCGGACAAGCGAACTCCCTTCCCAAAGCCACGCTCCTGATCGGCAAGGGAGATTGGGACGTCCTAACAAGTGCCAAGCCGCCGACGGGCGTCAACCCGCAGTTGGTTTCGAATTGGATCAGTGGTGGCGGCAATGTTGAGCCCGTACCGCAGGACAAGGATATTTTTGGCGATGGCTCCGTGGTGATGCTCTACACGCCCGGACATACACCCGGACACCACGCCCTCCTGGTCAGGCTGCCGCAGATGGGCCCCGTTATCCTGAGTGGCGACCTGGCGCACTTCCACGAAAACTACGAGAGCGGCGGCGTGCCGATTTTCAACACCGATCGAGCACAGACCGTTGCCTCGATCGATCGCATCAAGAAAATCGCGGCCAACTCCAAGGCGACGATCATTATTCAGCATGATGCTCGCGACGTCGACAAGCTGCCGGCGTTCCCAGCCTCTGCGCGATAAAGGCTGCGCATAGTCTCTGAGAAGCATGGTTTCTTCGGGCTGAAGGGATGGGTCGCGGCGGGCTACGGGCCGCCGAGGCTCTTCAGTGAATGGCGGGACCTCGGACCGTCGTCCGGTCGCTATTCTGCCCGCGCAGCAGCGTGCGACAGTCTTTGGGTACATGAGACATGGCAAGCCGATGGACGGGAATCGAACACAGCAAGTAAGCTGTTGTGGTCGGCCGTGCGGGTCATGGGTCGCTGTCTCCACTGGAGTGTGGCGAGGGGTGCTCCAGGGTGCTCCGTCGGTGATCGGAGCTGTGTCTTGAAAGCAACAGGCGAGTGGAAACAGCGGGTGCGACCGAGCGTCCGGCTGCGCGACAGAGCTGAGAAGTGCAAACGAGACTTAAGCAACGATAACGTCGGGAGGCGCCCTTGTGGAACCAAATCTATGACCCGCTCGATAACAAGGTCTTATCGACTGCGGCTGCAGCACTGCCCGTCGTGGTGCTGCTTGGCCTGATCGCGTCGAATAAGGTCAAGGCCCATGTGGCGGCAATCTTGGCGCTGATCATTGCCAATTTGGTCGCCATATACGTATTCACAATGCCGTCTGGGCTGGCCCTGCGGGCCACCGTGCTCGGAGCTGTCATTGGTTTCTTCCCGATCGGCTGGATCGTGCTCAATGTGCTGTTTCTCTACCGGCTGACGGTTGAAAAAGGCGCGTTCGAAACCCTGCAGACGACCATCGGTAGTGTGACCAACGACCGACGCCTCCAGTTGCTGCTGATCGCATTTGCGTTTGGCGCGTTCTTTGAGGGCGCGTCTGGCTTCGGCACTCCGGTGGCGATCACGGGCGCGGCCCTGATCGGCCTGGGCTTTTCGCCCCTCGCTGCCTCCGGCCTGTCATTGATCGCCAATACCGCGCCTGTCGCATATGGCGCGCTCGGCACGCCAATCGCCGGCCTTTCCAGCGTGACGGGCATCGACCCCTACCTCCTTGGCGCCATGGTGGGGAGGCAATTGCCATTCTTCTCGCTGATCGTGCCGTTCTGGCTGATCTGGGTGTTTGCGGGTTTCAGAGGGATGATGCAGGTCTGGCCGGCAATCCTCGTCACGGGGGTCTCGTTTGCGGTCCCGCAATTCTTGATTTCGAACTTCATCAATCCCTGGATCGTGGACATCGGTGCTTCGCTGGTGTCAATGGCCTGTCTCATTTTGTTCTTGAAAGTCTGGCATCCCAAGGAGATCTGGAGCTCGCCGGCACTGCGTGGTCACGACGTGTCGGCGGCCGAGATGAAGCCCGCCGAGGTCGGCGCCAAAGCGCAACCGAGCACAGGGCAGATCTGGTTCTCGCTCATGCCCTGGATTATTGTGTGTGCGGTGCTGCTGGTGTGGGGCACGGGTTGGTTCAAGGCCTTCGTCAATCCCTTTGCCACGTGGAACTATGCGGTGCCAGATCTGCATAATCTGGTGCAAAAGATGCCGCCCGTGGTGCCTAAGCAGACGCCGGAGGCGGCCGTATTTTCATTCACTTGGCTCTCCTATACCGGGTCAGGCATGCTAATCGCGGCCATCGTATCCGGCGCATTGATGGGCCTGGGGCCAATTCGGCTCATTTCGACCTATTTCCGCACGATTTGGATCACCTCTGCCTCGCTCATCACCATTTCGGCAATGCTGGCGATCGGCACGCTTACACGCATCTCCGGTATTGACGCGACGCTGGGACTGGCCTTTGCCGGGACTGGCATACTCTATCCGTTCTTTGGCACCCTGCTCGGATGGCTTGGCGTTGCGCTCACCGGGTCCGACACGGCCTCCAACGTTCTCTTCGGCAATTTGCAGAAGATCACCTCCGAGCAGCTTGGCCTCTCGCCAATCTTGATGGCGGCTGCCAACTCATCAGGCGGCGTTATGGGTAAAATGATCGACGCCCAGTCGATCGTGGTCGCTTCGACCGCCACAAACTGGTTCGGTCATGAGGGATCAATCCTGCGCTTCGTGTTCTGGCACTCGATTGCCCTTGCCTGTCTCGTGGGGCTTTTGGTGATGGCGCAGGCCTATATCGTGCCACAGATGATTGTTCACTGACGATGCCGTTGAGCCGGCACCGGCGGCGTTTGCGCGCAAGCGGCTCTGAAGCTGCGTCGTTTGCGTGCGGATCTTTCCGCGACGGGTCACGCCAGCGGCGGGGCACGAAGCGGAGCGACATCCCGGGGTCAATCGCCCGGCCGTGATCGCGGGGCCAGCGGACGAGCGCGCAGACCGCAGCGCTTGCCCGCCAACGGCCGCTATCTCTGCGAAGACTGTCTCGGGGTCCAGCGGTGGGCTTGAGATCCCCCGAATGCCGCTTGTTGTTTGCGCCTCGGCTAGCTCAAGCCCGACTTGAACACCAAGAATCCGTAAGTGACTGACTTTACTTAGTTTCCGGCGAAATTCAGGACGGCGTGGCACTACGCCTGGGACGGCCGCGACGTCGATGCGCTTGTCGCGGCGGCG
>Ga0075425_100002200_pt1 | contig 19431 bp, 17 predicted proteins | sample SoiMethybrSBSTD4_FD_75300 | JGI IMG/M metagenome (GOLD analysis project Ga0075425, IMG submission 75300) | Bulk soil microbial communities from a Populus tree surrounding site in Tennessee, USA - Soil MetaG P. TD hybrid SBSTD4 | ecosystem: Environmental > Terrestrial > Soil > Tree plantation... | reverse complement strand
GGCCGGCTCGTCGGGAGAGTCCCGGGTCACCGGGGCCGACCAGGCCGTCCGACCCGGCTCGTCTCTCTCGACGGTTCTTCTCTCCGGAGACATGCTTCTCGCGGCAACCGGCACGGTGACGTGGGTCGACCGCGACTCCGTGCTGGCCTTCGGCCATCCCTTCCTCTCGATGGGGCCGATCGAGATGCCGATGGCCCAGGCGCAGGTCCTGACCGTGCTGCCCTCGGTGTACCGGTCGTTCAAGTTCGCGGACACCGGTCCCGTCTTCGGATCGGTCACACAGGATCGTTCGACCGGAATTCTCGGCACGTTCGGTACCCGCGCGAAGATGGTCCCGATCACGGTCCGCATCTCGTCCGACGAGCTGCCGCTGCAGACTTACCACTTCGAAGCGGTGCACAACTCGATGCTCACCCCGGTCCTCGCAGCGATCGCGATCGACAACGTTCTGACGACGCTCGAGAAGCGGGCCGGCGAGCGCACGCTCGTCTGGAAGTCCTCGATCCGGACTCCCGACCGCAACGTTCGATGGGACACGGTGTTCTCCGGACTGCAGGCGCGCGAGGAAGCGGTTACTTCACTCGCGCTCCTGGCGAATTACCTGATGGCGAACGAATTCCGGGACCTCCCGATCCTGGGCGTGGATGTCGAGATCAAACACTCCGACCGGATGCAGAACGGCCGCATCGTCAACGTCGAGCCGCGCAAGGAGCGGTTTCGCGCGGGGGAGCGCGTTCCTATCCGCGTCGACGTCGTGGACTTCCGGGGAGGCTCGCGGCGCGTGACGCTCGATCTCGACGTTCCGAAGGACACTCCTCCCGGGCCGCTGACGGTCTTCGTCGGGGACGGCAACGCGGCGACCGCGTACGACCTCGCGCTCTACCCGGCCGACCCGCAGTCCCTCGATCAGGTTCTCGACTTTCTGGGAAGGATGCGTCCGCCGAACAGTCTGAACCTGATCGCCTACCGTCGCGCCGCCGGCGCGGTCGTTGCGGGAGAGCCGCTCGCAGCGCTGCCCCCGTCGGTGGCCGCTCTTCTGCGCGATCGGGGGCCGGGCGACGGCACGCCCGACCTCTCCTATGTCCGGCTCCAGAGCCAGACGGTCGAGCAGCCGGTGCCCATCAGCGGGTCGGTGCAGCTCAACCTGGAAGTGCTGCCGAACAACTGGTGAAAGCCTCGCTCTCCCTCCGCGTCACGGCGCTTTTCGCCGCGGCGCTCGTGTCCTCGGTCAATTCCGCCGGCGCCGCCACCGCGAAGATCTGGACGTCCGACTCGACCGGGGATTTTTCGGCGGGGGAGGCGCGGGGCGTCGCGGTCACGGTCAACGGCGCGCTCGTCCTCTCGCGCCCTCTCGAACGCGTCGAGGGCGTCGGCGAAGCCGTGCTCTACGACGCGGCGACGACGAAGGACGGCGTCGTGTTCGTCGGAACGGGACAGGCGGGACGCATTCTCCGGGTGTCGCCCGCCGGCAAAGTCGATACCTTTGCGACCCTGACCGAAAAGCAGGTCACGGCGCTCGCTCTCGGGCCGGACGGCGTCCTCTACGCCGGGGGGTCGCCGGGAGGAAAGGTTTATCGAGTGGACGGCGGCAAGGCGTCTCTCTATTACGACACGAAGGCGCAGTACGTCTGGTCGCTCGCGTTTTCCGGCCCCGCGCTCTTCGTCGCCACCGGTCTGCCCGGCGAGATTCACCGCGTCGAAGAGGCCGGCAAGGGGAAGCGGCTCCACACTTCTTCGGATGCCCACGTTCGGACGTTGCATGCCTCGGGAAACGGCGACGTCTGGGCGGGGACGTCCGGCTCCGGTCTCGTCCTGAAAATCGACGCCGCCGGGAAGGTCACGACGGTCTACGACTCCGGCAAGACGGAGGTGACCTCGATCGCCTCGGGCCCCGACGGGCGTGTCTGGGCGGCGATCTCCTCGTCGGAGGGAGCGGGCGCCGGGGAGCCGGTCTCCGCGCCTCTCCCGCAGCCGACGCGCCCGCTCCGTCCGAGCCCCCCCGCCGAGGGCGGGGACGACAAGGAAAAGAAGCCGGAGGTCACGGTAGCCGTCGGGACGCCGCGCCTCGCCCCATCGCGGCCGGCCGGGCGCAGCGGATACTCGTCGGAAATCGTCCTCTTCGAGAAAGGGGAGCCGCCGCGCGCCGTCTGGTCGAGCTCGGACGAAATGGTATTCGACCTGGGCGACGCCGAGGGCTCCTCGGTCCTCGCCGGCACCGGGCCGAAAGGGCGGCTCTACCGGATCTCGCGGGACACCTGGTCGCTCGATCGGACCTTCGACGAGAAGCAGGTCTCGATCATTGCCGGCGAGTCGATCGCGACGAACGCGGCGAGCGCGTTCTACCGGATGCGGGAGGGAGAGCGAACCGGCGAGTACGTCTCCGCGGTCAAGGACACCGGCCGCACGAGCACTTTCGGGGCATTCCGGCTGGAGGGAGACGTCCCCGCGGGCTCGCGGCTGGAGGTCGCGTTCCGGACCGGGGAGTCCGCCGCCCCCGACCTGACCTGGAGCGAGTGGTCCCCGTTCCACCCGGTCGCTGAAACGCCGAAAATTCTCGCCCCGCCGGGACGCTTTCTCCAGTGGAAGCTGCGAATGACGTCGGGCGGAAGCTCCTCGCCCGTCATTCGCCGGGTCGAGGCCGCTTATCGCAACCGCAACTCCGCTCCGGTCATCGAAGCCTTTCTGGCAATGGGGCCTTCGGAAGTGTTCGCGCGTTCGGCGGGAGGGGGGTCGAACGTTTTCGAGACGACCGCGCCCGACGAGAAGGGGATCTTCACGAGCCTCGAAGAACCGAAACCGGAGAGTGCTCCGCGCAAGCTCCTCCGCAAGGCCTACCGGACGCTGACCTGGAAGACGAGCGATCCGGACGGCGACCCGGTGGTCCACTCTCTGGAGTTCCGCCCGGTGTCCTCGAGCCGGTGGATTCCTTTGAAGTCCGACATCCGCGACAGCTTCTACTCGTTCGACACGAGCTCGCTTCCGGACGGCGAATACGTGTTCCGCCTGACCGCCTCGGACGCCGAAACGAATCCGGGGGAAGGAAAGACGGCCTCGCGCGAGACGAGTCCCGTGTCGATCGACAACACGCCGCCGGTCATCCGCCGAATCGGTTCGGGCAAGGGAACCCTGAGGTTCGAGGTCGAGGACGCCGCCTCGCCACTGACGGACTTCGAGTACAGCGTCAACGCTCACGAATGGGTCCGTGTCGAGCCGGAGGACGGGCTCTCCGACTCGCGCAAGGAGACGTACTCGATCGACTTGAAGCCGGCGGACCGGAGCGGTTACCTCCTCGTGCGGGCGACGGACGCGTCGCACAACGTCGCCGCGGCCTCCTTCAGCGCGCCCTGAGGCGAGCCACCGCATAATTGCGGCGGTGAAGCGGCGTCCTCTCGCAATCTTCCTTCTCCTTCTCGGCGCATGCCGCGGCAGCGAACAGCCGGCCGGCTCCCTTCCCCCGCCGCCGGCGCCGACGCAGGCTCCGGCGCCGGTCCTCGGATTCCTGGACGAGACGCGACAGGGAATGCCCGTCGAGGGGGGGATCCTGCGACGGCGGCTCGTGGGGGAGCCGGCGACGTTGAACGCGGTCCTTCAGTCGAGCCTGCCCGAACAGCAGGTCCTCCAGTACGTCTCGCGACAGCTCCTCGACTTCGACGCGCGGCTGGATCTCGTCCCGGGCCTCGCGGAGCGATGGGAGGTCTCCGAGGACGGCCTCGAATACCGATTCTTCATCCGGCCGCAGGCAGTCTGGGAGGACGGCAGCGCCGTGACGTCCGCGGATGCCGTCTTCACGATTCACCAGATCACCGATCCGAAAGTCCCTTCTCCGGTCTTCAAGCCGCTCTTCGAGGACCTCGAGCTCGTCGAACCTTTGAGCGCGAGCTCGTTTCGCGCGCGGTTCCGCGACCGGGACGCTCTTCACGCGTACGCCTTCGCTCTGCCGCTCCTGCCGGAACGCCGCTTCTCCGGGCGATCCTTTTTGAAGGCGCGCGAGAACCGCGCGCCGCTGTCGAACGGACCCTATCGGCTCGCGAGCTGGAAGACGCAGGAGTCGATCGAGCTCGAGCGCAATCCACGCTGGTTCGGCGCGCCGGGGCATTTCGAGCGGATCGTTTTCCGGATCGTTCCGGAGAACGCGGTTGCTTACCGGGCCGTCGTCGGGGGCAGCCTCGACGAGGCCTGGATCGATCAGCCGCTGAAAGAGCGGAGCGCGAAAGATCCCCGGTTCGGGGCGTGCTGCCGCGTCGTCGAGTTCTACAACCTCGACTACAACTACATCGCCCTCAACAACCGATCGCCGCTCTTCTCCGACTCGCGCGTGCGCCGCGCGATGACGATGCTCCTCGACCGGCCCGCGATCGTCAGCAGCCTGTATCACGGCTCCGCCCGCATCATTTCCGGGCCGTGGGCGCCCGATTCGCCGGCGTATGACGCGGCCGTGACGCCGCTTCCCTTCGATCCAGCGGCGGCGGCGGAGCTGCTCGATCGAGCCGGGTGGCGGGACACGAACGGGAACGGCACGCGCGACCGGGACGGGCGCGAGTTCGAGTTCGACCTGCTTTCCTCGGCCGGCTCGACGATCGGAGGTCAGATCGACGAGGTGTTCGCGGGCGATCTCGCGCGCGCCGGCATCCGGGCTCGCGTGCGGCCTCTCGAGTGGTCCGCGTTCGTCGCGCGCGTCGATTCCGGCGACTACCAGGCCGCCTCGCTGGCGTGGGCGGCCTCCGACCCCAACCCCGATCCCTTTCCGTACTGGCACTCGTCGCAGTTCCCTCCGCGCGGGGTGAACAACGTCTTCTACTCGAACGCGGTGGCTGACCGGCTGATGGAGGAAGCGCGACGCGAGCTCGATCCCGCCAAGCGGCGCGAGATCTACCACCGCCTCCACCGGATCTTCCGCGATGATCCGCCGGTCATCTTCGTGGCCAACGCTTCCCAGAAGTACGCTTTCCGGCGGCGCGTGCGCGGGCTCGTCACCTCGCCGCTCGGCCTGTACGGCTTCTGGCCGGGACCGCTGTCCTGGTGGGGAGTCCCGGACGACTCGGTCACCGGCGGTCGCGCGCAGTGACCCGCTACCTCGTCCGGCGCCTGCTCCTCGCGATTCCGACTCTCTTCGGGATCGTCGTCCTCGTCTTCCTCCTGCTCCACCTCGCCCCCGGCAGCCCGGCGTCGGCCGCAGGATCTCCCGAGGCCGGCCGCCGCGTCTCCGCGGCCGCACGCGAGGAGATGCGCAAGCTCTACGGCCTCGACCGACCGCTGCCCGAGCGGTTCGTGAAGTGGATCGGGCGCGTCGCGCGTTTCGACCTGGGGGAATCGTTCGTGGACCGGCGGCCCGTCTCCGAGAGGATCCGCGAAGCGCTCCCCGCGACGCTCGCGTTGAATGGCCTCGCCCTCTTCTTCACGCTCGCGATCGCAGTTCCCGTCGGAGTCGCCGCGGGAGGCCGACCCGAAGGCCCCTTCGATCGGGCCTCCGCCGTCGTTCTGTTCGCTCTCTACTCGATGCCCATTTTCTGGGCGGCGCTGCTCCTCCAGACGCTCCTTTCGGTCAAGCTCGGATGGCTCCCGCTCTATGGCGTCTCGTCCGACCCGGCCCCGGCCGGGCTCGCCGACCTGGCCGACCGGCTCGCGCACCTGGCGCTCCCCGTGACGTGCCTGACCTACGCTTCTCTCGCCTTCTTCGCGCGTCTCGTCCGCGCCGGCGTCGTCGAAGCGCGCTCACAGGACTTCGTGACGGCGGCGCTCGCGCGGGGCCTGTCCCGGCGCCAGGCGCTCTGGCGCCACGCTTTCCGCAACGCGCTCCTTCCGCTCGTAACGCTTCTCGGGCTTCTCCTGCCGGGCCTCCTCTCCGGCAGCGTCATCGTCGAACGGATCTTCGCGTGGCCCGGACTCGGCCGTCTCTACTTCGACTCGATCCTCTCCCGCGACTATCCGGTCGTGCTCGGGCTGTCGCTCCTGGGCGGCGTCACGACGCTCGCGGCGACGCTCGCCGCCGACATCGCCGCCGCGATCGTGGACCCCCGCCTGCGGGAGCCGGCGTGATCCGCCGCCTGCCCGGGAGCGGCCGAATCGCGCTCGTCGTGGTGGCGCTCCTTTGGGCCGTCGCGGCCGTCTCCCCGCTTTTCGTCCGGCGCGCTTCCGAGATCCGGCTCGACGAACGCCTGCAGGCGCCGTCTCTCGCGCATCCGTTCGGGACGGACGACCTCGGTCGCGACGTCGCCGCGCGCGTGGTGGTCGCGACGCCGATTTCTCTCACGATCGGGCTCGTCGCGGCGGCGGTTTCTCTCCTCGTCGGATTCGGGATCGGCGCCGCTGCCGGCTACTTCGGGGGAACGACGGACCTCCTGCTCTCGCGACTGATCGAGGTCGTCCTCTGCTTTCCGGTCCTCTTCCTGCTGCTCGCCCTCGCCGCATTCCTGCCTCCGTCCCCGGCGACGGTCGTGCTCGCGATCGGGCTGACCACCTGGCCCTCCGACGCGCGCTACGCCCGGGCGGAAATCCTGAAGGCGAAGAACCTCGACTACGCCCGCGCCGCCCGGGCGGCCGGAGCGGGTCCGGCGCGGATCCTCCTTCGCCACCTTCTCCCGAACGCTCTCCCGCCGCTCCTCGTGTCCGCCGCGTTCGGCGTCTCCTGGGCGATCCTCGCGGAGGCCTCGCTGTCTTTTCTCGGCGTGGGGCTGCCGGCGCCGGCCTCGTCGTGGGGAGGGATCCTGTCCGCGGCACCCGCCTACATCGAGGAGGCCTGGTGGCTCGCTCTCTTCCCGGGCCTCGCGCTCTTCGCGACGGTGTCTGCCTATAATCTGCTCGCGGAAAGCCTCCGACACGCGACGACCGAAGCAGGGAGAACGTGATGCCGGAACGCGTTGCACTCTACCCCGGCTCCTTCGATCCCTTGACCAACGGACACTTAGACGTCCTCTTCCGCGCGCGGCGGCTCGCGGACCGCGTCATCGTCGCCATCCTCGAGAACGACGAGAAGGAGCCGCTCTTCTCGATCGAGGAGCGCCTCGAGATGATCCGCGAGATCGTGGGAAAAGACAGCGTCGTCTCGGTCCGCTCGTTCTCCGGTCTCCTGGTGGACTTCGCGGCGCAGACCGGCGCGACGCTTCTCGTCCGGGGCCTCCGCGCGATTTCCGATTACGAGTACGAGCTGCAGATGGCGCTCATGAACCGTCGCCTCGCGCCATCGATCGAGACGGTCTTCCTGATGGCGAAAGAAGAGTACTCGTACGTCTCGAGCCGGCTCGTCAAGGAAGTGGCGCGGCTTGGCGCGGACGTCTCCGGCCTCGTTCCCGACCCGGTCCGGCGTCGCCTGGAAGCCCGCCTTCCGCGCTCGTGAGTGGAGACGCGCGCGTCGTCGAGACGGAGCTGCGCGTCCGGTATTCCGAGACGGACCGCATGGGAATCGTCTATCACGGCGCTTACGTCTCCTGGTTCGAGGTGGCCCGCACCGAGTACTGTCGCGCGGCCGGCTTCCCGTACCGCCGGATGGAGGATGACGGTCTCCTGATCCTCGTGACCCGCGTCGAGTGCGTTTACCGGCGTCCGGCGCGGTACGACGACCGCGTCTTCGTGCGCGCTCGCGTCACCGGGCTGGCATCCCGCGGCCTCGCGTTCGCCTACGAAGTCGTGGACGAGAAGGGACGGCCGCTCGCGGATGGGGCGACCCGGCACGTGTTCGCCGACCCCGCGGGCAGGCCGGCGCGCGCGCCGGAAGAAGTCCTTGAGGCGCTGGAGAGATTCCGCAACGCCTAACCTCGCCCAAACCCGTACCGCGCGATCGTCCACAGGATCTTCCTTCCCGCGGCGACCGTTCCCGCGAGCGTCCCGGTGATCTTCGAGACCCCGACCCGGCGCCGGTACGACACCGGCACTTCGACGACGAGCAGATCTTTCTTCAAGGCCTTCAACTGCATCTCGACGGTCCAGCCGAAGTCGCGGTCTTCCATTCCGAGCGACCGGAGCGCGTCCCAGCGGATCGCCCGAAAGGGGCCGAGGTCCGTGTACCGATGGCCGGAGATCAACCGGATCAGTAAGCAGGCGAGCGCATTGCCGAACCGCGCCTGCGGGAGGAGAGCCCCGGGTTCGCGACGTCCGAGCATCCGGGACCCGATCGCGAGGTCCGCGCCCTCGGCGATGGCCTCAGTCAGCCTCGGAAGCTCCTCCGGGTGGTCGGAGTAGTCGCCGTCTAAGAAGACGAGGATCTCGGGAGGCGACGCTTCGAGCGCGGAGATTCCGGCCAGGCAGGCGCTGCCGTATCCGCGCCGTTCTTCCCGCACGAGCCGTACCGGGAGCCCGGAGGCGACGAGCCGCGTATCGTCAGTCGACCCGTTGTCCACGACCACGATCTCGCCGACCACGTCCCGCGGGATGTCGGCGACCACCAGCGGAAGCGACTCGCGCTCGTTGAAGACGGGGATGATCACCGCAACCGAGGGAACCTTCCGGCGGTCTTCCGTCATGGCAGCGCGCGCGCCGCCGCCCGCCCCGGCCGCAGGGTCACCGCCAGGCCGCCGAAGATGAGGGCGCCGGCCACCGCCGTGCGCCAGCCGGGCCGCTCACCCAGGACGACGATCGCGAGCGTGGCAGCGATCACCGGCTGAAGGAATACGTAAGCGGCGACTCGCGACGCCTTCGTCCGCGCCAGAGCCCAGGAGTTCAGGAGATAGGGAACGACTGTGCAGAACACGATCACCGCCCCGAGGCTCCACCACGCGGTCGGCGACACCGTTCCCGGGGAGAACCGGAGAAGAGCGGGGATCGCCGCGAGCACGATCGGCGGCGCGCCCCACCGGAATACGGCGGAGGTGAAAGCGAGGGCTCGGTAGCGCGCCAGGATCGGGCGCGAGAGCACGAGGTACAGGGAGTAGGAGAAGCCGTTGGCGAGGATCAGCAGGTCTCCGCGGAAGTATCGGCTGCTCCACTCGAACCGCTCGGCGTTCAAGAGGACGAGCGCCCCGGCGCCCGCGAGGAGGATCCCGGCGATCGCACGCGGCGTCGTCTCTTCGCGCCCGAGCAGGACCGCCGCGGCGAGCGTGAAAACGGGAATGGCGGAGATCAGGATCGACGTGTTGACCGCGGTCGTCAGCGAAAGACCCAGGATGAAGAGCACCTGGTTGAAAGAGACGCCGAGGAACGCGAGGAGAACGATCCGGCCGCGGTCCGAGGGAGCGATGCGTTCCTCCGGCGAGAGCCGCCGGACGATCTCGAGCATGAGCGCCGACGATACGACGCGGATCGCCGCGAGCACGAGCGGCGAAATGGAGCGGAGCGCGAGCTTCCCGAAGATCGGAAAGAGCGCGAACCCGGCCTGCGCGAGGGCGAGCGAGAGGTGGACCGGCCACGGGGATCCGCCATGGGAGAGCCGCGAGACGCCGGCCGGCCCCTCCCTCACGCGGGAGCGAGATCCGAAACGATCGCAGTGTCGTCGGCACGGACCGTCGAGACGAGCCGATCCCCGTCCGTCACGTCGCGAAACGCAAAGCCAAGTCCGATCGCGCCGGACTGCGGCGAGACGGCGGAGCTCGTCACCCGTCCGGCCTCGACCTTGCCCGGTTTCTCCTCGTCGGGGCGGCGCAGCGAGGTTCCCGGGTCGATCGGTCGCCCAGGAAAACGGAACCGGACGAGGCGGCGGTTGACGCGACCGTACGTCCGGAGACGCGCCACAACCTCCTGGCCGACGTAACAGCCCTTGGTCGTTGAAATCGCGTCGGCGAGGCCGACCTCGTCGGGCAGGTTCGTCGAGTCCATGTCCGTCCCGAACCGCGGGCGCCCCGCCTCGACGCGGAGGATCTCCGCCGTCGAGCCGGAGACCTCTTCCGAGCCCGCTTCTTCGAGGAGCCGTTCGACCTCGCCGCGCATCGCGATCGGGGCCGAGAGCTCGGCCGAGAACTCGCTTTCGGCCGGCAGGAGCAGGACGTCCGCGGGAAGGTTCAGTCGGGCAGCGCCCGGACCGTACAGCGAGATTCGGAAGAGCTCCTCGGATCGGTCTTCGATCGTGACCCGGCTCCCGAGCACGTACTTGCGGAGGTGCTCGAAGACCGGAGTCCGATGCGCCGCGGGAAGGATCAGCCGGATCCGATCGGCCAATCCGACGGCGCGGCCGACGAACAGGAGCTTGCCCTTCGGCGTCAGCCCCGCGACTTCTCGCGTCTCGCCCGGCGCGAGACCTCGCATCTCCTGCGTCAGCTGTCCCTGCAGAAAGGCCACCCGGTCGTCCCCGGCGACGTCGACGACCGCCGTGGGACGGACCCGATGCGCAAGCTTCCCCCGCGCCGCCGCGTAACCGGGGGGAATGGCCGTGGAAGGCGTGACGGAGGACGCCATGACGGGATTATAGGAACGAAGACTCCGATCGAGCGCAAGCGCGGTCGCCAGGCGGGGAGCACAGGCCTTGGGGATCATGCGGTTGAACAGGACTTCCCGCGGTGGACGGTTCGCGGCCGGCTGCGGTGCATCCGACCACGATCGTCCCGGGAGCGGACGTCCCGATGCATCGCTATAATTTGCGCGGGGTCGATGGTTGATCCACCTATTCGAGAGGCTCGAGCGGCGCCCGCGGTGGTTACTCGTCCTAGCCGGCCTCGCGATCCTGGGAGCGATCGGTCTCGTCGACTATCTGACCGGTTTCGAAATCCTGTTCTCGGTCTTCTATCTACTGGTAGTCGGCATGTCGGCCTGGTTCGTAGGCAAGGGCTTCGGTCTCCTGATGTCCGTCTTGAGCGCCGTTGTATGGATTGGTGGAGATCTGGCGGCGGGCGCGCGTTATCGGAACCCTTTGATTCCCGTCTGGAACGGACTCATCTTGATGGTGCTCTATTCCATCGTGGTCTGGCTCCTGACCAGCCTGCACTCTCTCCACCGGGAGCTCGAAGTCAGAGTTCAGCAGAGGACAGCGGCGCTCACGCGAGAGATAGCCGAACGCCAGCGACTGGAGCAGGAGATTCTCGGAGTCAGCGAGCGGGAGCAGCGCCGGATCGGCCATGATTTACATGACAGCCTTTGCCAGCATCTGACAGCGACGGCTCTGGCCGGCGAGGTGTTGGGCGAAAGACTGGCGGCGAAGGCCCTGCCCGAAGCGGCGGACGCGACCAAAGTCGTCGAGCTGGTGGAGGAAGGGATCAGCCTGGCCCGCAACCTGGCGCGGGGACTTTATCCCGTGGAATTGGACGCTGAAGGTCTCATGGCCGCGTTCCAGGAGCTAGCCGATAACACGACAAAGGGGGCTGGAGTTACTTGTGTGCTCGAGTGTCGGGCGCCAGTGCTGATCCACGACGATGCGGCGGCAACTCATCTTTATCGGATCGCCCAGGAGGCAGTCCGCAACGCCGTCCGGCATGCCAGACCCGGACGCATCGAGATGACTCTGGCCGAGCAAGACGGAGTCGTGAAGCTGACGGTCGAAGATGATGGCGCCGGATTGGCCGAGACTCCGCAACCGAGCGGGGGCCTGGGGATCCGGATCATGGCTCACCGGGCGGCGATGATCGGCGGAGCGTTCTCCATCGAGCCAGCCCTCGCCGGCGGGACCATCGTCACGTGTTCCGTTCCAAGGGCCTACACCTCGCAACATGGAGCTCGTGAGGGCACGCATGGTGCCTGAGCCTGTTCCGAGAACGGTCTTCCTCGTCGACGACCATCCGCTGGTTCGCGAGTGGTTGACGAATCTGATCAACCGGCAGCGGAATCTCACCGTGTGCGGGGAGGCCGAAAGCGGGCCCCAGGCCCTGCAGGCGATTGTCGCGCTCAAGCCCGATGTCGCAATCGTGGACATCTCCTTGAAGGATTCCTCCGGCATCGAGCTCATTAAACACCTCAAGCAGTCTTGTCCGAGTGTCGCGGTACTCGTCCTCTCGATGCACGAGGAATCCCATTACGCCGCGCGCGCGCTGCGAGCAGGCGCCAGAGGGTACGTCATGAAGCGGGAGACGACCCGGAAGGTGATTGCTGCCATTCGCCAGGTTCTGGAGGGCAGGCTTTATATCAGCGACAAAATCGCAGCGGCCATGGCCACCGCTTTTGTCGAAGGCAAATCGCTCGCGAGTCATTCCCCGGCCGAGCAATTGAGCGATCGCGAACTGGAGGTCTTCGAATTGCTGGGTCAAGGGCGCGGAACGCGCCAGACCGCGGAAGCACTGGGCGTTGGTGTGAAAACGGTGCAGGCCTACTGCGCGCGGATCAAGGAGAAACTCGACCTGTCGAGCGCGACCGAACTCCTCCGGGAAGCGGTGCTCTGGCACGAGAGCACACACAAGATCTAATCCGGCTCTCGCGTCACTCGGCCTTTCCCGGGAACTGATCAGGACCCTCGAATCGCACCCGGCACTGTGCGGTCCCCACACATACGCTGTACGGAATTTCCCTACACGGGAACGCGGCTTCGCCCAATAGACAGAAGCTCGTACCCATCGCTATGGTGGCCGGCAAGGAGGTCCGGACGTCCGGATCGGTCGACACCGAAGGTTATTCGATCTGATGTGGAAGGGAGCTACGATCCTGATGGCCTTGTCGCTGGCCGGGTGTCCGTTAGCACGCGCTCAGACGACGACCACTCTGCCAGCGGATGCGGGCAATGCCGCTTCTGCCGACGGTGAGGCCCAGCCTTTGTCGCTCGCGGAGGCCAAGCGGATCGCCCTGGGAAAGAACTGGGATCTCCTCGCGTCTGCGGCCGGGGTTGATGCCGCCACCGCCCAGAGGATCGTAGCCCACGAATTTCCCAATCCGACGTTGTCCGTCTCCTCCAGCGCGATCAACGTCGACAACCGTTTGAGCTCAACCTCTGCCGGCAATGGCTTGTGGGATCGAAGTTACGACACGATCCTCGCTGTCAACCAACTCTTCGAAATCGGCGGTAAACGCCGCAGCCGCCAAGCGTCAGCCCAAGCGGCGTTCGAAGAGGCCAAAGCGGAGTTCTTGGACGCCGAGCGCACGCTGGACCTCGGCGTCACCAGGGCCTACGCCGCCGCGGCGCTGGCGGAGGAGAGTGCACGGGTGCTCAGGGAATCGGCCGGCATCCTACGGGAGGAAGCGAGAATCGCCGAAGTGCGGTTCAAATCCGGCGAAATCTCCAGCTCGGATAAGAGCCAGATTGAGATCACCACCGAGCGCTTCGAGTTGGATGCGCGGGCAGCCGAATCGTCCGCCGCACGGGCGCGCGTGGCCCTCGAGGTTCTCCTGGGGGTGCCGCTCCCGAAAGGTGACGTCGTCCTCACGGAGCGCCTGGAAGCATTGGTCGACTCGGGGGCAGGGCTGAATCCCAACTCCACCGTTGCCCGGCGTCCGGATGTCGTCGCCGCTGATGCGGCGCTTCGCAAAGCCGAAGCCGATTTGCGCCTTCAGAAGGCCAATCGCATTCCGGACCCGACCGTCGTGGCTGAGTATGAACACCAGCCACCCGACAGACCCAACACCGTCGGCTTCGGTGTGAGCATTCCTCTTCCGCTGTGGAACCGGAACCGGGGCAACATTCTCGCAGCCGATGCCGCGCGCGAGAAGGCCCGGCTCGATTTGGAAAGGACAAGAGCCCAAGCCTCTGCGGAAGTCGCCGCGGCCCTGCTCGCCTATGGCGATGCGGTCAAACGTTGGCAGAGTTTCCGCGACAGTATCCGGCCCCGGTCGGAGCAAGTTCGTAAGACCAAGGCCTATGCCTACGAGAAGGGCGGCGCCTCTCTGCTGGATATGCTCGTGGCCGAACGCGACGACAACGAAGTGCGCCTGGCCGCGATACAAGCCGCCAGCGACGCGGTCGTCGCCATCGCCGCACTCCAGGCCGCCACCCTGGAACTTCGGCCTTCGGAGTTGAAAAGATGAATCGCCGCTTGCTCCACGATCCGAAATCCGAATCTTGCGGGGCGTCTCGCATCTCGTCCTGGCTTTTGTTTACGGCGCTGCTCGTCTTCTGGACCATTCTCGCCGACTGCGGCTCAGAGACGAAGCGAGTGGAAGTGCCGCAGCCGAAAGTCACCGACGACACCATCGCGATGCCCGTCAACTCGCCGCAGCGCGCTGCGTTGGCCGTCGAACCCATCGGCGCTACCCAGCCGGCGGTCGTGCCGCTGACCGGACGACTGGTCTGGGATGAAGACAGGACCGTCCGAATCTTCACGCCCTTCGCCGGCATCGTCCGCAAACTCTCCGTAAACGTAAATGAGCCGGTCGCTCGGACGGCCGTTCTGGCCGAGATCCAGTCCGCCGACTTCGGCCAGGCCCAGGCGGATGCGCGCAAAGCCGAGAGTGATTTCCGCCGCGCCGAGCGCAATCTCGCCCGCGTGCGCGACCTCTTTGAGCATGGCGCTGCCCCGCGGAAGGACTTCGAGGGCGCCGAAGCCGATTTCGCCAGCGCGCAAGCGGAGAAAGACCGAGCGGAGGGGCGTTTGGCGATCTACGGTCCCTCGATGGCTCATGGTTTCCAGCTGCGAAGCCCGTTGGACGGGATTCTGGTGGAAAGGAATGTCACGCCCGGCCAGGAGGTCCGGCCCGATCAGATGCTGGCCAACGCGCCGCAATTCACCGCGCCGCTGTTCATCGTGACGAACCCCGGGAAGCTCTGGGTTTGGCTGGACGTGACAGAAATGCACCTGCCTCTGTTACACAAAGGGATGGAATTGACGATCCGCTCCAAGGCCCTTCCCGATCAGGTCTTCAAGGGACGCCTGGACTTGATCAGCGGGTCGCTCGACCCGACGACCCGCACCGTCCGGGCGCGGGGCACGGTCGACAACGCGGAGAAGCTGCTGAAGGCCGAGATGTATGTCGCCGTCGAAATCCCGGATGCCGTGCCGAAGAGCCTGCAGGTGCCCTCAAGAGCGGTCTTCCTGCGCGGTAACCAATACTACGTCTTCCTCGAAACGGGCGACGGCCGTTACCAGCGAAAACCGGTCCGGATCGGCTCCGAGCGCGAAGGCAAAGTCGCAATTCTCGAGGGCCTCCAGGGAGGCCAGCGGCTGGTCACCGAAGGTTGCTTGCTGCTGCAGTCATTGATCGACAACGCTCCGAAGTCATGATCGGTCGCATCACTTCCTACACGCTGCGCCACCGGGCAATCGTCATCGCGGTGCTTCTGCTCGTCGTCCTCGCCGGAATCAATGCTTTCCAACGTCTGCCGGTAGAAGCCTTTCCCGACGTCTCCAACATGTCGGTCCAGGTGATCACCTTGTTTCCGGGCCACGCCGCCGAGGAGGTCGAGCGGCTCGTCACCATACCGATTGAAAACCTGATGAACAGCGTGCCCAAGCTCGTCTCGCTTCGTTCGATCAGCCTGTTCGGTTTGTCTCAAGTCACGCTCGTCTTCGAGGATGGCGCCCAACCGGATTACGTTCGCATCCAGGTCTCCCAGTACCTGTCCAGCGTCACTCTGCCGACGGGCGCACAAGCCAGTCTCTCCCCCAATGCAACCCCCATCGGTGAAATCTATCGTTACACCCTCAAGGCGCCAGGGAGCTACTCCGCCGTCGAGCTGAAGGCCCTCGAGGACTGGGTTGTCGAGCGCAAGCTACGCACGGTCCCCGGCGTTGTCGATGTCGTGGGTTTCGGCGGGCCGACCAAGCAGTATCAGGTGCAGGTCGATCCCGTCAAGCTCAAGTCCTACAATCTCTCTCTCAAGCAGGTCTTCGACGCCCTGTCGAACGGCAACCGGAACGCCGGCGGCTCTTATGTGGAGCACGGCTCGGAAATGTACGTCGTTCGCGGCCTGGGCTTCGTGCGGGACCCCGAGGACATCGGCGCGATTGCCGTGGACAGCCGTGGCGGCACCCCCATCCGGATCAAAGACATCGGCGTCGTCGCCATCGGCAACGCCGTCCGCCTGGGCCAGGTGGGAATGTTGTTCAAGCGCTCGGACGGCGCGTTCGACGAAGACCCCGACGCGGTCCAGGGAATCGTCATCATGCGGCGAGGGGAAAACCCGCGCACCGTCCTGGACGGCATCCATGCGAAGGTCGAAGAGATCAACCGGCATTATCTGCCGGCCGGCATCCGGATGGTGCCGCATTACGATCGAACCGAGCTGATACGCCGCACCCTGCACACGGTGCGCAAGAACATGCTCGAGGGCATCGGCCTGGTGGTGCTGGTGCTGGTGCTGTTCCTCGGGCTCGGCAATTACCGCACCGCCCTGGTCGTCGCGCTCGCTGTACCGGTTTCCCTGCTCGGTGCCTACCTGGCGCTGGACCTGCAGGGAATCCCGGCCAATCTCATCTCCATGGGCGCCATCGACTTCGGCATCATCGTCGATTCCGCTCTGGTCATTGCTGAGAACCTGATCCGCATCCTTCATGAAAAGAAAGACAAGATCCTGTCTCTGCCCGCGGCAATTGTCGAAGCGGTGCGGGAGATGGGCCGGCCCATCCTTTTCTCGAAAGCGATCCTGCTGACGGCCTTCATCCCCGTCTATACGCTGCAGCGGGTCGAGGGCCGCATCTTCCGTCCGATGGCTCTGACGCTGACCTATGCCCTGGTTACCGGGACGATCTTCGCCGTATTCGTCGTCCCCGCGCTGCTCAGCTTCGCACTCAAGCGCGGTGCCCGGACCGAGGAGTCCTGGATCGTGCGCAAGCTCGTTCGGGTCTACCGCGCGGTGCTCCACTTCACTTTGTACCACCGCAAGCTCATCTTCGGCTTCGCCGGGGTCCTCTTGTTGAGCGGCGGGATCGCCTACTGCTCCATCGGCTCCGAGTTCCTGCCCAAGCTCGATGAGGGAGCGCTGTGGGTCCGCATTTTCATGCCCAAGTCCATTTCGCCTTCCGAGGCCGCCAGAATCGTGAACAGCGTAAGGCATCGGCTCGCCGCCTTCCCGGAAGCCGTCAGTGTCTTGAGCCAGCTCGGCCGCCCGGATGACGGCACCGACATCAACGGTTTCGACGTCGGCGAGTTCAACGTCAACCTGAAGCCCCGTTCCCAGTGGAAGACCGCCTCGAACCGCGAGGGGCTCGCCGACGCCATGGGAAGGAGCCTCTCGGAGATTCCCGGCATCGATTCCCAGTTCAGCCAATACATCGAAGACAACGTCAATGAAGCGGTGTCGGGCATCAAGAGCGAGCTGGCGATCAAACTCTACGGCGAGGACCCGATGAAACTGCAGGAATTCGCGGACAAGATCGCCGAGGCCACGAGTACGGTGCCGGGCGCCAAGGACGTCGGCACCGAGCAGTTCACCGGCCAGCCCCAGATCCAGATCAACGTTGACCGCGCGGCCATTGCACGCTATGGCGTGAGCGTCTCCGACATTCAGTCGGTCATCGAAACTGCTCTGGGAGGCTCCGTCGCCACCCAGGTTCTGGAAGGCGAGCGCACCTTCGACCTGGTCGTGAAGATTGCGCCGAAGGCCGTCTCGGATCTGGAATCGATCCGCAACATTCCCGTCTTCGGCGCCAACGGCGAGCGCCTGACCCTCGGCGCTCTCACGAATGCCGGAGTCCGCTCCGGCCTGGCGAGAATCATGCGCGAGGGCAATGAGCGGCGCATCGCGATCAAGCTTTCCGTCCGCGGGCGCGACCTCGGCTCGCTGGTTCACGAAGCGGAAAGGAAAGTCTCCGCCGCCGTCAAGCTACCCCCCGGTTACCGCATGGTCTGGACGGGGGCGTTCGAAAATCAGCAGCGCGCCTCGCGCCGTCTGGCCGTGATCGTTCCCGTGACGATCGCCGCGATCTTCTTTCTGCTGTTCACCGCTTTCGACTCCGGGAAATTTGCAGCGTTGATTCTGCTGAATGTCCCCTTTGCCGTCGTTGGCGGGCTGCTGGCGCTGCCCATCGTCGGCTTGGATTTGTCGGTGTCCTCGATGGTGGGATTCATTGCCCTTTTCGGCGTGTCCATCCAGAGCGGCGTGCTCTTAGTCGAGCGCGTGCGCGAACTCCGCCGCCTCGGTCACTCCCTGCAAGAGGCCGTTGTCGAAGGCTCGGTCTCTCGCCTGCGCCCCGTGGTGATGACCGCGCTGATGGCGGCGCTCGGCCTCCTGCCCGCCGCTCTTTCCACGGGCGTCGGCGCCGAAACCGCACGTCCGTTTGCCGTGGTGATCATCGGCGGCCTGGTGACGGCTACCTCGATCACCCTGTTGCTCCTGCCCGTTCTCTATCCGAGCTTCGAATCCGAGAAAGCGGAGTATTGACCATGTCCTCGGGCACCACCTCTCCCATGAAGTACCTTCTCGCCTTTCTCCCCCCCGACCTGCTGCACCGGGTCATCGACGCTCTGGTCGGAAAGCACGTCCATGGCATGACCGTGTCGGACGCCCGCGGATTCGGCCAGGAACACGACACGGCGCACCCGGAGCATCACGAGTATCTCGGCGTGGAACTCACGAAGAAAATGCGCCTGGAAATCGTTTGCCATGATGAAGAAGTGGACGGCGTCCTGGATGCGATTTACTCCGCCGGCCACACCGGGCACTCCGGCGACGGCAAGGTCTTCGTCTTGCCGGTCTTGGACGCGCTGCGAATGAAAACCGGCGAGCGCGGCCCGGCGGCATTGGGTCGTCCCTTCACCGGGCGACCCTGAACCCGGCGCAAATGGACTGCGACCTCCACCGCTCGGAGGAGGTCCGGAGGTCTGATCGCGTCCGCTCGCTATTTGGGCGCGATCGTCGCGCGCAACCGCACTCTCGGCGAGTCGGCGATGTCGAGCGTCTTCATGAGCGTCGAGACCCGAATGTGGTCGTCCGTCTCCCCCGGGGAAACGGTCCCTCTTCGATCGCTCGACTTGACGACGTTTCCACGGCGATCGAAGACCTCGACCGACAGGGAAATGCGGCATTCCCGCGAGCTGCGGTTGGCGACGTTGAACTCCCACCAGAGCCAGGACTTGTCGCCCGGGTCCTTGCGGCGAGCGTCTTCGACGTCTCCGCGATCCGGATAGTTGCGGAGTTTCACGCTCTTGACCGAGCAGCCCTGGTGGGTCCATCCGAGCGGGAGGTTGCCGCCGCGCGGAACGGGGACGATCTTCTCGAAGGACCCGTCGGCGGCGGAAAGCGCACTGGCGCCGGCGAACAACAGAAGCAAAGTCAAGCGTGGTGTCATGGCCGATCGACCCGGAGTTCTCGGGGGCGCGCATCGTATCATCCGGGGATGAGCACGCCGGAGGATCGGCCGGACCTGCACGTGATCGACGTGTTCATGATGTCGGTCAAGTGCGGCAACTGTGACGCCTACCAGACGATCGTGAGTTTCAAGAAGCTCCCGGAGAAGAACGTCTACACCTACGAGTGCGAGAACGAGATCTGCGACCCCAACGTGACGCGGACGATCGTCGAAGTTCCGCGGGAGTTCGACAACTCGACCAAGCGGGCCGAGGAGCTGCCGTACTACTCCTCCGAGGAAGAGCCGGAGCCGCCGCCCGAGTAAGCCGGCCGATCCTCGGTTCTTCGAGTAGAATGAAGCGTTTATGAGTCGTCTCGCCGGCCTCGGGCCGGTTCCCGCGCTCGCTCCCGACCTCCTCGACAGGCTCCGG
>Ga0075425_100002199_pt1 | contig 19437 bp, 16 predicted proteins | sample SoiMethybrSBSTD4_FD_75300 | JGI IMG/M metagenome (GOLD analysis project Ga0075425, IMG submission 75300) | Bulk soil microbial communities from a Populus tree surrounding site in Tennessee, USA - Soil MetaG P. TD hybrid SBSTD4 | ecosystem: Environmental > Terrestrial > Soil > Tree plantation... | reverse complement strand
GCCGCGCGCGGCCGCCGCCCCGCTTCGAACACCGCTTGGTCCACGAGCTGGCGTGTCTCGAAATAGCTCGTGGCGGCGACCACCGCGGCGTAGACGAGGAACCCGACGACGGCGATCCAGAGGAGCCGGCTGATGACGGTGCGGACTCTCATGCGCGCCAGGTCCGGGAACGCATCGAGCGAACTCTAAGCCCCGCCCGTGGCGAGAGGCAAGACCGCGGGTGGCCGCTATCGGGGCAGCGTGATACGGTAGCCGCGCCGTGAGCCTCGCCTCCCTGCCCTGGCGCGCCATCATCGCCGGCAGCCTCTTCGGGCTGGCCGCCGCCCTCGCCGACGTCTACGACATCTCCGGCTTCCTCACCAACAACGAGCTCAAGGCCATCAACGGACAGTTCGCGCTGCGCGGCCCGCGGCCACCCACCGCCCCTGTGGTCATCATCACCATCGACGAGGACTCGTTTGCGGAGCTGAACATGCCGTGGCCGTGGCCGCGCGCGCTCCACGGCAAGCTCATCGACATCGTGTCGCGCGGCAAGCCCGCCGCCATCGGCCTCGACATCCTGTTCCTGGAGCCGTCCGCGCACGGCCCCGCCGACGACGAGGCCCTCGCCAAGGCCATCGCGCGCTCGGGCAAGGTGGTCCTCGCCGCCGGGCTGAGCGAGGTGCGCGAGTCGGGGTGGATCAAGGAGAAGCGTGATCTCAATCCCCCGCTGCCCCTCCTCCGCGAGGGCGCGGCGGCCTGGGGCCCGGTCAACATCATCACCGATCGCGATGCCTTCGTGCGGCGCACCCGGCTCACCCTCGACTTCCAGGATCGCGAGTGGCCGGGCTTCGACATGCAGGTCTACCGGCTCGCCAGGAGCGCGGGCGTTCCCGCGGCGCCCCTGCCCCGGCGTCCGGAGTTCCTCATCAACTACGCGGGACCGCCCGGCACCTTTCCTCGCGTGGCCTACTCGCGGGTGGTGAACGGGGAGATCGCGCCGGAGGTTTTCGAGGGGCAGATCGTGCTGGTGGGTGCGACGACACAGATCCTGCACGACGTCTTCCCCACGCCCTTCGCGCCGCTGCGCACCATGCCCGGGGTAGCCATTCACGCCAACATCCTCGACACCCTGCTCGCGGGCATCCCCATCCGGCGGGCGCCAACGTGGTTCGATACGGTACTGGCCGTGGTGGCCGGCGCCGCCGCGGGCTGGATCGCCTCCGTCCTCCGCCCTCTGCCCGCCTTCCTGCTCGTCTCGGGCACCGCGCTCGGCTTCCTCACGGGCACGCAGGCGGCCTTCCGCTGGGGGCGGCTCTGGCTCGACGTGCTCCCCGTGCCCCTCGCCCTCCTCGTCCCCTACGTGGGGGTGGTCGTGAAGAACTTCGCCCAGGAGCAGCTCGAGAAGCGGCGCCTGTCCCGATTCTTCTCGCCCAACGTGGTCAAGGAGATCGTGCGCCAGAAGGACGACGCGGGCCTCGGGGCGGGCCGGCGCCGGATGACCGTGCTCTTCTCCGACATCCGTGGCTTCACCTCCATGTCGGAGAAGATGGAACCCGAGGAAGTGGTGGCCTTCCTGCGCGAGTATCTGACGGAGATGACGGAGGCGGTGTTCCATCACGGGGGCACGGTGGACAAGTACATCGGCGACGCCATCATGGCGCTCTACAACGTGCCCTTCGAGGCGCCCGATCACGCGGCCCAGGCCGTGCGCACTGCGCTGGAGTTCCAGCGGCGGCTCGCACCCCTCGCCGAGCGCTTCGCGGCCAAGCACCGCGGCACCCTCGCCTGCGGCGTGGGCATCAACACCGGCGATGCCGTGGTGGGCACCATCGGCTCCCAGCAGCGCCTCGAGTACACGGCCATCGGCGACACCATCAACCTCGGCTCCCGCCTCGAAGGCATCACCAAGGACTTCAACGTGCCGGTGGTGATCAGCGAAGCGACGTGGCTCGAGATCAAGGATCTCTTCGAGACGCGCTATCTGGGCGAGGTGACCGTAAAGGGCAAGGAGATTCCCGTCAAGATCTACACGGTCCTGGACACGGAGGCGAAGACGGCGCCGGTCTGAGCGGCGAGACTAGCGGACGCGGGCGGAGAGCTGGATGTTCACCGCCTGGTCGAGATACTCGAGGTCGAAGGGCTTGGGCACGTAGTCGGCCGCGCCCATCTGCAGCACCTTCGAGGTGATCGCGATGTCCGCGTTGGCCGTGATCATGATGACGGGCAGGCTGGGGCGCGCTTCCATCAGCCGGCCGAGTGTCTCCAGCCCGTCCATGTCGGGCATGGCCACGTCCAGGAGCACCACGTCGGGATCCACGGAGTCCAGCATGGCGAGGGCCTCCCGCCCCCCGCCCGCCACCGATACCGCGTAGCCCTTGCTGGCGAGGAAATCGCGCGTGGTCATGCGCACCTCGTAGTCGTCATCCACGACGAGAATCCGCCCCATGACCATCACCGCCTCCGTCGAGAGTACCGCCGTGAGCGTGTGCTGCTGATGACGCGATTCTACTATCCGCGGCCCGCGCCTCCCAACAAATGCGGGGCGGCTGGGCGCGGGGGTGGGGCAAAATGACGTGCAGGGTGCTCCAGCGTCCTGCCGCCAAGATCTCCGCCGCGGTTGATTCTCCGCCGGGCCACACGCATCACATGGGAGGGCATGCGCGCGCGACCACATTCCCTTGGGATTCGTACGTCGGCGCCGCCGTCGCGAGCCTCACCTTCCTCGCCTTCCTCTCCGCCCTCGGCAACGGGTGGGTCAACTGGGACGACGCCGACAACTTCCTGGCCAACCCCCACTATCGAGGGCTTGCCTGGGCGAATCTCCGCTGGATCCTCACGGGGAGCGTGCAAGACGCCCACTGGGTCCCCCTCACGTGGCTGACCCTCTCCCTCGACTACGTGCTGTGGGGCATGCGCCCCGCCGGCTATCACCTCACCGCGGTGATCCTGCACTCGATCAGCGCCTTCCTCTGCTACCAGCTCGCCGATCGCCTCCTCGAGCTCGGGCTCCCCTCGTCCTCGCGCGCGAGCGAGCGGCGCGTGGGCGCCGCGGTGGCTGCGCTCTTCTGGGCACTCCACCCGCTCCGCGTGGAGTCCGTGGCGTGGATCACCGAGCGGCGCGACGTGCTCATGGGTCTCTTCGCCTTCGCCACGCTGCTAGCCTGGCTGCGTGCCTGCTCGCGGGGTCGCGACGCGCGGCCCCCGCGTGGCTGGTACTGGGTGGCGGTGGGATGCTTCGCCCTCGCCCTCTCCTCGAAGACGATGGTGGTGGGCCTGCCCTTCGTGCTCGTGGTGCTCGACGTCTACCCGCTCCGCCGCATCGACCTCGCACAGGCGGGCGCGACGGCCCGGCTCGCGCGCAGCGTGCTCGCGGAGAAGGCGCCCTTCTGGCTGCTCGCCCTCGCCGCGAGCGCGGTGACCCTCGTGATCGCCGGCGAGCGCGCCCACACCACCCCGCTCGCCGTCCTCGGCGTCGGCCAGCGTCTCGCCGTCGCTGCCTACGGGCTCGCCTTCTCCCTCGGGAAAACCGTGGTGCCCGCAGGGCTGTCGCCGCTCTACACGCTCTTCCATCCCGTGGAGCCGTGGAGCATGACCTACGTCGGGCCCGCCATCGTGGTGGTCGCGATCACCGTGCTCACGGTGCTCGCGCGGCGCCGCTGGCCGGCCGGACTCGCCGCGTGGATCAGCTACGTCGCCCTGCTCCTGCCCATGCTCGGTCTGATCCACAGCGGTGCCCAGATCACCGCCGATCGATTCACGTACCTGGCCGCGGTGGGACCGGCCGTGCTCCTCGGCGCCACCGTCACCTGGTGTCTCGCGGCCTCGCGCGCGCACCGCATTGCGCACTGGCTGGGGCCCGGCATGGCCGTCGCCACCATGATCTGGCTCCTCGCCCTCGCCGCTCTGACCATGGCGCAGATCGGGATCTGGAAGGACTCGGTATCGCTCTGGCGCCGGGCGGCGGAGGTGGAGCCGGCGAGCGACATCCCCATCTTCTATCTCGGCTGGGCCCTGGAAGAGGCGGGGCGGTTCGACGAGGCGCGAGCCCACTTCGAGTGGTCGTTGGCCCACGTGCCGCCGGAGCTGCCGGCTCTTCGCGCGCAGTTCCTCTTCCACATCGCGCTCGTGGAGCAGCGAGCCGGACGCATGGCCGCGGCCGAGGCGCGCCTACGCGAGGCGCTCCAGCTCGACCCCGAACATCCCGCGGCTTTGATCAGACTCGGCACCGCGCTCTGGACGCGCGAGGCGCGCGACGAGGCGCGGCAGGCCTGGACGCGCGCCGCGGCGCTGGCCTCCCACTGGAGCCGGTATCAGCTGTGGGAGATCAGGTCAGCCCTCGAGGCGATGCCCGACGTCCCACTCCGTGAACGCGGCATGCTCGCCTTCCATCTGGGGACGTGGCTCGAACAGCATGGCCAGCGCGGACAGGCTCTCGAGCTCTACTGGCGCGCGGCCACCCTGCCGCCGGGCGACCGCACGGCATGTGAACGGGCGAGCCGGCTCGACCCTCGCGCGGAGTGCGGCGCGGGCGCGCGTCAGTGAGCGACGAGCGCGCGGCTGACTGGACGCGCTGGGCCGTGCCGCTCCTCGTGGTCCTCCTCGCCGGAGCGGCGTTCCTGCCCGCCCTGCGCCACGAGTTCCTGAACTGGGACGACGCCAAGAATTTCGTGGAGAACCCGGGATATCGTGGGCTGGGCCCGCGCCAGCTCGCCTGGATGTTCACCGCGTATCACATGGGTCACTACATTCCCGTGACCTGGATCACCTTCGGCTTCGACTATCTCCTCTGGGGCATGAACCCCGCGGGCTACCACCTCACCAACGTCCTCTTCCACGCCGCCGCCGCCCTCGCCGTGTACGCGCTGAGCCGACGCCTCCTTCGCGCGGCCCTCCCCGACCCCGCGCCTCGCGATGTCCGCATCGGCGCCGGCCTCGCCGCGCTTCTCTTCGCCGTGCATCCGCTGCGAGCCGAATCCGTGGCGTGGGTGACGGAGCGGCGCGACGTCGTCTCGGGTCTCCTCTACGCGCTCACCGTCCTCACCTATCTGGAAGCGATGGAGAGCAGCGACCGCGCGAAGCCCCGCTGGTACTGGGCGTCCGTCGCCCTCTTTGCCCTCGCCCTGCTTTCGAAATCGATCGTGGTGAGCCTGCCCGTCGTGCTCCTCGCCCTGGACGTCTATCCGCTCAAGCGGCTCGGCGGAGCGCGCGGGTGGCATCGCCCGCGCGTGTGGCTCGAGAAGGTTCCGTACCTGGTCCTCGGCGCCGCGGCCGCCGTGGTCGCCTTCCGCGCCCTCTTCACCCTGGCCAATTCGCGCTCGCTGGGGGAGATGGGGCCGCTCTATCGCGCGGTGCTGTCGATCTACGGCCTCGCCTTCTATCTCTGGAAGAGCGTGATGCCCTTCGGTCTCGCGCCCCTCTACCAGCTCGACTTCACCGTCACCTGGCTGCATTTCGGAGCGGTGGCGGCCCTGCTCGCCCTCGCCGTGCTCCTGCGTCGCCGCGCGCCAGCCTTCATGGTGGCCACCGTCGCCTACGTGGTGACGCTCCTGCCCGTGCTCGGCATCTTCCAGAACGGTCCCCAGGCCACCGCGGACCGCTACACCTATCTCGCCGGTCTCGGGTGGGCCGTGATCCTCGGCGGCCTCGCCGCGCGGCCGTGGAGAGGTCGCGCGGTGACGCGCGTCGTGCTCGCGCTCTGGGTCCTCGTCATGGTCCCGCTCACCTGGCAGCAGGTCGGCATCTGGCGCGACTCGGTGACGCTCTGGTCCCACGCCGTCGCCCTGGCGCCCCAGAGCCGCGCCGCTCATTTCAATCTGGCCGGCGCCCACGAGGAGGCGGGACGCTACGCGGCGGCGGTGGCGGAATACGAGGACGTGGCCCGGCTCTCCAATCGCTTCCAGGGGCGTTGGTACATCACCATCGGCTGGAACTACGAGAAGGCAAAGGTGGACCGCCTCGCCATCGACGCCTTCCGCGAGGCGCTGCGCCTCGAGCCGGGGCTGGCGGACGCGTGCGACGGCGTCGTGCGCGTGGCGAAGCGGCTTGGCGTCGAGCCGGGCCCCCGTCCGGGCTGTCCAGGCTCCGCCCCCGGCGCGGAGAAGGATGCCTAGCTTTCCTTCCGGCGCCGGGGCCGTGGAGGCCGCGCTAGAAGTCCTGGACCGCCCGGACCCGACGCGCTGCCACTTCTGAAAAAGACCAATTCGGTGGCGAGGTCGTGTGATCTCGCCACCGAATTGTCTCGCTCGCACCGCTCCGGGGCAGCGGTGGCTGGGCGTGCACCTCACACTCGGCTCGCCGGCACCTCGATGCTCTGCCGGCAGCCGGATCGAAACTCGGCTAGCAGTCCTGGCCGGCGGTGGAGTTCGCGGGCGGCGTCGCGCTGTTCACGTCGCACTTCAGCACCACCCCCGTGGCCGTCCCGAACATCGACAGCGACATGCCGGTCGCGTTGCCTCCCACTCCGGATACGGAGACCTGTCCGAGGAGCTGGGGCGGGTTGTTCGTGGTCACCGTCAGCTGCGCGGTGGGGATGTTCCAGCGGCCGTCGTACGTGTTGAAGGAGGACGTGTCCATGCCCACCCGCTGGGCCACCTCGCTGCGCACGCAGTTGCCGCCCGACCCCTTGACTTGGACGCAGCCCGACAACGCCGTGAGGGCCGACCCCGCGAGGGCCTTGGCTTCCGCCAGCCGAGCGTCACGCGTATACCCCAGATAGAGAGGGAGCGCGACCGCGGACAGGATGCCGACGATGAGGATGACGACCAGCAGCTCGACGAGCGTGAAGCCGGCCTCGCGCCCCGTCCCAGCCCACATGTCCCGTATCTTCGACAACATCAGGTCCCTCCTCGAAGTGATTGATCTCTCGGGCCGAGTCACACGTCCTGCCGGGCCCCAACTCGCCCATAGGAGGAGAGCAAGCCTCATGCCCGAGACCTATCGGTACAGGCACTACCTCGACGGCGTTTCAAATCAGCTGCTTCTGAGACAATGGGGCTCGTCGAGCCGCGCCAACAGTCCACAATCTTGGTTGGGACCGCAATTTTTGGGGAAGTGGCGTGCCACCGGCCGGCGGCGGTTGCCTTCCTTGACACCCCGCGACGGTGGTGGCTATGATCCGCTGCTCGGAACCACTCGATGAATCGCACCCTGTTGCCAGGCGCTCTCGTCGCTCTCCTCGTCGCCATCGCGGCCGGCGCCGGCTATGTCCTGCACGGTGTCTTCCCCGGCAAGATGGAGCCGGGAGCGGCCTCGGCGAGAGCGACCTTCAGCGGCGCCAGCCCCGCGGAGAGCCTGCAAGCAGCTTTCGTCGGCGTCTCCGAGCACCTGCGTCCGGCCGTGGTCAACGTGGGCATCATCCAGAAGGCGCATCCTCGCCGCGCGCCGGGCCCGCCGCAGGGCGGCGACGACCCGTTCTTCCAGGACTTCTTCAAGCAGTTCTTCGGGCAGGACAGCCCGAGCGGCGGCCCGGAGTTTCGCAGGCCCGGCCTGGGCTCCGGTGTCATCTTCGACAAGCGTGGCCTCATCCTCACCAACTTCCACGTGATCAAGGGCGCCGACGAGATCACCGTGAAGATGGCGGACAAGCGCGAGTACACGGGGCAGGTCGTGGGCACCGATCCCAAGACGGATCTGGCCGTGGTGCGCTTCCAGCCCGATCGTGACCTGACCATCGCCACCCTGGGCAACTCCGACTCGCTGCGCGTGGGCGAGTGGGCCATTGCCATCGGTAATCCGTTCGGGCTCGACCAGACGGTGACGGTGGGCGTGATCAGCGCCACCGGACGCTCCGACGTGGGAGTGGCGACCTACGAGAACTTCATCCAGACCGACGCCTCCATCAACCCGGGCAACTCCGGCGGGCCGCTCCTCAACCTCAAGGGCGAGGTCATCGGGATCAACACGGCGATCTTCTCCCAGAGTGGCGGCTCCATCGGCATCGGCTTCGCCATCCCCATCAACATGGTGAAGCGCGTCGTTGATCAGCTCGTGGACAAGGGCAAGGTGGTGCGAGGCTGGCTCGGCGTATCGCTGCAGCCGCTCTCCCCGGAGCTCGCGGAATCGCTCGGGGTGACGGACAAGCAGGGCGCGGTGGTCGGTTCGACCATGGCGGGCAGCCCTGCCGCCTCCGCGGGACTCCAGCAGAACGACGTGATCCTCGCCTACGACAAGACGCCGGTGGAGAGCTCGCAGCACTTCCAGCGGCTCACCGCCGAGACCAAGGTCGGGAGCAAGGTGGTGCTCCAGGTCCTGCGCAAGAAGCACAAGATGGACATCACCGTCACCGTCGCGGAAGCTCCCGACGAGGGCCCGCGCCGCCCTCCCGCCGCCCCCAAGGGCTAGCGGGTCCGCCGCCCGCGCGCCCTACGCGACGAAGGGCGGGATGGGCGGGATGTCCACCTGCTGGGTCTTCACCTCGCGCACGCCGCGAACGGCCCGCGCCACGTCGACGGCCTCGTCCATGGCCGCCGTCCCCTCGAGGGTGACGAGCCCGCTCTTCGCCTCCACCGTGATGCGGTACTTCCGCGTCTCGGGGTTGGTGGCGAGGGCGACCTGGATGCGCGAGGCGAGCGCGCGGTCCTCCACGAGTTGCTGGGCGGCCGGCGTGGTCTGCAACTCGGGGCGCTGGAGCACGCCCGCGACCATCTCCACGGCGGCGTCGATGGCGAGCTTGTCGGTGTTAACGACCATGTCGTAGAGCGAGGGATCGCGCAGGTCCACCTCGTACAGGTAGCGCATGCGACCGAGCTTCTCCTGGTCGTCCCGGCGCGCCATGTCGTGCACGGTGCGCGGGTTGGTCTGCTCGCCCATCTGCCCGGAGAGCTTCTTGCCGAGCCGCTTCACGCGCAGATCGAACGGGGCCATCACGCGCAGGCGCAGCACGTGGGGCAGCCCGCGCAGGAGCCACTGCCCCGCCCGCCCCATGAGCACCACGCGATCCTGCTCGGCGAACTCGAAGACCGCCGTCTGCAGCACGGTGATGTAGCGCCGCGTCTCCGCGTCGAAGCGCTCGAAGAGTGAGGGTTTGGATTCGTCGAGGCTGGAGAGCTTCTCCTCGAGCACGCCGTACCGCAGGGCGGCGTCCGAGATGAGCTCCTGGTCCACGTAGTGCCAGCCCAGCTGCTCGGCCACCTTCTGACCGATTTCCGGGCCGCCCGCGCCGATCTCGTGGGAAACGGTGAGGATGCTCATGGTGGTCACTCCTTCCGGTATTTGGTCCGGAGGGCGGCGGGCGCGATGGCGATGCGCTTGCCGCTCACGTCGTCTAGGACGTAGACCTCATCGGCCAGGGTACCGCTGGCGAAGACCTCGTACACCTCGAGGGCTTCTTCCAGAGTGGTTCCGGCTGGCTTTTCCGCCATCAGTGCCTCAACGGCTTCACGCTTGAGTCGCATGGGAGGGTCCTGAAAAATCGTGGTAAGGGAGTACCAAGAAAGAACGGTCAATACAAGAGGGCAAATGACCCCACCGGGCCCTGCCTCGAAGATCGGCAGGCCCCGTCCGGTCAGCGATCTGGGATGGTCGCCGGACCCCCCGGCCCCGACCCTTCCACCGTGACGGCCTCGGCCTCCAGGGCCTTCGCCTCGGCTTCACGTCCCCTCCCCCGGAGCACCCCCGCCTCCTGCCGGAGGGCGCGGACCAGATCGGTCCGAACGGGCCCGAACCGCGGCTCCATGCGAAGCGCCTGACGCAGCAGCGGGATCGCCTCCGCGTAGCGACCCTGATCCACGTAGAGCATGCCCAGACGGCCTGAGGCCTCGGGCGCCTGGGGGCTCAGCCGCAGGAACTCGCGCAGGGGGGCCTCCGCCTCAGCGTAGCGCCCCTGGAAAGCGAGGGCTCCCCCCAGGTTGTGATAGAACGTCGGCCGGCCGGGCCTCAGGGCGAGGGCCTGCCGGAACTGGGCTTCGGCCAGGGAGGGGCTCAGCGAGGTGCGTGCGGGCGAGTGAATGATGGCCGAGCCCAGATTGTTGTGACAGATGGCGCAGTCGGGATCGAGATCGACCGCCCAGGCCCAGAGCGTCTCCGCGTCGTGCCAGATCCTGCACTGGCGCCAGGTGTCCGCAGCCAGGGCGAGGACGACCAGCAGCGCGGTGGCGCTCAGTAGCGCGCCCAGCCAGGGAGCGATCCGCCGCTCCGCCCGGGCTCGGAGCCCGGCCACGAGGAGGCCGCCCGCCAGGAGGGCGAAGCCCAGCCCCGAGAGATAGCTGTAGCGGTCGTGGGCGAGCTGGAAGCCCGCGTGGATGATGCCGCTCACGGGCAGCACCATGAGCGCGGAATAGACCCACGCGGCCAGCGCGCCGGGCCAGCGGCGACGCAGCGCGACCAGCGCGACCGTGACGACCACCCACGCGATCAGCGATACCAGGAAGCGCGGCGCCCACGGATCGACCCGCACCGGCAACTCGTATATGGGGGAGAGGCTGACCGGCCACAGGAACTTCCACGGGTAGAACACGAGGCTGTAGGCGGTCATGGCGAGGCGGGCGGCGGGGCTATGGGCCTCGTAGCTCGTGACCGCCGTGCTCTGGCGCACCGCCCACAGCGCCACCGCCGAGCCCGCGGCGGCCAGGAGGAGATGCGGCACCTTCTCGCCGATGAGCCGACGAAGACCGAGGCCGAGACGGCGGAGCGGATAGACGTCGAGGATCAGGAAGACGACGGGCAGCATGACGCCGGAGGCCTTGGAGAGGAGCCCGGCCGCGAAGGCGCCCAGGGAGAGCGCGTAGAACGCGCGCGGCATCCGACCGTCTCCGGCCACGGCGCGGAGCCAGGCCCACGCGGCGAGGAGATACCAGACGCCGCTCAGCGCGTCGCGCCGTTCGGTGATCCACGCCACCGACTCGACGCGGAGTGGATGCACGGCGAAGACGAGGGCCGCGAAGGCCGCCCCCAGGTCCACCGCGGGGCCGGGAGCGCGGTCGCGCGAGGCGGCGGCGAGCAGTCGCCGGGCGACGAGGAAGAAGAGCACGGCGGCCGAGGCGTGGAGGAGCACGTTGCCCGCGAGATAGCCGCGCGGCCGCAGCCCGCCCAGCACGTAGTTGAGGCCGAGGCTGACCCACGTGAGCGGAATGTAGTGCCCCATGAGCGAGGTCGTGAACATCCAGCGGAGCTGGGCCGGGCCCAGGCCGCGGTAGCTCTCGTTGCGGAGGAAATTCTCGTCGTCGTCCCAGTTGAGGAACTGGCCGTCGAGGGCGGGCCAGAAGCTCAGCATGGTGACCACGCCCACGAGGAGCGCGAGAACGAGGACGCGCCGCGACGACCGGGACGTCATCGGAGCGGGCGACGGCGGGGAGCGGCGGCTCGCGCGAGCGCGGCCGTGGCTACTTACGGCCCAGGATGCGGGCCATTTCCTTCGGATCGAAGCAGCTCTCCAGGGCGTCGTCGGCGCTGATCCATCCCTTGTCCACGAGCGCCTTCAGCGAGTTCTCCATGGTCAGCATGCCCGCCGAGGCGCCCGTCTGGAGGAGGGACTGGATCTGGAAGGTCTTGGCCTCGCGGATCAGGTTGCGGATGGCGGAGGTGATGACCAGCATCTCCATGGCCAGGGCGATCCCGTCGCTGTCGCGCCGGGGGAGGAGCTGCTGGGTGATGACGGCGTGGAGCACGTTGGCGAGCTGCACGCGCGCCTGCTGCTGCTGGTGAGGCGGGAACACGTCCACGATGCGGTCGATACCCTGGGCGGGCGTCTTGGTGTGCAGGGTGGCGAAGACGAGGTGGCCGGTCTCCGCCGCGGTGAGGGCCGACTCGATGGTGGGCACGTCCCGCATCTCGCCCACCAGGATGACGTCGGGATCCTCGCGCAGGCAGGCGCGCAGCCCGCTCGCGAAGGAGAGGGTGTCAATGCCGACCTCGCGCTGCACCACGATGCTCGACTTGTGGTCGAAGAGGTACTCCACGGGATCTTCGAGGGTGACGATGTGGAGCTGGCGCTCCTGATTCATGCGGTCGAGGAGGGAGGCCAGCGTGGTCGACTTCCCCTGCCCGGTGGCGCCCGTGACGAGGATGAGGCCTCGTTTGAGCCGCGTCAGCTCGAGCACGTTTGGAGGAAGGCCGAGCTGCTCGATGGCGGGGATCTGGTAGGGAATGCGCCGGAAGGCTGCGGCCACGCTTCCGCGCTGGCGGAAGACATTGATGCGGAAGCGCGCGAGGCCCGGGATGCCGTAGGAGAAGTCGCAGTCGAGGCGCTCGCTGAACGTCTTCTTCTGGTCTTCGGTCATGATGGAGAAGACGAGGGCCTCGCACTGCTCGGCGGTGAGGGCGGGCGACGCGTGCGGCATCAGCTTGCCGCGCACGCGAAACATGGGAGGGAGACCGACCTGGACGTGGATGTCGGTCGCGTTCATCTCGATGGCGAGTCGGAGGACGTCTTCGAGAGCGAGGGCAGAGCCCGGCAGCATGCCCCGCACGCTAGCAAGCCGCGGGCGGCCCCGTCAACTGGTGGCGCGGCGACGCAGCCCCTCGAGCGTGCTCAGGGGAATGGCCATGAAGGTGGCCACCACCGCGGGATCGAAGTGCGTGCCCGCGCAGCGACCGATTTCCGCCCGCGCCACTTCCAGCGACACCGCGCGCGAGTAGGGGCGATCGTAGGTCATGGCGTCGAGGGCGTCGGCCACCGCGAAGATGCGGGCGCCCAGCGGGATGCTCTCGCCGCGCAGTCCCTCGGGATAGCCGTTGCCGTCCCAGCGCTCGTGGTGGTGGTAGACGATGGGCACCGCCCCGGCGAGGAAGGGAATGTTCTCCACAAGCCGCCGCCCCACTTCCGGGTGGGTGCGCATCACCTTCCACTCCTCCGGGCTGAGGGGGCCGGGCTTGAGGAGGATCGAATCGGGGATCCCGATCTTGCCGATGTCGTGGAGGATCACGCCGAACTCGATGTCGCGCAGCTCCGCCTCGCCCATGCCGTGAGCCCGAGCCAGGCACATCGCGTAGACGCGCACGCGCTCGGAGTGCGAACCGGTGGCCGCGTCCCGGGCGGCGATGAGGCCGTGGAGCGCGGTAAGGGTGGCGCGCTCCCCACGGGAGAGCGGGGGCAATCCGGAGGGCAGGAGATGGATCTCCGCGCTCCGCCAGAGGTCGGTTGGGGTGAGGCCGGCGAGCGAGCTCGGCGGCGCCGGCCGGAGGATCAGATCGTAGGTGGCGGCAGCGAGACCGTGGAGCGCCTCGCGGACATTCGTCCCCTCGTTCAGCACCACCACGCCACGCTCCTCGAAGTCGGGCGAGGGCGGCGGCTCGACCGCGGTGAGGCCCCTTCCCGGGACCCCGGGAAGCGGCGCATCCGAGCCGCCCGCGATGGCGGGCATGAGCTCGGGCTCCTCGGCGAGGACGGGCAGGGCGGGCTGGTGGAGCGAGACGCGGTTCTTGCCCGCACGCTTGGCCGCGTAGAGCGCCTCGTCGGCGGCGCGGATCAGGTCCTCGGCGGCCGCGCCCACGTCCTCGGGGAGCGAGGCGATGCCGAAGCTCGCGCTGACCCGTCCGTGGGGAAACGGATGCTGGGCGAGCACGTGGCGGATGCGGTCCGCGTAGATCTGCGCCCCCGCCTTGGGCGTCTCCACGAGGAGAACGGCGAACTCGTCCCCGCCGTAGCGGCAGATGATGTTGATACCCCGCGAGTGCTTGAGGAGGAGCTCCGACACCCCGCGCAGGGTCTCGTCCCCCGCCGCGTGGCCGAGCTCGTCGTTGATCTCCTTGAAGCCGTCGAGATCGAGGAGCACGAGGGACACCGGGTGGTTGAAGCGGCGGTAGCGCGCCACTTCCTCCTCGAGACGAATCGAGAAGAAGCGGCGGTTGTAGAGCCGGGTCACCTCGTCCTTGAAAGAAACTTCCTTGAGCCGGGCGTTGGTCGCCTCGAGCTCCCGATAGGCCTTGTCGAGGCGCGTGGCGAACCGGTTGATCTCGCCGGTCTGCGTCTCGATGGTGGAGAGCATGCGCGAGAAGGAGCCCATGAGTACCCCAATCTGATCCGTCTTGTCCGCCACTGCGGACTCGAGGCCGCTGGTGGCCGCCACTGTCTCCGCCGTCCGTCGGACGATGGAGGCGAGGTCCCAGATGACGAGGCCGCCCGCGGACATCAGGAGGCCCGTGAACACGAGAAGTGTCTGCCCCCACAGCGCGTCACGACCGAACAGCGAGTCGTGACCGAGCCATGACATGAGGGCACCAAAGATCGAGTAGCCAAGGAGCAGCAGCGGAACGAGGGCGCTGAGGGTCAGCGCCAGCGAGATCTTGCGTCTGAACCACTGGCTCCAGAGACGCCCTGCCTCCGCCGCAGCCGCGGCGCGAAGATCCGGAGGCAGATCGGGCTCGAGAGCCATGTCAACCGGGGTTTCAACAACTGTGCCACCACCCAGGGTGCTGAAATCATTCACGTCGGGCGCCGTGCGTCCGGGAGCCGACGGACGAACGCCGGCGACGGGGACGACGAAAACTGGCACAGGAGAGGCGCGAACCCTACGGCGGAAAAGGAGGGGCGGAGGGCCCCGAGGGCGCGTCTAGGCCTTGGTGAACGAGACGAAGAAGGAGCCGAACTCCACGGGCTCGAAGCAGTCCGGGATCTCCCCGTGCTTCCACGCGCCCGGTATCTTCACCACGCGGAACCCTGGCGCGTTGCCCCAGCGCTTGTGGAGATCGGCCTCGCTGAAGACACGGCAGTGATCGGCGTAGCCGTGGACGGGGGCGTAGTCCGGAATCGGCCCTTTGACGCGGAACTCGTGCATGGGCACCACGAAGCAGAAGCGGCCGCCGGGGCGCAGCACCGTCATGATGGAGCGCACGGTGGCATCCACGTCGCGCACGTGCTCGAGGACGGCGAAGGAATAGGCGAGGTCGAAGCAGCCGGACTCGAAGTACTCGTGCACCTCTTCCGCCAGGCCTTGACGAAACGTCGCGGAGCGCCAGCGATTGAGCCGTCGGGCGATCTTGACGTTGGTCGACGACACCTCGACGCCGTCCACGCTGAGCTCGGGATGGCGCGCGCACAACGCCATGGCCACCCCGCCCTCTCCGCTGCCCGCGTCGAGCACGCGCCGCGGCTTGACCGCGGCCACCTCGCGTTCGAGCTCCTGGAACTCCGGATCGCGGCCGCGCCGCTCGATCATCTTGCGGGTCTTCTTGCCCGAGAGCATGCGCAGCTGCTTCTCCAGGAGCTTGAGCCCCATCTTCCAGCGCAGTCCCCGGTACTGCTGCTCCTGCGCGGCCACGTAGGCCTCGCGGCTGGCCAGATGGCCGAGCCAGGAGCGGATCCGCGCGGACTGCTCCTCGTAGCGCGCATGGGGGCGCGCGGCCTGCGCGGCGTCCAGGATCTCCAGGGCGCCGTAAATGTTCTCGCGGTAGAGCTCGAAGCGCACCGCCTGGATCACCGCGTCCACGTCGGCGGGATGGAGCGAGGACGCGGGCACGGTCGGCTCGGTCATGACGGCGTCATTCCCCTGCGCATCGTATCACTACGATGCCGGCGATTCCGCGCGCGGCCCGGTGAGGCCGAAGACCTCGGCGAGGAGCTGATACGAGCGCAGTCGAGCCTTGAAGTCATGGGTAATGGTCACCACCATGATCTCTTCCGCGCCGTGTTCCTGAGCGAGGGCGAGGAGCCGCTCGCGCACCTGCTCGGGATCGCCCGCGATGGTGCGGCGCCGGCCATGCTCGACGATGGCCGTCTCCTGGGGCGTGTAGGGATAGCTCTCGGCTTCCTCGACAGAGGGAAAGGCGCCGGGCCGCCCCGTGTAGAGGCGGACGATCCAGAGGTCGCGGCTCCGGGCGAGCCGCTTCGCCTCGGCCTCGGTGTCGGCGGCGAGGGCGAAGACGGCCACCGCGGCCCGCGGAGCGCGGAGGACCCCGGGACGGAAGCCCTCCACGTAGGTGCGGGTGGCGAGGACGCCGCCCTCGGCGGTGATGAAATGCGCGAAGGAAAACGCGGCGCCGAAGTGGGCGGCGATCGTCGCGCCGTCGAGGCTCGAGCCGAGTATCCAGAACTCGGGCATGGTCGGTCCGTCGGGCATGGCTCGGATGCCGCGGAAGGGATGCCCCTCGGGGAGCTGGCCCCGGAGATAGCCGAGGAGATCGCTCACCTGCGAGGGGAAGTGCTCGATGCCCAGCGCGCCCGGGCCGTGGGAGAGCGCGCGAGCCGTCCGCTGATCGCTCCCCGGCGCGCGCCCGATCCCCAGATCGATGCGCCCGGGGTGGAGGGTCTCCAGCATGCGGAAGTTCTCGGCCACCTTGAGAGCGCTGTAGTGGCTCAGCATCACCCCGCCGGAGCCGACCCGGATGCGCGAGGTGTGGGCGGCCACGTGCGCGATGAGGACCTCGGGCGTCGAGCCCGCGAGGCCGCGGCTCGCGTGATGCTCGGCCAGCCAGTAGCGGTGATAGCCCCAGCGATCGCAGGCCTGGGCGAGCTCCAGGGTCTCGGCCACGGCGTCCGCGGCGGAGCCTCCCGCGCGGATGGGCGACTGGTCGAGAACGCTCAGGAGCACGGTGGGCGAACGGTCAGCCCGTCTCCAGGCCGCGGCGGAGCACCTTGGCGATGCTCTCGGGAGCGAAGCCAAGCTGGAGGAGGGCCGCTCCCGTGTTGGCGTACTCGCGATAGGCGTGGATGCGCCCGCCCTGGACCTCGAAGAGGCTCATGCCGGAGAAGCGCACGCGGCGCCCCTCGCTGCGCGGCACGGCGGCGGAGGCGGTGTAGCCGAACGTCCACTCGGCGGCGGCGTGCCCCTCGTCCTCGACGATCACGTCCATGCTCCAGTGATAGTCCTGGCCCTCGCGGAACATGCGCTCGAACATACCGCGCAAGGCGGCCTGCCCCGCGTGGGGCCCGTAGAAGAGATCGCGATAGGTCGCGTCCGCGGTGAAGCAGTCGAGCAGGCCGTCCACATCGCGGCGGTTGAACGCCTCCGCAAACCGCTCAACCAGGTTCACGCCCGCACCGCCGCCGGGACCTTCTCGAGCTTGATGCGCATCGCGTAGAACGAGCGCCACACGAAGATCAGGGACACGACAAAGAACACCACTGCAAGGCCCCGGCTCAGGGCCGCGCCTCGCTCGGCGGTGAGGGATACCGCCAGCTCCACGGCGAGAAGGCCGAAGAGCGTCGTGAACTTGATGATGGGGTTCATGGCCACCGAGGAGGTGTCCTTGAAGGGGTCACCCACGGTGTCGCCCACCACCGCCGCCGCGTGGAGCGGCGTGCCCTTCTCCCTCAGATCGACCTCGACCACCTTCTTGGCGTTGTCCCACGCCCCGCCCGCGTTGGCCATGAACACGGCCTGGAAGAGCCCGAACAGCGCGATGGAGATCAGGTATCCGATGAAGAAGTAGGGCTCGAGGAAGGCGAAGGCGAGGGTGGCGAAGAACACGGCAAGGAAGATGTTGAACATGCCCTTCTGGGCGTACTGCGTGCAGATCTCCACCACCTTCTTGCTGTCCGTGACGGAGGCCTTGGTCACCCCTTCGAGCCGGATGTTGGCCTTGATGAACTCCACCGCGCGGTAGGCGCCGGTGGTCACCGCCTGGATCGAGGCGCCCGTGAACCAGTAGATCATGGCCCCGCCCATGATGAGCCCGAGGAGGAAGGGCGGATGGAGGAGGGAGAGCTTCTCGAGGTTCTGAGTCAGGCCATGCGTCAGGACCACGATGATCGAGAAGATCATGGTGGTGGCCCCCACCACCGCGGTGCCAATGAGCACGGGCTTGGCGGTGGCCTTGAACGTGTTGCCGGCGCCGTCGTTCTCCTCCAGCATGTGCTTGGCCGATTCGAAGTTCACGTCGAACCCGAAGTCCTTCTTGAGCTGTCCCTTGATGCCGGGAATCTGCTCGATGACGGAGAGCTCGAAGACCGACTGCGCGTTGTCGGTGACGGGCCCGTAGGAGTCCACCGCGATGGTCACGGGTCCCATGCCGAGGAAGCCGAAGGCCACCAGGCCGAAGGCAAACACTGCGGGAGCGACCATGAGAGCGTCCAGGCCCTGGCGACTCACCAGGTAGGCCGTGCCCATGAGGCCCACCACCACGATGCCGAGCCAGTAGGCGCTGAAGTTGCCCGCCACCAGCCCGGAGAGGATATCGAGGGAAGCCCCGCCCTCGCGGGCGGAGATGACGACCTCGCGCACGTGAGCCGACTCGGTGGAGGTGAAGACCTTGACGAACTCGGGAATGATGGCGCCCGCCAGCGTGCCGCAGGTGATCACGGTGGCAAGCTTCCACCACAGGGTGCCGTCGCCCAGGCCCGGGATCAGCCACCAGGAGACGAGGTAGGTCAGCACCACCGACACGATGGAGGTGATCCACACCAGGCTGGTGAGGGGGTGCTCGAAGTTCATCCTCGCGGCCTGGGCGTAGCGGCCGCGCGCGAGGGCGTCGTTGATGAAGTACGAGGCTCCGCTCGCCACGATCATCATGACGCGCATCACGAAGATCCACACGAGGAGCTGGACCTGAATCACCTCCTTGGGCACGGCGAGGAGGATGAAGGAGATGAGGGCGACCCCCGTCACCCCGTAGGTCTCGAAGCCGTCGGCGCTGGGCCCGACGGAGTCGCCCGCGTTGTCCCCCGTGCAGTCGGCGATGACGCCGGGGTTCCGCGCGTCGTCCTCCTTGATGTTGAAGACGATCTTCATGAGGTCGGAGCCGATGTCGGCGATCTTGGTGAAGATGCCGCCCGCGATGCGGAGGGCGGAGGCGCCTAGCGACTCGCCGATGGCAAACCCGATGAAGCAGGGCCCCGCGTAGTCCCGGGGAACATAGAGGAGGATGCAGAGCATGATGAGCAATTCCACGCTGATCAGGAGCATGCCCACGCTCATGCCCGCCCGGAGAGGGATGGCGTACACGGGGAAGGCCAGGCCCCGCAGGCTGGCAAAGGCCGTGCGCGAGTTGGCGAACGTGTTGATGCGCATGCCGAACCAGGCCACCCCGTAGCTGCCCGCGATGCCAACCAGGCTGAAGAAGAGGATGATGGCGACCTGCGGGCCGGTGAAGTGCTGGAGCGCCCCGAAGTAGAACGTCACGATGATCGCGATGAAGATCCAGAGGATCATGAGGAACTTGCCCTGCGTCACCAGGTACGTCTTGCACGTCTCGTAGATCAGCTCCGAGATGTCGCGCATGGACTGGTGCACGGGCAGGCTCTTGAGCTGGCGATAGATCACCATGCCGAAGGCGCCCCCGAAGAGGGTCACGAGAAGGCCCCACTGCAGCAGCGTGCGCCCCGTCATGCCGCCGAAGCTCACCTGAGCGAGATCGGGGATCTTGAGATTGGCCTCGCCGCCGCCCTGATGCTGTGGGGCGGCCGCCGCTGTCTGCGCCCAGGCGGCGTCGAGCGCCGACCCGGCCAGAGCGGCCATGAGGACCAGGGCCAGGAGCGCCGGAAGGATCCCGTCGGCGCGCCGGTGCGTGTCGTGGGTTCCGCTCATGTGCAAGTCTCCTAGATTCGTGGGGATGTCGACGACGCCGCGCTGCGGCAACCCCTCA
>Ga0075425_100002195_pt1 | contig 19443 bp, 16 predicted proteins | sample SoiMethybrSBSTD4_FD_75300 | JGI IMG/M metagenome (GOLD analysis project Ga0075425, IMG submission 75300) | Bulk soil microbial communities from a Populus tree surrounding site in Tennessee, USA - Soil MetaG P. TD hybrid SBSTD4 | ecosystem: Environmental > Terrestrial > Soil > Tree plantation... | reverse complement strand
CTGCGGAAGAGCTCGCGAGCGATGCCGGCATCCGCGCCGAAACCGCCACCGATGAAGACGTGGAAGCCCTCGAGCGTGTCTTCGCCGGCCTCATCGAGCGGCACGCGGCACGCCAGCAGGCCGATGTCGCCGATATAGTGCTGGGCACAGGAGTTAGGGCAGCCCGTAATGTGGATGTTGACGGGCGTGTCGAGGACCACGCGCGGTTCGACCCAATCGGCGATCGCCAGAGCCATGCCCTTGGTGTTGGCGAGGGCGAACTTGCAGCCGGTATTGCCGGTACAGGCGATGAGCCCCGCACGTGGGCTGCTGGCCCGGGTGGTGAGCCCGATCTCGGCGAGGCGCTCTTCCACCCGTGGCGCATCGGCTTGCGCGATCCCGGAAAGCAGAAGGTTCTGCCAGACGGTGAGGCGGATTTCGCCATCGCCCAGCTCGCACGCGATTTTGGCTAGGTCGCGCATCTGCGCGCACGTGAGCTTGCCAACGGGCAGGGCGACACCGGCCCACACCTTGCCGACCTGCTTTTGGGGATGAAAGCCGATGTGCGCCTGGCGATGCTGGCGGTTGGGTGCGCAGACCTGGTCGTGGTGAAGCCGTGTCAGCTTGGCTCCGAGCCTGGTCTCGACCTCGCCCAGAAACTTGTCGAGGCCCCAAGCATCGAGCACGTACTTGAGGCGCGCCTTCTTCCGGTCGGTACGGTCGCCGTTGAGGATGAACACGCGCACGATGGCGTCGGCCACCGCCACAGCGTCCTCGGGCTTGACATAGACGCCGCCGAATTTGGCGAAGTCCCGGTGTCCGGTGATGCCTCCGAGCCCAAGTCGAAAGGAGACATCCGCATCGGCCGAGGGAGCCTCGCTTACACGCACCGCCGTGAAGGCGATGTCGTTGGTGTCCTCAAGCACGGGGATTGCACCACCGCCGTCGAAGCCGACGTTGAACTTGCGCGGCAGGCCAAAGAGTGAACGGTCGTTGAGTATATGGTGATGCCAGGCGCGGGCGTAGGGTCGGGTGTCCAGCAGTTCCTGCGGGTCGATGCCGGCCGTGGGCGAGCCGGTGACATTGCGGATGTTGTCCGCACCCGCCCCTTTGGTGAGGATGCCAAGCTCCGCCAGGCCTTCGATCAGCGGGACGGCGTGCTCGGGCAGCACGTCGCGGATTTGCAAGTTCGCGCGGGTCGTGACGTGCGCGTAGCCCCCGCCATGCGCTTGAGCGAGGTCGGCGATGCCGGCAAGCTGCCAATGCGACAGGATACCGTTGGCGATGCGCAGCCGGCACATGAAGGAGTTCTGTGCCGGCGCCACGTAGAACAAGCCGTGGAAGCGCCAGCGGAAGTTGTCGAGACCCTTGGGGAACTGACCCTTGGCGCTCTCGCTCTTGAGGCGCGCGTAGGCGTCGAAGGGATGTTCCTCGCGCTTGGTCTTTTCCTCCGGCGACAGCGTCTTGCCCCCCGCTTCGAAGCGCGCCATGGCGGCGAGATGCTCCCGGTCGGGACCGGTGGACGGCGGTCTTGCGCCGTCCGCGCCCAACGGTTTGAGGCCCTGTGCAGCGCGCCGCGCCTGCACGCCCGAGACGAAGCCTTCCAGATAGCGGCGTTGTTCCTCCGAGAAATCTTGTGCGCTCATCAGGCAGCCTCCGCGTAGGCTCGGCCAAAGGCGAGCGAGCTGCGGATCGGCGCAATGGGCGCCTGCTGGCGGATCAAGTCGCGGTACCACAGCGCTTCGGCGATATCGCCGAACAGCACGGCGCCCGCGAGCCGGCCGTCGCGCACGATGAGTTTGCGGTAAAGCGCCGCTCCCTGGTCTTCGAGCAAAATGGCCTCCGCTCCACCACCCCCGCCCTCGAAATCGCCCATGGAGAAGACAGGAACGCCGGAGACCTTGAGCGCTGCGGCCATCACGCCGCTAGCGTAGCCTGCCGGCATTCCCGCAAGCAGGCGAGCCAGCGCCTTGGCCTGCTCGTAGGCGGGTTCGACGAGGCCGCAACAGGTACCCCGGTGCTCGGCACATTCGCCGATGGCGTAAATGCCGGGAGCGCTTGTGGCAAAGCCATCGTCGACCTTGACGCCCCGGCCGATCTGGAGGCCGCCGGTCCGCGCAAGCGTTGTGACCGGGCGTATGCCGACGGCCATGACGACCAAGTGAGCCGGATAGGTCCGGCCATCCTGCAGCCTGACGCGCTCCGCGCGCCCTTCGCCCACGATGGCTGCGGTCTGCGCCTCAAGGACCACCTCGATGCCCTTCCGGCGCATGGCGACCGCCAGCAGGGCCGCCGAACGTGCGTCGAGCTGGAGCTCCATCAGCCGCGGCATGACGTGCAGCAGCGTCACCCGAGCGCCTAAACTAGCGAGCCCGTGCGCGGCCTCCACGCCCAAGAGCCCCCCACCGATGACCACCGCCGGCGTGCCGGGCCGCGTCCGCCGCAGCCTCGCCACGTCACCGCGGTCGCGGAATGTCATGACGCCGGCAAGCTCGCACCCGGGAACCGGAAGCCGCACGGCAGCCGAGCCGGTGGCAAGCACCAGGCGGTCGAAGGCGAGCGATGCGCCGCCCGTCAGCGTTGCGCGGCGCTCCGGAGGGTTGAGCGTGCAGCACTCCAGGCCCGTCAGCAGCTCGATGCCCTTGTCGCGGTACCACGACGGCGGCCTGAGCTCGAGGTCGCTGGCCTGCGCCTCACCGGCAAGCAGGCTCGACAAGAGGACTCGGTTGTAGGGGAGGTGTGCTTCCGCGCCCACCATGGTGATGTCAAAGCGGTCGGGACAGAGCGTCGTGAGCTCCTCCACCAGCTTGAAGCCGGCCATGCCGGCTCCCACGACCAAGAGCCGCTCGCGCATGTGCTGTCTGCGGCGCGAGGTGAGTGCGCTCGAGCCTTGCGGTCTGGCGCTCATGGTTTGCCGGCGCCAAGGTACGATCGCCCCACCCCTCCTTGCCGAGGTCTGGGATGTTGCCGACCTCGGCAACCGCTGCGCGCTTTTCGTCGGCTCCACCGGCAAGCCCGCCAGGCAACCTGGACATGGCCTCGCAGATCATCGCAGCGCGGGAACGCCATCGCGCTAGTCCGCGGCTTGCTGCGCCGGCGCGTTATGCCGCGCGTACAAGACTTCGAGCACCTTGTCGCGCGCCGCACTGTAGGTCGGGTGGCGAGCATCGAGGCCCTTGCGCGGGCGCGGCCGGTCGACGTCCAATACCTCGCCGGTGGTGGCAGCGGTGCCATTGATCAGCCATTGGTCAGCATGACGACGCGGTCGGCGCACAGCCGGCGTCGTCGACATCGCGCGTGGCTATCAGCAGCCCTATTTTTGAGCTTGTGGTGGATTGCCATCATGAGATCGCGCCGGCTTGGCTGCCCTCGCGCCTGCAAGGCCCTGGGCCTATCGTCCTTGCTTGTCGCCATCATCATCCCTGGATTGCTTGCGCGAACGCAGCCACGGGCCCTGCCGCGTCCGCGGCAAGGTGTTGTCAACATTGAAGCCGCGGGCCCGGTGCGCCATCGGGCCTCCCCCGCTCAGGGTGAGCGGCGTTGCCGGTGGGCGCGGCGTTTGCACCGAGGCGCCGGCGCCGGTACCATCCTTCCATGACCCCCCTTTCCGTGGTGTGAGGTTACAAATTCTGTGCCAACCCTCTTGCGCGGCCTATATTGGGCGACATCAACGGATTAGCGCGTTGCTCAAGGCTTGATCGGCGGCGTTTTGCTGCCCATTCGCATTGCAAGCTGCAGCAGCTGTGTGCACCGCAGCCGGCAAGAGGGGTCGGTCGCGGAACGAACGGGCGCGCTTGGCGGTCAAAGCCCCTCGCAACGGTGGGGTGCGCGGCGTGAGGGCGACCGATAACAGGGAGCGGTGCGTTCCGACGGGTGCAACCTTCCCGGCCTGCCAAGCGTGGCGCTGGTGCCTCCAACGGCGAGGATGGCAGCAGCGCCGATGCGCGAGGTTATGCCGCTGGCCGTGTCGGGCAGGCACGCTCCAGGCGCGCCGACACGGGATCCTCGCAATCGCTCAAAGCGTCGCTGCGCTGCCCAAGATCACCGTCGCCTGCGATGACAGCACGCCGCCGTTGCCGTGCGCCAGGGCGACGTCGCAGTCCTTGACTTGGCGCAGGCCACATTCCCCGCGCAGCTGCCGGACCGCCTCGATCAGCAGGAACAAGCCGTACATGCCGGGATGGCAGTAGGAGAGGCCGCCGCCGTTGGTATTGACGGCAAGCGTGCCCTTCGGACCGATGCGCCCCCCGGCGACGAAGGCGCCGCCTTCCCCCTTTTTGCACAGCCCGAGATCTTCCAGGAACAGAATGGTGTTGATGGTGAAGGCGTCATAGAGCTCGAAGGCATCAACGTCGCCGGGCCCAAGCTTTGCCATCCGGTATGCAGCCTTGCCTGCCGCGAGGGCACCCGTGACGGTCAAATCGGGCATGCTGGAGATGCTCGAGTGCGTGGTGGACTGGCCGCAGCCCAGCACGTAAGCGGGCTTCTTGAGCGAGCGGGCGCGTTCCGCCGAGGTGACAATGACCGCGCCGCCGCCGTCCGTGACGAGGCAGCAGTCGCGCACCGTGAAGGGATAGCTCACCATGCGCGAGGCTAGCACGTCATCGAGGGTCAGCGGCGTTTTCTCCCACGCCGCCGGATTGAGCAATGCCCACTCGCGCGCCGCCACCGCCACCGCTGCGAGCTGCGCGCGCGTGGTGCCGAACTCGTGCATGTGGCGCGAGGCTGCCAGCGCATAGGCGCTCGATGGCATGAACGGCTTGAAGGGCGATTCGTATGGGTTGATTTCGCGTACCGAGGCCTGTTTGCGCCCGACGCTCCTTTGAGTAGAGCCGTAGGCGATGACCGCGACGGTGCACAGCCCTTGCTCGATCGCGCCCATGGCGTGGGCAACGTGATACTCAAACGAGGAGCCCCCGACGATGGTGGAGCCGAGAAACGGCGGATCGATGCCGAGATATTCGCAGAGCGCCAGCACCGACAGCCGGCTCTGCGTCGTGGCGCAGAACACGCCATCGATGTCCCTCAGTCGCAAACCGCAGTCTTCGAGAGCACGCTGAACACCCTGCGCCATCAGATCGATGACCGAGAGCCCGTCGGCCACGTGGCCGAGGTCGGATTCAGCGACCCCCACGATCGCCGCGCTGGCGCGCTTGAGGCCTCCCATCACCCGTCCTCCGCCGGCACGAACACCGGGCAGGGCGGGTCATCGCCGCCGGGGCGATGCACACGGAAGCGGACGCGCTGGCCGATCTTCACCTCCATTGGATCGATGCCCTCCACGCGGCTCATCAGCCGGAAGCCTTCGTCGCAGTCGATGAGTGCGACATTGAAGGGCGTGCCTTGGGCGGGATGCACGACGGTGGTGGCATGCACCGTGCCGGTTCCCTTACTGATGCGCCATTCCAAGTTGGCGCTGCCGGTAAAAGGGCAAAGCAGGCGGGGGTAGAACACCGCCTTGCCCGTTTCGGGGCTGTACTGGTAGGCAAGTTCCCCCTTTTCGAGGTGGGCGAGATATCTGTTGAGGGGCGATGGCTCACCTGCCGGCATGCGATCCTCATTCTCGCGGGCAACCGATCGGCGATGCTAGCGCCAGATAACCCGGCCGATCAACGCCGGTTTGTCTCTCGTCGCGCGATCGCTACAATTGACAAAGCGCGCAAGTTTGACAAAGCGCAAGTTGCCGCCGCCAACGGATCGGGCCCGCCAATCGAAACGCGTCATGAGAAATAGCAAACAGGAGTGGAAAGCGTGATTAAGGTTCCTCAGCAACCAATACCGGGCGTCTTTCACCGCCGTGTGGGCGACATCGTCGTTACGGCGCTGAGCGATGGCTACCTCGACGGCGCGCTCGACGTGCTGCGCAATATTTCCCAGGACGAGGCGCGCCAGATCTTGACCGACAATTTCCGGCCGTCGCGCCGCACCCCCGTCAACGCCTTCCTCGTTTATTCTGGCGGTCGCCTGGCGCTGATCGAGACGGGGTCGGGCAACTACCTTTTGCCCACGGCCGGCAAACTGCTCGCCAATCTCGCGGCAGCGGGCGTCGATCCTGCCGAGATCGAGGCCGTGCTGCTCACCCACATGCATCCCGACCACTCGGCGGGGCTCACCGACATGACGACCGGCAAGCGCAACTTTGCAAACGCTGAGCTCGTGATGCACGAGAACGAGCCCAAGCACTGGTTCGACGACGGCAAGATGGCGCAGGCCACGGAGCGGGCCAAGAAGCTCTACTTCCAGGCCGGGCGCGAGCAGGTTCTGCCCTACAAGGACCGCTGGCGGCTCTTCAAGGACGGCGAAGTCTTCCCTGGTGTCACCGCCATTCCACGCCCCGGCCATACGCCGGGCCATACCACGTTCCTGGTCAGCTCGGGCAAGGATCAGCTCCTGATCTGGGGCGACACGGTGCATGTGCCAGAGGTGCAGACGGCGCGGCCAGAGGTATGCATGGAGTTCGATACCGATGCCGATGCCGCCGCTGCGGCCCGCCGCCAAGTGTTCGACATGGTGGTCGCCGAGCGGCTCGCCATCACCGGCATGCATTTGCACTTCCCAGGCTTTGCCAACCTGGTGCGCCGCGGCACGGCCTACCAGCTGATCGCTGAGGCCTGGGAGCCGGCGCTGTAGGGCCTGGCGCTTCGAGCGGGACTTGGCGGGCTTGCCCGATCGCGGCTATTTCAGCACGATTAAGGCGTCGGCGGCGACCACGCCCGAAGCGGCGGGGCCGACGAACACCGGGTTGATGTCGAGCTCTTTGAGGCGCGGGGCGAGCGCCGTGGCCATATCAGCTACGGCCACCAGCGCCCGGGCCAGAGCTTCCTTGTCGGCCGGCGGCTTGCCGCGATAGCCCTCGAATAGTTTGGCCGCTCGCAGTTCCGCAATCATGTCGTGCGCGGTGTCGATGTCGAAAGGTGCGACGCGGTAGCTCACATCTTTCAGCACCTCGGTCAACACGCCGCCGAGCCCCAACGCCACCACTGGCCCAAAGCTCGGGTCGTTGATGACCCCGATCAGCGTCTCCAGGCCCGAGGCCATCTCCGAGACCAGGATGCCGTCGATGGCCGCGCCGGGCACGGACTTTTTCGCATTGTCGGTGACTTGCCGAGCCGCCTCGGCGAGACCCTCGCGAGCGACGCCGAGCTTCACGCCGCCGGCTTCGGTCTTGTGCGGGACGTCGCGCGAGACAATCTTTACCGCGAACGGGGCCTGCAACGTGCGGCTGGCGGCGGTGACGTCGGCGCCGGCTGCCACCAGGATTTCTTTGGCGACCGGCACGCCGAAGGTGCGCAACAGGGCCTTGCTCTCGGCCTCGTTAAGCGTCACGGCGCCCGCGGGCAGTGCGAGGTTCCTCGCCGTGGTCACATTGGCCACCCTGCGCGGCAGCAGGCGGCGCCGATCCTCGGCAAAGCGCGAGAGGATCGCGCACGCGCGCGCGAGCCGCACCGGCGTCGTCACGAACGGCACGCCGGCCGCGGCGAGAGCCTTCATGGCCGCCTCGGACTTGGCCTGTCGCCCCGACCACTGGACGCTGACGGGCTTGTCGGTCTTGGCCGCGGCGGCGGCGACGACCTCAGCGCTGTGCGCCGCGCTTGCGCCGGAAATTGACGCGATCAGCACCACCAGTTGATCAAGCCCGGGATCCTGCAGCACCACGTCGAGCGTGCGTGCGAACAACGTCTTGTCGTTGAAGAGGGCAGCCGTGATGTCGGCGGGGTTTTCCGCCGAACCGAAAGCGGGGATCATCTGTCGCAGCTTGGCGAGCGTCTGGGGGGCAAACGACGGCAGGGTCAGGCCACCGCGAACCGCCGCGTCGGCGAACACCACGCCCGACCCGCCCGAGATCGACAGCACGCCGACCGCATTGCCCTTGGGCAGCCTGCCTTGCGAAAACAGCCTGGCGAGGTCGACGATGGGCTCGACGTCATCGACTTCAATCAGGCCACACTGGCGCATGGCGGCGCGATAGAGGTCGTAGCTGCCCGTCATGTTGGCGGTGTGGGAAGCCGCGGCCTTGACGCCCGCGTCCGTGGTCCCGGCCTTCCAGATCAACACCGGCTTGCCCATCTCCAGCGACTTGCGCCCAACATCCAGGAGCGGCCGCGCGTCGGGAGTGCCCTCCATGTAGGCGAAGGCCAACGATGTGCCGGGGTCGTCGAGGAAGGCCGAGAGCAGCTCCGGCATGGCGATATCGGTCTCGTTGCCGGAGGAGACGCAGTAGCGGAAGCCGACGCCCTGTGCCTCGGCCAGATTGACAATGGCATAGCCGAAGCCGCCGGATTGGAAGGCGCATGAGACCGAGCCCGGTCGAAAATCGGTCTCGTCAGCGACGCTGCCAAAGGCGGCGAACACGCGCGACTGGAGCGAGAGCATGCCTTGACAGTTGGGGCCCACGATGCGCACGCCGCTCTCGGTGGCGGCGGCCTTGAGCTCTGCCTCGAGCTTGCGACCCTCGGCTCCGGTCTCGCGGAAGCCGGCGGTCAGCACGACCGCAAACGGGATGCCGGCCTTGCCGCAGTCGCGGATGGCGTTGGCGACCCCGGGTGCGGGCACGGCCACCACGGCGAGATCGCATCGCCGTTTGAGCGCCATCACGTCTGGGAAGCACGCAAGCCCGTGCAGTTCGCGGTATTTGGGGTTGATCGGGAAGATGCCGCCCCGATAACCGGCGCTCTTGAGCGCCTTGATGGGATGACCGCCGATGCGGCCGATGTCGGCAGAGGCACCGATGATGGCGATGCCGTCGGGATGAAATAGGCGCTCGAAGCTCACGGGCAACCTCCCCCGCATGACGGTCGGAGGGATTAGCGGTTTTCCTCCCACCTCGACCGAGCGCAGAAGTTTGCACGCCGCGCCGGCTGCGTCGACCCCGATCAAAGCAGATCTGCTCTTCGGTCAGCCGTCTATGGGCTCACGCGCAGGGATGCCACGAAGCGGTTCACATCGGCCGAGCGGGCTGTGCCTGGCTCGCCGGCATAGATCAGTGTGAAGACCTGGCGACCCTTCATCACGGAAAATGAGCGGATGGCGTGGCCGCTCCTCGTGCCCACCGCGTCGCTGGCAGTGAGACCTTGGTGGGAAACCCAATCGACGCTCACCCACTTTGCGCCTTCCATGCTTTTGGCCAGATTGTCGAGCCCGCCCTGCAGGTTTGTGCGCGGATTGGAGACGTTGATGTCCTCCGGGTAAGTCGCCATCTGCACGATGTAGGCAGCGTCCCCCTGTTCGAGCAGATACTGGTGCACGGTGTAGAGCGAGCCCGTGCCGGTCTTCACCTCGGTCGTCGTGTATTGGGGAGGCGCCGGCAGCTCGGCCGTAAAGTTCTTCTGAGGGCCGGTCAGCGTGTGCCAGGTCCCAAGGTCCGCGGACGCTGCGGAGGTCGCAGATGGGGCCGGGGCCAGGGCCGGAGCGGTGGATGGGGCGGTGGATGGGGCGGGACTTGTGGCCGGGGTTTCGGGAGGGCTTGCCGACAGCGGTGCTTCTTTGCCTGGCGGCACTTGCCCGAGCGCTCCGTGCGCCAGCACGCACATGGCCGCGACGAGCGCGCGCGTCGGCCAGCGGCCCCGGTGTGTGGTCATTATCCCCCCAAATTTCCGTTGCATCGCGGCACTTCGCCCCCGCGAGCATAAGGGCGGAAAAGGAGAAAGGATGGCAATTCCAAGCCTTGCGCTGCGACATCGCGTGCCCGTTGCGTGCGCGAGGGGGCGCGTGCGCTCGCGACAAGGGCCCGATCAACCGTGGTGGCCCTCGATCAGCGTGGGGCCTTGCCCTGGAGCGGTACGGTCTGCAACAGTTTCTCGATCTCTTGAGCGTCTTGGTACCCCAGAAGGCTCCCCTGATGCCCCCAAGCTCACCCGGTCTGTGGTTGATTGAGGGGGCAAGTCTCGCCCTGGCTGCGCTCAGCTATGTCCTGATCGTTCGACTTGCCCTGGATCTCACCTTCGGCGCTTCCGGCGCTAACCTGGCCGTTCGGGCGCTGCGCTGGGTGAGCGATCCCGTGGTGCGAGGGGTGGGAGCCATTACGCCGCGCGTGGTGCCGCTTCCCCTCGTTACGGGATGCGCGCTCCTGTGGATCTTGGCTGCCCGCATCGCGCTGGTGCAGGTCGGCGCAGCGATCGCCCTGCGGCGCATGATGGGCTGACCCGAGTGGACCGTCCTCGAAGCTTTGGCTTTCTGCAGAGGTTGGGCAAGCGCGACTTGGCGCTGCTCGCCACGATGGCTCTGGCCCTCGTCAACGGTCTCGATGTCTCGCCGGCCTTCGATTCGGTATCCTTTTGGCTTTACACCTTTGCCCGCGGATCGCCGCTCTTCGATGGCGAGATTTTCTATTATGTGACCTCGCTGACGATCTCGGCGATGACGCTGCTCGTCGCCGGCATCCCCGCCGCGCTCTACGAGCGCGCGCGGGGCCTCACGCAGAGCACTCCCGCCTCGCTCACCATTTGGCTTCTGGCGACCCTTCTGCTGACCCTGCCAACCCTCCTCAGGGCCCTGGCGATGAACCAAGACTAGGCATCGTTCCGCGGGCGGGCCACCTTTGCGGTCCAGCCGGAAGCGGCGTCAGCCGTGCTGACGTCGGCGTTGGGGCCGTTGTCCTTGGCGTATGGGCTTTGCGGGCCTTGCGACTTGGCGGCAATGCTGGGCGTTTCGCTCTTGTCGTCGTTTGCGGCAATGATCGCTCGGCGGCGCTCTGGGGTCTGGCGCCGTCGCCGGCCGCGGCCGCCTTATCGGGCGGCAGATCGCGCGCGGCGGCAAGTTTCGCCTGCCCACCCGCCGCGGCCGCGCGCTTGAGGAGCGGCTCGGCCATGTCGACCTCGCCCAGTATGGCGTGCGCCAGCGCTAGATAGTTGAGGATCGAAGCCTCGTTGGGCGCCAGCGCCAGCGCGCGCTGATAGAAGGCGATGGCGCCGCGATAGATCCCCTGTTTGGCGAGTCCCGTGCCTCGGGCGGAGATGACCCGCCAATCGGGGTTGACCAGATCATCGGCCGTTGAGGCTGCGCTTGGCGCCGTGCAACATCGAGGCCTGCTGCAGGACGGCAAGGGCCTGCCGCTTCTCCCCTGGGGCCTTGAGGTTCTTGGCGTAGTTGATCGCCAACTGCGCGTTCTTGGGGTCTTTGGTAGGCCCACCCCCAGTATTCCCTGGCCTTCAGTATTCCCTGGCCTTCAGTATTCCCTGGCCTTCTGCAGCTCGCTGCGCTGATCCGCGCCCTGCGACCTGGCGCTGGCCGCGGCGAGGCTTGGCGCCTTGGTGGCCTCAAGCAGCGCCCCCCAAGCAACGCCCCTCAAGCAACGCCTGGGCGGTGCTGAGCTGCGAGGAGCATCCGCCTGTTGGCATTAGAAGTGTGGCTAACACGGTCAAACTTGCGATGCAGGGTGGCCCCGGCGCCGCGCCCACAGTTGCGATCCCAGACAATGCTTGATCCCCTGCCCCTAAAACCACCCGCATGCTTCGGGTCAGGGCTTCAGTTTACGGGGCGGGCCTCCACAATCCGTTAACCGAGCATTAGCGAAGGTTACGGCATTGGGGCTCCGGCGCCGGCCGTTTCCAGGCGCGCGGCCTCCTCCCACGCCCGCATGCCCGGGAGGGCGAACAGGGCCGCGATGTAGGCCGCGGCGGTCCCGTCGTCCCCATAGGGCGTCAAATCGGGGAGGTAGGTGCGAAAGCGGGCGGCGACGGGTGCGTACATGGCATCCACGGCCGAGAAGGCACCGAATAGAAAGGGGTCCGCACCGCCATGCTGGCGGCGGCAATCACGCCACAGTGCCAGGACGCGCCGCACCTGTGAGGCAACCGGATCGGGCAGCGTGGCCATGGGCAATCGCGCAACCAGATCCATGGGGCAGTGTTCCCGCAGTGCGGCAAAGCCCGCGTGCATCTCAGCGCACACTGCGCGGGCGAGCGCGCGGGCAGGCTGTGGAGCAGGCCACAGTCGCGCCGCGGGGTGGACCTCGGCCAGATATTCAAGGATGGCCAGGCTTTCCCAGATCGCAAGGTCGCCGACGAGGAGTATGGGCACGCGCCCGGAAGGGGAATAGCGCAGGATGTTGGCCTGCGTGTCGGGCCGGCGCAGCTCGATCTTGATCTCCTCGAAGGGAATACCGGTTTGGCGCATGGCGAGCCAGGGCCGCAAGCTCCAGCTTGAGATGTTCTTGTTGCCGATAACCAGCCGGTCGCGCATTTGCGATTGATAGCCGAGGCTGCGTTTCTTGTCGCCGGTGCCGATGCGCCAATGGCTGCTGTGCCGCGCTACCCAACTGTGCTCGGCAATGCTAGGCCTGGTGTGCCCTAGCCTTGAGCCCCCTAGCCTTGAGCCGCAACGAGGTCCGAGCAAGCCGCCGCCATGAAAAAGCGCGTCGCCGTTCTGATCTCCGGGCGTGGCTCCAACATGATGGCGCTGGTCGAGGCCGCGCGCGCTCGCGACTATCCCGCTCAAGTGGCACTCGTCATCTCCAATCGCCCGGAGGCTGCGGGCTTGCAGAGCGCGATCAAGGCCCGCGTCAAGGCACTTGCCATTGACCACAAGGCCTATCCCACGCGCGAGGCGTTCGACGCCGCGGTTGACACCCAACTCGTCGCTGAGGGCATCGAACTCGTCTGCCACGCAGGTTTCCTGCGCATCCAAACCGAGGACTTTGCCGCACGCTGGTTGGGGCGTCAGCTCAACATTCATCCCTCGCTGCTGCCGTCCTTCAAGGGCCTCCATCCGCACAAGCAGGCGCTCGAGGCGGGGGTGCGCGTCAGCGGCTGCACCGTGCACTTCGTCACGGCGGAGCTCGACGCCGGTCCCATCGTTGCACAGGCGGCCGTCCCGGTGCTGGCGGACGACACGCCACAGACGCTGGCCGACCGAGTTCTGGGCGCCGAGCACAGACTTTATCCACTTGCTCTTTCTCTTGTGGCCTCCGGCCGCGCGCGGCTTGAGGGCGGGCGTGTGCGGCTGAGTGCTTTGGTTAACCCGACAGATCCGCTATTCTCACCAACGCCATAACCCCGCTCCAGAGGTCCAGTCACAGGTCGGGGAAAAAACGCCGCGCGGTTGCGCGGCGTATGGACATGCGCGAGAAACGAGTGCTAGCTGTCCCGCAGTGAACGATCCGAAATCATCCAGTTTCGCCAAGGCGTTGATCCGAGATGAGGCGCGGGAAAGAGACGCATGGGCGGCGTCGCAGCCGGCGAAGCCTCTGAGACCGCGCAGCGAAAGCCGACGGAGCCCGCCGACATGACCGCACCCCTTTCTCACGTGCATCAGCTGGGTGAGGAATCCTCCGTCTGGTTCAAGCTGACGCCGCTGCTGAAGGGACCTAACAATCCCTTGACGATCCTGATGACGGTGGCGGAGCGTTATGGCGGCGTCATTCCCGTCAATATGGCGAGCCAGCGTGTGGTGCTGCTCACCGAGCCTGAGCACTTCAAGCGCATCCTCGTCACCAAGGCCGACGACTACCTCAAATACTTCGACGGCTTGAAGCCGATCTTCGGCAAGTCGATGATCACACACGATGGGGCACTGTGGCAGAAGATCCGCATGCCGCAGCAGCCGGCGTTCCATCCCGACATCTTTGCCGAGTACATCCCCTATTTCCTGGCCGCCATCCGCACCAAGATGGCGATCTGGGCCAAGCTGGCCCAGACCGGCGAGACGGTCGAGATGGTGGAGCAGACCTGGACGCTGGCCGCCGACATGATCTGCAAGGCGCTGTTCGACCGGGAGATGCCGTTCAATCCTCACTTCGTCTTCAAGTGCGTAAAGATCTACACCGACGTGATGAACCACAAGTCGATCCGCTTGAAGAAGGTGGCGGGCGAGGAGTTCGAGATTACCGAGGAGGATGCGGTCAAGGCGATGGAGGTGTGGGCAAGCGTGCCGCCGGAGGTCATCGCCGCGGACCCGCGTGAAGAGCGAGAGCGCACCCTGCTCAAGATGATCGAGGCCGCCGTAGCCGACCCATCCATCCCCGAATTCGACGCCCAGCAAGCCGTCGACGAGCTCAAGCAATACCTCTGGGCCGGCACGGAGACGACGGCGCTGACGCTGGCCTGGGCGCTCTATCTCACCTCGCGCCATCCCGAGGCCGCCGACCGCATCCGGCGCGAGGGTGAGACGACCTATGATGATCGCGAGCCGACGGCTGCCGATTACTCGGCGCTTGCCTACACGCGCGCAGTGATCCAGGAGACGATGCGGCTCTATCCACCGATCTGGATGCTGGTGCGCGTCGCCTCCAAACCAGATGTGATAGACGGCAAGGAGATCCACCCGGGCGACAAGGTCGCGCTCTTTGCCTATGGCGCGCACCACAATCCCAAGTTCTGGGACGATCCTGAGGCATTCGTCCCGGAGCGCTGGCTGGGCGAGGCCGCCAAGAAGCGCAGACCCTACACCTACCTGCCCTTTGGTGGGGGCAAGCGTTCCTGCATCGGTGGCGCCATGAGCCAAGTGGAGAACGTGTTGGCTCTCTCCATTCTGCTCCGCCGCTTCCGCCCGGAGTACGTGGGCCCCGAACCGCCCGGCATCAATGCCACCGTGACCCTCACCCCCAGGGGTGGATTGCCCTTCAGGATCGCCGAGCTCAGCTGATCGATGAGCCGGGGCCTTCGCCGGCGGCGGGCGCGTTCCGCAAGCCTGTCGCCCCTTTGTCGGCCATCGCTTCCAGACCCTCTTGGGAGGGATCGCCCCGATCTTTCGTGACCGCGCGGCTTCGCCGCCCTGACACGGGACGGCGATCGGCGCCTTCCGCCGGCAAGCATCAGCTGAGATCTCAGCCCCGGTATCTTTAGCCGAGATCTTCAGCCCTGGGGATTTTCAGGTCGGGATCTTCAGCTCGGGATTCGGGCGATGGCCTCCACTTCCAGCAGGAACTCGGGTTTGACCAGCCGTTCGATGACGAGCAGCGTGTTGGGCGGATACTTGCCGCCCGGGAACAGCCTGGGAAAGAGCGCCGCACGCTCGCGCATCCAGATGGGGATAAAGTCGGCGCCGGTCAGGAAGGTTGTAAACTGCACCACGGCCTCGAATTCACTGCCGAGGTCCTTCAGGATCCTGCCCAGATTGTCGAACACCTGGCCCACTTGGACCGCGAAATCGCCCACACCTACGGGATCGCCGTTGACGTCTACCGCGACCTGTCCGGCAATGAAGGCGAGCTCACCTGGGGCCATGCGCGCCACGTGCGAATACATGCCTTGCGGCGGAGGCGCACTCGCCGGATTGAGATAGGCGACGCCCAATTTTGACATTGTCTTTCCTTCCTCGCGCGGCATCCCCTCTACCCCGCCTCGATCCACACGTGGTTGTCGTGGAAAGGTGCGCCTCCGTAGGGCGCGCCCTGGGCGGCGCTGGTGAGCGTGTTGATGCCCGCACCCGCCTCGAACTGGTCGTTGGGGGCGATGCTCTCAACGATGACGACGCCGCGCTGCACACCGGCAAAGGCCTGCGCAGCCAACATGATCTGGCCGCGCTCGTTGCCCATGCGCACACGAGCGCCGTCGACAACACCCAGCCGCGCCAAGTCGTCAGGGTGCACCTTGACGCGCGGCGGTCCGTGCTTGGCACGACTTGTCGGCATCTCGTTGAACGAGGAGTTGAGATACTCGCGCGCCGGACTGGTGGCCAGGCGGAAGGGGTGGCGATCGTCTGCCTTCTCGATCACATCCCAGTGGTCGGGCAGGCTCGGCATGTCGTGGTCGACCGCGAAGGCGCCCGGGCGCGGCGCCGGCACGTTCTTCCAGTCCGGCTTGAAACGGAACTTCTTGTCGGCGTAGCGAAAGCCGTCGAGGTAGTGCGCCTGCGCAAACGCCGGCTGGCAATCGATCCACTTCGTGGCTTCGAGCTCTGCCAGGCGACCCCAGCCGGATTTCTGCAAGGTCCAGTCGATGATCTGGCGCGGGCTCATGGCAAAACCCCGGTGATGGGCGCCCACGCGGCTGGCGAGTTCGCAGATTACCTCGTGGTTGGAGCGGCATTCGCCCGGCGGATCGATCAGCCTCGGGCCCAAGATGATGTGCTGGTGGCCGCCACCTTGATAGATGTCATCGTGCTCGAGGAACATGGTTGCCGGCAGAACCACGTCGGCCAACTTGGCCGTCGCCGTCATGAACTGCTCGTGCACCGAGACGAACAGGTCCTCGCGGGCAAAGCCCGCTTTCACCTTGCGCTGCTCAGGTGCCACCTGGGCTGGGTTCATGTTCTGGACGAGGAGCGCCGTCACCGGTGGGCCACCCTTGATGTCATCGGGATCGCCCGTCAGCACGGGGCCGATCCGCGATTGATCGAGCGTTCGCACCTTGGGGTCTGCCAGATCGAGGCCCTCGATCAGCGTCTTGTTCCAGTGGAAGATGGCGCCGTTGTTGTGAAAGCCGCCACCGCCTTCATGGAGCCATGCGCCGGTGACCGTCGGGATGCACAGCGCCGCGTGCATGTTGTGGGCGCCGTTACGGGAGCGGGCGAAGCCGTAGCCGAGGCGAAAAAAGCTTCGCGGCGTGCTGCCCACCATCGCCGCGAAAGTTTCAATCTCGGCAACGGTCAGTCCGGTGATGGCGCTGGCCCACTGGGGCGTGCGCGTCTTGAGGTGCGCCTCCAGCTCGCGCGGGCAGTCGGTGTACTTTTCCAGATATGGCCAATTGGCGTGGCCATCGCGGAACAGCACATGCATGACGGCGCAGGCGAGAGCCCCGTCGGTGCCCGGCCGCAGGCACAGCGCCAAATCGGCCTGCTGCATGGTGCCGTTGTGATAGATGTCAACGGCGACGATCTTCGCGCCACGTTCCTTGCGCGCACGAATCGCGTGCGTCATCACGTTGACCTGGGTATTGACGGGATTGGTGCCCCAGATCACGACGAGGTCCGACTTTGCCATCTCACGCGGGTCGGGCCCCGCCAGCCGGCCGGTGCCAGCGATATATCCGGTCCAGGCCAGTGTCGTGCAGATGGTGGCGTGCATCCCCGAGTAGCGCTTGGCATGGCGTAACCGGTTGATCCCGTCGCGCATGACGAGACCCATGGTGCCGGCGTAGTAGTAGGGCCACACCGCCTCCGGACCGTAGCGCGCTTCGGCGCGCAGCAGAGCCTCAGCCGTCAGATCAAGGGCATCGTCCCAGGAGATGCGCTGAAACTCACCCGATCCCTTGGGTCCCTTGCGCTTCAGGGGATACATCAGCCGGTCGGGATGGTGCACGCGTTCGGCGTAGCGTGCGACCTTGGCGCAGATGACGCCGGCCGTGTAGCTGTTGTCCTCGGCACCGTGCACCCGTCCAATCTTGCCGTCGGGCAACAGCTCGACGTCGAGCGCACAAGTGGAGGGGCAGTCGTGCGGGCAGGCCGAATGACCGATCCTGATCTTGGCGCGAGCGTTCATGGGACGCCTTTCCTCGAGGGGCGTTAACCTATCCGACTTCGTGGCGGTGCGGGAGGGGGAGGCCCACTTGTGCCGCGGGGAGGTCATTGTTGGGCCCACAGAGTTCCAATCGCGCAAGGAGCACGACATGGCACGCGTCGTCGGCATCGATCATCTCGTCATCCGCGTGAAGGAGTTCGAGCGCTCGAAGGCCTTCTACGACACGGTGTTGGGCTTTCTCGGGTTCAAACGCAAGTATACGTCGGGCAAGACGGCCGGTTGGAGCAACGGCCGCACGCTGTTCTGGATCGGCGAAGCCGACGCGGAGGGCAAGAGACACCCGCATCGGATCGGCAACATCGGCTTCCACCATTATGCGTTCGAGCTGAGCAGCCGGCGGGACGTGGACGCCCTCTACGCCCACCTTGCAAAGGGCAACGTGAAGGTGGTCGACCCGCCGGCCGACTATCCCGAGTATGGCGAGGGCTATTACGCAGTCTTCTTCCTCGATCCCGACGGCCTGAAGCTCGAAGGCATGGTGTTCAAGCCCCCGCGCAAGGCCCCGCGCATGGCAACGGCAAAGCGCCTACCAGCGCGGACGAGGGGCGTTTGAGCGCCGGGCCGATGGCCCCAACGGATCGCCCCAACGGGTGGCCCTCGGGGTCAGGCAGGTGGGACTTGCCGTGACGAAATCGCGCCGGACATAGGGCGCGCCCGCCTTGCGTCATCAGGCTGGCGGCGCTCGCTCTTGCAAATAGGTCAGCAATGCTGACATAATTGGATCGGCGCACCGCCATGATGCCAGACCGACCGCCGGGCGTCGGGGCCACCCAGGGGAGGCAAATCCGAGTGACCAGTCAGGTTCAGGCGAGGCTCTGGGAGCCCACCTATGCGGCGCGCGCCGAGCGCATGCGCGCCTCGGAGATCCGCGAGCTCCTGAAGCTCTTGGAGCAGCCGGGCATTGTTTCCTTCGCCGGCGGCATTCCCGATCCGGCGCTCTTTCCGGTGGAGGAAGTGCGCGCCGCCTATGCCGCTGTGCTCACCGACCCGGCGCTGGCCGGCAGCGGCCTTCAGTATTCCGTGAGCGAAGGCTATCTGCCCCTGCGGCAATGGATCGTGCGGCACATGGGCAAGCTGGGAGTTGCCTGCGAGGCGGACAACATCGTCATCACCTCGGGCTCGCAGCAAGCGTTGGACTTTCTCGGCCGGATGCTGCTCTCGCCGGGCGACACGGCGCTGGTAACGGCGCCCACCTACCTTGGTGCTCTGCAGGCCTTCTCGGCCTACGAGCCGCGCTATGACGAGCTCCGGCCTGAGGACGGCAACCGCACGGCGGCGTCCTATGCAGAGGCCGCGAGCGCGGCCGGCGGCCGGGTCAAATTCGCCTATGTCGTGCCCGATTTCGCCAACCCGACGGGCGAGACGCTGTCACTGGCAGCCCGCAATCGACTGCTCGACTTGGCCGGGGAGCTTAACGTTCCCCTCATCGAGGATGCGGCCTACGCCGCGCTCCGATTCGAGGGCCCGACGCTGCCGTCCCTCATGCGCCTGGAGGTCAACCGTCGGGGCGGCATCGAAGCGGCGCGCTCGATCTATTGCGGCACGTTTTCCAAGGTGCTGTCGCCCGGCCTGCGCGTGGGCTGGATCGTGGCGCCGACCGCCATGATCCGCCGTCTCGTGCTGGTCAAGCAGGCCTCCGACCTCAACAACGCGACCATCAACCAGATGGTCATGCACCGGCTGGCGGAGCGAGCCTATGATGCCCAGGTCGAGCGCGCCTGCGCCCACTACCGACGCCGCCGCGATGCCATGTTGGCTGCGCTCAAGCGCCACATGGGGCGGGGCGTTGGCTGGACCGAGCCCAAGGGTGGTCTCTTCGCCTGGGTGCGCCTGCCCGATGCCATCGATGCCGCCGGCTTGCTCGACCGGGCCGTTGCAGAGGCCCGCGTCGCCTTCGTGCCGGGCGCGGCCTTCTTTCACGACGGTCGAGGCCGCAATGCGCTTCGGCTCAGCTATTCGCTGGCGGATGCGGCTCAGATCGAGGCGGGCATTGCGCGGCTGGCGCGACTCATCTGAGGGCAGAAAAATTGCACCCCGCAGCAAATCGCACCGAAAATCAGATGCTTGCC
>Ga0075425_100002194_pt1 | contig 19448 bp, 19 predicted proteins | sample SoiMethybrSBSTD4_FD_75300 | JGI IMG/M metagenome (GOLD analysis project Ga0075425, IMG submission 75300) | Bulk soil microbial communities from a Populus tree surrounding site in Tennessee, USA - Soil MetaG P. TD hybrid SBSTD4 | ecosystem: Environmental > Terrestrial > Soil > Tree plantation... | reverse complement strand
AGGGCGACTTTGGCGACCCTGTTCGACGTCGACCTCGCGGAGGTCTGTATCACGTCGAACCACGAGGTTCAGGAGGACGAGCCCCCGGCCGGCGCGTTCCGTTTGCACGATGTCCCCGGCGTCGCGGTCGTGGTCGAAAAGGCTCAGGGGAGAAAATGCGCCCGGTCGTGGAAGATCCTGCCAACGGTCGGCGACGATCCGGAATATCCCGACGTCTCGCCGCGTGATGCACAGGCCTTGCGTGAGTGGAAGGCGCTCGGCGTGAGTGTCTAGTCAGAAGACGATGGCGAAGATTTTGCTCCAATTTGTCTTCAGGCCCTTTATCCAAGCGGTCGCGGTGGATGCTAATGCGCTTGCGCGAGCGCTACAGCCTTCGCGGCGACGATGATGGTGCAAGCGGTAATCGTCAGATGAAATCCCCTCTCCGACCCGGCATCATTGTGGCCGTTGTCACACTGGTCATCGACCAAGCCTCAAAACTTTGGCTGCTTTACGTGTTCGACATCGGTCGCCGGGGGACGGTGAAGGTGACGCCGTTCTTCGACCTGGTGCTGGCCTGGAATATCGGCATCAGCTTCGGTTGGTTTCAGAACGACAACCCGGCGGCGCAGATTGCCCTGATGGTGGTGAAGGCGATCGCGGTGATTGCGCTTGCCATCTGGATGGCGCGCTCACGGACCGTACTCGCCACAGTATCGCTCGGGCTGATCATTGGAGGAGCGATCGGCAACGCGATCGACCGCTTTGCTTACGGCGCCGTGCTCGATTTTGCCCTATTTCACGTCCAGATTGGCGGAACTACCTTCAATTGGTACGTCTTTAACCTCGCCGACGTGGCGATCGTTGCTGGCGTAACTGGCCTATTGTATGATTCTTTTTTGGGGCTGCCTGCCGCAAAAGCGCCCTGATCCCGGATGATCAAACTGTCTCGTTCCCGTTTTGGACAGGTTAAAGCAATGCCCAAGACCGAAGCCAACGGCTTAATGGTTATGACTTCGTCAACGACCCTGAGGCGCGCCCTGCGGATCTCCGCGCTCGCGCTTGGTGTCGGTCTTCTGCTGGCGTCCGGCGTGGCCCGCGCCCAGGAAGACGACGACGACATGACCTTCGAGGAAAAAATCATCGAAGGCCTCATGAAGGGTATCGGCGCGACCAATATGGACAACGCCGGCATCGACTATAGGGAGCGCTCGCCGCTCGTCGTGCCGCCGAAGCTTGATCTTAAGCCGCCGGCTTCCGCCGAAACCGAGGCAAAGGTGCCGAACTGGCCGAAGGATCCGGACGAAGCACGCCGGAAGGCGATGATCGCAGAACGTAAGAAGCAGAAAAAGGATACCAGGGACGCGGTAATGACAGCCCGCGAGGCTAGCCGACCCCTGTTGCCGAGCGAACTCAACGTCGCCAAGGGCAAGCCAGATCCCGATCCAAGAGGCTTGGACAGCAAGCAGCCGGGCGGCGATCCCGGCAGAAACGTGATGTTGAGCCCCTCGCAGCTCGGTTACGAAGGCGGCTTTTTGGGCATGTTCAAGGGCAATACAAGCGAATCCACGCAGTTCAAGGGCGAGCCGACGCGCGATTCTCTTACCCAACCTCCGCTCGGCTATCAGACGCCGTCTCCGAACTACGCCTACGGCACCGGACCGAAGGAATCGCTCAACAAGGTGTACAATCCCGCCGCTGGAAAATACGGCGATTGATCGCGTTTTCTCTCGGCTTCGTGACAATCAACCCGCAGCTGCCGATGTAGGGTGCCGGGCTTAGCCCGGGCGCTATTGCTCGGTATTTCATGAAGGTCGTGATGCTTCTCCAACGTCTCGCTGCAACCATGATGCTGCTTGCCGTTCAGGCGACCAGCTCTTTCGCCCAGACCACGCTCACGTCGGAACCTCCAGCCACGTTCACGCTCCCAAACGGCTTGCAGGTTGTGGTGATTCAGGATCATCGAACACCCGTCGTGACGCAGATGATCTGGTACAAGGTCGGCTCGGCCGACGAGACGCCGGGTAAATCAGGCCTTGCCCATTTCCTCGAACATCTGATGTTCAAGGGTACCACCAATCATCCGGCTGGCGAATTTTCCCAGACTGTGTTGAAGGTCGGCGGCAACGAGAACGCATTCACGTCGGTCGACTACACCGGTTTCTTCCAGCGCGTGCCGCGTGATCAATTGCCAAGGATGATGGAGTTCGAGGCCGATCGCATGACCGGTCTCGTGTTGATGGATGAGAACGTGCTGCCTGAGCGCGACGTCGTGCTTGAGGAGTACAACATGCGCGTCGCAAATAATCCCGACGCGCGGCTGAACGAGCAGATCATGGCCGCGCTCTATCTCAATCATCCCTATGGCCGTCCGGTGATCGGCTGGCATGATGAGATCGAAAAACTGAACCGCGAAGATGCGCTTGCCTTCTATCATCGCTTCTACGCGCCCAACAATGCGATCCTGGTGATTGCCGGCGACGTCGATGTCAAGGAGGTTCGTGCGCTGGTCGAAGCGACATTTGGCAAGGCGGCGGCCCAGCCCTCGATCCCGGTGCAGCGCATGCGGCCGCAGGAGCCGCAGCCCGTCGCGTCGCGCACGGTGACGCTGGCGGACCCGCATGTCGAGCAGCCCATCGTCAGGCGCTACTACCTTGTCCCCTCAGCCTCGACTGCCGCATTAGGTGAAAGTCCGGCACTCGACGTGCTCGCACAGCTGATGGGAGGCGGAAGCAACTCCTATCTTTACCGCGCGCTAGTCGTCGATCGCGCGCTCGCGGTTTCGGCGTCCGCAGCCTATCAAGGCACCTCGCTCGATCCGACGCAATTCTCGATTTCGGCCGCGCCCAAGCCAGGCGTCGACTTCGCGTCAGTCGAGCACGCCATTGATGCCATCATTGCCGAGCTACAGCAAAATCCGGTGCCCGCCGAAGACCTCGAGCGCGTCAAGACCCAACTGATCGCGGAGGCAATCTATGCCCAGGACAGCCAGGCGACGCTGGCGCGCTGGTATGGCGGCGGGCTGACCACCGGGTCGACGGTTGAGGATATCCGCAGTTGGCCGGACCGGATTCGCGCGGTGACCGCCGAGCAGGTTCGCGCCGCGGCGCAGAAATGGCTCGATAAGAAGCGTTCGGTGACCGGCTTTCTGATCAAGGACACTACGGCCAAGCACGAGGAGAAGCGTTCGTGATCCTTCATTTCGGCTTTTCGCGCTTTGCATCCGCGCTCGCCATTTCCTTCACCATCGCGCTGGCGGGACCGGCGCCCTCTTTGGCCGCGACCAAAATCCAGCACTTGATCTCGCCCGGCGGAATCGAGGCCTGGTTCGTGCAGGACGCGACCGTCCCATTGATTGCGATGGAATATGCCTTCGTGGGTGGCGCAGCGCAGGATCCCGCCGGCAAGCCTGGCGTCGCCAATATGGTCGCCAGCACGATGGACGAGGGCTCGGGTGATTTCGATTCCAAGGCCTTTCACGAGCGGCTCGATCGTCGTGCCATCGAATTGAATTTCAGCGCCACGCGCGACCACTACCGCGGCAGCTTGCGCATGCTGAAGGACAACAAGGACGAGGCATTCGATTTGTTGCGGATGGCCCTGACCTCGCCGCGTTTCGACGACAGCGATGTCGAGCGCATCCGCGCCGAGGTCAGCTCGGGCCTGCGTCGCGACACCACGAATCCGAATGCGCTGTCCGGCCGCAAATTTTTGCAGGTCGCCTTTGGCGACCACCCTTATGGGCGCCAAGCCACAGGCACGCTCGAGAGCGTCCAGGCCATTACAGCTACCGATCTGAAGGATTACGTCCGCCGCGTGATTGCAAAGGATACGCTCAAGATTGCGGTGGTTGGCGATATCGATCCGGGCAGCCTCGGCAGATTGCTCGACCAAACCTTCGGAGGCCTGCAAGCCAAGGCAAGCCTCGTGCCCGTGCCCGACGTGGTTGCCGCGGATCCGCCGCAGCGCGCCTTCGTGCCACTCGACGTCCCGCAGACGGTGATCACCTTCGGCGGTCCCGGGATCATGCGCCACGACCCGGATTTCATGGCCGCCTTTGTCGTCAACTACGTCATGGGCGGCGGCGGATTGTCCTCGCGGCTTTACCGCGAAGTACGCGAGAAGCGTGGCCTTGCCTATTCGGTCTACGTATCGCTGGCGTGGATGGACCACTCGGCCCTGTTCATCGGCAACACCGGCACGCGTGCAGACCGCGCCGGCGAAACGATTGACGCGGTCGAAAAGGAGGTGCGCCGCATGGCCGAGGACGGCCCCACTCAAAAGGAGCTGGACGAGGCGAAATCCTATCTGAAGGGCTCGCAGATGCTGCAGCTCGACACCTCCTCCAAGCTGGCGTCCGGACTGCTGCAATATCAGCTCGACAAGCTGCCGATCGACTATATCGAGAAACGCAACGCTTTGGTGGACGCAGTGACACTGGAGGACGCAAAACGAGCCGCCAAGCGGCTCTGGGGCCAGGGGCTGCTGACTGTGATCGTCGGCCGCGCTCCGCAGGCTGTCGCCGAGCCGGCCGCGGCTGCCGTGCCGGCAAAGGCGAATTAATTCTCGCTGGAGCACGACAAGGTCAGGTTTAAATCTGAGCCGCAGTGACGAACTGGTGCCTCGCCTTAAAGGGCGAGCACAGTCCTGCCCATCGACATTTTGCCAAGATCGTTCAGCGGCTTGCCAGGCACAGCCGGAAGTAAAGTCCCCCATGGCCGTCCGCCGGCCGCTTCCCCCGATCAGTGTGTCCGCATCGCCATTAATCCAACTTTGACAAGGGGATAGCACTCCTTTCCGAGCAGCGCGCGCTCAGGGCGATCTGGCCGTCCGCATCGACGAAATGCGGACTGGCACGCTCTTCAAAACGAAGATTAGACGTTCTAACTTCCCGCTTGTCTGGCGGCTGCCGCGATCGAGCCTTCCAAGGATCGCTCAACCCTGGGTAACAGTGCTTTCTGAGGGTGAAAACTTATGACCTCGACAGACGCGCAAGTATCGCGATTGGCGGCAGCCTTGGACAACCAGCTCGAAGCTGACAAGGAGTTCGAGGCCAGGATCAAGGCCATCCTCGACCCATCTTCGCCGTTACCGGCGCCCTCCGCGGTTGTCTCTCCGCCACTTTCTCCATCAATCCCTCCTTCAATGCCTCAAGTATTTGAGGACCGCTACGCGAAAGGTTGGAGCGATGCGTGGGAGTCGATCAAACCCCAGCTGTACGAGTTGCATCGTCGGTATGTTGTTGCATCGGAGAGCCGTTGGGTGAAGTGGTTACCGATCATCTGCTTCGGTTGCACCTTGTTTGGATTCGTGTTGGGTTGGTGTGCATCGGCGTTGGGTTCGTAACCTGCGGGTCATGGTGGTGATCCCGTCCGCGCTCATAAGCGCATTAACCGGCACATCGGCGCTGTGTAGCGGCGCTATACGCAAAGCGACGCGGCCCCTCTCGCTTGAGGTGCGGTGAAAGCAGGAGCGCCGGGAGAAGCAACTTGCGTACAAAGTCGCTATCCTCCCGTAAGCGATTCCTCATGCCTGCTGAGCCCCGATGCTGCGGATTTCCCACAACCTCACGATCGACGAGAACCAGATCGAGATCGCCTTCATCCGCGCCTCCGGACCGGGCGGTCAGAACGTCAACAAGGTCGCGACCTCCGCCCAATTGCGCTTCGATACAAGCCGCGTCGCGCTGCCCGGCGATGCAAGGATAAGGCTCGCGCGCCTGGCCGGACAACGCATGACGAAGGAAGGCGTTATCGTGATCCAGGCCCAGCGTTTCCGCACGCAGGAGCGCAACCGTGCCGATGCGATTGATCGCTTGATCGAGCTCTTGCGCGAGGCGATGGTACGCCCCACCCCGAGGCGTCCGACCAAACCGACACTCGCATCGAAACAGCGACGGCTGGAAGGCAAAAAGCGCCGCAGCGACGTCAAGGCGCGCCGCGGCGCGCGCGGGTTCGACGACTAGCGGCTTGAGCGCAGTCCGAACGAGGCTTTGCGGCATTTGCTGCGGCGCGGCTCCCGGCGCTGCGGAAAGCATGCTGTCGAGCGCAACTCCGGAACGCCATTTCAGCGCTATGCCAAATCTTCGGTAGCACTCAGCGAGCTTGGCCGCGTCGAATATGGCAGCTTTTTGTTCGCCGGCGAAACAGCCCGCTACTACCACCTCCCGTTCGGCGTGACCTAAAGTTTCATGCGCCAACGGTGATGTGCATGACAAAGCTGCGCGCGACACACGCGATCGGGCTGGGTTTTTGCGGCGCGGGGCTATTTCTGCAGGGTGCGGCCGCGCAAATGCAGTTGCCTGCCGCGAAGCCACCGGACGGCCCGACGCTGTTCAAACAACAATGCGCAGTGTGCCACTCAACGAACCTTACGGACCCCGCGCGGCAGGGCCCTTCCCTGTTTGGAATCATCGGCCGCCGTGCCGGCAGTGTTGAGGGTTTTCACTATTCCGCAGGCTTCGCAAAAGTCGATTTCGTCTGGGATGACGGCAGGCTGGACGCGTGGATTACGAACCCGCAAGAGATGATCCCCGGTGCGGTCATGGCCTACCGCCAGGCAAAGCCAGAGATCCGTGCAGCCATCATTGCCTACCTCAAGGAGCTGCACTGAATGGCAAAACCGGTTCATTCGATGATCCGTGTTCTCGACGAGGCGAAGTCGCTCGATTTCTACGCGCGCGCCTTCGGGCTCGAAGTTGCCGATCGTCTCAGGTTCCCGGACTTCGCACTGATCTATCTGCGTCACCCCTCCTCACCTTTCGAAGTCGAATTGACCGTCAACTTCGACCGCAAGGAGCCCTACGCTCTGGGCGATGGTTACGGCCATCTCGCCGTGGTGGTCGATGATGTCGACGCCGAACACCTTAGATTTGAGCGCGAAAGGTTGTCACCCGGTCCACTGCGCGATTTCAAGCACGACGGCAAGACGTTGGCCCGCTTTTTCTTCGTCAGCGACCCCGACGGTTACAAGATCGAGGTGATCCAGAAGGGTGGACGCTTCGGTTAGTCGAATCCAAGGAATGGATCCCCAAGGAGGATAGCCCATGAGAGAAGTCGATCGCCGCAGCAAGTACAATCGCCGGGTCTTTCTCCAGGGCGCGGCAACCGCGGTACCGGTCGTGGCGGCCGCGACTACCGCTGGATGTGGAATTGAGGATGCATGGGCCGAAGACGCAACTACGCTCACTCCGGCGACCATGAAGACCCTGGTCAAGGTTGCGCGCGACATATACCCGCACGACTTTCTGACCGACAGCTATTACATCACCGCGGTCAAGCCCTGGGACGGCAAGGCAGCCAAGGATGCTGCCGTCAAGACAATGATCAATGACGGCGTGAATCGTCTCGATCAGGACGCGCGCGACCATCACAAGGTGCCCTATGCTGAGGTTTCCTGGGAGAGCGATCGCGTCGCTTTGCTGCGCGGGATCGAGCAAACCGATTTCTTCCAGAAGATACGCGGCGATCTGATCGTCTCGCTCTACAACCAAAAGGAGCTTTGGCCGAAATTCGGCTACGAGGGCTCATCCGCCGAACATGGCGGCTACATCAATCGCGGTTTCGCGGACATCAACTGGCTCCCGAAGGTCTGATGGGTCAGGGAGGAAATCGACATGGCAAAGTATGATCTGAATGACAGCGGCCTGGTCGTGATCGTGGGCTCCGGCGCAGGTGGCGGAACGCTTGGCAACGAACTCGCGCAAAAAGGCGTCAAGGTCGTGATCCTCGAGGCCGGCCCGCGCATCGAGATCCAGGATTTCGTCAACGACGAGTGGGACAGTTTCAGTCAGCTCGCATGGTCTGACATGCGTACAACGTCGGGAAGCTGGCGGGTCGCCAAGGACTTTCCCAATCTTCCGGCCTGGATTGTAAAAGCGGTCGGCGGCTCGACCACCCATTGGGCCGGCGCCTCACTCCGCTTCGACGAGCATGAGTTCAAGGTCAAGAGTGCGTATGGTGGCATTTCGGGCGCCAACCTGCAGGATTGGCCAATCACGCTTGCGGAAATGGAGCCGTGGTATGCCAAGGCCGAGGACAAAATGGGCGTCACCCGGACCAACGGAATTCCTGGTCTTCCTGGCAACAACAACTTCAAAGTGCTCGAAGCCGGCGCGAAGAAGCTCGGTTACAAGACCGTCCATACCGGCAATATGGCTATCAACAGCCAACCGCGCGACGGACGTGGGGGCTGCCAGCAGATAGGCTTCTGCTTCCAAGGCTGCAAATCGGGCGCAAAGTGGTCGACCCTCTACACCGAAATTCCAAAGGGCGAGGCGAGCGGGAATCTTGAAGTCCGGCCCAACAGCATGGTGCTCAAGATCGAACACGATGCGGCGGGCATGGTGACCGGCGTCGTCTACGCCGACGAGAAGGGGACAGTGCAACGCCAGAAGGCGCGCGTCGTGGCTGTTGCCGGCAATTCGATAGAGAGTCCTCGCCTGTTGCTCAATAGCGCCTCGAACATGTTCCCTGATGGCCTTGCGAACTCGTCCGGCCAGGTCGGCCGCAACTACATGCGGCACATGACCGGCAGTGTTTACGCAGCGTTCGAAAAGTCGGTGCATATGTATCGCGGCACGACGATGGCCGGAATCATCCGCGACGAGGCGAAGAACGATCCCAGCCGCGGCTTCGTCGGCGGTTACGAAATGGAAACGCTGTCGATCGGCGTACCCTTCATGGCGGCCTTCCTGAATCCGGGCGCATGGGGACGGCCGTTCACTGCGGCGATGGAATCCTACCCGCGCATGGCCGGCATGTGGCTTGTCGGCGAGGACATGCCGCAGGAAACCAATCGGATTACGCTGGACCCGAAGGCCAAGGACAAGTTTGGCCTGCCGGTCGCCAGTGTGCATTTCGACGATCATCCGAACGACGTTGCGATGCGTACCCACGCCTACAAGCAGGGGGCCGCTGTCTATGAGGCTGTCGGCGCGACCGTCACGTATCCGACGCCGCCTTATCCCTCGACGCACAATCTTGGCACCAACCGCATGAGCGAAAAGTTCCGGGATGGTGTGGTCAACAAGTTTGGCCAGACCCACGACATCAAGAATCTGTTCGTCTCGGATGGCAGCCAGTTCACCAGCGGCGCGGCCTGCAACCCGACGCTTACCATCGTCTCGCTGGCGATTCGGCAGGCGGACTACATCGCCGGGGCGATGCAAAAGAAGGAAATCTGAGCGCAAAGATGAAACGGCTCCGTTAGGGAACTGAACGGAGCCGTTTCGACTCTCCGCAGCAATGCCCGACGCCGGCAATCATTCGGCGGCGTCAAGGACTGCGGCCGCGGCGCCGCGGAGTGCAGGCTGCGCCGCTACTCCCCTGGCACGATAGATAAGGCAGGAGCACCGCAGCAGCGAGGCAAAATTCTTCACCTCGCCATAATGATCGAGAACCTCGTTGTGCAGGGTCGTCAGGAATTTCCCGAGACTCATGTTCTCCTTTGCTGCGATTTCCTCCAGCGTATCCCAGAATGACATTTCCAGACGAATCGACGTGCAGTGGCCGCCGATCCGCAAGCTTCGGGTCTGCGATTCATAGTCGCGTTGAGGCTGGTGCGCGAACAGCTGGCACATGATTTCCCTCCCGAGCGGATTTTATTTTTCTAAACGATATACCCCCCAGGGCGGCCCCACAATCCCATCGGACATTTGCTGCACGAGAAGCCCGAAGCCCAGTGAAGGTGAAGATCTTCAATGTGATAATCGGGCAAATAGGCCCTCAAACAATTGCGTTTTTGCCGCGTGCAACTATCGTCACGCGCCTCGGAACCGCTGAGCTTTCCAACATCGAGTCTCGAATCAACCCCGATGCCCGTCCGCCAACTCCCCGAACAGGTCGTCAACCGGATCGCTGCGGGCGAAGTAGTCGAACGTCCCGCGAGCGTGGTCAAGGAACTCGTGGAAAACGCGATCGACGCTGGCGCAAGCCGGATTGATGTCTTCACCGATGGCGGCGGCCGACGAAAGATCGCCATCACAGACGATGGCAGCGGCATGACGCGCGCTGATCTTGCGCTTGCTGTCGAGCGCCATGCCACCTCCAAGCTCGACCATGAGGACCTGCTTCAGATCAGGACGCTCGGATTTCGTGGCGAGGCACTGCCCTCGATCGGCGCGGTGGCAAAGCTTGTCATGACGACGCGTCACGCCGGCGAGCCGCATGCGTGGTCGCTGGCGGTGGAAGGCGGTGTCAAATCCGCGGTCAAGCCTGCGGCGCTTGCCGAAGGGACGCGCGTAGAAGTGAGTGATCTCTTTTATGCGACGCCTGCGCGGCTGAAATTCTTGAAGACCGACCGCACCGAAACCGAAGCAATCCGCGAAACCGTGCGGCGGCTTGCAATGGCGCGGCCCGATATCGCGTTCACGCTCGCGGGTGAGGAGCGCGCGCCGAGCACCTGGGCGGCGGCGCTACCCGGCGCAGCCGGACGATTGACGCGGCTGGGCGAAATCCTTGGCGTAGAGTTCCGGGCGAGCGCAATCGAGGTGCGCGCGGAGCGCGATGGCGTTCTGGTGGAAGGATTTGCCGCGGCTCCCTCCCTGACGCGGGCAAATGCGCTCGGGCAATATCTCTTTGTCAACGGGCGGCCCGTACGCGACAAGCTCATCCTGGGTGCTGTGCGGGCCGCCTACGCCGACTATTTGCCGCGTGACCGACACCCGGTGGTGGCGCTGTTCGTGGCGCTTCCCCCGCGCGAGGTCGACGCCAACGTACATCCGGCGAAAACCGAGGTGCGATTTCGGAATGCGGGCCTTGTCCGCGCGCTGATCGTACATGCGCTCAAGGAGGGTCTGGCGCGCGAGGGCAAACGAACGGCGGCGAACGGCGCGGGCCCGACGATCGCATCCTTCCGCCCGGCGTTTGCGCCGAGGATGACGAATTGGGAATGGCAACGTTCGCCGTCCTATCCGATCGGCGTGGCGCCGCCGTCTGCTAGTGCAGGGCCGACCACACTGGCCGAACCCAACCAGGCTTCTTTCGATGTCGGCGGCCCGACAGCCGACGTGCGTCTTGAGACGCAGGTGTCCGCGGACTTGATCGACCGGCCACTCGGGGCCGCGCGGACTCAGATACACGAGACCTATATCGTGTCGCAGACTCGCGACGGCCTGATCGTCGTTGACCAGCACGCCGCTCACGAGCGCATCGTCTATGAGAAATTGAAGGCGTCGCTGGCGAAGAACGGCGTGCAGCGGCAAATTCTGCTGATTCCCGAGATCGTCGAACTCGATGAGGCAACGGTCGAACGGGTGCTGGCGCGCGCGGACGAACTTGCATCGTTCGGGCTTGCGACCGAATCCTTTGGCCCGGGTGCGGTCGCGGTGCGCGAGACGCCCTCGCTGCTCGGCAAGATCGATGCAGGCGCGCTGCTGCGCGACCTCGCTGAGCACATGGACGAATGGGACGAGGCGCTGCCACTGGAGCGGCGTCTCATGCACGTCGCGGCTACAATGGCCTGCCACGGCTCGGTGCGGGCCGGCCGCCGTCTCAAGCCCGAAGAGATGAACGCGCTGTTGCGCGAGATGGAAGACACGCCCAATTCCGGCCAATGCAATCACGGCCGGCCGACCTATGTCGAGTTGAAGCTTTCGGACATTGAAAAACTGTTCGGCCGAAGGTAGCGCTAGCCCTACGAACTATTGCTTTTTAAGAACACCAACTCGGTGTCGTCATAAGCACGCCGCTCCAATTCCTCAAAGCCTGCAGGCGCGACAAAGCCTGTTGCCTTCGCCTCCTCCACCACCAGTAACGCGCCAGGCACGAGCCAGCCGCCATCGCGCAGCGAGACAAGCGCTGTTTCGGCCAGCCCCTTTCCGTAGGGCGGATCGAGAAACACCACCGCGAACGGTGGCAGCGGATGTGCAGCGCCAAGATTGGTGGCATCCCGTCGAAAAATCTTGGTCACACCGCCAAGGCCGAGCGCTTCCACATTGTTGCGCAACAGCGCGCGCGCTTCCGCGCCGGTGTCGACGAACAGCGCGAAGGCGGCGCCCCGCGAGATCGCCTCGATGCCGAGCGCGCCGGTGCCGGCAAACAAATCCAGCACACGTGCGCCTTGAAGCGGGTCGTCGTAGGCGTGAACGAGGATGTTGAACAAAGATTCGCGAAGCCGATCCGCGGTGGGACGAATCTCGCGCGAGGACGGCGCGGCAAGATTGCGCCCCCTCAACCGTCCGCCGACCACGCGCATGGCCTAGGTGTCTCGCCGCCCGAGATCGCGCTTGCCGTGATAGCCACGTTTGGGTCGGCGAGGTGGACCAAAGCCTCCCCCATGCTCGTTTCGCGCTCGCGCCTCCTCGCTTCCGGTACGCTGCACCAGCACGCGCTTCCCCTTGCGGTCGGAAACAAGAGCACTCTTGCCGGACGGCTTGAACGGCTTGTTGCCGCGCGGCGTTTCGCCTTCGCGATCATCGTGCCGGAGGCCCGGCGTGAAATCCGCCCCTGATCGCGCGATCACTTTTTCGCCGAGTTGCTCGCGCAGCACGCGCGTCCTGACTTCCTCGACTTGGCCTTCGGCGAGTTCGCCGAGTTGGAACGGCCCATAGGAGACGCGGATCAGGCGGTTCACCTCCAGCCCCAGATGCTCGAGCACGTTTCGCACCTCGCGATTTTTGCCCTCGCGGATCGCAAATACCAGCCAGACATTGGCGCCCTGGTCCCGTTCAAGTGTTGCCTCGATCGGACCGTATTTCATGCCGTCCACCTCTATCCCGCTTTTCAGCGCGTCAAGCTGCGCCTGGGTCACCTCCCCATGGGCGCGGACGCGATAACGCCTGAGCCAGCCGGTTTCCGGCAGCTCCAGCACGCGCGCAAGCCCACCGTCATTGGTGAGCAGCAGGAGGCCTTCAGTATTGAAGTCGAGCCGGCCGATGCTGATCAACCGAGGCAGCGCTTCCGGCAAATGGTCGAACACGGTAGGTCGCCCTTCGGGGTCGGCATGCGTCGTTATCAGCCCTCGCGGCTTGTGATAGAGAAAAAGCCGCGTTCGTTCGCGCGCGGGCAGCGGCTTGCCGTCAACCGAAATCACGTCATGTACGGTGACGTCGAGCGCCGGAGAATTGATCACGCGCCCGTTGACCGTGACGCGCCCCTGCACGACCATATCCTCCGCGTCGCGGCGTGACGCGAGGCCCGCGCGCGCCAGCACCTTTGCAATTCGCTCGCCGGTTTTGCCGCGCGCTGTTTGCGCGCGCGGGCTGCGCGTGCCGGGATCGCCATGGCGCTCGCGGTAGGCACCGCGGCCTCCGAATGCGGGACGATTTGCACGGCGGTCATCTTCACGATCGCGAGCCGCCGGCTTCGAAAATCGGCGGTCACTGCGCGGATGTTCCTGCCACTCCGTGCGGCCCTCCGGTCGCTCGTGGTCGCGGCCGGTCTTTCCTTCCCAGCGCGAACGGCGGAATTTCGGACGATCCTCGCTTCGTCGATCGTCGGGTTTCCAGCGCTTTTCATCGCGTTCGGCTCGCCCCCTGCGATCAGAATCTTTCAGTCGAGACCTGCGGAAATCATCGCGACGTTCCTCGGGGCGACCGGAGCCGCGGTCCTCGCGGCCATAGCGATGGCGGGCTCCACGGTTGCCATGATCATCGCCGAACTTCTTGCCGGCGAAGTCGCGCTTGGCGAATTTCTTCTTCGGCCGGCGCGGGGTATCAGAGCGATGCTTGCCCCGACCATCACGCCCGTGCCGTGGGGAATCGTTGTGTTTATCTCTGTCGCGGGGCATGAAGGGACTCGGTTTGAAAAGCGTGCGTGCCGCGCGCATTAGCAGACTTGAACCGGCAATACGAGGCATCATGCCCGCTTCTTTCATGGATTTGGCGCTCGATCTGGCGGAAACGGCCGGAAGAGCCGGCGAAGTCCCTATCGGCTGCGTGATCGTGCGCGATGGCGAGGTGGTCGCGAGCGCATCAAACCGGACGCTTGCCGACCGGGACCCGACCGCCCACGCCGAAGTCCTGGCGATCCGGCAAGCCGCGGCCAAGCTCGGCAGCGAGCGGCTCACCGATTGCGACCTCTACGTGACGCTCGAGCCCTGCACGATGTGCGCCGGCGCCATCTCGTTTGCGCGCATCCGGCGGCTTTATTACGGTGCGGCCGATCCCAAGGGCGGCGCTGTCGAGTCCGGTGCACGCTTCTTTGCGTCGGCCACCTGCCATCACGCGCCAGAAGTTTATTCCGCGGTCGGCGAGAGCGAGGCGGCGACGCTGCTCCGCGCGTTTTTTAGGGAAAGGCGATAGGCCTCATTTCCATCATGTCCGGCCTTGCGCCGCGATGACACACCGTGCGGCGCGTCACGAGCGCAATGTGTCTACGCCTCACCTAAGCCCTCCAGGAAAAACTCCCGCAGCAATCCTGCCGTCGCGTCCGGATTCTCCTCCGGCAAGAAATGCCCGGAATCGACCGCCGCACCCCTGACGTTGGTCGCCCAGGATCTCCAGGTGTCGAGTGGGGTTGCCGCGGCCGACGCAATGCCGGCATCGCCCCACAGCGCCAGCATCGGGATCGTGATTTTCTTGCAAGCCTCGAAATCGGTCTTGTCGATCTCGTAATCGGCATAGGCGCCGGCGCGATAGTCTTCACACATCGCATGCACGCGCGAGGGATCGCGGAACGGCGCGAGATAATGTTCGAGCGCTCGCGGGTCGATCGCTGCCAGCGTCTTCGATTTGGTCTGGCTTGCCATCTTGTACTTGAGAAAAAAATCCGGACTGCCGGCGATCAAAGTCTCCGGCAAGGGATAAGGCTGCGCCAAAAAGGTCCAGTGAAATATTTTCAACGCATAGGGCCGGTTCATGCGCTCCCAGTAATCGTAAGTCGGCAAGATATCGAGCACCGCGAGCCGCGACAGCCGGCCGGGATGATCGAGCGCCAGCCGATATGACACGCGGCCGCCGCGGTCGTGGCCAGCGAGATCAAAATGGACATAGCCGAGCTGCTCCATGACCTCGACAAAGGCTTTTGCCATCGCGCGCTTGGTGTAAGGCGTGTGCTCCTTGTCGCTCTCGGGCATGTCGGACCAGCCATAGCCGGGAAGGTCGGCAATGATCAGCGTGAACTTGTCGTCGAGCTTGGGGGCTACCCGATGCCACATCACATGTGTGGACGAAAAGCCGTGCAGCAACAAGAGCGGCGGACCCTTGCCACCGACCCGGGCGAAGATGCGGCCTGACGTCGTATCGATCCATTTGGATTGATAGCCCGGAAAGAGGTCGGCGAGATCGCTCATGTCGCTTCAAACTTTGTTTGCCGTTGCCGCTTCGACGCCGCCGATATATGGCATCGGGCAAGTCTAGTGGAGCGGATTTGACGTTCGCTCCCTTTTGGCCGCGATTCCGCATGCGAACGTCAAATCCAAAGCTCCGCTAGAAACATTAACTTGCCTAGTGGTCCTTTGACTCCAACATTCGCAAACGTGGCCTACAAATGGGATGCGAATGTTGGAGTCGGACTACTAGGTATCAAGCACCGCAAATTTGGGGAAATGCCATGTCGATCGATTTCGAAATCCCAGCCGAGGCCAAGGCGATCCGCGAGAAGGTGCGCAAATGGGTCCATGAGGAATGCATCCCTGCGGAGAAGGAGCTGGATTCCAGGCCGTTTGACGAGGTGCTTGGCAAGCTCAGGACCAAAGCGCGCGCAAAGGGATTGTGGTGCCCGTTCGTGCCAAAAGAATATGGCGGCATGGGGCTCGGTCCGCTTGCGAACGCGTTGGTGCAGATGGAGCTCGGCGAGAGCATGCTCGGCGCGCTGTCGATGAACACGCAAGGACCCGACGACGCATCGATGCTGACCATCCTGGAGCACGGCACGCCGCAACAGAAGGAACGATTTCTCAAACCGCTGTTGAACGGCGAAAAGCGTATTTGCTTTTCGATGACGGAAAAGGCGGCCGGCGCCGACGCCACCGGCATGCAGACCACGGCGGTGAAGGACGGCAACGAGAACTACATCCTCAATGGCGAGAAGTGGTTTTCGTCCTCCGCGAGCGTGGCCGATCTTGCGCTGGTGATGGCCAAGACTGATCCGAATGCGCCGCGCCACAAGCAGTATTCGACCTTCATCGTCGAGCTGCCCAACCCCGGCTACCGCATCAAGCGCAACATCAAGAACATGGCAATCGAAGGCCCCTATTCCGATCAGATTCATGGAGGCCATTCCGAGATCGAGATCAGGGACCTGAAAGTGCCCGCCGACAATCTGCTTGGCGGCGAAGGCAACGGCTTTGCCATGGGCCAGCATCGGCTCGGCTATGGCCGGCTGCGCCACGGCATGCACAACATTGCAAAAGCCCAGCGTGCGCTCGACATGGCGGTCGAACGCGTCACCAAACGCTCGACCTTCGGTACTCCACTCGCCGACCGCCAGGCGGTGCAGTTCATGCTCGCCGAATGCGCGAGCCAGCTCTACATCGGCCGCTTGATGTTGCTGCACATCGCCTACAAAGCGGAGAAGGGTCTGGATTTTCGGCAGGAGAACTCGATCGCGAAGGTATTCCTGGCGCACATGGTGCATCACGTAATCGACACCGCGATCCAACTGCATGGCGCGCTCGGCTTCAGCCAGGATACGCCGCTTGCCAAATGGTACACCCAGGTCCGCTCACAGCGGCTGGTCGACGGCCCCGACGAAGTGCATAAATGGAGGGTCGGCCGCAACGTGATCAAGGCGTTTCGTGAACACGGCACCACGGCGTCCGCCGCCGGCGGGGATTTGTTGTAAACGGTCGTGCAACGATATCGGTGACGGCGCGGGATATCAGCACCCCGCCCGGTGCCGTCAGCCGCGTTCTGCTTCGACCGCCTGCGAGGCAATGTCACGGCGGCAAAAGCCATCCGGCCATTTGATGCGGTCGACCGCCAGGTAGGCGCGTGATCGTGCCTCGGTGACAGTCTTGCCGACGGCACATACGTTCAAGACGCGCCCGCCATTTGCGAAAATAGCGCCTTCCCTGGCGGTCGTGCCGGCGTGGAAGATCTCGACGCTTTCGATCTTTGCCGCGTCGTCGAGCCCCTCGATCCGCGTGCCCTTCTTGTAGTCGCCGGGATAGCCGTTTGCCGCCATCACCACCGTGACGGCGGCTTGCGGATACCAGCGGAGGTCAAAGTTCTTCAACTGGCCGTCGCTCGCGGCCAAAAGCGCCGGCACGATGTCCGACATCATGCGCAGCATCAACACCTGGCACTCGGGATCGCCGAAACGCACATTGAATTCGATCAGCTTTGGTCCTTGCGGCGTCAGCATCACACCAGCATACAACACGCCGCGGAATGGTGTGCCCCGGGCCTTCATGCCGGAAACCGTGGGAAGCACGATCTGCGACATGATCTGGTCGTGAACGATTTCCGTCACGAACGGTGTCGGCGAATAGGCGCCCATTCCGCCAGTGTTCGGTCCCTCGTCGTGATCAAATACGCGCTTGTGGTCCTGCGCGGACGCAAGCGGGATCGCGGTCTCGCCGTCGCACAGCGCAAAGAAGCTGATCTCGCGGCCCGCAAGATACTCCTCGATCACGACCTCGGAGCCGACCGCGCCAAGACCGCCGCCGAACATCATGCCGATCGCATCTTCGGCCTCAGCGAGGCTTTTAGCGACGACCACGCCCTTCCCGGCGGCAAGCCCGTCGGCCTTGATCACGATCGGCGCACCTTGCGCGCGCACGTAAGCGTGCGCCTCGGCCGCCTGACGGAAGCGGCGATATGCGCCGGTCGGAATGTTGAACTCGCGGCAGAAATCCTTGGTGAACCCCTTCGAGCCCTCAAGCTGTGCAGCAGCCCGGCTGGGGCCAAAGGCGGCGATGCCGCGCGAGGCGAGATCGTCAACGATGCCGGCGACCAACGGCGTCTCGGGGCCGACCACGACCAAGTCAATCGCATTCAGTCTGCAGAATTCGGCCACAGCGGCGTGATTTGCGATGTCAATTGGTACGCATTCGGCCTCGTGCGCGATGCCGGCGTTGCCCGGCGCGCACCAGAGCTTTGTCACAAGGGGAGAGGCTGTGATTTTCCATGCCAGCGCATGTTCGCGGCCGCCGGAACCGAGCAGAAGGATTTGCATGAAGATAGCCACTGGAGGAAACAGACCTTGGTCGGTTGCACAGTTTTCCCTCCTCCTGCAAGCGCTAGATATCCACATGGCGTCATTCCGGCGGCAGCCACCGGTAACGGCCACATCGCGAGATGACAAATGGAGAAAGCCAGGCTGCTACTTGGTCCCCTCCGACGCCGCGATGATCTCCTGCAAGCTCGCGACATGGCGGGCAAAGGCGCCGCGCCCCACCGCGGTTGCGGTTACGGTGGTTTGCGGCTTCTTGCCGACAAAAGCCTTGTCGACCGCGACGTAGCCGGCTTTCGAAAGCGTCTCGATATGTGCACCAAGGTTGCCGTCTGTGGCGCCGGTCAATTTCTTCAGCCTGGAGAATTCCAGCCCGACGGACGCCGGCAACGCGTTCAGCGCCGCCATGATTCGCAGGCGCAGCGGCTGATGGATCACTTCGTCCAGTTCGGCCAAGACGCTAACTCCAGCGCATCCAGAGGCCGCCGAGGATCAGTCCGCCGCCGTTGACGATGGCCATCCACAACAAGAAGGAGCCGCCGGTGACAAAGAAATAGCCGATCAACGTCAGCGCAGTGATCGCAAGGCCGATCGCGATGAAAGCCCGACCGAACCAGAGCCCGGCAATGCAATAGAACAACATGAAATAAATCGGCCAAAAGGCCCCCATTTCTCGAGGCCCGAAGTGACCGAGCGTGCCGGTGCAGAGGATGCCGAAGCCGAAGAACAGCAGAACCGCCGCAAGCACCCTGAAGTCGAATGCACGCACACCGATCCGACGGCGACCGACAACGCTGATGACAGCCGCAGCTACCACCACGTTTGACGCATTGACACTGAACCAGATGTATCCGGCATAGCGCGGCGCGACGAAGTTCGCGATATTCCCGGCGAATACCAGCACGCCTGCCGCAATCATGATCAGACTTGCGATGTCGTAGATGTGCGACTGGCGTACGCGTTCGACCATCTCCCTGATGTCGTTGAGCGCGGCCGACGCCTCTCTGCTGTCTATCATGAGTTCGGTCCTCACGTCCCGGCTCCACCACGCATGGCGACATCGTCGGCGACCGCATTGACAGCCTTTGCCGTGCTGACGATACCCATATGATCGATGCCGTCGATCAGCTTGACATCGGCGGACGGTCGCACCGCATGCAGCGCCTCGGCATATTTCTCGGCGAGCATCAATTCATCGTCGGCGCCGGAGATCAGCGTCAGCGGCCTGCCGATTTCCGCAAGATCGCTGCGGTAACCGCGCGTCGCAAAATTGCGCATCAGACGATAGGAATAGGTCGGTGTCAGGATGCTGGCGGAGTTTGCCGGCACCGCGAATGCGAGCGTCGGCAGAGCGTCACAGCATTCGATGCCGATCTTGCGCAACGTGGCGAGCGCCAGGAAGCGCGGAATGTC
>Ga0075425_100002192_pt1 | contig 19451 bp, 20 predicted proteins | sample SoiMethybrSBSTD4_FD_75300 | JGI IMG/M metagenome (GOLD analysis project Ga0075425, IMG submission 75300) | Bulk soil microbial communities from a Populus tree surrounding site in Tennessee, USA - Soil MetaG P. TD hybrid SBSTD4 | ecosystem: Environmental > Terrestrial > Soil > Tree plantation... | reverse complement strand
GGGGGCAGCGTCCAGCGGATTATGTGAGGAGTCGGGGTGAGTGTTGCCGAGGTGATGCCGCCCTACAGCGGCCCAACCTCTACCGGCACGGCGCCTCGACCCTCTGACCGTACGCCGCCGCAAGACATGGAAGCCGAGCAGTGCGTACTTGGCGCCATGCTGATGAGCAAGGACGCAATAGCCGACGTCGTCGAGGTGCTGCGGGGCACTGATTTCTATCGGCCGGCGCACGAGCAGGTCTATAACGCCATCATCGACCTCTACGGGCGCGGCGAGCCGGCTGACGCCGTTACGGTCTCCGACGAGTTGGGCAAGCGCGGCGAGCTGCTCCGTATCGGCGGTGGGCCGTATCTCCACACATTGCTGGCAAGCGTCCCAGTCGCGGCTAACGCCGGCTACTACGCCCAGATCGTGCATGAGAAGGCGATCCTGCGCCGGCTCGTCGATGCCTCGGTACGAATCGGCCAGATGTCGTACGCCGCCGAGGGAGATGTCGATGACATCGTCGACCGAGCACAGGCGGAGGTGTATTCGGTCACCGAGCGGCGGCTCGCGGAGGACTACAAGCCGCTCTCCGAACTGATGCAGCCGACTCTGGATGAGATGGAGGCCATCGAGTCCCGCGGCGCCGGCTTGTCAGGCGTGCCGACCGGGTTCGCCGATCTCGATGAGGTGACCAATGGCTTGCATCCCGGTCAGCTCGTGATCATTGCAGCGAGACCGGCGGTGGGCAAGTCGACCCTGGCATTGGATTTCGCGCGATCCGCATCAATCAAGAACAGTCTCACTTCGGTGATCTTCAGCTTGGAGATGAGCCAGATCGAGATCACCATGCGGCTGCTCTCCGCCGAAGCGAGCATCCCGCTGTCACACATTCGCGGTGGTCGGATGAGCGACCAGGATTGGAATCGCGTGTCGGCGAAGATGGGCCAGGTTTCGGAGGCCCCGCTTTTCATCGACGACTCCCCAAACCTGACGATCATGGAGATCCGGGCAAAGGCGCGGCGGCTCAAGCAGCGCCACGATCTCAAGCTGATCATCATCGACTACATCCAGCTGATGACATCGGGCAAGAAGGTGGAGTCACGCCAGATCGAGGTGTCCGAGTTCTCCCGACAGCTCAAGCTCCTGGCCAAGGAGCTCGACGTCCCGGTAGTGGCACTCTCTCAGCTCAATCGCGGGCCAGAACAGCGCACGGATAAGCGGCCCATGCTCTCTGACCTTCGTGAGAGCGGAAGCCTCGAGCAGGATGCAGATGTGGTGATCTTGCTCAATCGACCAGATCTCTATGACCGAGATTCTGATCGCGCCGGCGAGGCCGATTTCGATGTTGCCAAGCATCGCAACGGACCGACGAAAATGATCACAGTGGCGTTCCAGGGTCACTATTCACGATTCGCCGACATGCAGCTCTAATGGAGGTCTCGTGGCCTGCCGCCAACGCCCGACGCTTGCAGCGGCACGCCCTCCTCCCGGCGGCACCCTCCGAAACTAAGCCAGCGGAGATCGCTGCCGCCATCTGTGGCGCTCACGCTCAGGTGCTCTCGGCGGCCGAGTTGTCGATCGCATTGCGTATCCAGGAATCCACCCGCGTAAATGTGCGGCACGCGCTGCGGGACGAGCACAAGTTGATCAAGACTTATGGTCCCCGTGGCACCGTGCATCTGCTGGCTGCCGATGATCTCCCGAGATGGACAGCCGCGTTGTCTGCCATCCCGGCACAATCGCCATTTCCCGACGGCGTCCGGCTGACGCACGTGCGCAGGCTGAGGAGATCATTGCTGCCATCGGTGACGCGCTTGCCGAGGCTGAACTGACCATTGAGGAGCTGGACCAAGCCATCGTCGGCCGGGTCGGGCGGTGGGCAGGCGAACGAGTCATGCCGCATTTCAGGATCTGTGGCCACGGTGGCGGCAGCTGGTCGGCAGGGCGGGTCACCGCGGCATGCTCTGCTTCGGCCCCAACCGCGACCGACGGGTGACGTACACAAGTCCGCGTCGCTGGCTGCCTGGCTTCAAGCATGCAAATCAGGAGGAAGCCATTGCCAGTGTGATCATGGCTTACCTCTATGCGTACGGGCCAGCCACGGCACAGCAGTTCGCGCAGTGGATTGGTGCATCGCCTGCCTGGGCGGTCGAACAGTTCGAGCGGCGTCGGAAGCGGCTAACTCAGGTGATCTTTGACGGCACACCTGCATGGATAGCCGAGGGCGACACGGACATGCCGAGTGCCAAGGAGGAAGCGACAGGGAGTGTCTTGCTACTCCCATACTTCGACGCCTTCGTCGTCGGCAGCCATCCTCGCGACCCGCTCTTCCCGGGTAAGGCAACTCCGCGCGCTCGGGTGCCGTCAGGCCAGGCTGGCAACTATCCAGTACTGATCATCGATGGCGTGGTTGCTGGCGTTTGGCACCAGCGTCGATCCGGCAAGTGGATCGAGATCACAGTTGAGCCACTCGGCGGGCTCACCATCGCCCAGCGCAGGGCACTGCAGACTCAGGTCGAGCGAGTTGGAGAGATCCTCGAAGGTCAGCCACGGCTCAGAGTCGGGAAGGTCACGGCCGGAGCTCATGCTTGAAAGCAGATGATCAGTGGAAACCCGTGAAAGGCTCTCACCATGGTGGCTGAGGCGCTGGCCTTTCTCGGTGTATCCGGTCTGGTGATCTGTACGCCCGGACCCGATACCGCGCTCACCATTCGCAATTCGATCATCGGAGGACGGCGAGCCGGTCTGCTGACGGCCGCCGGGATCGCCGCCGGACAGCTGCTGTGGACGATCGCAGCAGGCGTAGGCATCGCCGGACTCTTACAAGCATCTCAACCGGCGTTTACCGCCCTCAAGATCATTGGAGCAGCGTACCTAGTGTTTCTGGGAGTCCAGTCGATTGTGGCCGCTGTCCGGAAGCGTCCTAGTCGTAAGGAGGGCGCCACAAGACCCGTTCAGCTTGGGCCGTGGAACGCAATGCGCCAAGGACTCATCAGCAACCTCGGCAATCCCAAAATGGCCGCTTTCTTCCTTAGCTTGCTTCCGCAGTTTGTTACCAATGCCTCCGGCAGCCTGGCCGCATTTGCGCTTGGCCTGCTCTTCTGCCTGATGACCCTCGGCTGGCTCTCCATCTACGCCATGGTCCTCCATCGAGTCGGGCACCTCTTCCAGAGGCCCCAAGTGCGTCACACCCTCGACGCGATCACAGGCACTGTTCTGGTCGCCCTGGGGCTGCGCCTGGCTGCGGAAGCGCGAAGCCCTGGGTTATGACACTCGCCGGCGGGTATTTCACATCGGTGAATCTCTATTCACAGCACCCATTGTGACGCGTTAGGAGCGTTATGTCAGGACATCTTGCGAGTGCTCAGTGCGAAATCGACGCATCACCTGAGAAGGTATGGCGAGCGTTGACCGATCCTGAGCTGATCAAGAAATACATGTTCGGCTCTGAGGTGACGACTGATTGGAAGCCCGGTAGCCCAATCACATGGTCGGGCGAATACGAAGGCCGGAAGTACCAGGACAAGGGCGAGATCATTGCGGTCGAGCCTGGACGGCTTCTCGAGGTCACCCACTTCAGCCCTCTCACCGGCCAGGCGGATCGGCCCGAGAACTACCACCGGGTGCGCTACCAACTGGAGCAGACCAACGGCGGCACATCCCTACAGCTGACCCAGGACAACAGCAGCAGCGCAGAAGAAGCCGAACACTCCAGCGCCAACTGGCAGACGATGCTCGACGGCCTCAAGAAAGTGGCTGAGCAGGGCTGATTGAGCGGTTCGCACTGCCTGGCGAGCAGGCTGCATGCCCCTGCTGCTTATCTGCCAGAGGGCTCGAGCATGATCACCGGGATCTGCCGAGGTGCGGCACGCTCGTGATACGGCGCCCACCATGGATATGCCTCAAGACCGCGCTCGACATATCGGTCACGCTGTTCACCGATCAATTCCCGGGCCCGCATGGGCACTGAGGATCCTTTCCAAGTGATCACGACCGACGGATGTGCGCGAAGGTTGTAGTACCAGCCGGGATGGGACGGCAGACCGAAATTGGACGCGATCAGCACTACCTGATCTTTCTCTGGCAGCGCCAGCACCGGCAGCGTATGCGACTGTCCGGTACGGGCTCCGGTTGTGGTCAACATAATGATCGGAAGGCCAGACACCCAAGCAGACAAGGTGGTTCGGCTGCGGGTTATCCGAAAGACCGCGCGGTCGATCCTGACCAACAGATGCGGTGGTATCCACGACATCGGAACGATCTCCGCAGCCTTCAGCACCAGGCGGTGTAACGGGTTGGCACGCCGGTTCTCGAAGTCGATCATCTCTTGATCTTGGATCAAGCCGATCGAACGAAGCGGAGTTTGCCGCCGGGCTCGCGCTGCAGGGCCGAGACCACCTGCACGGCGACCGACGGTGGTACGGCGCCGGTTGACGCTACGGCGGCAACCAGGGCCTGACCCAGCCGTTGGGGGATGTCGGTTGCGGCTCCCGCGACCAGCACGACCTGAGCGTGTAGGCCCTCGGCGTCGTGCACGAACGCGTACTCTCCCACCTCCGCCATGGGGGCAATCGCCGAATCGAGTATGGAGGGATGTACCGCAACGGTCGAACCTCCCTGGCCGAGGAGGTAAAGGACGTCCTCGGTGCGCCCGTCGACCGAGAGCAGGCAGCGCCAGGGTCGACCGGCAGGATTGGGCAGCGGCGACTCGACGACGGAGTCGGTTAACTCGTAGCGGATCAGCGGTTGAGCGTAGTTGATCAAGTTAGTGAGCAATACCTTCGCGCCGGGCCGGCCGGGTGGCACAGGCCAACCGTCCTCGTCCACGATCTCGATCACGACGACGTCCTCGGCAATCTCCATCTCCGAATGTGCCGGACTGCTTGTCGCGATCGTGGGCGCCTCGGTCGCGGCGTACCCGCTCACTGGCTCAATTCCCCAGGCGTCCCGCACGCGTCGGCGGAGGGCAGCCGTCAGTGGCTCACTGCTGAAGAGCGCTGCGCGCGGAGCGATCCGCAGACGCCCTCCGAGCTGCTCGTCCGCAAGCACCCTCCAGATCCCCGCGGCACCGACGAGCAGCTCTGGTTGCTGGGCGTTGAGCGCTGCGACCAGCTCGGGAACCGGAGTCGCCTCCGAAAACGGCGATGCAGGCACACCCGGCGGCACCAGCACCTGCCTCGTCAGGTGAACCGGACTCGGGCTGCCGAGCGCAGCAAATCGCGGTCCGAACCCGATCCCCATTCGCATCATCGGGCGGGCGCTGGCCGCCCGCCAAGCGCCGGCCTCGTTAAGAGTGAAGGCGACAATGGATCGTCGACCGGTCGTACCAGTCGTCGTCGCGACCCGAAACTCCCCGAGGAAGGACTGCAAAGGGTCGGCGCTGCCGAGGTGTTCCTGCAGATCGGCCAACCGCAGCCGCGCATCGGTGACGACTCGGTCGAACTCGGCCATCATTGTGCTCTTCGGCAAGGTGGGCAGTTCGGCGAGCGGCCGATCCGCCGCGTCGGCACCGAGCGCTTCCCGGTAGTACGGCGAATGGGTCACCGCGTGAGTGACCAGTGCCCGAACGCGTTCTCGCTGGAAGGCCACAAGATCGTCTCGCGACCAGCGATCATGTGCCATCAGCTCCGCTTCACGCATAGACCGCCCTCCAGATGCTCTGGACGTTCAGTATCTCTGATTGAGTGACCTGCTATGAGTACCGTCACGATCACCGAAAAGCCGCTCGCAATCGAGGACCTGCTCGCAATCGTCGAGGGCGCACAGGTCGAGCTGGCTGCGGACGCGCGCACCGTGATCGCGGCGAGCCGGGCGGTCGTTGATAGCGCTCTGGCCAGCAGGACCGCCGTCTACGGCCTGACCACACAGGTCGGCCACGGTCGGGACACCCGGCTGACCGAGGAGGAGATCCGCAGCGAACAGATGTTCCTCGTCATGTCGCACAGCGGTGGTATTGGGCCGTCACTATCGACATCCCGGGTGCGCGCAGCGCTGGCTGTTCGGCTCAACGGAATCGCTAGGGGTTGGTCCGGTGCCTCGTCCGAAGTCGCCGACGTACTGGTGGCGATGCTCAATGCCGGCGTGCACCCGGTCGTCCCAGAGATCGGATCAGTGGGGGCTGGTGATCTTGCACCCATGGCCAGCATGGCTCAGGTGGCGATTGGGCAGGGGCAGGCCGAATACCAGGGCGAAGTGGTTTCCGGAGGTGAGGCGCTCGAGCGAGCCGGGATCAAGCCCCTCGTGCTGAGCGGCAAGGACGGACTGGCGTTGATCTCTGCCAACGGGGTGTCCATTGGTCACGCGGCGCTTGTCATACCTAGGGCGGAGTGGTTGATCAATGCGGCCGATATCGCCGCGGCACTGTCAATGGAGGCGACCGCGGCCAATCCCTCGATCATCCATCCCGCTGTGGGACGCGCTAAACCGATCCCTGGGCAAGCGGCGGTGGCTGATCATCTCCGCGAGCTGCTCGCAGGGAGCGCGCTGCTACAGCCCGGCGCTGCCCGATCCGTACAGGACCCACTCTCATTCCGAGTCATACCCCAGGTCCATGGGGCGTTTCGTGAGTACGTCGCGGCCGCCCGGGACGCCACAACTGTGGAATTGAACGCTGCCGACGACAATCCCCTAGCTTCAGCCGCCGACCATACGATGATCAGCAACGGCAACTTCCATCCCATGATGCTTGCCATCGCGTGCGACGCGTTACGGATTGCCGTGATCCAAGTCGGGCAGCTCTGCGAGCGCCGGATGTCCCATCTTTGGGACAGCTTCATGCAGCAGTTGACCAGCGGATCACCGCAGACGCCCTTCAAGATCAGTTCAGCGCTGTACGGGCTGCAGTTGCGGTACCCGGCCGCGGCGGTGTTCGCCGAACTCAAGCAGCTCGCGGCACCGGCCACCTTGGACATACCGCCCCTTGATCTCGGCGTCGAGGACCATCACACGGCGGCCCCGCTGACCGTGCGGAAGACGGATGCGGCACTGGGCATGCTTGAAGACTTGCTGGTGATCGAGCTGATGCTGGCTCACGACCTGCTGTCCGTTTCCCCGACCAAGCACGTGTTAGGCGCCGGTACAAATGCCGCCCTACAGCTGGTGGAGGAGGCAATTGCAGCGGCCGAACCGCGGCCAGATGCCGTCCATCGCATCCTCCGGGAGCGCTTTGCCGCTCCGCCGGCGGTGGGCTCGCGTTACCTCGGTTAGGCAGGGGGGTGGGTGCGTAGCCAACGGCCGAAGTGCGGCACAGTGAACGCCAACGTGCCTCGCTCCGCGGAATAGACCAGACCCTTCTTCAACAGGGCATCCCGAGCGGGCGACAGCGAGGAGGGCTTGCGCTGCAGCACCTCGGCGACGTCGGTGGTGGACACGGGCGCATCCGGAGCGAGTTCGCTTGTCAGGCCTGCCATGGCACGCAAATAGTCCCGCTCGGCCGGCGTTGCCCGCTCGTACCTCGATCCGAAGAATCCCACGGCCAGTTCAGCCTCGGCCTCGGGAGCCGCCACCGCGACATCCGCCGCGGTAATAGGTGATCCGGGTGCATGGTCCCAAGCGGCTTTCCCGTACGCCTGAACGAAGTAGGGATAGCCGCCAGACGTAACGCCCATTGCGGAGAGGGCGTCGGCGGCCCACGTCGCTCCTTCGCGTTGGGCTGGTGCCAGCAGTGCCCGTTCCACACCGGCCGAATCCAGTCGGTCAATGCGCACGTAACGGAAGAGCCGCTCCGAGTAGGACTTGGAGGCCGAGAGCACGCTCGGCAGGTGCGGCAGGCCGGCGCCAACGACCATGAGTGGCGCGCCGGTCTGGGACAGCTCATGGCAGCTCGCACAGAGTGCTGAGACGTCCAAGGGTGTGAGGTCTTGCATCTCGTCGATGAAGATCGCCACACCAACGCCCACGTCCGCAGCGAGGCTGGCGACATCGCTGAGCAGCTCGAGTAGGTCGATCTCCATGTCGCCGGAGTCGGCTCGTCCAACCGAAGGCGGGCCATCAATCGCCGGCGTCCAGCGTTCGATCAGCTTGCCGCCACGCGGGTTGCTGCGTAGACCGAAGGCCTTGAGCGTAGCGAGCACATCGCTGACCCGATCCGGTGCTCGGTGGCGTACTGACAACTCGCGTACGGCCGCGTGCAATGCACCAGTGAGCGGTCGGCGGAGGCTCGTGTCAGGCCGAGCCTCCACCTTTCCAGTACCCCATCCCCGATCTAGGGCTTTGGACCGCAGGGCGTTGAGGAGGACGGTCTTGCCGACACCCCGCAGCCCGGTCAAGATCAGGCTGCGCTCCGGCCTCCCCCGCTCGACGCGTTCCAAGGCGACGTCGAATGCGGCCAGCTCCGCGTCACGGCCCGCCAGCTCTGGTGGGCGTTGACCTGCGCCGGGCGCGTACGGGTTCCGCACCGGGTCCACGTCTCGGACCGTATCAGCCCGTATAGCGCATTCCTTAGATTTCGTTAGATAGCACTCGACGTGTCGTCCGCGCGCAGTTGCGGCATTAGTAGCAGCTTGCATCCGGTACCTAGGTACAGGGTTAACCTCGAAACGAGGCCATCGCAGATCGAAATGAGGCGTGAGGATGGATGCATTGCCAATTCGAGATTTCTGCTCGCTGCCTGCGGCAGATCAGCCCATGCGTTCGATGGAGTTTGATGAACTCTTTCGCCGCCAAGTCGCGCCGCCGCACAGGATTGGGCCATATAGGGCGGAGTTCAGATTCGGCAGTGCTGACGGCCTGCACGCCAAGGTGTCTGATCTCCTGGCTCGAGAGTCGGAATGCTGCTCGTTCTTTGACTTCATGATCGATCAACGGGCCGAGCGCCCAGTCAATCGAGATCAACTTCTGCTCCAGGTCGGCGTGCCTGCGAGTCGCGCCGACGTACTCGAAGCATTACTCAATCGCGCTCTCGCCGCCGTCGCTAAGGCGGAGGAATGAGCGTCGAGCTGTCCTCGGGCATGCGGAGCGCTCAGGTCGCGCAGGCGGCCGGAGTAAATCAGCAGACAGTGAGGTACTACGAACGGCGCGGCCTGCTCGCCGAGCCGGACCGCAGCCCTGGCGGTCATCGGCTCTATCCAGCTGAGGCGGTCACAGTGCTACGAGTGATCAAGGCAGCGCAGCGGCTGGGCTTCAGTCTGGACGAGGTAGCTGACCTGCTGCAGACCGGGCGCCACCGTCATGGTGGTGTCGATGCCGGTCTACAGGCTCGCGCCGCAGCCAAGATCGCAGAGATCGATGCCCGCATCGACGATCTTCAGGTCATCCGCGCCAGCTTGGTCACCGCGATGGAGGCCGGCTGCGACGATTTGATGGCCTGTGCGACCACTGAGGACTGTCCCTTGCCGTTCACTGAAATTGCCCGGATTTCAGCCCCAAGGTAACTCGCCTGGCTTGAGAAGGTCGTTAACCTCGATTGCACTGTGTCAATTGCACTCTGACATGCGGCCCGGCCGCGCGAGCTCCTGCAGTCAACGAAGCGTGCCGCCCGTCATAGTGCTTGTCCCCAGTTTGGAGAACTCATGAACCTCGTCAAGGGCCTTCTCAAGGCCGCAGTGGTAGCCAAGCTGCTGCAAGTTGCCCAGCGCGAGCTGGCCAAGCCTGAGAATCAACAGAAGATCAAGGACGGTATTCGCAAGCTCCAGGAAACCGCGCAGTCTCGCCGCTGACTTCTTTCCGCACTGCAGCTTTCCGACAGGGCCGCGAATGAGGCTCGACTCGCTTTAGGCGTCTCATTCGTGGCCTTGTTTACGTCACATCTCACATTGTTCGGCGCTGCGCCTATCTATGATCGCCTGTCTAGCGGCCGTCAGCACCAGTGGACCGTCGTTGGTTATCGCGACCGTGTGCTCCGCATGGGCGCCTCGTGAGCCGTCCCGGCTGCGCAAAGTCCAGCCGTCAGCGTCGGTATAGATCTTGTCGGTGCCGGCCAGGAACCAAGGTTCGATGGCAACCACCAGCCCCGGCCGTAGCAGCAGCCCACGACCCCGGCGACCATTGTTCGGTACGTGTGGGTCGCCGTGCATGGTACGGCCCACGCCATGCCCGCCGAATTCGGTATTGATCTTGTAACCAGCCTGCGAGCCAACCCGGGCAATCGCGAACGAGATGTCACCGATCTTGTTTCCCGGCAGCGCCGCCTCGATGCCGGCAGCCAGGGCCGCCTCCGCCGTTGCGATAAGTTGTTGATCTTGCTCTCGAGGTTGCCCGACAATCACGCTGATCGCCGAGTCCGCCACCCAGCCATCCACCGACGCCGCAAAGTCCAGGCTCACTAGGTCGCCGTCGCGGAGGTCGTAGTCGTGCGGCAGTCCATGCAACACCGCATCGTTGACCGACGTACATAACACCTTGCCAAAAGGACTGGCCCCGAACGAGGGGTGATAGTCGATATAGCACGACTCCGCGCCGCGATTTCGGATCATCTTGTGCGCCAACTCGTCGAGCTCGAGAAGGTTCACGCCCACATCGGCGCGCTCCACCAGCGCCGTCAGTACCTCGGCGACGAACCCGCCGGCCGGTCGCATCTGCTCGATCTCGGCGGGCGTTCGATACTCGATCACCATGCGACCGTACAACCGTCCGCCGAAGTCGGGCATGGTTGGACGGAATCAGCTAAGCGGAGAAGTGCAGCGACTTCCACGCTTTTCGTCGGAGGCAGTCCGACTATCCGGTGATCGAGTCCTCGTACTCGCTGATCTCGGCCACCTTGGGTCCGGACGGGCTGCTCGGGTCGAAGACGTAGTCGAGCCACTCCCTAGCCAGCCTGCGCGCGAGCTGAAGGCCAATGACACGTTGGCCCAGAGTGAGGACTTGACAGTTGTTCGACAGCACCGACCGCTCGACGCTGAACGAGTCATGGGCGACTGTGGCACGGATGCCGGGCACCTTGTTGGCGGCGATGGCGACTCCGATCCCAGTGCCGCAGATCAGGATTGCGCGGTCGGCTTCACCGGCCGCAATCTTCTCTCCTGCTGCGATCGCCACCGACGGATACGAGGCACTGTCAAGATCGCCTTGATAGACGCCAAGATCGACAACCTCAACTCGATCATCGGCTTCCATATCAGCGAAGATGTGATCCTTATAGTCGAACCCGGCGCTGTCACTTCCAACCAACAACCGAATGCGATCGCTCATGTGGGTTGTCCTTCCTTGTCCATGGACTCTGTCGCTGCGGGAGCGGCTGCCTCCGCATCCCCTAATACCTCGCCGATCGCGCCGACAATCAGGGCGAGTGAGATGGCGCCTGGATCCGGTGTGCCAACGCTGCGTTGTGCCAGCGGCCGCGCCCGACCGATCTTCGGAACGAGCGAGGCAGTTGCCTCCGCTGCAGCTCTGCACGCGTCCGCGGCCGACCGCCAGGCGTTCGAGAGCGAAGCTCCAGAATCGACTTGTCCCACCAGCGTATCGACGAACGGGAACAAGGCGTCCAACATGGTCTTGTCGCCGAGCTGAGCCTTACTGAATCCCTGCAGATGAGTTGCCGAGCTTTGCACCGCGTCAGCCAGACGCTTCGACGTCACCGCCTCAGTGTTGCCAAGACTCGTGCCGACCCCTTCGAGCAGCAGGCCCCACAAGATGCCGCTGGTACCGCCGGCCTTGTCGCCGAAGGCGCGCCCTGCGGCACTCAGGACTGTCTCGACCCCGCCTTGGGACTCATTCGCAGCTTCAGCGGCCGCCTTCGAGCCGCGTGACATACCGATGCCATGATCACCGTCGCCGGCTATCGCATCAATCTGGCCGAGGTACTCCTTGTTCTCCTCGATGGTCGCGTAAATCGCGTCGACTGCCTTGCGCGCCACCGCCGCAGCCGCAACAGATTCCTCGGTTGCCTCCTCTGTCACCGTCTCGGTGACCTGCTCAGTACCGGTACGCCGGGTAGTGAATTTCTCACTCACAACGGCTGTGCCGCGCCGGAAAGCGGCGGCTTCAGCGGGCGCCAGCCAGTAGCGCTCGAGCTCTTCATCGAGCCAGGTGACCGACAATGAGCAACCCGCCATATCGAGACTGGTGACCAGCTCCCCCACCTCTGGAGCCACCTGCACGACTCCAGACGCCTCGAGGAGCTCATTGACATGGCCGTACAGCACAAACAGTTCTTCATACTTGGTGGCGCCAAGACCGTTGACCAGTATGGCTGCGCGACCGCTCGCGCCGTCCGGACGCTCGGTGAGAACCGTCTCGACGAGCTTCGCGGCCAGGTCCTTGGCTGACATCCACGGTGCCGAGGTGATCCCAGGCTCGCCATGGATGCCAAGCCCGAAGTCCATGTGGCCCTCGTCGACGGTGAACAGCGGCTTGTCGGCACCCGGGAGGGTACAGCCGTGGAAGGCAACACCGAATGAGTACGTCGCAGCATTGGCTGCGCGCATGACACGCTCAACCTCATCGAGGTTCGCGCCGTTCTCCGCGGCCGCCGCAGCCATCTTGTAGACGGTGAAGGTGCCGGCAATGCCACGCCGCTTCTCCTGCTCATCACGGCTTGCGGAGGCAACATCATCGGTCACCCATACGACCCGGGTATCGATGCCTTCGTTGATCAACCGCTCAGCGGCGACACCGAAGTTGAGGCGGTCCCCGGCATAGTTGCCGAACCCCAGCACTACTCCGGCGCCACCATCGGCTGCCCTGGCCACCCGATAGACCTGCTCCGCGGACGGTGATGCGAACACCCCGCCAAGTACTGCCCCATCGGCGAAGCCCGTGCCGACTACGCCGTTGTACGACGGGTAGTGGCCGGAACCGCCACCGATCACCAAACTGACCTTGCCCTCCAGGGGGCCGCCCGCGCGGACGAAGCCGGAGGCACCTTCCACACGCTGCACGTACTGCGGGTACGCCGCGGCGAAGCCCCTGATCACGTCGCTCGGGAATTCGGCTGGGTCGTTATACAGATGCGTCATGCGGACCTCCAGGGACTGTCATGGGTCAGGTAGCCGGATATTCATGTACCCAAACTCAAAACGGACGTTTCCTGAGCCTGTCGGGCCTGGACGACAGGCTCAGGAAACGTCTTTCTTAGCCGCCGCTGATAACGAAGTTGTTCACCTGGTTCGCGTTGTCCTTGGTGATCAGCGTGCAGTCGAGGGCCTGCTTCTCATCGGGGACGCCGGTTTGGCCGGTTCTGATGACGCTGTCCAGCTGCCCGGCAGCCTTCTTCGTGCCCTCAACGATCGGCTGCAACACAGTGGCAACCATCTCGCCCTTCTTTACTGCATTCACAGCATCTTGGTTGCCGTCAAAGCCAAGCACCTTGACCTTCGCGAGCTTGCCCTTGTCCTTCAGCGCGTTGATCGCGCCCAATGCCATCTCGTCGTTGCCGGCGATAACACCCTGGACATCGGGGTTCTTGGACAACAACGACTCCATCTTGTCTTGACCCGTCTGGCGATCCCAGTTGGCGATCTCCTTGCCGACCTGCTTCAGGTCCGGGTACTGCGAGATCACCTGGTGGTATCCATCGGACCGCACCTGGGCATTGTTGTCGCTGGGCTTGCCAAACAGCTCGACGAAGGTGCCCTTGTAGTTCATGGCCTTGGCCCATTCTTCGGCGCCAAGCGTCGCGCCCTGAGCGTTGTTAGACACGATCTGGGCCTTGGCAAGGCCGGTCTTGCTGATCTCGGCATTGATCAACACAACGGGAATCTTCGCGTCGACCAGCTTCTGAACCGCCGCCACGCTCTCGTCGGCACCGGCCGGATCGAGCAGCACGCCTTTGACCTTGTCGTTGATGGCGGTCTCGATCAATTGGTTCTGCGTGTCCGGATCATTCTTGTGAGCTGACGTGGTGGGCTGATAACCGAGCCTCTTGAACTCCGACGTGGCGGTGTCGATCTCGGCCTTCCAGTACGGGTTGGACGGATCGACGGTGATCACCGCGATGGGACCGCCGGCGGTACCACCGCCGCCGGCCGCTGATCCGGCAGGTGATGCCTGGCCACCAGCACTACTCGAGCCCCCGCCGCCACCACAGGCGGCCATACTGATCAGGACAGCGCCTACCAGGAGCGATCGTGATGTGAATCGGTTGAACATCGCTTTCCTTTCAATTGAGGGAAATCTGTTGTTAAGGATGGTGCGTACGGCTACTCGTACGCATCGATCAAGAACTGGTTCCAACCGTCTCCCGCTGGCTGGCTGCAGCCTTGGCGGCAGCGACTGCTCGCGCTGCACTGCGACGCCGCTGCGCGATCTGTTGGATCTGGTCGACCGCCACAGCGAGGATGATCACGGCACCGGTGATGACCTTCTGCCAGAACGGCGACACGCCGACGATCACCAGGCCGTTGGCCAGGAAGCCGATAACAAAAGCGCCGATGATGGTGCCGCGGACCGTGCCGCGCCCACCGGAAAGCGCCGCACCACCGATCACGACCGCGGCGATCGCGTTCAGCTCGTAGAACGTCCCAAGATCAGCAGTCGCGGAGCTGATATTGGCCATCTGCAGGATCCCCACGATTGCAGCGCAGAGACCGGACAGGACGTAGATCCAGGTCTTGACGCTTGTCACCGGCACACCGGAGAGCTGAGCGGCACGTTCATTGCTGCCCGTGGCATACAACCAGCGGCCGAACGGCGTGCGGTTCAGCACGATGGAGAAAATGATGGCGAGAATGATCATCACCCACGCAGCCAGCGGCAATCCGAGAGGTTTGCTCGCGAAGACGGTGAAGAAGCCGGTGTTGTTGAGCCCGGGCTGGCCGAAGAGCTCGTTCGTAATGTTTTGGCCGTTGAGCAGCACCTCTGTCAGCCCACGCGCGACATACAGCATGCCCAACGTCACGATGAACGGAGCCAGATTGAGCCGGGCTATCAATAGCCCATTCACCCACCCCACGAGCATGCCCACAGCTAGCGACAGGACGATGATCACCCACAGCGACGGGAACATGGTCACGTCGGTACCAGGTATGTGAACGCCTCTGAAGAGGTTGCCTGCCACCGCCGCTGTGAAACCGACAATCGATCCGACGGAAAGATCGATGCCACCGTTGAGGATCACCAACAGCATGCCGAGCGCGACGATGGCGTTGAAGGCCACCTGCTTCGTGATCGTTGTCAGGTTGCCGGCTGTCAGGTAGTTGTCGCTCAAGATCGCGAAGATTGCAATGATGATGATCAAGGCGATCAGTGCACGACCCTCGACCAAGAGCGTATTCATGTTGAATCGGCTGCGTCCGGACTTCTCGTCCGCTGCAGGTGCGCCAGGAGGCGCCGGAGTCGTTGTCGTCGTACTCACTGGGAGGCTCCTTCTGATGCTTCTTGTCCGAGTTGTTGTTCTGCCCCTCCTTGTGCTGCTCCTTCTTGTACTGCTGCTTCTTGTAGTGCTCCTTCTTCTACTCGGGCTTCCTCGTCGTAGTGAGTGTCGTGCTCACCAGAGGCGGCCATGATCTGGTCACGGGTCGCGGTACGCGGGTCGAACTCTCGAATGAGCCGACCCTTACTCATCACGATCAGCCGATGCGAGGCGGTGATGGCTTCGCCGACCTCTGAGGTGACGTACAGGACGGCCAGACCCTTCTTGGCCTCGCGGAAGAGCAGGGCGAAAATCTCACCCTTGGCCCCGACATCGATCCCGCGGGTCGGCTCATCGAGCAGCATCACCTTGGGATCGGTGAGCAAAATCTTTCCGATCACGACTTTCTGCTGGTTTCCGCCTGAGAGCGAGGTGATCAACGCATCCTGGCCGGCGGTCTTGACCCGTACGTCGGAAATCTGACGGTCGACGCGCTCTCGTTCGGTTTTGCGTGCGATGAAGAGGTTCTTGACCGTGGACAGCAAGCTGGGCAGCGAGATGTTCTTGCCAACACTCATCATCTGAACCAAGCCATCGCGTTGCCGATCCTCCGGCACCAGGCCCATGCCATTGGCGATGCGCTCCTGGATGTCCAGGTCCGCAATGTCTTGATCGCCCAGCAGTACTCGGCCGCCGGAAATCGGATCGCGACCGGCCAGCGCCTCCATGAGCTCGGTGCGTCCGGCGCCCATCAGTCCGTACAGGCAGACAATCTCGCCCTGACGTACATCCAGTGACACATTGTTGACCACGACTCGGCCGGTATCTGGTTCGGCAACGGTGACACCTTGAATCGACAATGCGACATCGCCGAAGTCGCGTGGCTCGTCGCGGAAGTCATAGTCGGCCTCCCGGCCGACCATCTGCCTGACCACCCAACTGAGATCAACATTGGCCGCTTCCTCAGTAGCGACGAGCTCTCCATCCCGGAAGACGACCGCATAGTCAGCGATCTCCAGCGCCTCCTCCAAGTGGTGTGAGATATAGACGATCGCCACACCGTGGCTGGTCAACTCCCGGATGACCTTGAAGAGCACCTCAACCTCGGTTGCGCTCAGGGCCGAGGTCGGCTCGTCCATGATCAGAATGCGCGCGTCGGCCGCCAGCGCCCTGGCGATCTCCACCACTTGCTGCTGGCCGACCCGAAGATCTTGGACCAGAGTGCTGGGATCAATATCCTCCTCAAGACGCTCCATCACCTGTTGGGTGATCTCTCGTTCCTTGCCATAGTCGATAGCGCCGGTACGGCCCCGTATCTCCCGGCCGATGAAGATGTTGTCTCGCACGCTGAGGTTCGAGGCCAGATTTAGCTCTTGGTGAATGATCGAAATGCCGCGCGCCACGGCATCGTTGGTGGATTCGAGGTTGAGCGGCTCACCGTCGAGAATCAGCTGGCCAGCAGTCGGTTTTTCAACACCCGACAAGATCTTCATCAACGTCGACTTGCCGGCGCCGTTCTCCCCGAACAACACCGTGACCTTGCCGCGGCGCACCTCGAAGTTGACGCCCTTCAACGCTCGGGTCACGCCATAGGTCTTCGCAATATCGACTGCTTGCAGCACCACTGCGCCGTCGTGAGGCGCTACATCTGGCTCATCCAGTAGCGCCACATGTTCAGTCACGATCCGCCCTTAATGGTCACGGGTTGCACGTTCACTGGCTTTGCCGGCGGCGGGGGCGCACCACTGGGCGACAAGACGACGACCACGCCGCTGCCGCTCACCTTCTTGCCCTTGAGCGAGGCCGGATCGCTCACGCCGGATTTGACCTGTTCCTGCATGAGCTTCTTCAGCTCATCTGCGACGAACTGGTAGTCGGTCTGGCCAGGAGCGTCACCGAATTTGAAGCCCATCGCGTCCCGTACGGCCGCGCCATTGACCGCGGTGGTCAACGGAACGATGACGACTGTCTCCTTTGGCACCCCGGGTACCGAGAGACGGAGGGAGTCGGCCGATGCATCTGTCACTGTGCCGTCGAACTTCACCGGGAAGTTGTACGCCCCTTCAGCAGGCGACACCGCCTTGTACTTGGTCGCAGCGGCCTTTAGATCCTTCTGCATGGCTGGCACGACCTCGCCGAGGGGTTGAGCGTTGGCCGGAATCTCAGTCTGAGCCTTTCCCCACAGATCGGATGCCGTCTGCTTTGGATCGAACTTCTTGGGCAGGGTAGCGGTGAGCTCCTCCGGCGTCAGAAACTTGGTACTCAAGATCATCGCGATGATCAGAACAACGATGATTCCCAGGACAATGAAGAGATTGCGCCTGGACTTCTTCTTGCCTGCTGGCTGCAACATCAGTGCTCCTCTATAGAAGAGCTGCCGTGGTTGTCCACGGCAGGGTCCGGCTGTGTGTGGTTGACGGGCCCGCTCCGGCCCCATGGAGGGAAGCGCAGAGCTTGAGTATTTCGATGAAGCCCGATGCTTCCCATGCGGCGCGCCCAACGAACAGGCCGTCAGTACTCGGATCGCTCAGAAGCTCAGCGGCGTTCTGGAGGTTGACGCTGCCGCCGTAGAGAACTGCACGGGCGCCGCCATGCTGAGTCGCGACGACGTCGTTGATCACTGCCATCACTGGCGCGATCTGATCAAGGGTCGGCGGGGTGCCATGCTCGCCAATCGCCCAGATGGGCTCGTAGGCGATGATCACGTGTGCGACATCGGACGGCCCCAGCTCCGACAATGCAATCTGTAGCTGGACGCCGACGAAATCCTCCGCGCCACCAACCTCCCGAACCACCAACGGCTCCCCGACGCAGATCAGCGGTATCAGGTCGTGGGCTATTGCGGCAGCGGTCTTCAGGGCCACGGTCCGATCAGTCTCTCCGAAATGCTCCCGACGCTCGGAGTGACCGATCTCGATCAAGGTTGCGCCGGCGTCTTTCGCCATCCGCATCGAGATTTCGCCAGTCCAGGCGCCCTCTTGCGCCCAATGGGCGTTCTGCGCACCGAGCAGCACGGGAGAAGGTGCAGGCAAGCGGTCGCGCACTCGTGCCAATGCCGTGTACGGCGGCAACACGAAGGGCTGGATGCCGTTCGGGACGGGGTATGTCAGCAACTCGTCGACGAAGCTGTCGGCTTCTGCCAGCGTCTTGTTCATCTTCCAGCTGGTGCCGACCCATAAGGGGCGACTCTTCGGCGACGTCATGACAACTCGATCGGCTCTCGAACGCGTTCCTTCGATCAGGGGATGAGTGAGACCTTGATCGATTGCTTGCCGCTGCCCACCATGTCCAGACCTTTCTGGAACTCAGCCAGCGGGAATTGGTGAGTGCAGATCCGCTCCATCGGAAGCCGGCCGGATTCGATCATCCGGATCGCAGCGGGCCAACAATGCGGGCCCAGATGCGCACCGCGTACATCCAGCTCCTTGTCATCACTGATGATCGACCAGTCCACGCTGACATCACTACCGAAGACGCTGTACTCCACGTAGGTGCCGAGTTTGCGAAGAATGTTCAGCCCCTGACCGACCGCGGATGGGTGTCCGGTTCCTTCCAGGTACACATCCGCGCCGTAGCCGTCGGTCATGTCCATGACCGTCGAGATCGGATCCTGTTGGCCAATGTTGATGATCACATCTGCGCCGCAGTCCTTGGCAAGATCTAGCTTGTCCTGGGCCATGTCGAGGGCGACGACCGCTTTGGGGTTCTTGGACTTGGATCCGGCAATCATGCCCAAACCAATCGGACCGCAGCCGGCGACGACCACAGTGTCTTCGAACTTGACATCGGCGCGTTCCACCGCGTGCAACGCACACGACAGCGGCTCAGTAAATGCCGCGTGTGCCGGCGGCAGGTCGGGAGAGATCTTGTAGACGAGTGCGTCTTTGTTGTAAACCATGTAGTCCGCCATGCCGCCCGGCGTACGACGTTTGAATCCGAACATGTCATGCGGTTGGCACATCCAGTACTGGCCGTTCAGGCAGTAGCGGCATTTCCAGCAGGGCACAATCTGCTCGGCGACAACGCGATCACCGACCGCGATTCCCCAACGCTCGGCAGCGATGTCATCCAGCTGAACAACTTTCCCGACGAACTCGTGACCAGGAATCGCCTCGGTCTCTGCCCAAGCTGGCCGATTCTCATCGCCCCAGAATTTCGCCGCGCCGTGATAGCACTTCAGGTCGCTGGCGCAGATCCCGGTCGCCTCGACCTTGACCAACGCCTCGCCTTCGCCTGGTTC